>Ga0307500_10000295_pt1 | contig 17092 bp, 12 predicted proteins | sample 14_S_MG_FD_201362 | JGI IMG/M metagenome (GOLD analysis project Ga0307500, IMG submission 201362) | Soil microbial communities from Populus trichocarpa stands in riparian zone in the Pacific Northwest, United States - 14_S | ecosystem: Environmental > Terrestrial > Soil > Riparian zone > Trees... | reverse complement strand
GTTCACCGATGCCGGGCACGAGCACGGCCTGTTCTACGACGATCTCTCCGATCCGGATGGTCCGCCAGGCCACCCGGGTCACCCGGACGCCGCGGCCGAGCCCGCAGCCGCCGAGCCCGGGCTCGGCGAACACGGGCCGGCCGCCGGGCACGGGCCGGCCGCCGAGTCCGGTTCCGGGGCCGAACCGGCTGAGTCGTACGCCGATACCGGACCCGATTCACCGCCGGAACATCCAGCCGAACCAGCGGAATGGGCCGGCGCCGAGCTGTCCGAGTCCGTTGTGGACGATTCGGGGCCGGGGTCACCCGGGGCCGAACTGCCGTTCCCGCCGGCGCTGGAGCTGGACCTGACCCCGGTCGACGGCCAGCCCTGGGTGGATCCGGAGCTGCTCGGCGGCGACCACCCGCTGGAACCGGTCGGTCCGGAGCCGGTCGACCCGCCGGCCGCGCTGCTCGCCGATCTGCACGCGGCCGACGGCGGCGGCGACGAGCCGGCTTCGGCCGAGGCGCTCGCCGGGTCCGACGACCCGGCGATCCGCGCGCTGGCGGCCTACTGGAGCCGCTGAAACGAACCAGCCCCGCTCAAGGGCTTCGGGTTAGGGTCGTACGGACAAATTCAGCCCTCGTCGAGGAGGGGCCTGTGCCCGAGATGGATCCGGCGTTCCTGGCGCTGCCGATGCGCCGACTCGCCGACGCGGCGCTCGGCCGGGCGCGCGAGTTGGGCGTCGAGCATGCCGATTTCCGGTTCGAGCGGATCCGAACGCAGGATCTGGCCCTTCGGGACGCCCGGCTGGAGACGAGCCGAGACGGTGAGCACCTGGGCTTCGCGGTACGGGTGGTGCGCGACGGTACCTGGGGCTTCGCCGCCGGGGTGGACCTGACGCCGGACGCGGCGGCCCGGATGGCCGAGCAGGCCGTCGAGGTGGCCAAGGTCGCCGCCGCGAGCAATTCGGAGCGGATCGAGCTGGCCGACGAGCCGGTATACCCGGACGTGGCCTGGATATCGGCATACGACGTCGACCCGTTCAGCATCCCGGACGTGGACCGGATCGCGTTGCTGACCGAGTGGTCCGAGCGGCTGCTCGCCTCGGACGGCGTCGACCACGTGAACGCCGGCCTGGAGCAGGTGCTGGAGAACAAGTTCTACGCCGACCTGACCGGCACGATGACGACCCAGCAGCGGGTCCGGATGGAGCCGCGGCTGACCGCCGCCGCGGTCGACCGGGCGCACGGCTCGTTCGAGACGATGCGGACGCTCGCCCCGCCGGCCGGCCGCGGCTGGGAATACCTGACCGGCACCGGCTGGGACTGGTCGGCCGAGCTGGCCGAGCTTCCGGAGCTGCTGATCCAGAAGACCAAGGCGCCGTCGGTGGAGCCCGGCCGGTACGACGTGATCGTCGACCCGTCCAACCTCTGGCTGACCATCCACGAGTCGATCGGGCACGCCACCGAGCTGGACCGTGCGCTCGGCTACGAGGCCGCCTACGCCGGCACCTCGTTCGCCACCTTCGACAAGCTCGGCTCGCTGGCGTACGGCTCGGGCGTGATGAACGTGACCGGCGACCGGACCGTCGAGCACGGGCTGGCCACGGTCGGCTACGACGACGACGGGGTGGCCACCCAGCGCTGGGACATCATCAAGGACGGCACGCTGGTGGGCTACCAGCTGGACCGGCGAATGGCCCGGCTCAAGAACCTGGGTCGGTCCAACGGGTGCGCGTTCGCCGACTCCCCCGGACACATCCCGGTGCAGCGGATGGCGAACGTCTCGCTGCAGCCGGCCCCGAACGGCCCCTCGCTGGACGAGCTGATCGCCGGCGTCGACCGCGGCATCTACATCGTCGGCGACAAGAGCTGGTCGATCGACATGCAGCGGTACAACTTCCAGTTCACCGGGCAGCGGTTCTTCAAGATCGAGAACGGTCGGCTGGCCGGCCAGCTGCGGGACGTCGCGTACCAGGCCACCACCACCGACTTCTGGGGTTCGATGGAGGCGGTCGGTGGGCCGCAGACCTGGGTGCTCGGCGGCGCGTTCAACTGCGGCAAGGCGCAGCCGGGGCAGGTCGCCGCGGTCAGCCACGGCTGCCCGGCCGCGCTGTTCCGTGGCGTCAACATCCTCAACACGGTGCGGGAGGCAGGACGATGACGGCGCCGGGGGGCCTGACCCCGCAGGAGACGGTGGAGCGGGCGCTGGCCATGTCGAAGGCCGACGGCTGCGTGGTGATCGCGACCGAGCAGTTCCAGACGAACCTGCGCTGGGCGCTGAACACGCTGACCACCAACGGCGAGATGCGGTCCCGGCAGCTGAGCGTGATCAGCTTCGTGAACGGTGCCGCCGGCATGGCCGCCGGCGTGGTGGAGCGCAGCGCGGTCACCGCCGACACGCTGGAAGAGCTGGTCCGGGCCAGTGAGCAGACCGCGCGGGACGCCGGGCCGGCCGACGACGTGGCCCCGCTGGTCGAACCGCACGACGCGGCGGACGACTGGGCGGCGCCGCCGGTGCCGACCTCGGTCGGCGTGTTCAGCGCGTTCGCCCCGGCGCTGGGTCAGGCTTTCGGCCGGGCCGCGGCGGACAACCGGGTGCTGTTCGGGTTCGCCGAGCACACCGTGGCCAACCACTATCTCGGGAGCTCGACCGGGTTGCGGCGACGACACGTGCAGCCCACCGGCAAGGTCGAGATCAACGGCAAGTCGCCCGACTTCGTCCGGTCCGCCTGGGCCGGCCGGGCCACCCGCGACTTCACCGACATCGACGTGACCGCGCTGGACGCCGAGCTGGCGCAGCGGCTGGCCTGGGCGGAGCGCTCGGTCGACCTGCCGGCCGGCCGGTACGAGACGCTGCTGCCACCGTCCGCGGTGGCCGACCTGATGTACTACCTCTACTCCTCGGCCGGCGCCCGGGACGCGGACGAGGGCCGTACCGTGTTCTCCAAGGCCGGCGGCGGCACCCGGATCGGCGAGCGGCTGAGCGAGATCCCGATCACGCTCCGCTCCGGCCCGACCGAGCCCGGCCTGGAGGCGGCCCCGTTCATGGTGACCACCGCCTCGTACGGCGGCATCGCGTCGGTGTTCGACAACGGCCAGCCGATCGGGCCGAGCGACTGGATCCGGTCCGGCGAGCTGGTCGACCTGATCCGGACCCGGGCCTGGGCCGAGCGGACCGGTGCCACGCCCCGTCCGTGGGGTGACAACCTGGTGCTGGACGCCCCGCCCGGCGGCCGTCCGCTGGCCGAGATGATCGGCAGCACCGAGCGCGGCCTGCTGGCCACCTCGCTTTGGTACATCCGCGAGGTGGACCCGCAGACGCTGCTGCTCACCGGCCTCACCCGGGACGGCGTCTACCTGGTCGAGGGCGGCGAGGTGACCGGCGCGGTGAACAACTTCCGGTGGAACGAGAGCCCGGTCGACCTGCTCGGCCGGCTGACCGAGGTCGGCAGCACCGAACGCTGCCTGCCGCGGGAGTGGAACGACTTCTTCACCCGTACCGCGATGCCGCCGCTGCGCGTCCCGGACTTCAACATGAGCACGGTCAGCAAGGCGTCCTGACCCGGGCGGGCCGGGGGCGGTTCGGCCCCCGGCCCATCCGGGACTACCGGCTCACCGCATTGGTGACTACCGGGCCGGCAGGCGAACCACGGTGTACGTGGTGGTCGGCTCCGGCGGGGTGTTGAACCGGGCGTTGACCGCGTACAGGAACGGGCCGAGCCGGCCGACCGTGGTCGGCACGTCCAGCGCCGGGTCGGTGACCGAGCCGGTCACCACCCCACTGGTGCCGTGGGCGTTCAACCGGATCGACTCGACCCGGTTGAGTTGGTTCTGCACGACGTAGAGGGTCCGGCCGCTGCGCAGCAGCCCGTCGCCGGCCGTCGCGTCACCGCCGGCGATGGTGATCTTCCGGGTCGTCCCGGTGGCCGGCGCCACGGTGAACAGTGACGCCGTGTTGGACTGCACCACGATCAACTGCCGGCCGTCCGGTGTCGTCTCGATGCCGTTGGCGTTGAAGCCGGCCTGGTAGACCAGGTCACCGGAGAACGGCAGGGTGCGGAACCGGTTGGCGGCCGGCAGCCGCCCACCCGGGCCGAACGGGACGACGTACAGCACCGGGTTGAGCGAGTCGGTGAAGTAGGCCGCGCTGGCCGTGACCACGACGTCGTTGATGAAGCCGACGTTGGCCCCGACGAACTGGTACGAGGCCAGCTCGGCACCGGTCCGGGCGTCGTACACGTGCGCCTGCCCGGTGGCCGCGCCGGCCGCGAACAGCCGATTCCGCGCGTCGATCTCCAGGCCGGTGGCCGCCCGGCCGGCCACCCCGGGCACCAGCACCGAGCCTCGACCGGTGGCCACGTCGCCCCGGAAGATCGCGCCGTCGACCAGCGAGCCGGCATAGAACGAGGTGCCGCGGCCGACCACGACACCTTCCGGCCGGAAGCCGTCCGGCAGCGGGATCACCTGCGGGAACAGTCGATGGCCCGCGCTGGCCGCGCCGCCGGCCGCTGAATTCGCGGACCCCGGCGCGGCCTGAGCCACACCGGCGGTCGACCCGCCGATCAGGACCGTCGTGCCCAGCGCGAGCAGCGTGGCTGGGACGAGTCGCATGAGAGCCTCCCTTGCTTGTGTCACTCCGTTGCGAACCCAACCATCCTTTACCGCCAGGTTGACGCCCGCACGCCCCTATTCGGTCGACCTGACCGGGATCTGCCGTCTGAACCGATCCCGCGATGTGAGACAGGTGACATGTCTGGGCAGGTCATGCATGTGCGCTCGGGGTTAGGCTCAACGGATCCCCAGCGAGATGCCGGTGACCCGGCGTTTCTTGCATTCTCCGGGTCAGCCACGACCGACAAGGAGTACCCATGACTGCCGCCCTGATTGGTCTGGATACGTCCCGGACTCGGCACGCGGGCCTGCTTCGCTGGATTCGTGAGGTGGCCGAGCTCACCCAGCCCGACCAGGTGGAATGGGCCGACGGGTCACCCGAGGAGTGGGTCCGGCTGACCAATCTGCTGGTTGCCGGCGGCACGTTCGCCCGGCTCAGCCCGCAGCGCAAGCCCAACTCGTTCTGGGCCAGGTCCGATCCGGCCGACGTCGCTCGGGTCGAGGACCGCACCTTCATCTGCTCGCAGGACCGGGCGGACGCCGGCCCGACGAACAACTGGCAGCCGCCGGACGAGATGAAGGCGACGCTGACCGGCCTGTTCCGGGGGTCCATGCGCGGGCGGACCATGTACGTGATCCCGTACTGCATGGGGCCGCTGACCTCGGAACACCCGCAACTCGGCGTGGAGATCACCGACTCGCCGTACGTCGTGGTGTCGATGCACATCATGACCCGGATGGGCAGCCCGGCGCTGGAGCTGTTCGGCAGCGACGCCGAGTTCGTCTCCGGGCTGCACTCGGTCGGCGCGCCGCTGGAGCCGGGCGCGAGCGACGTGCCGTGGCCGTGCAACGAGACGAAGTACATCGCGCACTTCCCGGAGGAGCGCGCGATCTGGTCTTTCGGCTCGGGCTACGGCGGGAACGCGCTGCTCGGCAAGAAGTGCCACTCGCTGCGGATCGCCTCGGTGCAGGCCAGGGACGAGGGCTGGCTGGCCGAGCACATGCTGATTCTCAAACTCACCTCGCCGGAGCGGCGGGTCTACTACATCGCCGCGGCCTTCCCGTCCGCCTGCGGCAAGACGAACCTGGCCATGCTCGACCCGACCGTCAAGGGCTGGAAGGTCGAGACGCTCGGCGACGACATCGCCTGGATGCGGTTCGGCCCGGACGGCCGGCTCTACGCGCAGAACCCGGAGTACGGCTTCTTCGGCGTCGCCCCCGGCACCGGCTACGACACCAACGCCAACGCGATGCGGACCATCGAACGCGGCAATTCCATCTTCACCAACGTCGCGCTGACCGATGACGGCGACGTCTGGTGGGAGGGGATGACCAAGGAGCCGCCGGCCCACCTGACCGACTGGAAGGGCCGCGACTGGACCCCGGAGTCGGCTGCGCCGTCGTCGCACCCGAACAGCCGGTTCTGCACGCCCGCCGGCCAGTGCCCGATCATCGCGCCGGAGTGGGAGGACCCGCGCGGCGTGCCGATCTCGGCGATCTTCTTCGGCGGCCGGCGGCGGAACACGGTCCCGCTGGTGACCGAGGCGCGCAGCTGGCAGCACGGCGTCTTCCTCGGCGCCACCCTCTCGTCCGAGACCACCGCCGCCGCGACCGGCCAGGTCGGCGTCGTCCGGCGGGACCCGATGGCGATGCTGCCGTTCCTCGGCTACCACGCCGGCGACTACTTCCGGCACTGGCTCGAGATCGGCAAGGGCGCGGACGAGGCCAAGCTGCCGCGGATCTTCTACGTGAACTGGTTCCGCAAGGACGACGGCGGCAGGTTCCTCTGGCCCGGCTTCGGCGAGAACAGCCGGGTGCTGAAGTGGGCGATCGAGCGGATCGAGGGCACCGCCGCCGCCGTGGAGGCGCCGGTCGGCTACATCCCGACGCCGGAGTCGCTGGACACCGAGGGCCTCGACCTGGCGCCGGCCGACCTCGACGCGGCGCTGCACGTCGTCCCAGCGGAGTGGCAGGCCGAGCTCGGCCTGATCGAGGAGTGGTTCGACCGGGTCGGCGCGAAGCTGCCCAGCGGCATGTGGGACGAGCTGGCTACGCTGCGCGCCCGGATCGGCTGACCGCGGGCCACCCGGCTGGCCGCCGAGCCGAGCCCGCCGGTCAGGCAGACTAGGCACGTGCCCAGGTGTATCGACTGGCAGGGCGGCGCGGTGGTGCTCATCGACCAGACGCTGCTGCCGAAACAGGAACGCTGGCTGCGGATCACCGAGGTGGACGAGCTGGTCGACAGCATCGTCCGGCTCGCGGTGCGGGGCGCTCCGGCCCTCGGCGCGGCCGGCGCGCTGGGCGTCGCCCTCGCCGCACACCGCGGCGATGACGTGCCGGCGGCCGCCGCCAGGCTGCGCACCGCCCGGCCGACCGCGGTCAACCTCGCCCGCGGCGTGGACCGGGCGCTGGCCAGGCTCGGCGACGGGCCGGCCGCTGTCCTGGCCGAGGCGCAGGCGCTGCTGGCCGAGGAGGCCGCGAACGGTCGCGCCATCGGCGAGCGTGGTGCCGACCTGCTGGCTGAACTGTGCCCGCCCGGCCGGCTGCGGCTGCTCACCCACTGCAACGCCGGCTGGTTGGCCGCGGTCGAGTGGGGCACCGCGCTCGGCGTGGTCGCGGTGCTGCACGAGCGGGGGCGGATCGACCGGGTGTACGCCGACGAGACCCGCCCGCTGCTGCAGGGCGCCCGGTTGACCGCGTACGAGCTGGCTCAGTTGGGCATCGAGCACCGGGTCGTGGTCGACAGCGCGGCCGCCTCGCTGCTGGCCCGCGGGCTGGTCGACGCGGTCGTGGTCGGCGCCGACCGGATCGCCGCGAACGGGGACGTGGTCAACAAGATCGGCACCTACCCGCTCTCGCTGGCCGCGGCCCGGGCCGGCGTGCCGTTCCTGGTCGCCGCCCCTGAGTCGACAGTGGACCAGGCCACGCCGACCGGGGCGGACGTGGAGATCGAGGAGCGCGACCCGGCCGAGGTGTCGCCGGACGGCATCCCGGCGCTGAACCCCGCGTTCGACATGACCCCGTACGACCTGGTCACCGCGATCGTCACCGATCGCCGCACGATCCGCCCGCAGGTAGTCGGGCCCGGACCGCAGCCAGCGGCGCAGCCGGAGCCCGGGCCGGCGGCGGAGCCGGTGCCCCAGTCGTTGCCGCAGCAGGTGGCGCAGCCGGCGGGGCCGGGCCGGTGACCCGGTCGGCGGCGCAGCCGGCGGCGCCGGCGGCGGAGCCGGCGGCCGAGCCGGTGATCCGGTCGACGCCCGGCCCCGGCCGGTGATCAGGTGACGGTCGACCTTGCCGCGCCGCCGTACGCCGGGTTGATCGCGGAACTCGCCCACGTCGGCCGGCAGGTGGTCGGCGCCGGTCTGGTGATCGGTTCCGGCGGCAACCTCTCGGCCCGGCCGCCCGGCGGCGAAGTCGCCGTCGTCACCGGCACCGGTACCTGGCTGGACCGGCTTACCCCGGCCGACTTCAGCCTGGTCCGGATCGTGGACGGGGCGGTCGTCGGCGGCAGCCCGACGCCCTCGGTCGAGGTGGCGCTGCACACCGAGTCGTACCGGGTGCGGCCGGATATCAACGCGGTGATCCACCTGCACCCGCAGATGTCGGTGCTGCTGCCCGCGCTCGGTCACCAGATCCGGTTGATCACCACCGACCACGTCTACTACGTCCGCGAGATCCGGGTGGCGCCGTACCGGCACAGCGGCACACCGGAGCTGGCGCAGGCGGCCACCGGCCTGATCGCGGATGGCACCTGCAACTGCGTGGTTCTCTCCCACCACGGCTGCTCGGTGGTGGCGCCGACCATCGAGCTGGCCCACAAGCGGGCCGCGAACCTGGAGGAGGCCGCCCGGGCCACCTTCCACGCGCTGCAGCTCGGCGACACCCGCACGGTCTGCCCGCCGGAGTACCGGGACCGGCTGGCCCGACTGGCCGCGGCGGACCCCGACCCGGCGGGCACCGGCCGGCACTGACCGCCGGCCAGGCCGGCGAGCCAGGCCCGCCGGCAGTGACCGCCGGCCAGGCCCGTCGGCCAGACCAGCCGGTGTTGATCGTCGGCCAGGTCCGGCGGAAACGGCCTCGACGGCCGGTGACATGCGGCGTAACGTTGCTCGATCGTGCGCGCCTTCCGCGCACCCCGTCGTAGCCGGGCAGGCAGCTCCGAGATCCGGGGCGCGGCCTAGGGCAGTGGGTCCCGACGACCACCGCCGAGGGAGCAGATGCCACCGCCCGCCACAACCGACCCTGTCCTGACCACCGAGCGCGATCACTTGATGCAGGCCCGTGAGTCGCTCGGCCAGATGCGCAACCGAGCCGACCGGATCGCCGACTACGGCGTAGACGCGCTGGCCAGCGAGGCCCTCGGCGCGGCGCGCGCACTGCGGCTGAAGGCCCTGGCCGACGATCCGGCGGTGCCGCCGTTCTTCGGCCGGGTCGACCGGCGCCCGGACGAGGAGCACCCGAGCGGCGAGATCTTCCACATCGGTCGCCGGCACATTCGCGACGACGCCGGCGACCCGCTGGTCATCGACTGGCGGGCACCGATGGCCCGGCCGTTCTACCGGGCCACCGCGGTACAGCCGCTGGGGCTGCGCCGGCGCCGCCGGTTCGGGTTCGCCGACGGCCTGCTCAGCTCGTACGAGGACGAGCCGCTGGACCTGCCGGCCGGCACCGCGGATGACCCGGTGGAGAGCCGGATCATGCTGGCGGAGATCGAGCGCCCCCGGGTCGGGCCGATGCGCGACATCGTCGCCACCATCCAGCCCGATCAGGACGATCTCGTCCGGGCCTCGCTGGACGACAGCATCTGTGTGCAGGGCGCCCCGGGCACCGGCAAGACCGCGGTCGGCCTGCACCGGGCCGCGTACCTGCTCTACACCTACCCGGACCGGCTGCGCCGCTCCGGCGTGCTGGTGGTCGGGCCGAACCGGGCGTTCCTCTCGTACATCGGCCAGGTGCTGCCGGCGCTCGGCGAGGTCGGCGTCGGCCAGCAGACGATCGAACAGTTGCTGGCGCCGGTGCCGATCAAGGCCACCGAGCCGCCGGAGGTGGCCACGCTCAAAGGCGACGCGCGGATGGCAGAGGTGCTGCACCGGGCCGTCTACGGCGGGATCACCAGGCCGCGGGACGCGGTGATGATCCCGGTCGGCAATCGCCGCTTCCGGGTGCCGCCGGAGCGGCTGCGCCGGTACGTGGACGACCTGCGGCGCGGCGAGGTGCGGTACGCCGCCGCCCGGGACCGGCTGCACCTGCTGCTCGCCGAGGACCTGCGCCGGCAGCGGGAGTACTCCGGCGGCGCACCGTCCGACGGGGACACCGCCCGGGTGGCCAGGTCTGCGCCGGTTCGGGCGTTCGTGGACTCGGTCTGGCCGGCGGTGGACGCCGCCGGGCTGGTGTTCCGGCTGCTGTCCGACCCCGAGGCGCTGGCCGCCGCCGCGGACGGCCTGCTCAATCAGACCGAGCAGCGGCTGCTCAGCTGGGACCGGACGCCGCGCAGCGTCCGCGCGACCCGGTGGACCGAGGCCGACGCGGTGCTGGTCGATGAGGTGACCGGCCTGCTCGAACGCCCGCAGACCTACGGCCATGTGGTGCTGGACGAGGCACAGGACCTCTCCCCGATGCAGTGCCGCGGGGTGGCCCGGCGCTGCCCGACCGGCTCGATCACCGTGCTCGGCGATCTGGCCCAGGGCACCACCCCGTGGGCGACCACGGACTGGCGCAGCACGCTCGGCCACCTTGGCAAGGCCGACGCCCGGATCGAGCCGCTGACCAGGGGTTACCGGGTGCCGGCAGACGTCATCGCGCTGGCCAACCGGCTGCTGCCGCACCTCGCCCAGGGGCTGAGCCCGGCCACCTCGGTGCGGCACGGCGACGGTGGGCTGCGGGTGCGCACCGTCCCGGACCTGGCCGCGGCGATCGCCGCGGAGACCCTCGCGCTGCTCACGGCCGAGGGGTCGGTCGGCGTCATCGTCGCCGATGACGCCATCGAGCTGGTCGGCAAGGCGCTGACCATCGCCGGCGTGCGGTACGACGTGCTGGGCGCGACCGCTGAGGAGGCGGCGAGCGGGCCCGGGAACGAGGCCGCCGAGCCAGCGGACGACGTGGACGACGCAGCGGCGGAGGCGGCGCGCGTCACCGTCGTGCCGGCGACCCTGGCCAAAGGTCTCGAGTACGACTCCGTCCTGGTGGTCGAGCCGGCCGCGATCGTGGCCGCGGAGCCACGGGGGCTGCGCCGGCTGTACGTCGTACTGACCCGGGCGGTGTCCCGGTTGGTTGTGCTGCACCAGCAGCCCCTCCCCTCGCAGCTGTCGGCCTGACCGGCGTGGATCGGGCAGGTCGGGCGTCCGGACCCAAGTGGTAGCAGGTACCGCCGACATTTCGCATCTCGTCGTCCACAGGCAAAACCTCTATCCACAGGTTTGCGGTCGCGGCTGGTACCGGCCGACGGGGTCGGGCAAGGATGGACGTGTCACGCGGGCCGCAGGGTCTGCCACGATGGAGGCAGCGTTCGTTTCCGCACGCTCCGGCATCTGGCTGGTTCGTTGTCGACACCCTCGGCGCCGGGCCCCGGACGCCGGTCCGGCTCGCGCGGCGACCCCGCGTGCAGTTCCAGCGAGGAGAGACGCATGACCTTGGCGGACTTCGGCGTCCCAGCCCCGCCGCACGACCCCAATGGGGGTCCGGAGTTGGTGCAGTTGCTCACCCCCGAGGGTGAGCGGGTCGAGCATCCGGACTATTCGATCGACCTCACCCCGGAGGAATACCGGGACCTGTACCGGGATCTGGTGCTGACCCGCCGGATCGATGTCGAGGCCACCGCGCTGCAGCGGCAGGGCGAGCTCGGCATCTGGGCCTCGCTGCTCGGTCAGGAGGCTGCGCAGGTCGGCTCCGGCCGCGCGCTGCGGCCCGATGACATGGTCTTTCCGACCTACCGCGAGCACGGTGTGGCCTGGTGCCGGGGGATCGACCCGGCCGCGCTGCTCGGCCTCTACCGGGGCGTCGACCACGGCGACTGGGATCCCAAGGAGAAGAACTTCGCGCTCTACACGATCGTCATCGGCTCGCAGACGCTGCATGCCACCGGATACGCGATGGGTATCCAGCGGGACGGCGGTAAAGCCGCCCAGAACGCGGTTATCGCCTACTTCGGCGACGGTGCGTCGAGTCAGGGCGATGTGAACGAGTCGTTCGTCTGGGCCAGCGTCTTCAACGCGCCCGTCGTCTTCTTCTGCCAGAACAACCAGTGGGCGATATCCGAGCCGCTGGAGAAGCAGACCCGCATTCCGCTGTACAAACGCGCCCTCGGGTTCGGGTTCCCCGGGGTCCGGGTGGACGGAAATGACGTGCTCGGCTGTCTGGCGGTAACCCGGGCGGCCCTCGAGGCGGCCCGCACCGGGCAGGGCCCGACCCTGATCGAGGCGTTCACCTACCGGATGGGCGCACACACCACCTCGGACGACCCGACCCGGTACCGGCTGGCCAGCGAGCTGGAGGTGTGGAAGCTCCGCGATCCGATCGAGCGGATGAAGGCGTACCTGTCCCGCAGCGGAACGGCCGATTCGAGCTTCTTCCAGGAGATCGAGAAGGAGGCCGGTGAGCTGGCCACCCGCATCCGGCAGGCCTGCATCACGATGCCCGACCCGGAGCCACTGAGCCTGTTCGACGGGGTCTATGTCGAGCCGACGCCGCACCTGCGGCAGCAGCGGGCCGAGTTCGGCCGGTACCTCGACTCCTTCGAGGAGGCGTCTTCCCGATGACCACTCTCACGATCGCGCGGGCGCTCAACGAGGGCCTGCGCAAGGCGATGGAGCGCGATCCCAAGGTGCTCATCATGGGTGAGGACGTGGGCAAGCTCGGCGGTGTCTTCCGGGTCACCGACGGCCTGCAGAAGGACTTCGGGGAGGATCGCGTCATCGACACCCCGCTGGCCGAATCCGGCATCATCGGCACCGCGATCGGGCTCGCCATGCGCGGCTACCGGCCGGTCTGCGAGATCCAGTTCGACGGTTTCGTCTACCCGGCGTTCGACCAGATCGTCAGCCAGTTGGCCAAGGTGCATTACCGGTCGCAAGGCCGGGTGCGGCTGCCGGTGACGATCCGGATCCCGTTCGGCGGTGGCATCGGTGCGGTCGAGCATCACAGCGAGTCGCCCGAGGCCTATTTCGCGCACACCGCCGGGCTGAAGGTGGTCGCCTGCTCGAACGCCGCGGACGCCTTCTTCATGATCCAGCAGGCGATCGCCGCGGACGATCCGGTGATCTTCCTGGAACCGAAGCGGCGGTACTGGGAGAAGGCCGAGGTCGACCAGACCCAGACGCCGGACCCGCTGCACACGGCCAGGGTGGTGCGGCCCGGTCGGGACGTCACGATCGTGGCGTACGGGCCGATGGTCAAGGTCGCGATGGACGCCGGCACGGCCGCTGAGGAGGATGGCCGGTCGCTGGAGGTGATCGACCTGCGCACGCTGTCACCGCTGGACCTCGACCCGGTGCTGGAGTCGGTCCGGCGTACCGGTCGGCTGATCGTCGTACACGAGGCGCCGGCCACCCTCGGGGTGGGCGCCGAGATCGCCGCGCGGGTCACCGAGCACGCGTTCTACTCGCTGGAGGCACCGGTGCTGCGGGTCACCGGCTTCGACACTCCCTACCCGGCGTCCCGGCTGGAGGAGGAGTACCTGCCCGACCTCGATCGGGTGTTGGATGCCGTCGACCGAGCGCTGGCGTTCTGAGGGGGTGACGCGTGCCTGATTTCAAGCACTTCAAGCTGCCCGACGTCGGCGAGGGGCTGACCGAGGCCGAGATCCTGCGCTGGTACGTCCAGCCCGGCGACGTCGTGACGATCAACCAGATCGTGGTCGAGATCGAGACCGCCAAGGCTGCGGTGGAGCTGCCGTCCCCGTACGCGGGGCGGGTCAGCGAGCTGCACGTCGCCGAGGGCAGCACGGTCGACGTCGGCACCCCGATCATCACCGTCGACATCGACCCGGACGGTGCGCCGCCCGGCCAGGTGGAGGCGCCACCGGTCACCCTGCGGGACGATCTGGTGCCACAGCTCCCATTGCCGGACGAAGCGATCGAGCCGGGCATCATCGGCGGCCCGGCGCCGGGCGGGCGCACCTCGGTGCTGGTCGGGTACGGCCCACGCTCGGTGGCGGCCAAGCGCCGGCCACGGAAGCCGCCGGCCGGCACCGGTCCGGCTGGTGAGGCCGGTACCAAGCCCATCGCCGCACCGATCTCCGCCACCCCGGCCCCGGTCGGCCGGTCGAGCCCAACCGCCGCCCCCGCCGGCTCCGCCGGCGCTACCGGCCCCGCCGGTCCTACCGGCTCCGCCGGCCCCGCCGGTCCTACCGGCTCCGCCGGCCGCACCGTCGGCCCCGCCGGCCCCACTGGCCGGACCGCCGGGCCGGCACCGGACCTGGTGGTGCTGGCCAAACCGCCGGTCCGCAAGTTGGCCAAGGATCTCGGCGTCGATCTGCGGGCGGTGGCCGGCAGCGGACCCAACGGCGTGATCACCCGCTCGGACGTGGAGTCCGCGGCCCGCCCGGTCGAGGCGGAGCTGAACGGCGCCGTCCGGACGGTGCCGGCGCCGGTCTGGGACGCGTCCCGCGAGCAGCGGGTGCCGATCAAGGGCGTCCGCAAGCACATCGCCGCGGCGATGGTGAGCAGCGCGTTCACCGCCCCGCACGTGACCGAGTTCGTCTCGGTGGACGTGACGCCGATGATGGAGCTGCGGCAGCGGGTGGCCGCGACGCCGGAGTTCCACGGGGTCAAGGTGTCGCCGCTGCTGTTCGTCGCGAAGGCGCTGCTGCTGGCGGTGCGCCGGCACCCGATGATGAACTCCAGCTGGGACGAGCCGGCCCAGGAGATCGTGGTCAAGGAGTACGTCAACCTGGGGATCGCGGCGGCGACCGCCCGCGGGCTGATCGTGCCCAACATCAAGGACGCCGGCCGGCTGCCGCTGCGCGAGCTGGCGGTGGCGCTGGCCGAGCTGACCGGGACCGCGCGGGCCGGCCGGACCACGCCGGCCGACATGTCCGGCGGCACGATCACGATCACCAACGTGGGCGTGTTCGGCATCGACACCGGCACGCCGATCATCAACCCGGGCGAGGCGGCGATCCTGGCCCTGGGCAGCGTCCGGGAGATGCCCTGGGTGGTGGACGGCCAGCTGGCGGTGCGGCAGGTCGCTCAGCTGAGCGTGTCCTTCGATCACCGGATCATCGACGGTCAGCTCGGTGCGGAGTTCCTGGCCGACATCGCCACCCTGCTGTCCGACCCGGCCAGGGCGCTGGCCTGGAGCTGAGAACGGCCGCCGGCCGGAACGCGAACGCTGAGTAGCGGTCCGGCCCGGCGGCCGAGCCGGACAAACAGCCATCACGACGTGCAGAGACTCCGCAGGGTGAGCGACATCACCAAGGCGTCTTGGAGTATCACATGCCCTCCCATTGCTACATGGAGTGACGCATCGAGAGGAGATGACAGAGGTGCGGCACTTCGCAAGTCGGTGGCGCCAGCGGGTCTCTATGGAGCGGCGCGAGCGCGCCATCCAGCGGGCCATTGACGCCGTCAACACGCCAACGGTCGAGGCAGAGCTTCGCGCGATCGCGGCCATCCAGAACAACCGATAACCCGAGCAGCGGCCGGTCTCTCACATGCGGGTGGACACCGGCCAGCACATCAGGACCCGGCAGGCCTCAAGCCTGCCGGGTCTTGCTGACTCAGCGGCACGCCGGCCCCCACCGCCGCAGCCGCCGCCCGCACCTCGGCCTCGCTCGGCAGCAGGTCGGTGATCGAGGTGCTGAGCACATCGGCCACCTGCTGCAGATCGTCCACCTCGACGCCGCTGTCACCGCTCTCCAACGCGGCCAGCAGCGCGGCGGACAAGCCGGACCGCTCCGCCAACTGCTCCAGGCTCAGCTGCCGTAACTGCCGGGCCGCAACGACCCGCCGTCCGACCAGGTACAGAAAGGCGGCAATGTCGTCGATGGAATCATTCACCATAAAGATGCAGTCTAACATCTTGACCGGCGGCCGGATCGGTCGTCCGGCTCATAGGCTGGCCACATGTCGGTAACCAGGCGGCCCCGGGTGCGGGCGCCGGAGCTGACCGGTGCCGGCGGCTGGCTGAACACCGGCGGCCGGGCGCTCACCCGGGCCGACCTCCGCGGCAAGATTGTCATCCTCGACTTCTGGACCTTCTGCTGCCTCAACTGCCTGCACGTCCTGGCGGAGCTGCGGCCGCTGGAGGAGAAGTACCGGGACGTCCTGGTGATCGTCGGGGTGCACTCGCCGAAATTTCCGCACGAGGCGGACCATCAGGCGCTCACCGACGCGGTCGCCCGGTACGACGTGCGGCACCCGGTGCTGGACGACCCGCAGCTGCGTACCTGGCAGGAGTACGCCGTCCGGGCCTGGCCGACGCTGGTCGTCGTCGACCCGGAGGGCTACGTGGTGTCGGTGGCCGCCGGTGAGGGGCACGCCGAGGGCCTGGCCCGGCTGGTCGATGAGCTGATCGCGGAGCACGACGCCCGCGGCACGCTGCGCCGCGGCGACGGGCCGTACATCGCGCCACCGGCGCCGCCGTCCGCGCTCAAGTTCCCGGGCAAGATCGCCTGGCGGGCGGACACCGGCAGCTTCCTGGTCACCGACAGCGGCCACCACTCGATCGTCGAACTGGCCGCCGACGGCGAGACCGCGCTGCGCCGGATCGGCTCCGGCCGGCGCGGCCGGCTGGACGGGCCGGCCGGCACCGCCGAGTTCGCCGAGCCGCAGGGGCTGTTGCTGCTGCCGGCCGAGGTCGCCGCCGCGGTCGGTTACCACCTGCTCGTCGCCGACACGGTGAACCACCTGCTGCGCGGCGTCCGGCTGGACACCGGGGCGGTGCGCACGGTGGCCGACCTGCCGGCGGCGCTCGCCGACACGACCGTGGTCACCGGGCGGGTGCCGCCGGTGCCGTCGCCCTGGGATCTGGCGTGGTGGCGCGGCCGGGTCGCGGTCGCGGCCGCCGGGGTGCACCTGTTGCTGGAGTTCGACCCGCGCACCGGTCGGGTCGGGCTGCTCGCCGGCACCACCGTCGAGGGCCTGCGGGACGGGCCGGCGCTGGACGGCTGGCTGGCCCAGCCGAGCGGGCTGGCCGTCGACGGCGCCGACCGGCTCTGGATCGCCGACGCGGAGACGTCCGCGCTGCGCTGGCTGACCGCGGACGGCGACGGCGCGACCCTGCACACCGCGGTCGGCGCCGGGCTGTTCGACTTCGGGCACGTCGACGGCCCGGCCGCCGAGGCCCGGTTCCAGCACCCACTCGGCGTCGCGGTCCTGCCCGACGGCAGCATCGCCGTCCTGGACACCTACAACGGCGCGGTCCGCCGGTACGACCCGGTTGCCGGGGAGGTCACCACGCTGGCCACCGAGGTGGCCGAGCCGAGCGGTGCCGTCGTGGTCGGCGACGACCTGGTGGTGGTCGAGTCGGCCGCGCACCGGATCACCCGCCCGGTCGCGCCC
>Ga0307500_10000294_pt1 | contig 17096 bp, 15 predicted proteins | sample 14_S_MG_FD_201362 | JGI IMG/M metagenome (GOLD analysis project Ga0307500, IMG submission 201362) | Soil microbial communities from Populus trichocarpa stands in riparian zone in the Pacific Northwest, United States - 14_S | ecosystem: Environmental > Terrestrial > Soil > Riparian zone > Trees... | reverse complement strand
CCGTCTGGGATCATGCCCAGGTCGGCAGCCGGACGGTTGACGTGCACGTCCGCCGGCTGCGGGTCAAGCTCGGTCGGCAGGCGGCCCGGATCACCACCGTGCGCAGCGTCGGGTACCGGTTGGAGCCGGTGGCCGTCGATCGCAGCCTGGACCCGGTCGCCTGACGGCTGTCCACCGGGAGCACCGCGGTGCGGTGGGACGAGGCGCGGCGGCTGGTCGAGCCAGCCCGGGTGGCCCGGCTCGGCACGGTGGGTACGGACGGCCAGCCGCACCTCGTTCCGGTCTGCTTCGTGCTGCTCACCGGCCCGGCCGGCCGGGCCGGACCAGCCATCCCGGCCGACCGGGCGAGTGCTGCCGGCCCGGACCGGGTCACGGTCTACTCCGCGGCGGACCACAAGCCGAAGCGGACCGTCCAGTTGCGACGGTTCGCGAACGTGGCGGCGACCGGGCGGGCCACCCTGCTGGTCGACCACTACACCGAAGACTGGTCGGCGCTGTGGTGGGTCCGGCTGGACGGCCACGGCCGGCTGGTGACCGAGCCGACCGAGGCCGACCGGGCCCGGCTGGCGCTGGCCGGCAAGTACCCGCAGTACACCGGCCAGCCACCGGCCGGTCCGGTACTCGCGCTGGACGTCACCGGCTGGCGCGCCTGGTCCGCCGCGCCGCCCGCCCCGCCCGCCCCGCCGGCCCCGCCCGCCCCGCCGGAACCAGGGGGTGCGCTCAGCCGGTGAGCTCGAAGGCGAGGATCGGGAGCTTGACGCCGCTGGACCGCGGCCGGTCCTGATCCGGCAGCGCCCGCAGCGCGGCCAGCGCCGGTTCCACCCGGGTGGCGAACTCGTTCTCGTCCACCCGCCAGATCCAGGACCAGGACCGGGTGCGCAGCCGTTCGGCCGCGTCCGCCGGCGTGATCGGCAGGTGCTCCGGCTGGTACGCGACCCGCTCCACCAGGGTCAGCCCGCAGCCGCGCGCGGTCGCGGTCACCCCGGTCTCGCTGCTCCGGTTCACCCGTTCCAGCAGGCCGAAGCTCTCCGCGAACTCGTTCAGGATGTCGCCGACGTCGTTGTGCTCGCCGCGGTCGTCCGAGTGCGCCGAGGCCACCAACCGGCCGCCCGGCCGCAGCACCCGGGACGCCTCGGCCAGCGTGCCGGCGATGTCGCCGACCACGTGCAGCACGTGCACGAACACGGCGGCGGCGACCGAGTCGCTGGCGATCGGCAGCCGGGTCGCGTCGCCGGCCACCACCCGGCCGGGCAGCCGCGCCTGGGCCCGCGCCAGCATCGGCAGCGAGAGGTCCACGCCGACCACGTCCCGGCCGTGCTCGGTCAGGGCGGTCGCGACCACGCCGGTGCCGACGCCGACCTCCAGCACGGTCCCGGTGGCCGGCAGCATCGGCAGCATGGCCATCGCCGCGGCCACGCCCCGCTCGGTGCCGCCGCGGGTCCGGTCGTACTCGTGCGCCACCCGGTCGAAGGCCAGCGACTGGGTCGGCTCAGTCATGAGGCGGCCTCCAGAGTGAGCGGCGAGGAGTGGCGCGGGGAGGCCGCCGGGCTGAGGTCATGCCCCGATTCTGCCCGGCCGACCAGGTTAGGCCGGTGCTGGGTGCGGCGGCCGGCGCGGGTCGGGTCAGCGCGCGCTGGCGGTGCCGTCGGTGCGGTCCAGCGCGTCCAGCGCGGCCAGGTCGGCGGCGTCCAGGGTGAAGTCGAAGATCTGTGCGTTGGCCTGGATCCGGTCCTGGTGCGCGGACTTGGGCAGCACGACGGTGTCCCGCTGCAGTGCCCAGCGCAGCAGCACCTGCGCGTTGCTGCGGCCGTGCTTCTCGGCCACCGCGGTGATCCGCCGGTCCTCGATGCCGTGCCCCTGCATCAGCGGGCTGTATGCCTGCACCACCACCTGCGCCTGCTGGCACGCCTCGACCAGCCGGCGCCGGTACGCGAACGGGTTGAACTCGATCTGGTTCACCGCCGGCGGCACGCTGGCCCGCTCGATCAGCTCGGTCAACTCGGCGGCGCCGTAGTTGGAGACGCCGATCGCCTTCGCCAGGCCCTGCGCCAGGAACTCCTCGAACCGGTCCCAGAACCGGGTGGCCGCGCCGGTCGGCCAGTGGATCAGGTACAGGTCGACGTAGTCCAGGCCGAGCCGGTCCAGGCTGGCGGCCAGCTCGCGGTCCGGGTCGCCGCGGGGCATGAACTTGGTGGTGATGAACACCTCGTCCCGGGCCAGCCCGGAGGCGCGCAGCCCGGCGCCGACCCCCTCCTCGTTCTTGTAGAGCGCGGCGGTGTCGATGTGCCGGTACCCGGCGGCCAGCGCCCACTCCACCACTCGGGCCGTGCCGCGCGGTGCGACCTGCCACACGCCCAGCCCGAGCAGCGGCATCTCGACACCGTCGGCGAGCCGGACGGTCTGGTCGGTCACTGCTGCCTCCTGAGGATGGGTGGGATCGCAGTAGATACCGACGGATCGCGGCTGGCAAACCGCGACCGCGCGCGGTCGCGCCGGTCACCCTAGGGTTGTCCAACATGGACGGACTGAGCCTGGAGCGGTTGGTCGGTGGGGTGCCGATCCCCGGCCGCCGGCCGGCGGCGGTGGCGGTCGGGCCGCCCCGGCCGGCGGTCCGCTGCTGGGCCGGCGCGCCGAGCGCCACGCTCGTGGACGGCGTCGTCTACCTGGCCTACCGGGTCCGGGACGCGTCCAACGACGTGGCCACCACGATGATCGCCCGATCCGTGGACGGGGTCCGGTTCGAGCCGCTGCTGGAGCTGGACAAGGCGCGGTTCGGCGCGATGTCGCTGGAGCGGCCGGCGCTGCTGCGGACCGCGGACGGCCACTGGCGGCTGTACCTGAGCTGCGCGACGCCCGGCAGCAAGCACTGGTGGGTGGCGCTGCTGGAAGCGCCGACCATCGCCGGGCTGGCCCGGGTGGGGGCCCGCAGCGTGCTGCCCGGCAGCGCGACCACCGGCGTCAAGGACCCGGTGATCCGGCCGGCCGGCGCCGGCTGGGAGGCCTGGGTCTGCTGCCACCCGCTGGACGTCCGCGACGCCGAGGACCGGATGACGACGGCGTACGCGACCAGCGACGACGGCATCCACTGGCGCTGGCACGGCACCGCGCTGGCGCCCCGGCCGGGCCGCTGGGATGCCCGCGGCGCGCGGCTGACCGCGGTGCTGCCCGGCCCACCCAGCCAGATCGCCTACTACGACGGCCGGGCTACCGCGGCGGAGAACTTCGACGAGCGCACCGGCCTGGCCGTGCCCGCCGGCCCGGACGGCCTGCGCACGCTGCAGGCGGTCGGCACCCGGCCGGTGGCGCAGGCCGAGGGCGGCCGCGGTGGCCTGCGTTACCTGGACGTGCTGCCGCTCCCGGACGGCAGCCACCGGCTCTACTACGAGGCGACCCGGCCGGACGGCGCGCACGAGCTGCGCACCGAACTGCACCCCCCGCACTGACCGTCCACACCGCACGGTCCACACCGCACGGTCCACTCGGCACCGTCCACCGTGGACGGCCAGTCGGGCCGGTCGTGGCGGGTCAGCCGGCCGGCTCGGCCGGGAGGTCGGCTTCGGGCCGCAGCGCGATCACCGAGACCGACAGGTCCGGCGGTGGCGCGGCGGCCAGCCAGCGGTCGGCCTCGTTGTCGCGCAGCGGGCGGGCGTCGCCGGCGAAGTCGGCCACCTCCGCCTGGTCCAGCACCAGGTCCGGCAGCGGGCCGCTGCGGGCGGCCTTGCCCAACGCGGCCACCGGCAGCGGCATGGCCGAGGCGAGCAGCACCACGTTGCCGGCGTCCCGCTCCTTCAGCAGGTCCGCCGCGGTGACCATGGTGACGTGCTCGAACCCGGCGAGCACGGTGGCCGCCGCGGTCCGGGAGACCCGCAGCGGTGGGCAGTCGATGATGTTCAGCGCGTAGATGCCGTCCGGCCGGAGCACCCGGCGCACCTCGCTGACGAACTCCAGCGTGGCCAGGTGCGGTGGCACCACGACACCGTCGAAGGCGTCGCCGACGAGCAGGTCGACCGAACCCGGCGGGCGCTCGGCCAGCCGTTCCCTGGCGTCCCCGATCCGGACCCGCAGCGTCGGCGAGGTGCGCAGGCCGAGGTAGCGGCGGACCAGTTCGACCAGGCCGGTGTCTTTCTCGTACACCACCTGCCGGGACCGCGGCCGGGTCGCGGCGATGTACCGCGGCAGCGAGCAGCCGCCCCCGCCGATGTGCACCGCCTCGATCGGCGCCCGGGCCGGCCGGAACAGGTCGACCGCGTCGGCGATCCGGCGGATGTAGCTGAACTCGAGATGTCGGGGGTCGGCCAGGTCGACGTAGGAGCACTCGATCCCGCCGAGGAAGAGCAGCCGCCCGGAGGGCCGGGACGGGTCCTCCTCCACCCGGGCGACCGAGTACGTGGTGACCAGGTCCCACTCCGGAGCGGGGACCAGTTGGGGAGCCTCCGGCTGGCGGCGCGATGGCCGGGACCGGGCCCGATGTGCACTTCTCATGACCGGTCCATGGTGACCCATCCAGCTGTGCGGCGCGCTGCGACGGGTCCGGTGCGGGGTGAAATCGGCCCGGACCCCGGCCCACCCGCCGGCTCGGGCACCGGCTCAGGTGCCGGCCGGGTCAGCGGCTGAACTGGGACAGCCACTGCCAGGTGACGTCGGTGCCGTCGATCCCGCAGGGGTTGTCCAGCCGCGGCCACATGTGTTTGCACGGCATGGTGCGCACCGTGACCACCGCGCCCGGGGCGCGGGCCTGCAGCCGGGCGGCGAACTCGGTGGCCGGCGTCACCCGCCGGTGCAGCACCTCGGCGTACCCGCCGCGGAACGGCACGGTGACGTCCAGCCGGCCGTGCATGTGCAGGTCACGGATCTGCCGCGACGCCTTGCACGGGAACAGCAGCGCACCGCTGGAGCCGGCCGAGGCGGCGAACACGTCCGGGCGGCTGCACTGCGCGAACAGCGCCATGCTGTCGCCGGTGGAGAAGCCCATCAGGTAGACCCGGGACCGGTCCACCGGGATCCGGCCGGCCACGTCCTGCGCCACCGAGACCAGGTAGTCGACGTCGTCGGCGTGCAGCTTGGCCGCGTCCGCGCAGCAACCGCCGCCGATGTTCCAGGACTGGGCCTCGCCGATGCCGTACGCGACCAGGAAGCCGTGCGCGTCGGCGTATGTCGACAGGCCGGTCGACCAGGCCATGTTCTGCCAGCTCAGGTACATCCCGTGCAGCGCGATGACCAGCGGCCGGGGCCGGCCGTCGTCCACCCGCGGACCGTGGATGACGTACCGGCGGCCGCTCGGCAGGGTCAGCGGCACCTCGCTGCCGCCGGTCGCGTGCAGGCCGCTCTCGGCGCCGACGTCGGCCGGGCCGCCCAGTTTCGGCGGGCTCACGCTGTGCGACGGCGGGGTCAGCCCACCGGACAGCCGGCCGGTCTGCGGAATGGCGGCACTGAGCCGGGCACCCGGCTGGCCCGGCCATAGCGGAGCACAGCCGCCGACCCAGGCGAACGCCACCAGCAGCGCCGCGGTGGCCACCCGACGTCGACGACTCAGCACACCTCTCAACACGCGTCGTCTACCGGCCTCGGTTGCTGACATTTGGGCAGATCTTGCCGGATGCCTCGGGGTGAATGCGAGTCACCACAGGAGCAGTTTCGTTGCGTAGTGGTCTCGCCACGGGTTGCACTCGGTTGGTGCCCCGATTCGTCCATCGTGGTGCGGAGGTGGCTTTACGGGCCGGTACGCTCTAGCCAAGCCCGGCCGTCAACGGCGATGGCTGGTCTGCGTGACGGGAGACCTCGTGCCTGCACGGATGTCCGCGTGGGAATCAGCCCAGTTCCAGCTCGCCGAGGCGGTCCGCCAACTCGGTCTGGACGACGGCTTCCATGACCTGCTCCGTACCCCGCGCCGGGAGATCACGGTCGCGGTGCCGCTGCGCCGCGACGACGGGCATGTCGAGGTGCTGCGCGGCTACCGGGTGCAGCACAACCTGACCCGCGGGCCGGCCAAGGGCGGCGTCCGCTTCCACCCGGCCACCGACCTGGACGAGGTCCGGGCGCTGGCGATGTGGATGACCTGGAAGTGCGCGCTGGTCGGGGTGCCGTACGGCGGCGCCAAGGGCGGGGTGGCGGTCGACCCGAAGAAGCTGTCCCGCAACGAACTGGAGCGGATGACCCGGCGCTACATGTCCGAGCTGATCCCGATGGTCGGCCCGGAGAAGGACATCCCGGCGCCGGACGTGGGCACCGACGAGCAGACCATGGCCTGGATGATGGACACCTACTCCATCCACTCCGGCTACACCACGACCGGCGTTGTCACCGGCAAGCCGGTGTCGATCGGCGGTTCGGAGGGCCGCGGTGGCGCGACCAGCCGCGGCGTCATGTACTCGGCGTTCTGCGCGCTGCGCGACGCCGGGCTCACCCCGGCCGACATGACCGTGGCGGTGCAGGGTTTCGGCAAGGTCGGCGCGCTGACCGCGCAGTACCTGCACGACGCCGGCTGCCGGGTGGTCGCGGTCTCCGACGTGCAGGGCGGTGTCTACGACCCGGGTGGGCTGCCCACCGCGAGCCTGGCCCGGCACCTGCGGTCCGGTGCGCCCACCGTGGTCGGCTACCCGGGCACCGACCCGATCAGCAACGCCGAGCTGCTCGAACTGGACGTGGACATCCTGGTGCCGGCCGCGCTGGAGGGCGTCATCCACCAGGAGAACGCCAGCCGGATCCGGGCCCGGTTCATCGTCGAGGGGGCGAACGGGCCGACCACTCCGGACGCCGACCAGATCCTGCAGGAGAACGGCATCCTGGTGGTTCCGGACATCCTGGCCAACTCCGGCGGGGTCGCCGTCTCCTACTTCGAGTGGGTCCAGGACCTGCAGGCCTACTTCTGGTCCGAGGACGAGGTCAACGACCGGCTCAAGATCATGATGGAGCGGGCCTACGCGCAGGTCTCGAACCTGGCCGCCGAGCGGAAGGTGTCGATGCGGACGGCCGCGCAGATGATCGGCGTCGGCCGGGTCGCCGAGGCGCACCGCACCCGCGGGCTGTACCCCTGAGCCAGACCCCTGGGGCAGACCCTGAGCCGGCGGGATCCCACCGGGTCCGGGGCCCGGCAGCGGTCGGTCGGGCCACCGCCGGCTGGCTTGCGCCGGCCGGGTGACGCGGAACCTCGGCCGGTGCAAACCGACCAGGGCGCGTGGGTGCGTCGTACCGTGGGAACAGAATGGGTCGTGCTCTAATGGGAGCCGGCGAATCACAGCGATGTGATTCACCCGCATGATCCAGACCGCCATGCCGAGGAGCGAGATCCGGATGGACGCCGCCGAAGTGCTGGGCGCGGCCGGCTCTGCCGGTGCCGGGTCGGTCGAGGTGCCCGCCCCCGCGGTGCCCGCCGACGGCCTGACCCTGCGCGACCGCGAGATCCTGTCGTTCGAGCGGCAGTGGTGGAAGTACGCCGGCGCCAAGGAGCAGGCCATCCGTGACCTGTTCGACATGTCCGCCACCCGGTACTACCAGGTGCTGAACGCGCTGATCGACCGGCCGGAGGCGCTGGTCGCCGACCCGATGCTGGTCAAGCGGCTGCGCCGGCTGCGGGCCAGTCGGCAGCGGGCCCGCAGCGCCCGCCGCCTCGGCATCGAGGTCTAGGGATAGCGCGGTACGTCTTCGTGGACCCTCCGCCCGAGCACGGCGGAGCCGGAGACGTCGAGCCGGCGGATCCGGTCAGCGGGGCAGTCAGCAGAGCAGGGCCGGGCATGCCGGCCGTAAGCGGTCGAAGCGGAGCGGCAGCGTTGGCGAACGGGACAGGCGGCGGGGCAGGCCGGGCCTCCGCCGAGCGGTCCGGGCCGGGCCGGCGGCTACCGTCCGGTGACCGTGGCCGGATGTGGGTCGGCGCGCCGTCCGGGTCCCGGCTGGTCGGCGCGCTGCTCGCGGTCGCCGGCGTGGCACTGCTGGTGATCGGCCTGCTCACGCTGCGCGGTCAATCGCCGGACCAGGACAAGCCGCCGGCCGCCCAGCCGGGCCGGTCGTCCGGCGCGCCCGGCACAACGCGGCCGACGCCGACCCCGACCACCCCGGCCGGGACGACCCCCGCGCCGACCTCCGCCGCGCCCACGACGAGCCGGCCGCCGGCCCGCACCACCACGCCGGCCCCGCCACCGGCCGTCCGGGCACCGCTGACCGTGCTGAACAACAGCAAGGTGCACGGCCTGGCCGAGCGGGTCGCCGACGAGGCCCGCGGCCACGGCTGGAACGTCGCCCTGATCGGCAACTTCGCCGGCCGGTTGCCACTGACCACGGTCTACTTCACCCCGGGGGACGCGACCGGCGAGAAGGCGGCCCGCCAGTTCGCCGCGGAGTTCCCGGCGGTGGACCGGGTACTGCCCCGCTATGACGGCCTGCCGCCCACCCCGGCCGGCATCGTCCTGGTCGTCACCCGCGACTGGCCGCCGGACCCGCTGACCCGCCCCGGTCGGTTCAACTAGTGCGGCTGGTGCCGGGTGGCGAACGCCTCCAGGTTGGCCAACTGCTCCGGGCGCAGTGACGGGCGCACCTTGGCCCGCGCGGCGGCCAGGTCGGCGGCGGTGATCTCGGCGGAGTCCAGCGCGCGACGCAGTGCGGCCAGGCCCGCCTCGCGGATCAGCGCGGCGCAGTCGGCGGCGCTGAACCCGTCGGCCTGCGCGCCCAGCGCGGCCAGGTCGACGTCGGCGGCCAGCGGGGTGTTCCGGGCGGTGGCGCGCAGGATCGCGGTGCGCGCGTCGGCGTCCGGCGGCGGGACGTAGACCAGTCGCTCCAGCCGGCCGGGGCGCAGCAGCGCCGGGTCGATCAGGTCCGGCCGGTTGGTCGCGCCGATCACCACCACGTCGCGCAACGCCTCCACCCCGTCCAGTTCGGTCAGCAGCGAGGCGACCACCCGGTCGGTCACCCCGCTGTCGGTGGACTGGCCGCGGGCCGGCGCCAGCGCGTCGATCTCGTCCAGGAAGACCAGCGCCGGCGCGGAATCCCGAGCCTGGTCGAACAGGTCCCGGACGCCGCGCTCGCTCTCGCCGACCCACATCGACAGCAGTTCGGCGCCCTTGATCACGATCACGTTCAGCTGCCCGGTGCCGGCCAGCGCGCGCACCAGGAACGTCTTGCCGCAGCCGGGCGGCCCGTACAGCAGCACCCCGCGGGGCGGTTGGATACCGAGGCGGGCGAACGATTCCGGGTGCGCCAGCGGCCAGAGCACCGACTCGGTCAGCGCCTGCTTGGTATCCACCATGTCGCCGACGTCGTCCAGCGACATCGCCGGAACGTCCACAGTGGACCGGCTGGCCGTGCTGGCGGTCACCACGTCCAGCGCGCCGAGCAGGTCGGCCTGGCCGATGGTGGCGGTGGCCAGGTCCCGCTGGCGCAGCGCGGCCCGTACCGCCGCCTCCCGGCGCAGCGCCAGCAGGTCGGCGGTGACGAAGCCGGGGGTACGCGCGGCGATCTCGCCCAGCTGCACGTCGTCGGCCAGCGGCACCGGCCGCAGCAGCCCGGTCAGCAGCGCCTCGCGCTGCCCCCGGTCCGGCAGCGGGACGCCGATCTCCTTGTCCAGCAGGGCCGGCCGGCGCAGCAGCGGGTCGACGGCGTCCCGGCTGACCGCGGTGCAGACCAGCGCGATCCCGTCGGTCGCGGCGGCCCGCGCGACCAGTTCGCGGACCATCCCGGCCAGCGGCGCGGCGGCCGCCCCGGGCGGCCCGGCGGCGGCCGGCGCGAGCGCCTCGAGATCCTCCAGCAGCAGCACCGCGGGGCTGGCCGCGACCGCCTCGGCCAGCGCGGCGGACAGCACCCCGGCGGCCGCGGCCGGGGCCAGCCCGAGCAGGTCGGCCGGCAGCCGGCGCACCACGCTCGCGTCGACCGCGGCCGCCACCGCCCGTACCAGCGTGCTCTTGCCGGCGCCGTCCGGCCCGGTGATGAGCACGCCGAGGGCGGCCACCGAGCCGAGCCGGGCCAGCAGCGGGCCGTGGTGGAAGCTCAGGTCCAGCCACTCCCGCAGCCGGTCGGCCTGTGGCGCCAGCCAGCCGAGATCGTCCAGGCTGAGCGGCTCCGCGTCGTCGTCCCGGTCGGCGGCGCGGACCGCGGCCACCGCGACCGGGCTGTCCGTCCAGTCCTCGACCAGCTCGGCGAGCAGCTCCGCCGGCTCGTCCAGCCCCGGCTCGTCCAGCCCCGGGTGGCCCAACCCCCCGGGGGCCAGCCCTGGGTAGCCGAGGCCGGCCGCCCGGGCCGGGCCGCCGGCGGGGCGGGCCGCTGGGTGGTGCCCGTTCACGATCGTGTCGGCGGTGACCATGCGGTGCCCGTCCGGGGTGGTGCCGATGACGGTCAGCAGCGCGCTGGTCCAGGCCATGCCGAGCGCGGCGGACAGCGACCGGCGCACGGCCGTCATGTCCGCGGCGCCACCAGGGGCGACGTCCTGCGGCAGCAACGAGACGTTGTCGCCCTCGGTCACCACCTTGCCGACCAGCGCCCGGTGCACCAGATCGGGCGGCACCACGTGCAGGATCTCGGCCGGGCCGGCCAGCACGACCGCGGCGGCCGGCTGCAGAGTGGCCGGCTCGACCGTGACGCTGCCGCCGTCGGCCAGCCCGAGGTTGCCCAGCGTGAGATCGTCGCAGCGCAGTTCGCCGAGGGCGGCCCCGGCGGCGGCCGGCGCGGCGAGCGCCGCGGTGCTGCGCTGCCCGGTGAGCCGGACCCCGGCCCAGGGCGCCAGGCCGAGCTCAGCCAGCGTGTCGGGGTGCAGCCGAACTATGCCCCGACGAGCGTCCAAAGGTGCAGTGACCAGCCGCGCGGTCAGCAGTAAACTCTTGCGGTCGGCTGGGGGGTATGTCACGCGTGCCGAGTGTAGGGCGTGTCCAATTCGGGTAGGGAGCCTGCCGCGGGGCCTGTGGCGGCTGCCGGGACGAACGGGCACGCCCGCGGTGTTGTCGGGGAACAGACGGGGAACGAAGCCGACTCGTCGGTCGTTGGAGCTGTCATCGCGGACCGGGGGGGCCGTGGGGTCGTCAAGCTCCAGCGTGGCGGCTCGGAGGGGGCACCGGGGTGGAGCTCAATGGACACCAGTGGTTACCGCAGTGACGGGGCCGGCCTAGCTGTCGCCGTTGTGAACGCCGTGTTCGATCCGGCCGTTGACGACAACGACGCGCTGGACGACGCGCTGCGCCGATATCATTTCTCGTTGAACCGGGTGTCCAGCCGCGACCGCGCCGGGCTCCGGATGTGGGCCGGCCACCTGCACGAGGTGTTCGCCGCGGAGGATGCCACCGAAGCCGCCCGGATCCTCAACCAGCTGCTGGACGCGGTGACCACCCACCCGTACATCACCGAGCACGACACCCAGGGCCTGCACCTGCATTACGCGCCGCCGGAAGCGTCGACGTTGCACCGCGTGCAGGCCAGTACCGCGCTCGGCATGGCCAACCTGGTCTGCGACTACGGCAAGACCCGGTTCGGGGTGTGCCGCGCGGTCGGCTGCGAGTGTGTGTACGTCGACGTGTCCCGCAACGCGCAGCGCCGGTTCTGCTCGGATGCCTGCGCGAACCGGACGAACGTCGCCGCGTTCCGCGCCCGCGCGCGGAGCACCCCCGTGCATACGTAAGCACGGTGCCTCATCGACCACACATTGTGACCAATTGCCAGCGCGAGGTCACCCAGCCCGGTACTGTCCAGCGCTCAAGGCAGGTTGGGTCAACGCCGGGAAAGTTTTAACTCGTTCCCGGTGTCGTGAGTCGAAAGGCGGGGAATGACCCATGACCGCGACACCGCTGCAGGGCGCCTCGGGGCGCAGTCGCAGTACCAACCGCCGGAGGACACCGACCATGCCGTCCGTACGCCCAGAGCTTCAACCCATGCCGCCGGCGATGCCGCTGCACCGGGTGCTGCCCACCCGCAGCCTGGTGTTACTGGTCGGGTTGATCGGACTGCTGGCCGCCGTTCTGGTGGCCGCGGGGTAGGTCGGCGGCACCCGACCTACCCCGCGGCGTCCAGCCCGGCCGAGGGCGGTCAACCGGCGAGCACGACCTCCAGGTCGGGTTCGCCGGGGCGGGCTTCGATCTCCAGATGGGTTGCCACCGCGGCCAGGGTCAGGTCGACCGCGGCGTGCCGCAGCGCCGCCACGTGCGCCGGGTCCACCCGGACCACCAGTCGTTCCACCGGCGCCCGCATCGAGACCTTCGCCTCGCTCTTCGCCCGCCGTACCCCGGCCAGCACCCAGGAGGCCAGTTCGGTCAGCTCCAGGTTCGGCTGCCGGGCCAGTTCGTGCAGCGGTTCCGGCACCGGCCACCGCGCCTGATGCACCGAGCCGTCCCGCCACCAGGACCACACCTCCTCGGCCACGAACGGCAGGAACGGCGCGAACAGCCGCAGCAGTACGTCCAGCGCCTGTCGCAGCGCGGCCACCGCCGACGCGGCGCCGGCCGCGTCGCCCCGGCCGCCGTAGGCCCGGGCCTTCACCAGTTCCAGGTGGTCGTCGCAGAACCACCAGAAGAACGTCTCGGTCTCGGCCAGCGCGTCCGCGTGGCCGTACCGCTCGAACGCGGCTGTCGCGGCCTGCACGGTGCGGGCCAGCCGGGCCAGCATCGCCCGGTCCACCGCGGCGGTGACCGGGCCGGAGTCGGTGAAGCCGAGCACGAACCGGGACGCGTTCAGCACCTTGGTGGCCAGCCGCCGCCCCACCCGTAGCTGGCCCTCGTCGAACGTAGTGTCCACGCCCAGCCGGGCGCTGGCCGCCCAGTAGCGCACCGCGTCCGAGCCGAACCGCTCCAGCAGGCCGAGCGGGGTGACCACGTTGCCGGCGGACTTGGACATCTTCTTCCGGTCCGGATCGAGCACCCAGCCCGATATCGCCACGTCCGACCAGGGCAGCGTGCCGTGTTCCAGGTGCGACCGGACCACCGTGCCGAACAGCCAGGTACGGATGATCTCGTGCGCCTGCGGTCGCAGGTCCATCGGGAACAGTTGCGGCAGCAGGTCGCCGTCCCGGTTCCAGCGGGCGGCGATCTGCGGCGTCAGCGAGGACGTGGCCCAGGTGTCCAGCACGTCCGGGTCGGCGGTGAATCCGCCCGGCGCGCCGCGTTGCCCGGGTGCGTAGCCGGCCGGCACGTCGGTGGACGGGTCGATCGGCAGCGCGGCGTCGGCTGGCAGCAGCGGCTGGTCGTACCGCGGCTGGCCGGCGTCGTCCAGCGGGTACCAGAGCGGGAACGGCACGCCGTAGTGCCGCTGCCGGCTGATCAGCCAGTCGCCGGTCAGGCCGCGCACCCAGTTCTGGTACCGCGCCCGCATCGAGGCCGGGTGCCAGCGCAGTTCGTCGCCCCGGGCCAGCAGCGCCTGCCGCAGCGCCTCGTCCCGGCCGCCGTTGCGGAGATACCACTGTCTACTTGTGACTATCTCAAGTGGACGGTCGCCCCTCTCGTAGAACTTGACCGGGTGGGTGATCTGGCGCGGCTCGGCGCGCAGCGCACCCGCTTCGGCGAGCAGTTCGACGATCCGGCGGCGGGCCGCGGCCACGGTCCGGCCGGCCAGCTCCGCGTACGGCCCGGCCGGCACGCCGGGCGGCGGGGTGGTCAGCAGCCGGCCGTCCCGGCCGACGATCGCGCGCACCGGCAGGGCCAGATCGCGCCACCAGGTGACGTCGGTGAGATCGCCGAAGGTGCAGACCATCGCCAGCCCGCTGCCCTTCGCCGGGTCGGCCAGCGGGTGCGCGTACACCGGCACCGGCACCTCGAACAGCGGGGTGCGCAGCTGCTGGCCGACCAGTGCGGCGTACCGCTGGTCGGTCGGGTGGGCGACCACCGCCACGCAGGCCGGCAGCAGCTCCGGCCGGGTGGTCTGTACCTCCAGCACCGCACCGTCCACTGTGGAGAATGCCAGGGTCTGGTACGCGCCGGGCAGCTCGCGGTCCTCCAGTTCGGCCTGCGCCACCGCGGTGTTGAAGTCGACGTCCCACATGGTCGGCGCGTCCAGCTGGTACGCCTCGCCGCGGGCCAGGTTGCGCAGGAACGCCAGCTGTGCGGCCCGGCGGGAGTGCGCGTCGATCGTGGTGTAGCCGAGCGACCAGTCCACGGACAGCCCGAGCCGGCGGAACAGCGTCTCGAACGCCTGCTCGTCCTCGGCGGTGAGCCGCTCGCAGAGGGCCACGAAGTTCGGCCGGTCGACCGGCACCGGCGCCTTCGGGTCGGGCCTGGCCGGCGGCGCGAAGGCCGGGTCGTACGGCAGGCTCGGGTCGCAGCGCACGCCGAAGTGGTTCTGCACCCGGCGTTCGGTCGGCAGCCCGTTGTCGTCCCAGCCCAGCGGGTAGAACACGGCTCGGCCGCGCATCCGCTGGAATCGAGCCACGGTATCGGTGTGCGTATAGGACAGGACGTGCCCGATGTGCAGTTCGCCGCTGACCGTGGGCGGCGGGGTGTCGATCGCGAATACCTCGGGGCGCGGTCGGGACCGGTCGAACCGGTACCTGCCCGCTACCTCCCAAGCCTGCGCCCAGCGGTCTTCGATCCCTTCCAGACTCGGCTTCGCCGGCACCCGGGTGTCCATGTCGGCACGGTACGGCGGTCGATCAGCCCGGCGCCGCTGGTTTTCACCGGTCCGCCGGGTCGGCCGGCCCGGCGGCGGCGGCCCGGGCGGCGGCCAGCGCCGGCTCGGTCAGCACCACGGCGGCCAGCCCGGCGGCGAGCAGCCCCATCGCGGCGGCCAGCAGGTAGCCGGCGGTCAGGCCGTACCCCCGGGCCAGGAAACCGCCGCAGAGCGCGCCGAGCGGGATGCCGCCCAGCCCGATCATCCGGAACGAGGTCACCACCCGGCCCATCAGCCGGCTCGGGGTCAGCTCCTGGCGCAGCGACTGGCCGAGCACGTTCCACACCCCGATGGCGCCGGCCTGCACGGCGGCCGCGACCGCCGCGACCGGGATCGCCCGGGTGGTGCCGAACGCCGCCACCGCGGCCGCCTGCACCAGCATCGCCGCCGCCATCGCCCGGGTGGTGCCCAGCCGCCGGCTGACCCGGCCGGCGACCAGGCTGCCGGCCAGTGCGCCCACCGCCTCCGCGGTCAGCAGCAGGCCGAAGCCGAGGCTGCCCAGCCCCAGCCGGTCCTGCGCGAACAGCACCAGCAGCCCGTACGCGGCGGCGCCGGCGAAGTTCAGGATGCAGGCGGTGAGCGCCATCGTGCGCAGGAACCGGTGCCGGAACAGCCAGCGGACGCCCTCGGCGATGTCTGTCCGGACCGATCGCCGGTGCGCCCGGCCCGCCGCGGGCCCGGCGGCGGCCGGCTCGAACCGGCCGCGCAGCGAGCCGACCAGTGCCGAGCTGGACAGGAACGAGACCGCGTCGGCGGCGAACGGCACCCAGTGCGCCAGCGGGAACAGCGCGCCGCCGACCGGCGGGCCGATGAAGGACTGACCGATGGTCTGGGTGCCGATCATGCGGCCGTTCGCCTTGTGCAGCCGGGCCGGGTCGCGCGAGACCACCGCCGGGATCGCCGCCTGCGCCGCCGAATCGAACAGCGTCTGCCCGCAACCCAGCAGGAACACCGCCGCGCACAGCAGCGGGATGCTGGCCGCGCCGGCGAGTACCGCGACCGCCAGCCCGGCGACCACCACCGCGCGGACCAGGTCGACCGTCCACATCGTGCGGCGCCGGTCCCAGCGGTCGACCAGCGCGCCGGACAGCAGCCCGACCACCACCCAGGGCAGGAACGAGACGCCGTTCACCAGCGAGATCGCCACCGGGTCGCGGGTCAGCGTGGCCGCCAGCAGCGGCACCGCGGCCAACGTCATCCCGTCCCCGACGGTGGACACCGCCGCCGCCCCCCAGAGGCGCCCGAACGCCGCCCCCAGCCGGCCGGTGGTCCGGGCCTGGTCCGGGTCGGGGTGCGTCACAGTGGCCATCTGACAACGCCGGCGCGGGCCGGCCGGCAGCGGGGTCAGCCCGGCGGGTCGGACTGGCGTACCTGGCGGACGGCGTCGGTGAGCACCCGGCCGAGGTCGTCCACCGGCAGCCGGGCCATCCCGGTGGCGATCGAGGCGCCCAGCGCGGCGGCCCGGCCGCGGTGCCGCCAGGGAAACGCGACCAGCACCTGCCCGGGGCCGGGCCCGGGCCTGGCCAGCACCGGCAGCCGGGGCGACCCGGCCGCGGCCGCCACCGCCCGGGTCAGGCAGGCGGCGAGCCGGGCCAGGTAGCGGCAGCGGGCCGGCGAGCCGGCCGCGCCCGGCCGGGCCACCGCCGCCGGCACGAGCCGGCGCAACCCGGCGAGCGTCAGCGGGTCGGCGGCGAGCAATGCCGACACGTCCAGCACCAGTTCGACCGCGGGCCAACTGAAATGGTCGTTCGGGCCGGCGAGAACCCGCAGCCGGACGGGATCGGCGGGGTCCCCGCCGGGAACGGACACAATTGACACGTCCGCCATGGCCGGACTATACGATTTCTTGGACCATCCGAGGGACGTGTCGCGGTTTTGCCCCCCAGTCGGACATGAAACTGACGAACGGCACCTCAGCCGGTGGGTCGATGGTCAACACACGGTCACGCGGCGGGCGCCGGGCGGCAGCGGAAGCGTTCCCGGTAGCGCTGCGGGGAGATGCCGACCCGGCCGGCGAAGTGGTGCCGCAGGGTGGCGGCGCTGCCGAGGCCGCACTCGGCCGCGATCCGGTCCACGCCGAAGTTGGTCGTCTCCAGCAGCCGCTGGGCGTGCAGCACCCGCTGCCCGGTCAGCCAGTGGTGCGGGGTGGCCCCGGTCTCGCCCCGGAACCGGCGGGCGAAGGTGCGCGCCGACATGTGCACCCGGGCGGCCAGTTCCTCCACCGACAGCTCCTGATCCAGGTGACCGGCCATCCAGTCGAGCAGGTCGGTCAGCGGGCGCCCCTCGTCCGGCGGCATCGGGTGCTCGACGAACTGGGCCTGGCCACCGTCCCGGTGCGGCGGGACGACCATCCGCCGGGCGATCGCGTTGGCCACCTCGGGGCCGTCCATCAGCCGGACCACGTGCAGCGAGAGGTCGATCGCGGCGGCGGTGCCGGCGCTGGTCAGCACCGGGCCGTCGACGACGTAGAGCACGTCCGGGTCGAGCCGGACGGCCGGGAAGGTCTGCCGGAACTCCTCCGCGTACATCCAGTG
>Ga0307500_10000293_pt1 | contig 17135 bp, 16 predicted proteins | sample 14_S_MG_FD_201362 | JGI IMG/M metagenome (GOLD analysis project Ga0307500, IMG submission 201362) | Soil microbial communities from Populus trichocarpa stands in riparian zone in the Pacific Northwest, United States - 14_S | ecosystem: Environmental > Terrestrial > Soil > Riparian zone > Trees... | reverse complement strand
GCGACATCTCCCTGGTGTTCGGCATGATCATCGCGATCCTGCTGGTAGGGATCGCGATCGACCAGCTGCTGTTCTCCCCGCTGGAGCGGTCGGTCTTGCGCCGCCGGGGGCTGCTGACCGGATGATGTACCGGTGACTGGCTACCCGCTGCTGCTCGATCTCACCGGTCGCCGGGTCGTCGTGGTCGGCGGCGGCGCGGTGGCCCTGCGCCGGGCCGGTGGCCTGGTCGAGGCCGGCGCGCTGGTGCACGTGATCGCCCCGTCGGTGCTGCCCGCGCTGGCCGCACTCGGGGTCGCCGTGCACCGGCGTCGGTACGCCGACGGCGACCTGGCCGGCGCCTGGCTGGCCCACGCCTGCACCGACGACCCCGCGGTGAACGCCGCGGTGGCGGCCGAGGCGGAACGGCACCGGGTGCCCTGCGTCCGGGCCGACGCGGCGGCCGGCGGCACCGCCCGGACGCCGGCGACGGCCCGCTCCGGCGGGCTCACCGTGGCGGTGAACGCCGATGGCGACCCGGCCCGGGCGGTGGCGCTGCGGGACGCGGTGATGTCCCTGCTGGCGGCCGGGCAGCTGCCGGTCCGGCACCGCCGCCCGCCGAGCGGGGGTCCGGTGGCCGGCCAGGCGGGCTCAGCGGCGGATCCGGCCACGGGCGCCGTGGCCGAGCCGGCGACCGGACCAGTGGCCTCCGTCGCGGGCCTGGCGGGCGGCGTGGTCGGCCCAGTGGGCTCGGTCGCGCTGGTCGGTGGCGGCCCGGGCGACCCGGAACTGATCACCGTCCGGGGCCGGCGGCTGCTGGCCGAGGCGGACGTCGTGGTGGTCGACCGGCTGGCCCCGCAGGCGCTGCTGGCCGAGCTGGACCCGGCCGTCGAGGTGGTCGGCATGGGTAAGGCGCCGCACGGCGAGGGCGCCACCCAGGAGCAGATCAACGCGTTGCTGGTCGACCGGGCCCGGGCCGGCAAGCGGGTGGTCCGGCTCAAGGGCGGCGACCCGTTCGTCTTCGGCCGCGGTGGCGAGGAGGTGGCCGCCTGCGTGGCCGCCGGCGTCCCGGTGGAGGTGGTGCCCGGGATCAGCTCGGCGCTGGCCGGCCCGGCCGCCGCCGGCATCCCGGTCACCCACCGCGGCCTGGCCGCCGACTTCGCCGTCGTCTCCGGTCACCTGGACCCGACCCGTCCCGGCTCCACCGTCGACTGGCAGGCGCTCGCCGACGGGCCGGCCACGCTGGTGCTGCTGATGGCGCTGGACCAACTGGCCGCGGTGGCCACCGAGTTGGTCAAGCGCGGCCGGCCGGCCGGCACCCCGGTCGCGGTGATCCGCAACGCGACCCGGGCCGACCAGCAGGTGCTGGTCGCCACCCTGGGCACGGTCGCCGCCGAGGTCACCCGGGCCGGGCTGCGGCCGCCCGCGGTGGTCGTGGTGGGCGAGGTGGTCCGGCTGCGCGGCGACCTGTGGTCAGCACCGGCGTAGCCGGACCGGCCACGGGCTTGGGTGCACCTTGCTCGCGGATAGCGCTCGCCGTGGCGTCCGTCATGCTGACCGCGGGGGCCGAGCCCCCGCGGACCCCACGGTGCGGCCGGGTCGCGGACCGCATGCCGCAACGTCCGGCCACCCGTTCACTGCGACACGCCGGACGGTCAGTTCGGCGTTGCCTTTCTGTCGGTCTCCCGGTGTAGTCTCTCCTCATTGTTCGAACATCTGTTCGAGCGATCGGAACGCCTCTCGCCGGGTGGGCGGAACTCGACCCCCGGTCCGCCCGGTGAGAGGCCTCGGGTGACAAAGGGGTGGCGGGGAGCGATGCCGGGGATCCACGACGAGCCCGTCGAGGTGGTGCGGCGCGGTGCGGCGCCGGAGCAGTTCCTGCTGCGTGCCCGGCTGTACGTGGTCCGCGAGGTGCTCGCGCGCTGGGTGGAGCCGAGCCGGTGGCGGTGGGCCGCGCCGGTCCAGGCGTACGCCGGTGCCAGCGCGCCGGTCGGCGGTTCCGCTGGTGGCGGTTCCGCCGGTAGCGGCCCGGGCGGCTGGCAGGTGCCTGACGTGTTGCCGCGGCGGCAGCCGGCCGGTCGGTCGGCGGTCGTCGGCGCGGCCGACCGTGAGGTGTGGCGGGTGGCGGCCGCGGCCGGTCGCAACTCGGCGGTGCTGGTGTTCGACCTGTGCCACGACCGGGAGGAGTCCCGGTGGCTGGCGACCCGGGTGGAGGAAGATCAGCTATGAGCGTCATGACTACCGTGTCACGCCGGTCCCGGCCGCCGCAGCTCGGCGCCCCGGTCGCCCCGGCCGCGGTCACCCTGCTCGAGCAGGCCCGGCGTGGCCTCCAGGAAGCCGCCGCGCTGCCGGCCGCGCCCGACCGGTACGCCGCCGCGCACCTGGCCGCGCTGCGCGCCTCGGCCGCGGTGCTGGCGGCCCGGGCGCAGGCCGCCGATCCGCGTGGGCGCCGCCGCCGGCCGACCAGTGCCTGGGTGCTGCTCACCGCGGTGGCGCCGGAGCTGGGGGAGTGGGCCGCGTTCTTCGCCGCCGGCGCAGGCAAGCGGGCCGCCGCCGAGGCCGGCGTGCAGCACGCGGTGTCCGGCCGGGAAGCCGACGACCTGGTCCGCGACGTACAGACGTTCCTGGCCCTGGTGGAGACCACGCTCGGCCTGCTGCCCGGCCCGCGGCTCGCCGCGCTCGCCGGCTGACGGCGCCGACTAGGCTCGTTCGGGGCGACCGGAGGTCGGGAGCCGAGCGGCGAGGAGTGGTGGGGCCTTGACGGAGGGCGGGCGGGCGCACGTCTCACCGCGTACGGCCGTGGTCTGGGAAGTGCTGCGGAACGAGTTGAGCCGCCGTGCCGTCGACGCGGACGGCACCACGGTGCTCGACCTCGGTGGCGGCAGCGGGGTGTTCGCGGTGCCGCTGGCCGAGCTGGGGCACCGGGTCACCGTGGTCGATGCCAGCCCGGACGCGCTGGCCACCCTGCAGCGCCGGGCCGTCGAGGTGGGCGTGGCCGACCGGGTCTCGGCGATCTGCGGCGATGTCGACGGGTTGGCCGGCGAGCTGCCGCCGGCCGGATACGACCTGGTGCTCTGCCACCAGCTGCTGGAAATGGTGGACGACCCGGCGAAGACGCTGGCCACGGTCGCCGGCGCGGTCCGGCCGGGCGGCTGCGCCAGCGTGCTGGTGGCCGGCCGGGCGGCCACCGTGCTGTCCCGGGCGCTCGGCGGCCACCCGGCGGACGCGTTGCGCGCGCTGACCGACCCGGCCGGCCGCTGGAGTGAAGCCGACAGCGCGCTGCGCCGGTTCGACACCGCCGAGGTCAGCGCCCTGATCGTGGCCGCCGGGCTGACGGTCGAGTCGGTGCACGGGGTCCGGGTGGTGGCCGACCTGCTGCCGGGTGCGCTGGAGGCCGTCCCTGGCGTCGCCGACGCGCTGCGCGCCCTGGAGCTCGCGGTCGCCGCCATCCCGCCCTACCGCGACATCGCCACCCAGCTGCACCTCCTGGCCCGCCGGGCTCAGGCGCACTCTGCTCGCGGGTAGCGCTCGCCGGGTCGCCCGGCATGCTGGCCGCGGGGGCCGGGCTTGGGCGCACCCTGCTCGCGGGTAGCGCTCGCCGGGTCGCCCGGCATGCTGGCCGCGGGGGCCGAGCCCCCGCGGACCCCACGGTGCGTCTGCTGGCGGTTTTGCCGCGGTGCGTCCGGCGGAATTGTCGGTGCGGGGTGGTTCACTGCCGGAAGGTGGCCGACGGGACGGGAGGGGCGATGGGGCGCAGCCAGCAGCTCGACCGGCCCGGGCCGCCGTCCGGGCCGCCCGGTGACGACACCGGCTGCCCGATCCTGCACGTCGACATGGACGCCTTCTACGCCAGCGTGGAGGTGCGGCGCCGGCCCGAGCTGCGCGGCCGGCCGATGATCGTCGGCGGCGGCGCCCGGGCGGTGGTGCTCTCGGCCACCTACGAGGCACGCGCGTTCGGGGTGCACAGCGCGATGCCGATGGCCCGGGCGGTGCGCCAGTGCCCGCAGGCGGTGGTGATCCCGCCGGACATGGCCAGCTACGCGGAGGCGTCCGCCGGGGTGATGGCGGTGTTCCGGTCGATCACCCCGCTGGTCGAGCCGCTCTCCCTGGACGAGGCCTTCCTGGATGTGGCCGGCGCCCGCCGCCGGCTCGGCCGGCCGGCCCAGATCGGTGAATGGATCCGCGCCCGGGTCGCCGACGAGCAGGGCATCACCTGCTCGGTCGGGGTGGCGCCGACCAAGTTCCTGGCCAAGCTCGCGTCCGCGCGCTGCAAGCCGGACGGCCTGCTGGTGGTCCCGGCCGGCGGGGTGACCGCCTTCCTGCACCCGCTGCCGGTCGGTGCGCTCTGGGGCGTCGGTGAGCGCACCGGCGAGGCGCTGCACCGGCTCGGCCTGCGTACCGTCGGGGATCTTGCCGCGACGCCGCGGGCCGCGCTGCGCCGGGCCGTGGGCGCGGCCGTCGCCGACCACCTGGCCGCGCTGGCCGCCGGCCGGGACGACCGCCGGGTGGTGCCGCACGAGCCGGACAAGTCCATCGGCGCCGAGGAGACGTTCGACACCGACGTGGCCGACCCGGCTGTCATCGGCCGCGAGCTGCTCCGGCTGTCCGAGCGGACCGCGGGGCGGCTGCGGGCCACCGGGCAGGTCGGCCGCACCGTCAGCATCAAGGTCCGGTTCGCCGATTTCAGCACGATCACCAGGGCCCGGACCCTGGGTACCGGCACCGACGCCGGCCGGGAGATCTACCAGACGGCCCGGGCCCTCTACGCCGCTCTCGGGCTCGATCAGGCCCGGATCCGGCTGGTCGGGGTCCGGGTGGAGGGCATCGCGCCGGTCAGCAGCACGCCGGCGCAACTGCGGCTGGGTGACCGGGAGCACGGCTGGCGGGACGCCGACCGTGCCGTCGACCAGGCAGCCGAGCGGTACGGTGCCGGGGCGGTGCGGCCGGCGGCCCTGGTCCGGCCCGCCGAGGAAAGTGACCGCACCGGACATTTGGGGGCCGCGTTCGGGTCTCATCGGGGCCGTCTCCGCCCTCCGGTGGAGGAGTGACGAGATCTGGATCAAGCAGGCGGACGGGGTTGGTACCCCTCCGCCTTTCCCCTTTCACCGCAGGCTCGTATCCTCGGTACGGCAGTCGCGCTGCGGCTGTCTTAGCCGTTCCCCGGCGGAGGCGTCCGCGGGGGTGCACCGTCAGGAGGGGCGCCGTGCCGCTCTCGGACCACGAGCAGCGCTTGCTTGAGCAGATCGAGCGTGCGCTGTATGCCGAGGACCCGAAGTTTGCCTCGACCGTGAGCTCGACGGACCTCCGCACCCATGCTCGTCGTCGAGTCCGGCGCGCCCTGGTCCTTCTTGTTTTGGGCATGATCGCGATGCTGGCCGGCGTCATGGCGCAGAACATCCCGCTCGGCGTGGCCGGCTTCTGTGTGATGCTGGCCTCCAGCGGTTTCGCCGCATCCCAGTACAAGCGCCTGGCCGGCCGTCCCGATCTGCGCGTCGCCGGCAGCGAGCGGAGTGCCCCGCGCCGCAAGCAGCGTCGAGCCTCGCTGCTGCAGCGGATGGAAGAGCGCTTCCGCCGCCGCTTCGACGAGCGCTGAGCCTCCCGGGCCGCACCCCGGCTCGGCTCCGGCTACATCCACCGGCCTGCCCAGAGGGCAGGCCGGTGGCATGTCCAGACCCGCCCGTCCCGCCGGCCCTGCCGCCGTCTCAGCGGCACAGCCGCCGGCAGGGCGGCTGTGACCTCCCGGGCATGCCACCGGGCTTGGTGGTGGCGCCACCGGCGCGCCTCCGTAGGCCAGCGCGGACGCCGCCGGTTCCTCGGCCGTCCCACCGTGCGAGCAGGTGAGCCCAGGTCCGTTCGCGGCCGCTGCGGTCAGGGCTGTTCGGTGCGGCGTGGGGTCAGCCGGCGGGACCGGCGCAGCGCGCGGCTGATCTCGTCGGTGACCCGGCCGGCCGCGGTGGATGCCTGCCCGGACCGCCGGGACATGCCGACCAGGATCGCCTGCACGGTGGACGGCGGGAACAGCCGGGCACGCAGCCGGCGCCGCGACCGCGCCAGCCCGCGCAGCCCCTGCCGGACCGCCCGGACCGCCGTGGGCAGATCGCCGTCCACCCCGGCCTCCGGCGCGTACCGGGCCCGTTCCTCGGCGAGCGCGAGCAGCCGCAGCCCGGCCACCGCCGGCTGGCTGTCGGTGAGGTCCCGGGCGAGCCGGCGGGCGGTGCCGCGGGGTGTCTCGTTCGCCGGCATCAGTATCCCGTAGTCGATCGCGGTACTGAGGATCTCGTCCCAGCCGGCCACCGCGGCGGCCCGCGGATCAGCGCCGACCGCCACCCGCAGCCGTCGCCGTCGGGCCGCCAGCCGGCCCACCGCCGGAGTGAGCAGCAGTACCAGCACCAGCAGTACGACCACCGAGATGATCGCGGTGCGCGGGGTCAGCAGCCCGGACGTGCCGTCGCTGTCACCACCCCCGGCGGACGGGACGCTGGTGTCCAGCTTGCCGGTCTGCGGCCCGGCGCTGGCGGTGCTGTCGCTGCTGCTGCCGCTGGTCGTCGGCGACGCGGAGGGCGCCGGGCCGGGGGCGTACGCGGGGTCGATCCGGTCGCTGTAGTTCCGCGGGGTCGGGTCGAACGGGGCCCAGCCGACGCCGGGGAAGTAGCCCTCGACCCAGGCGTGCGCGTCGCTGCTGGTCACGTCCCACTTGCCGTTGCCGCTGCTGGGGTGCAGGAACCCGATGACCACCCGGGACGGGATGCCGGCGACCCGCAGCATGATGCCCATCGCGGACGCGTACTGCTCGCAGAACCCGCGCTTGTTGCGCAGGAAGTCGACCAGCGCGCTGCCGCTGTTGCCGGGCTGGGTCTGGGTGGAGTACTGGAAGCCGTGGGTGCCGTCCCGGAAGAAGTTGTTCAGCGCCAGGGCCCGCTGGTACGGGGTGTTCTTGTCCTTGGTGATGCTCTCGACGGTCCGCTTCACCTCGTCCGGCACGCTGGAGACGCCGCCCCAGCGCTGCTGCACCTCGGCCGGGATCTCGCCGCTGGCCCCCTCCACCTGGGCCTGCGTCGGCACCGCGTTGAAGCCGTCGATCGTGTAGCGCTGGCTGTTCGCCCGCGACCGCGGGTTCTGCACCACCCCGCTCACGCTGTCGTAGTGCCAGTCGGCGGTAAGGCCGTCGATCGCGTTCGGATAGAAGGCGGTCGGCAGCACATCGCCGCTGTACGCGGCGTCCACCGCGATCGTGACGTGGTACGGGGACGCGGTCCCGGACTGGTCGGCCTCGTAGTTCGGCACCGGCATCCGGCCGAGTGCGGAGTTGCCGGCGTTCAGGTTGCGCCCCTCCCAGCCCCGGGAGGTGTAGGTGTTCAGCGTCATCAGCCGGAGGTTGTACAGGTCCGGCAGGGTGGAGCTGACCTGGAACAGCCGGGTCGGGGTGGGCTGCTTGAGCCGGTCGGAGAGCTGGGTGAACGGGTTGATCGCGATCTGCCCGGGGCCAGTGCCGGTGCCGTCCCCGCTGCCGGTGCGGGCCAGGTCGGACAGCGCGTGCCCGGTCAGCCCGGGGACGAACAGCGGCGCGATCACCGCGATCGCCAGCGCCGCAGCGCCGATGCGCTGCCCGGTCAGCGGCAGCGGGGTCTCCTCGTCCAGGGCCGTGCGGGTCGGGTTCTGCCCGGGCGGCACGACGTCGCCGCCGCCGATCGGCCGGCCCCAGCGGAGCAGCCGGTCCCGTCCCTCGGCCATCAGCAGCACCAGGTAGCCCAGCGCGCCGACCACGAACAGCGGCCACTTCACGCCGTCCCGGGCGACCGCGGTCGGCACCGCGTACAGGCCGAGCAGGGCCAGCCCGGCCGCCGCCGGCCGGCGCAGCATCACCGCGATCACGTCGATCACGACGGTGAGCAGCCCGACCGCGCCCGCGGCCAGCAGGATCAGCTCGGGCCGGGTGTCCACCGGGGCGGCCAGGTCGTGTACCGCGATCAGGCCGGCGTGCACGTTGTCGTACAGCGCCCGCAGGCTGGTCGGCGTCGGTAGCAGCCCGAACAGCGCGTCGCCGCCGGTGAACACGAGGGTGACGTAGATGAGCAGGCCGGCCAGCCCGGCGACCGGGGCCAGGAACGCCGGCAGCCGGGTGCTGCGGACGGCCAGGTGCGCGGCGACCACCGCGGCGATCGCGGCCCAGGTGTACCAGAGCCAGCGCCAGTCATCGAACACGGCGCCGAGCGGGACCGCGCCGAGGGCGGTGGCCCAGCCGGCCGCGAACGTCATCCGGGTGCTGGTCCGCACCGCGTCACCCCATCCCCGGCGCGCTGGCCGCGGCGCCGTCTCGCACTGGCTGCCGGCGCAGATGCCGGTCGGTCGGCTGCCGGCTCACCGCGGCCGGCTCATCGGCTGGCCCCGGGCCAGCCCGTTGGGTAAGAGCTCATCGGGTGCCGACCGGGTTGCCGGGCTGCGGCGCCCAGTCGATCGGGCCGGACTGCCCGCCGGCGCCCGGCCACAGCCGCGGCAGCAGCGCCCCGTGCCGGGCCCGCAGCACCCGCCAGCCGCCCCGGGTCAGGATCTCGGCGGCCGCGTCGTACGCCGCGTCGGCCTCGGACCGGGCCCGCGGCGCCAGCGTCATCCAGCTGGTCGCGTCGACCAGGATCGCCACCGAGGTGTCCGACGGGGTACGCGCGCCGGCCAGTGCGGCGGCCTGCTCCGGGTCGAGCAGGCCGAGCACCGCGATCAGGGTGCCGATGCCCTCCACCCCGCGCAGCGCGGAGATGGCCGGATCCAGCCCGTCGTGCCGGGAGCCGGTGACCTCGGCCAGGTAGTCGAGCAGTACGCCCTCGTCGCCCAGGTCGGCGGCGGCCACGGTCGGCCCCGAGTCGGTGAGCAGGCGTACCGCGTAGCCCTGCCGGGCCGCGTGCACGCCGATGCTGGCGACCGCGCTGATCGCCCATTCGAAGCTGGAGCCGGGCCCGTCGCCGCGGTGCGCCCGCAGCCGGGTGTCCAGCAGCAGGGTGGCCCGGCTCTGCCAGGGCCGCTCCTCGCGCCGGACCATCAACTTGCCGACCCGGGCGGTCGAGCGCCAGTGCACCTTGCGCAGGTCGTCGCCGTGCCGGTACTCGCGGGTGGCCGCGTCGTCGTCGCCACGGATGGCCACCGTCCGACTGACGCTCTCGCCGCCGGAATCCCACGCGCCGCCGAGCCGCACCGGCGGCAGCGGCTGGGTGGCCGGGACCACGGTCAGCCGGTCCACCGCGGTGAACGAGCGGGTCAGCTCGACCAGGCCGAACGGGTCGGCCAGCCGCAGCCGCAGCGGGCCGATCCGGTACCGGCCGCGCGCGTCCGACCGGACCGGGTAGCGGACGGTGCGGTGCTGGCCCGGGCCGATCCGGTCGACCGTGAACCGGGGCCGGCCGCCCAGGGTGTAGGGCACCTCGTCCTCGAGCAGCAGCAGGCCGGTCGGCAGGAACGAGACATTGTCCAGCCGGAGGATCACCTCGGCCGGCTGGCCGGCCGGCACCCGGGCCGGCGCCAGCGACCGGGCGCAGGACAGCCGGTACCGGGTGCGGGCCACCACCGCCGCCGCGACCAGCGGCAGCGCGATCAGGAAGAAGGCGACCCGGAGCAGGTCACGCTCGCCGAGGATGATCGCGCACAGCGCCGCGGCGCCGCCCGCCGCGAGCAGGCAACGCCCGCGCGTGGTCAGCCCGGACAGCGCGTCGCGCACGACTCAGGCCCCGGAGGTACGCACCGGTGGGGACTCCACCGAGCGGGGCACCGGCACCCGCCGGATGATCTCGCCGACGATCACCTCGGGGGACCGCCGGGACAGCTGCGCCTCGGCCGTCGGCAGCACCCGGTGCGACAGCACCGGCAACGCCAGCCGCTGCAGGTCGTCCGGCAGGGCGTAGTTCCGCCCGTCCAGCGCGGCATGCGCCTTGGCCGTCCGCAGCAGTTGCAGGGTCGATCGCGGCGAGGCGCCGAGCCGCAGGTCGGGGGAGCGGCGGGTGGCGTTGACCAGGTCGACCGCGTACCGGCGGACCGCGTCCGAGACGTGGATGCGGTGCACCGCATCGATCAGGTTGCGCACCTCCAGCGCCGTGGACACCGGCTGCAGCAACTCCAGCGGGTCGCGCCCGGCGTGGTCGGCCAGCATGATCATCTCGGCGGCCGGGTCCGGGTAGCCCATCGAGATACGGGCGGTGAACCGGTCCCGCTGCGCCTCCGGCAGCGGGTAGGTGCCTTCCATCTCGATCGGGTTCTGGGTGGCGACCACCATGAACGGGGCCTCCAGCACGTAGGTCACGCCGTCGACGGTGACCTGGCGCTCCTCCATGCACTCCAGCAGCGCGGACTGCGTCTTCGGTGAGGCCCGGTTGATCTCGTCCCCGACCACCAGGTTGGCGAAGACCGCGCCGGGCTTGAACTCGAAGTCCCGGGTTTCCTGGTTGTAGACGCTGACCCCGGTGACGTCCGAGGGCAGCAGGTCGGGGGTGAACTGGATCCGGCGCACCGAGCAGTCGATCGACCGGGCCAGCGCCTTGGCCAGCTTGGTCTTGCCGACGCCGGGCACATCCTCGATCAGCAGGTGGCCCTCGGCGAGCAGCACAACCAGCGCCAACCGGACGATCTCCGGCTTGCCATCGATGACCCGCTCGATGTTGGCCCCGATCCGCGCACAGGCCTGCGCCACCTGCTCCAGCGGGACCGCCTCATCCGTCCGGTATCCAGCGGGGTTACTCCCGTTGGGATGCTCACCGCCCGGGGGTACCCCTCTGTTCGCGTCCTGCAGCGCCACCCGATCCTCCTAGCCCGACCCAGGTGCGCAGGCAGGGCGCCTGCGCGCGTCTAACGTCCGGATGACTGTTCGGATTCCCCGGCTCAGTGCACGCGTGGACTCCGTCTGGTCCGCCGGCGGCGTACCCGTACCGTCCAGTCTGACAAATGACCGCCGCCTCACGTTGCGGCCGTTACCGATGTGACACCTGATGCGTGTGCTGCGACGCCCGGCCCTGTCGTGCCGGCCGGGCCGGGACGGGCGAGGAGAACTGCACTGATGGACGCCGCCGAGGCGGTACGGGTAAACCGGGTGTTCCACGACCACGAATGCGCTTACTACGACGAGCGGTTCGCAATCGTGCATGACGCCCGATCCGCCCGGCAGGCGCGGGCCGAGGTGCAGCGGCTGCTCGGCCGTCCGCTGCGCCCCGGCGAGATCGTCCTGGACCCGGGCTGCGGCACCGGCTGGCAGGCCGCCGGCCTGCGCCGCGCGGCCCAGCCCACCGCCCGCCGCGGCGTCCGGCCGCCCGGCTGGCGCCGCTGGCTCGGCGAGGGCGGCTGGCTCGGCGAGGCCGGCCGGCTTCGCGAGGGCGGCTGGCGCGGCGAGGCCGGTCGGCGCGCCGGTGGCCAGGCGGGCGGCGCCGGCCAGGGCGGCGGGGAGTATGCGGTGCTCGGGGTGGATCTGTCCGGCGGGATGCTGGGGCGGGCCCGGGCAGCCGGTGCCTGGCCGCTGCTGCAGGCCGACGCGACCCGGCTGCCGCTGGCCGCCGGCAGCGTGGACATCGTGGTCAGCCGGGGTGTCCTGCATCACCTGCCGGACGTGCCGGCGGCGCTCGCCGAGTGGCGCCGGGTACTGCGGCCGGGCGGTGCGGTGGTGATCACGTCCGAGCCGACCCCGGCCGTCGACCGGGCCGCGACCCCGCTGGTCGGCGGCCTGCTCACGGCGCTGCGCCGGCCGCTGACCGCCGAGGAGGACTTCTGGGAGGTCGCCTCGATGGCCGCGAACCTGCACGTCTTCACCCCGGCCGGGCTGGCCGCCACGGCCCGCGCCGCCGGGTTCGCGGAGGCCGCCCTGACCACCGCGGACCTGCTCTCCACCCTGGTGCTGACCGCCTCGTACGTGACCCACGGCCGGCGCCGCGAGCTGGCCCGCCGGGTGCCCTGGCGCGGTCTGGAGGCTGCCGGCCAGTGGCTGGACCGGCTGGTAGTCGACCGGGTGGTGCCCGAACGGTTCCGGCATACGGTCGTCGGGGTACTTCGAGCCTGAACCGGACGTCGGCAGCGGCCAGCCGGCTTGACCGATTCCGCGGCCGCCGGGATCCTGACTGCGAGATGGCCACCGGGACGCACGCCAGCTACGACGCGGCACACCCGCACCACCTCGCCTGGACTGACGCGGCGACCACAGCGTGACCGCGCGGCAAGGTGCCGGCGCGGCGCACGTCGCGCACCCAGTTCGGCACTCACCTGGAGGAGAACACATGTCCGCCGCTGATCGGACTGGTTCCGTCGTGCCCGCCAACTCCGGTGGGCTCGAGGTCACCACGCGGCGCACGATTACCGCAACTGCTGAGCTTCGGGATGGTATGACCCTGGACGAACTTGCTGGCTTCCTGCGGCAGGCCATGGCCGCCGGACTCGCGCCGGATACGCCCGTCCGGGTTCGGGCCAACCGGAAGGGTGCAGTCGCCTCCGTAAGCGTCGAGGGCACCGCAAGAGCCTAAGACCGACACAACACGCACTCCCTGCGGGGCCGGCCACTGCCGCCCCGCGCCATTTGGTCTCAACCTCTTCCCGAGAGTTGCCCACCCGAAACCCCCGATTCTTTGCTGCGCCGGCCGAGGCGCGTGCGGCACTCGCGTGGCCGCGCGAGCGCGGCCGGACGGGCTGTGCGGCCGGACGGGCCGAGCGGCGGTCGATGGTTCGGCCCATGGTTCGGCCCGCCCTGGATGACGCCGTCCGGCGCGGGTGCGGTTGCCCGCCCGCGCGATTGCATCGGCCTGCATGGCTCCCGCCTTGTGGTGACGCTTTCCGCAGGCGAGTGATGACTTTCGCCCGGTGGTGATGCCGTCGCGGTGCGGGTGATGGTTTCGGGGCGTCGGTGACGTCGACCGCTGGTCGGTGACGAGTACAGGTACGCCGGTGACGGCGCTCAGCCTTCACCCGGGACACAAAAGCCGTCACCCGCGAGGCGAAGCCGTCACCCGCGAGGCGAAGCCGTCACCCGCGAGGCGAAGCCGCTACCCGGGACGCGAAGCCGTCACCCGCGAGGCGAAGCCGTCGGCGGTGGGTTGGGTGTCGTTACCCGGCGTCCCGGGCCCGTCATTCGCTCCACGTTTCCCCACTCGGGCGGTCAGTTCCGGCAGTACTGGGCCGGTGCCAGCGGTGGAGCGGAGTGGGGGCACTCAATTCGACGGCGGGGGGCGGGGCGGCGCCCCACTGCGGCTCCACCTGCTGACCTGCGCGAATGGGCACCAAGTGGAGCGCGGGAGGCGATTTCACGGTTGTGGGTGGGGGAAAGTGGGGTATGGTGGCGCGCGGTGGAGAACGACGGGGGGTCGTGGCCACCGGGTCGAGCGGAGGTGGTGCCGGGTGTTTCTCGGTACGCACTCGCCCCGGCTCGACGAGAAGGGCCGGCTCTTCCTGCCGGCCCGGTTCCGGGACGAGTTGGCGGAGGGGCTCGTGATCACGAAAGGGCAGGAACGCTGTCTGTTCGTGTTCCCGATCCAGGAGTTCCGTCGGGTCACCGAGGCGCTGTCACAGGCCCCAGTCACCCAGAAGACAGTGCGTGACTACAGCCGGGTCTTCTTCGCCAGCGCCTCGCACGAGATCCCGGATCGGCAGGGCCGCGTCACCATCCCGACCCAGCTGCGCCAGTACGCCGGGCTGACCAAGGACTGCGTGGTCATCGGCGCGAATACGCGGCTGGAGATCTGGGACACCGCCGCCTGGGAGACCTACCTGGCCGACCGGGAGCAGGCGTTCGCCGACCTGGAGGAGGAGGTGCTGCCCGGGGTGCTCTGACCGGCTCGGATCGAGGCACGGAGCTGTCCGTACGGCGAGGTCTCCTCCCGCTCCGCGTGACGCACCAGCGGCGCGGAAACGCTGGACCGCCACCCTGGCGCACCTTCCCCGGTGCCAGGTGAGCGGTCCGCGGGGGAGCGGGCGGGGACCTGGCGGTACGGGCGGGAGATCAAGCAGCAGGTACGGGGCGGGCCCTGCGCTCGTCCTCGAGGCCGCCTCGCGGGGGGCGACACGCCGGCGATATCGAGGAGTCGAGAGGGGGTCCGTGATGGCGAGCAGCCACGTCCCGGTGCTGACCGAGCGGGTCCTCGGCCTGCTGGCCCCCGCGGTGGTCGACCACCCGGCGGTGGTCGTCGACGCGACCCTCGGCCTTGGCGGGCACGCCGAGGCGCTGCTCGCCGCGCACCCGGAGCTGACCCTGGTCGGCCTGGACCGCGACCCGGAGGCGCTGCGCCGTGGCGGGGCCCGGCTGGAGCCGTACGCGGACCGGCTGCGGCTGGTGCACGCGGTCTACGACGAGCTGCCGGACGTGCTCGCCGGGCTGGGCCTGACCGGTGTCGACGGGGTGCTGTTCGACCTCGGCGTCTCCTCGCTCCAGCTGGACGAGGCGCGGCGCGGCTTCGCGTACGCCCAGGACGCGCCGCTGGACATGCGGATGGACCCGACCACCGGGCCGACCGCGGCCGACGTGGTGAACGAATACCCGGCCGGGCAGCTGGCCCGGGTGCTGCGGGAGTACGGCGAGGAGCGGTTCGCCGGCCGGATCGCCGCGGCGATCGTCCGGGAGCGGGCCCGGGCGCCGTTCACGTCCACGGCGCGGCTGGCCGAGCTGGTCCGCGACTCGATCCCGGCGGCGACCCGGCGCACCGGGGGGCACCCGGCCAAGCGGACCTTCCAGGCGCTGCGGATCGAGGTCAACCACGAGCTGGACGCGCTGCGCGGCGCGCTGCCGGCCGCCATCGACGCGCTCCGCCTCGGTGGCCGCATCGTCGTGCTCAGCTACCAGTCGCTCGAGGACCGGCTGGTCAAGCAGGCCCTCACCGACCGCGCCCGGGACACCACCCCGCCCGGCCTGCCGGTGCCCCTGCCCGGGCACGGCCCGGAACTGCGCCTGCTCACCCGCGGCGCCGAGGCCCCGACCGATGCGGAGCTCGCCGCCAACCCGAGGTCCGCCTCGGCCCGGCTCCGCGCGGCTGAGCGCATCCGGATCGCCGGGGGCGCGGCATGAGCGAGCTCGCGAGCGAACCAGTGACCCAGCGCGCGTGGCGTCTCGGGCCGGGTCCGGACGCTGACCAGCGCGCCGCCCGCCCTGCCACGGGCGGTCAGCGGGGCGGAGCCGGCATGAGCGGGGCGTTGCCGGCCCGGCCGGTCGGGCCGGGTCCGGCCGGCAGGTGGCCGGGGCGGTCGGTGGCGACGGCGGGACGGTCCACGGGACGAGGGCTGGACGGCAGCGGGGTACGGGCATGAGCGCCGCCGCCGGACGCGATCCCGCCACCGTCCGGCCCGGCGCGAACACCCCGGCGCCGGACCACCGTGCCCAGCCGCCGGCCGCGGCCACCCGGACCGGCCGGCCGGCCGACCCGACCGCCGCCCGGCGCGCGCCGGCTGCCGGCCGCCAGCGGACCGCGGGGCCGGACGGGGCAATTGGTGGCCAGGCAGCCGGCCGCGAACCTGTCCGTACCGAACCGCCCGGCCGGCTGCCCGCCGCTGGTTCGCCGGGCCGGCGCCGAGCCACTGAGCCGGCTGCCCGGCCGGAGCCGGAGTCGGCCTCCGCCGCCCGGCGTGCCGGGCGGCGACCACCCGTGGACGTCCCGGGTCGGCGCGAGCCGGCCGGCGCGGCCGAGCGGGATTCCGGCCGGCCCGGGGACGCGACCCGCGGGCGGACCGCCGCCCCCCGGTCACCCCGGCGGCGGCCGGTCGACAGCGACCCGGTTCCGGCGCCCCGCCGTCCGCCCGCCGACGGGCAACTACCGGACGGCGTGGGTTCGCGGGCCCGGCGGCGCATGCCGGCGGCGGACGCGGATGGGGCGGCGGTGTCCGGTGCTGTTCGGCGGTCGCCGGTCGAGGCTGGCATCGAGCCGGAGCCGGCGGCAGCGCCGCGCCGGTCCCGGCGGGGCGACCCCGGGGTCGGCCGGCCGGACGGTTCGCGGCCCCGGCGGGTGTCCGCGCCGGCGGTGGACGGTGGGTCGGTGCCGGCCGGTGGCCGGCGCCGGGCGGCGGCCGTGGCGGGTGCCGGCGAGCCGACCGGGCCGGCGGCGCGGGCGGACAGCGCGGCCGGCGCCGGCCCGCGGCGTCGCAGCTGGACGGAGCGGTGCCGGGTGGGCCGCTGGTCAGCCTGGTCGGCGGGTCCCGGTCGTCGGCGCCGCGCACGCCGTTCGTGGTGCTGATGGTCGGGGTGCTCGGCCTCGGGCTGATCGCGCTGCTGCTGCTCAACTCGGTGCTGGCGGCGAACTCGTTCGCGCAGCGGCGGCTGCAGAAGCAGAACAGCGATCTCTCGCTGCGCGAGCAGGAACTGGCCCGGGAGATCTCGGCGCTGGAGGCGCCCGGGGCACTGGCCAGCGCGGCCAGCCGGCTCGGGCTCGTCCCGAGCGGGCAGCGTGGCTTCCTGATCATCGACAAGGACGGCCGGGCGCGCATCGCCGGGACCGCGGTGCCGGCCACCGCACCACCCCCGCCGCCGACGCCGTCCCCGACGCCCACCGCGGCGCTGCCGGGCAACCCGCCGCTGCCGGGCCAGCAGCCGGACCCGGCGAACCAGCCGAACCCCACCCAGACGCCTACCCCGGGACAGCACCGATGACGACTACCTCCGACCCCCGTTTCCGCTCCGCCACCGGCACGCCGGCCGCCGCCGCGCGCGCCCGTACCGGCGCCGATCCGAACCGGGCCGGTCGGAGTACCGCCAGCAGCGGGCCGGCCACCGGCCGGACCGGGGCAGCCATCCCCGCGGCGCGCCCGGCCAGCGGGCAGTCGGCCAGCGGGCGGTCGGCCGCCGGGCAGCCGGCCAACGGGCGGTCGGCCCGGGCGGCGGGCATTGCCGGCCGCGGCCCGAGCGGCGCGGCGACCGGGCCGCGTGCGACCGGAGCGCCGGCGACTCCCGCCCGCGGAACGGCAGCGCCCGCGGGCCGGGCCACCCCGGCCGGGATCGACGCGGCGCGGGCCGGTGCGCCGACCCGCGGCCGGACGGCGGCCGGATCGGCTGGTCAGTACGGCTCCGGCCGCGCCGCGACCGCCTCGGCAGCGGCCGGTGCGGCGGGTCCAGCGGCGAGGTCGGCCGGCTCAGCCGCGGCCGCGCCGGCCGGCTCGCCCGGCGGAACGCGGTCGGCGCCGGCCGCCGGGCCCAGCCGGGCGGTTGCGGCCCGCCCGGCGAGCAGCGCCGG
>Ga0307500_10000292_pt1 | contig 17151 bp, 8 predicted proteins | sample 14_S_MG_FD_201362 | JGI IMG/M metagenome (GOLD analysis project Ga0307500, IMG submission 201362) | Soil microbial communities from Populus trichocarpa stands in riparian zone in the Pacific Northwest, United States - 14_S | ecosystem: Environmental > Terrestrial > Soil > Riparian zone > Trees... | reverse complement strand
CGTGCTGGTCGACACCGACCGGCCGGTGCTGCTCAAGGACTGCACGGTGCGCGACAACGCCGGCGGCGACCTGCGGGTCACCGCGCAGCACCCGCAGCTGACCACCGAGGGCGGCAGCGAGGCCATGGTGCAGGCGACCGCGGGCCCGGCGACCGCGCCGGCCCGGGCCCGGCCCGCCGGCCAGCCCTCCGCCGACGAGCTGCTGGCCGAGCTGGCCGCGCTGGTCGGCCTGGCCGAGGTCAAGCAGGAAGTGTCGATGCTGGTCAACCTGAACCAGCTGGCGCAGCGCCGGGCCCAGGCGGGGCTGCCGGTGCCGCCGATGAGCCGGCACCTGGTGTTCGCCGGCCCGCCCGGCACCGGCAAGACCACGGTGGCCCGGCTGTACGGCGGCATCCTGGCCGCGCTCGGCGTGCTGCGCCGCGGTCACGTGGTCGAGGTGGCCCGGGCCGACCTGGTGGCGCAGTACGTCGGCGCGACGGCGATCAAGACCGCGGAGAAGTTCGAGTCGGCGCTCGGCGGGGTGCTGTTCATCGACGAGGCCTACACGCTGTCGGCCCAGGCCGGCACCGGGCCGGACTTCGGCCAGGAGGCCATCGACACGCTGCTGAAGCTGATGGAGGACCACCGCGACGACGTGGTGGTGATCGCCGCCGGTTACACCGACCAGATGGCCGGCTTCCTCTCGTCCAACCCGGGGTTGGCGTCCCGGTTCAGCCGGACCGTCGAATTCGCCAACTACACGACCGACGAGCTGGTCACGATCGTCGCCGGGCTGTCCGGCGGGCACCAGTACGAGCTCGCCGACGGGACGGCCGACGCGCTGCGGGCCCGGTTCGAGCTGATGCCGCGGGACGGCACGTTCGCCAACGGCCGGGAGGCCCGCCGGGTGTTCGAGGAGATGATCGGCCGGCAGGCGCAGCGGCTGGCCACCGAGCCCGACGTCACCGCCGCCGACCTGAGCCGGCTGCTGCCGGTCGACGCCGGCGCCCCGGCCGCCCCGGTGGTGACCGGCCCGGATCCGGATGCGCTGCTGGCCCGGCTGAACGCGATGATCGGGCTGGCCGCGGTCAAGCGCGAGGTGAACAACCTGGTGAACCTGCTGGCCGCGACCCGGCGCCGGGAGCAGGCCGGGCTGCCGGTGCCCTCGCTGAGCCGGCACCTGATCTTCTCCGGCGCCCCGGGCACCGGCAAGACCACGGTCGCCCGGCTGTACGGCGAACTGCTCGCCGCGCTCGGCGTGCTGCCCGGCGGCCAGCTGGTCGAGGTGGCCCGGGCCGATCTGGTCGGCGAGTATGTCGGGCACACCGCGCAGCGCACCCGGGAGGCGTTCAACAAGGCCCGCGGCGGCGTGCTGTTCATCGACGAGGCCTACACGCTGGCGCCCCCGGGTGGGGCGAGCGGCGGGTCGGACTTCGGCCGGGAGGCGATCGACACGCTGGTGAAGCTGATGGAGGACCACCGGGACGAGGTGGTGGTCATCGCCGCCGGCTACACCGATGACATGGCCCGGTTCCTGGCCGCGAACGTCGGCCTGGCGTCCCGGTTCTCGCACCGGGTGGAGTTCGAGAACTACCAACCGGACGAGCTGCTGACGATCGTCGGGCAGCACGCCGGTGACGGCGGCTACGAGCTGCCGGCCGAGACCAGGGCCGCACTGCTGGCGCTGTTCCAGGCGGTGCCACGCGGCCGGGCCTTCGGCAACGGCCGCTACGCCCGCCAGGTGCTGGACGAGATGATCACCCGGCAGGCCGGCCGACTGGCCGCTCTGGCCGCCCCGACCCTGGATGATTTGCGCCAGCTGCTCCCGGTTGACTGCCCTTCGGTGTGATTGGCGGCACCGCTGTGATGTGACCGGCCCGTCGCCGAACGGCAATATCGCCGTAGTCTCGGTATCCTGACGCCAACCGGGCCGACGTCGTCCCCTGCCGATGTCCTCAAAGCAGCCGATGACGGGAGCCGCCGTGACTCCGTCCACCCCCTCCGCCCGTCCCCCCACCGGGGGCCGGCCCGGCCTGCCGTTCGCCGCGGTGCCGCCGGCGCAGGGTCTGTACGACCCGGGCCAGGAGCACGACGCCTGCGGGGTGGCGTTCGTCGTCGACGTGCAGGGCCGCCGCTCGCACCGGATCGTGGCCCAGGCGCTGACCGCTCTGTCCAATTTGGACCACCGCGGCGCGGCCGGCCGGGAGCCCAGCTCCGGAGACGGCGCCGGGATGCTGCTGCAGATACCGGACAGCTTCCTGCGGTCCACTGTGGACTTTCCGCTGCCGGAGCCGGATCCGGCCACCGGGGCCGGCCGGTACGCGGTCGGGCTGGCCTTCCTGCCGACCAACGACAGCGACGCGGCGCAGGCCGTCGAACTGGTCGAGCGGCTGGCCGGCCCGGAAGGGCTGACCGTCCTGGGTTGGCGGGACGTGCCGGTCGACCCGTCCGACCTGGGCCCCACGGCGCTGTCGGTGATGCCGCGGATGCGCCAGCTGTTCGTGGCCGGCGCCGGCGCCGAGCCCGGCGGGGCTTCGGGCGTCTGGGTGTCCGGGCTGCCGCTGGAGCGGCGGGCGTACCGGCTGCGCCGGCAGGCCGAGCGGGCCGCCCGCGACGCCGGGCTGGCGCTGTACTTCCCGTCCCTGTCCAGCCGCACCCTGGTGTACAAGGGCATGCTCACCACCGCCCAGCTCGGCACCTTCTTCCCGGACCTGCTCGACCCGCGGGTGACCACGGCGCTCGCCCTGGTGCACAGCCGGTTCAGCACCAACACGTTCCCGTCCTGGCCACTGGCGCACCCGTACCGGTTGATCGCGCACAACGGCGAGATCAACACCATCCGCGGCAACCGGAACTGGATGCGGGCCCGCGAGGCGCTGCTGGCCAGCGACCTGTTCGGCCCGGGCGGAGTGGAGAAGCTGCTGCCGGTCTGCACCGAGGGCGGCTCCGACTCGGCCAGCTTCGACGAGGTGCTCGAACTGCTGCACCTGGGCGGCCGCAGCCTGCCGCACGCGGTGCTGATGATGATCCCGGAGGCGTGGGAGAACCACGACGAGATGGACCCGGCCCGGCGCGCGTTCTACCAGTACCACGCCAGCGTGATGGAGCCGTGGGACGGCCCGGCCGCGGTCACCTTCACCGACGGCACGGTGATCGGCGCGGTGCTGGACCGCAACGGCCTGCGCCCGGCCCGCTGGTGGCGCACCGCGGACGACCTGGTGGTGCTGGCGTCCGAATCCGGCGTGCTGGACCTGGACCCGGCCGGGGTTGTCGCGAAAGGACGGTTGCAGCCCGGTCGGATGTTCCTGGTCGATACCGCCGCGCGGCGGGTGGTCACCGACGACGAGATCAAGGGCGCGCTGGCCGCGCAGCACCCGTACCCGGACTGGCTGCACGCCGGGTTGATCCACCTCAGCGACCTGCCGGACCGGCCGGCGTTCGAGCCGCACGTCACCGACCGGGTGCGCCAGCAGCAGGTGTTCGGCTACACCGACGAGGAGCTGCGGGTGCTGATCGCGCCGATGGCGCGGGCCGGCATCGAGCCGATCGGGTCGATGGGCACCGACACCCCGGTGGCGGTGCTGTCCGGCCGGCCGCGGCTGCTGTTCGACTACTTCAGCCAGCTGTTCGCGCAGGTGACCAACCCGCCGCTGGACGCGATCCGGGAGGAGCTGGTCACCTCGCTGGCCGGCACCATCGGCCCGGAACAGAACCTGCTGCAGCCCACCGCCGCGTCCTGCCGGCAGGTGGTGCTGCCGTTCCCGGTGCTGACCGGGCCGGATCTGCGCAAGATCCTGCACATCAACGACGACGGCGACCTGCCCGGCTTCGCCGCGGTGACGGTCCAGGGTGTGTACGAAGTGGACGGTGGCGGCGCGGCGCTGGCGGCCGCGCTGGACGGCGTGCTGGCCCAGGTGTCGGCGGCGGTCGAGGCCGGCGCCCGGATCGTCGTACTGTCCGATCAGGACAGTGACGCGCGGACCGCGCCGATCCCGTCGCTGCTGCTGACCGCGGCGGTGCACCACCACCTGGTGCGGCAGCGGTCCCGGTCGAAGGTCGGCCTGGTGGTGCAGGCCGGCGACTGCCGCGAGGTGCACCACGTCGCGCTGCTGATCGGCTACGGCGCCGCCGCGGTGCACCCGTACCTGGCCATCGACACGGTCCGGGCGATGGCCGACGACCTGGGCCTGGAGCGGCCGGCGGCGGTCCGCAACTACGTCAAGGCGCTGGGCAAGGGCGTGCTGAAGGTGATGTCCAAGATGGGCATCAGCACGGTCGCCTCGTACACCGGCGCGCAGGTGTTCGAGGCGCTGGGCATCGCCCCGGCCGTGATCGACCGGTACTTCACCGGCACCAGCTCCCGGCTCGGCGGCGTCGGGCTGGACGTGCTGGCCGCCGAGGTGGCCGCGCGGCACCGGCAGGCGTACCCGGCCAACCCGGCCGGGCGGGCGCACCGGCAGCTGGAGACCGGCGGCGAGTACACCTGGCGGCGCGACGGCGAGGTGCACCTGTTCAACCCGGAGACGGTGTTCCTGCTGCAGCACGCCACCCGGGCCCGCCGGTACGAGGTCTTCAAGCGGTACACGTCCGCTGTGGACGGCATGGCGGCGCAGGCGGCCACGCTGCGCGGGCTGTTCCGGCTGCGCACCGGCGAGCGCCCGGCGGTGCCACTGTCCGAAGTGGAGCCCGTGGAGTCGATCGTGCGCCGGTTCTCCACCGGGGCCATGTCCTACGGCTCGATCTCGGCCGAGGCGCACGAGACGCTGGCGATCGCGATGAACCGGCTCGGCGGCCGGTCCAACACCGGCGAGGGCGGGGAGGACCCGGAGCGGTTCCACCCGGACCCGAACGGCGACCTGCGCCGGTCGGCGGTCAAGCAGATCGCGAGTGGACGGTTCGGCGTCACCAGCGAGTACCTGGTGAACGCCGACGACCTGCAGATCAAGATGGCGCAGGGGGCGAAGCCGGGGGAGGGCGGCCAGCTGCCCGGCTCCAAGGTGTGGCCGTGGATCGCCCGCACCCGCCACTCCACCCCGGGGGTCGGCCTGATCAGCCCGCCGCCGCACCACGACATCTACTCCATCGAAGACCTCGCCCAGCTGATCCACGACCTGAAGAACGCCAACCCCGAGGCGCGGGTGCATGTGAAGCTGGTCGCCGAGGTCGGCGTCGGCACCGTCGCGGCCGGCGTCTCCAAGGCGCACGCCGACGTGGTGCTGATCTCCGGGCACGACGGCGGCACCGGCGCGGCCCCGCTGACCAGTCTCAAGCACGCCGGCATGCCGTGGGAGCTGGGGCTGGCCGAGACCCAGCAGACGCTGCTGCTCAACGACCTGCGCGACCGCATCGTGGTGCAGGTGGACGGCCAGCTCAAGACCGGCCGGGACGTGCTGGTGGCCGCGCTGCTCGGCGCCGAGGAGTACGGCTTCGCCACCGCGCCGCTGGTCGTCGCCGGCTGCGTGATGATGCGGGTCTGCCACCTGGACACCTGCCCGGTCGGCGTGGCCACCCAGAACCCGGAGCTGCGCAAGCGGTTCACCGGCAAGCCGGAGTTCGTCGTCACGTTCTTCGAGTACGTCGCCGAGGAGGTGCGCGAGCTGCTGGCCGAGCTCGGCTTCCGCTCGCTGGACGAGGCGGTCGGGCACGTCGAGCTGCTGGACACGCATGCCGCGGTGGACCACTGGAAGGCGGTCGGGCTGGACCTCAGCCCGCTGCTGGCGCTGCCCGAGCTGACCCCCGGGGCGGCCCGCCGGCAGCTGGTCAGCCAGGACCACGGGCTGGACCGGGCCCTGGACAACACGCTGATCCAGCTCTGCGAGGGTGCCCTGCTGGACGCCAAGCCGGTCACCCTGGAACTGCCGGTGCGCAACGTCAACCGCACGGTCGGCACCATGCTCGGCTCGCTGGTCACCCGCCGGTACGGCGGCACCGGCCTGCCGGACGACACGATCGACATCACGTTCACCGGCTCGGCCGGCCAGTCGTTCGGCGCGTTCGTGCCCGGCGGGGTGACCCTGCGGCTGTACGGCGACGCCAACGACTACCTCGGCAAGGGCCTGTCCGGCGGGCGGATCGTGCTGCGCCCGGACAAGCGGGCCACGTTCGCGGCCGAACGCAACGTGATCGCCGGCAACGTGATCGGCTACGGCGCGACCAGCGGCGAGATCTTCGTCCGCGGTCTGGTCGGGGAGCGGTTCTGCGTCCGCAACTCCGGCGCCACCGCGATCGTCGAGGGCGTCGGTGACCACGCCTGCGAGTACATGACCGGCGGCCGGGTGGTCATCCTCGGCCCGCACGGCCGGAACCTGGCCGCCGGCATGTCCGGCGGGGTGGCGTACGTGCTGGACCTGGTGCCCGGCCGGGTCAACCCGGAGATGGTCGACATCGAGCCGCTGTCCGGTGAGGACGCCGAGGCGCTGCGCGGGCTGCTGGTCCGGCACCAGGAGCTGACCGGCTCGGCGGTGGCCGGCGCGCTGCTGGCCGACTGGCCGGCCGCCCGGCTCCGGTTCAGCACGGTGCTGCCGCGGGACTACAAGCGGGTGCTGGAGGCGACCCGGCAGGCCCGGGCGACCGGCCGCCCGGTCGAGGAGGCGATCATGGAGGCCGCCCGCAACTGACCGTCCATATCTGACTGGGTAGTTCTGCGCCGTCCGGGTTAGATCCGCACCTGACGTGCCTAACTTGATGTGTTCCACCTTCGATCCACCATTCCGCGCCCTAGGGTCAGCGGCAAACCGCCGGCCCCGACGGCGGATCGAAGGGGAGGGCATCTGTGCGAACCAAGTCGCTCCTAGCCGCAGCCGCCGCGGTCACCGCCGCGGCGGGCCTGGCGCTGGTCGGTACCCCGGCCGCGGCCAATCCGGCGCCGGCCAGCCCGTCCAGGCAGGTTGTCGCGATCGGCGGGCCGACCGCCCGCTACGTCGTGCTGGCCGCGGACGGCGTCTCCGTGCCGGCCGCCACCGCCGCGATCGGCCGGCTCGGCGGCCGGGTGGTCGCCTCGAACCCCGACATCGGCACGCTCACCGTCGACGCGCCGGCGGCCGGCTTCCGGCGCTGGCCGGGGCCAGCCGGGACCGGGTGATCGGCCGCCTGCCGGCCGACCGGCCGGACGTGAACGCCGAGCCCGCCGCGGCGGCCCGGGCCCGGGCCGCGAAGATCCGCGCCGCCGGGCGGACGGGCCGGGTCACCCCGATCCGGCCCAGGGCGGCGGCCGGCGCGGAGCCGCTGGCCGACCTGCAGTGGGACATGAAGATGATCAAGGCCGACCAGTCCGCCAGGAGCAACAAGGGTGACGGCCGGGTGCTGGTCGGCATCATCGACTCCGGCATCGACACGTCCAACCCGGACCTGGCCGACCGGACCGACCTGAACCTGTCGCGCAACTTCGTCACCGACATCCCGTCGCTCGACGGCCCGTGCGAGTTCGCCGGCTGCGTCGACCCGGTCGGGCACGACGACAACGGCCACGGCAGCCACGTCGCCGGCACCGTCGCCGCGGCCGCCAACGGCATCGGGCTGTCCGGTGTCGCGCCGGACGTGACGCTGGTCGAGGTGCGCGGCGGCCAGGACGGCGGCCTGCTGTTCCTGAACCCGGTGATCAACGCGCTGACCTACTCCGCCGACATCGGCATCGACGTGGTCAACATGTCGTTCTTCGTCGACCCGTGGCTGTTCAACTGCCAGAACAACCCCGCCGACAGCCCGGACGAGCAGGCCGAGCAGCGGGCGACCACCACCGCGATGACCCGGGCGATGAACTACGCGCACCGGCACAACGTCTCGATGGTCACCTCGCTCGGCAACAGCCACCAGGACCTGGGCAACCCGCCGCCGGACACCACCAGCCCGGACTTCCCGGCCGGCACCGCGAAGACCCGCATCATCGACAACGCCAGCTGCCTGGTGCTGCCGGTGGAGGGCCCGAACGCGATCAGCGTCTCCGCGCTCGGCCCGTCCCTGCGCAAGGCCGACTACTCCAACCACGGCCTGGAGCAGAACACCGTCTCCGCCCCGGGCGGCTGGTTCCGGGACGGCTTCGGCACCCCGACCTTCCGGACCGTCGGCAACGAGGTGCTGTCCACGTACCCGAAGGCGGTGCTGCAGCGGATCGGCCAGGTCGACGCGGCCGGCAACGTGGTGGCCGGCTTCGAGGACACCGTCTACAAGTCCTGCGGGACGGACGGCCGGTGCGGCTACTACACCTACCTGCAGGGCACCTCGATGGCGGCGCCGCACGCCACCGGCGTGGTCGCGCTGATCGTCAGCCGGTACGGCACCGCCGACCCGGCCCATCCCGGCGGTCTGTCCCTGGCGGCGAACCGGGCCGAGACGATCCTGACCACCACCGCGACCAAGATCCCGTGCGCGGTGCCGGTGGAGCGGTACACCAACGAGGGCCGCGGGCCGGAGTACGACGCACCGTGCACCGGCACGATGAGCTTCAACAGCATCTACGGCCACGGCGTGGTGGACGCGCTCGCGGTGGTGTCCGGACCGCGGGTCTGACCCAGCTTCGGCCCCAATCGGGCGGTGGCTCCCGGATCGGTCCGGGAGTCACCGCCCGCAACATGCACCCCTTAGGGTGGCTGGCGTGACGCGGCGAGCGAAGATCGTCTGCACCCTGGGCCCGGCGACATGCACCGCCGAGCAGGTCGGCGCCCTGGTAGACGCAGGCATGGACATCGCCCGGCTGAACTTCAGCCACGGCAGCCGGGCGGACCACGAGCGGACCTACCGGCTGGTCCGGGAGGCGTCCGACCGGTCCGGGCACTGCGTCGGCGTGCTGGCCGACCTGCAGGGCCCGAAGATCCGGCTCGGCCGGTTCGCCGGCGGCTCCGCCGTGTGGCAGACCGGCGACCGGGTCACCATCACCATCGACCCGGTGCTGGGCACCCACGACCGGGTCGGCACCACCTTCGCGCTGCTGCCGGCGGCGGTCCGGCCCGGCGAGCGGCTGCTGGTGGACGACGGCAACATCGCGCTGGTCGTGATCAGCGTGACCCGGACCGACGTGTGCTGCGACGTGATCGAGGGCGGCGTCGTCTCCGACCACAAGGGCCTCTCGCTGCCCGGGTCGGCGGTCAGCGTGCCGGCGCTGTCCGACAAGGACGCCGAGGACCTGCGCTTCGCGCTCGGCCTGCGGGTGGACCTGGTCGCGCTGTCGTTCGTCCGCGCGCCGGCCGACCTGCAGCCGGTGCGTGCGGTGATGGACGAGGTCGGCGCGCACGTGCCGGTGATCGCCAAGCTGGAGAAGCCGCAGGCGGTGGAGAACCTGGACGGCATCGTGGCGGCGTTCGACGGGATCATGGTCGCCCGCGGCGACCTCGGCGTGGAACTGCCGCTGGAGCAGGTGCCGCTGGTGCAGAAGCGGGCCATCCAGGTGGCCCGGGAGAACGCCAAGCCGGTGATCGTCGCGACCCAGATGCTGGAGTCGATGATCGAGCACAGCCGGCCCACCCGGGCCGAGGCGTCCGACGTGGCCAACGCCGTGCTGGACGGGGCCGACGCGCTGATGCTGTCCGGCGAGACCAGCGTGGGCCGCTACCCGGTGCAGGCGGTGGCCACGATGGCCCGGATCATCTGCACGGTCGAGTCGGCCAGCCTGTCCGTGCCGCCGATCGCCGGGCCGCCGGTCACCCAGGGCGGCGCGATCGCCAAGGTGGCCAAGGAGGTCGGCGAGGTGCTCGGCGCCACCGCCCTGGTCGCGTTCACCCAGACCGGCGATACCGTCCGGCGGCTGGCCCGGCACCACCCCGGGATGGAGCTGCTGGCGTTCACGCCGGAGCCCAGCGTGCGCAGCCAGCTCGCGCTGTCCTGGGGGGTGGAGACGTTCATCACGCCGATCGTGAAGCACACCGACGAAATGGTCCGCCAGGTCGACGCGGCCATGCTGGAGAACGGCCGCGGCCGCCCGGGCGACGTCGTCGTGATCGTCGCCGGCAGCCCGCCGTCCACCCCCGGCTCCACCAACCTGCTCCGGGTGCACCGCCTCGGCGACCCGCATGACCGGGGCTGAGCGCACCGACGCGCCGCCGGTGACCGGGGCCGGGGCGGCCGCGGCGCCGGACGGGCCGCTGTCCGGGCAGGCGGCGGTGGACGAGCTGGTCCGGCTGCTGGACCTGGAGCAGATCGAGGTCGACATCTTCCGGGGCAGCAGCCCGCGGACCGAGCGGCAGCGGGTGTTCGGCGGCCAGGTCGCCGGCCAGGCTCTGGTGGCCGCCGGCCGCACTGTCCCGGCCGACCGCCCGGTGCACTCGCTGCACGCGTACTTCATCCGGCCCGGCGACCCGGCGGTGCCGATCGTCTACACCGTCGACCGGGTCCGCGACGGCCGGTCGTTCACCACCCGCCGGGTGGTCGCCGTCCAGCACGGCAAGCCGATCTTCACGCTGAGTGCCTCGTTCCACCGGCCCGAAGGCGGGCTGGACCACCAGACCCCGATGCCGGCCGTGCCGCCGCCGGAGTCGCTGCCGTCGCTGGTGCAGCGGGCCCGGGCCGGTGAGCTGCCGGCCGACCACCCGTTCGCCCGGCTGGCCCGCCCGGTCGACCTGCGCTACGTGGACGACCCGTCCTGGGCCTCGGCGTCCGGCGCGCCCCGGCCGGCCCGCAGCCTGGTCTGGCTGCGCGCCGACGGGGTGCTGCCGGACGACCCGCTGCTGCACCTGTGCGTGCTCACCTACGCCAGCGACATGACCCTGCTCGACTCGGTGGTCCGGCCGCACGGCTACTCGCTCGGCACCGGCCAGCTGCTCGCCGCCAGCCTGGACCACGCCATGTGGTTCCACCGCCCGTTCCGGGCCGACGAGTGGTGGCTGTACGAGTCGCAGAGCCCGTCCGCCTCCGACGCGCGGGGGCTGGCCGCCGGCCAGATCTGGAGCCACGACGGCCGCCACCTCGCCTCGGTCGTCCAGGAGGGCCTGCTGCGGGTGATCCGCCGGCCCGAGTGACCCGACCCGCCCCTGGCCACCCGGCGGTGCCCCGCTGAGCGCCGGCGACGTCAGGCGTCTCCTGGTCGCGGTGCGGCTGCCGGGCGGGCCAGGATCACGGCGGCGGCGATGCTGGCGAGCAGGGCGGTGCTGGCGGCCGGCGTCCACCCGGGGCGGACCGTGTCGCCGAGCAGCGCGATGCCGACGATCGACGGTGCGGTCAGCTCGGCGATCCAGAGCAGGGCGGTGACCGGGCCGACCGCCCCGTGTTCGAGGGCGTGCGCGTAGAGCAGCACCCCGGCCCCGCCGTAGGCCAGCAGCGCCCACGCCAGCGGATTGCCGGCGGCCGCCGCGAGCGTCGCCGGCAGGTGCCGCAGCGGGGCGTCGGGCAGCGTCACGGCTCGGTCGCACAGCGCCGCGCCGCCGAAAGCCAGCCCGGCGGTCACGGCGGCGGCGCCGCTGGCGCGGGCCCGGGCGGCGCCCCAACCGGCCAGGCCGACGAGGACGGCGGGCGCGGCCAGGCCGAGGCGGGCGGCGCCGGACAGCTGCGCCGGGTGCTGTGGCCCGGCCGAGGCGGCCAGCATGGCGAGGGCGGCGACGGTGACCGCGACCGCGACCAGGTCCGATCGGCGTAGCCGGGCCGCCAGCAGGACGCGCGCGGCCAGCACGGTCACCGCGAGCGACCCGGCCAGCGTGGCCTGCACCTGGTAGACCGGCAGCACCCGCAGCGCCGCCAGCGAGGCCAGCCATGCCAGCAGGTCCAGGACGAGGCCGGCCAGGTAGCGCGGATCGCCCACGGTCCGCAGCGTGCCGCGGGCCCGCTCGGCGGCGCTGGCCTGCAGCACCGACGCGAACCCGTACCCCATCGCCCCCGCCACGGCGAACCCGACGGCGACCGCCGCGGTCACCCGCCGGGCGGGGTGACCGCGGGGCCCCGCCGGACGCGGCGGCCGGCCAGGTCACTCACAGGCAGCACGCTCTCATACCGGCACCGGCCCGCCGCGCCGGCACCGGGCCGCCGCCGGGCCGCGGCGGCGGCCGCGCGGTCAGGCAAGCCGCAGTAGCCGCTTGACCGGACGCGGCCGCACCAGGAACGCCTCCGCCTCGAGCGCGGCGACCGCGATCCGCGGCAGGTCGCGGGTGGACGGGAACGACACGAACCGCGGCTCCCACGCCGGCTGGAACTTCGCGTTGAAGCGGTAGAGCGTCTCGATCTGCCACCACCTGGACGCGAACACGAGGACCGACCGCCACAGCCGGCAGACCGGCCCGGCGCCGATCCGGGCACCGCGTTCCAGCGCCGACCGGAACACGGCGAAGTTCAGCGACAGCCGCCGTACGCCCAAAGCCGGGCAGGCCGCGAGCAGTTCGGCGATGAGGAACTCGTTCAGCCCGTTGTCGGCGGTGCGGTCCCGGCGCATCAGGTCCAGCGACAGCCCGTCCGGCCCCCACGGGACGAAGTGCAGCAGGCCGCGCAGCACCCCGTCCTGGTGCGCGCTGACCACCACGCAGTCGGCGTCCGCGCGGTCACCGAGCCGGGACAGCGCCATCGAGAAGCCCCGCTCCACACCGGCCCCGCGCCAGGCGTCGGCGACCGCGACCATCGCGGCCAGCTCGGCCGCCGGGATGTCGGCGGCCCGCCGCACCGCCGCCACGTACCCGGCCCGCCCCACCCGCCCGACCGCCTGCCGCACGCCGCGCATCGGCCGTCCGTCCAGCGTGAACGACGGCACGTCCAGCACCGCCTCGTCGCCCAGCTCGTAGGCGTCCAGGCCGTGCCGCGACCACGCCGTCGCGCCCTGCTCGCCGCAGCCCATCACGGCCGGGACCCAGGCGTGCCGGTGCGCCAGCCGCACGGCCGCGGCGATCGCGCCGGGCCACGCCTCCGGGTCGCCGATGGGGTCGCCGCTGGCGAGCAGGACGCCGTGCACCACCCGGTAGGTGACCGCCGCCTTGCCCGACGGCGACCACACCACGCTCTTGTCCCGGCGCAGCGCGAAGTAGCCCAGCGAGTCCCGGCCGCCGTGGCTGGCCAGCAGCTCCCGCAGCCGGCCCTCGTCCGCCGCGGACAGCAGCGCCACCGGCTCGGCCGGCCGCAGCACGAGGTACGCGGTGACGAACGCCGTCAGCAGCCCGAACCCGAGCAGCGTCGCCGTGATCACGTCGCTGGACCGGTCGCCGCGCACCCGCACCGGCCCGGACACCCCGACCAGCCCCAGCAGCACCTCGCGCAGCCGGTCGCCGACCGACGGACGGCCGGCCAGGCGGCGGTCGTACGCCTGCAGCAGCGCCAGTCCCAATGCCAGGTCGAGTAGCAGCAGCTGCGGGAGCCGGCGCACCGCCAGCCACCGGCTCGCCGGGTCGCCCTCGGCGTAGAACTCCCGGCGGGACCACAGCAGCACCGCCAGCACACCGACGGACGCGGCGGCCTCCTCGACGTCGAGGCCCTTGAGCAGGTGCGACGCGGCGACGAGCACCGTCACGCCGACCGCGACCCGCCAGGCCCGCCGCTTGCGCCGGCGCAGGCCGCCAGCCAGGTAGAGCAGCAGCACTCCGAGCGCCGCGGCGACACCGGTCGCCGTGGCCGAGGCCTGCACCGGGACGAGGTGGGTCAGCGCCCGCAGCCGGTCGCGGTCAGCCGGCAGCAGGGCGCTGGCCACCGTCAGCACACCCAGCAGCCAGGTCAGCGTCGCGACCACTGACGCGGTCCGGCTGGCCGTCGGCCGGCACGCGGCGCCGAGGCGGCCGAGCCGCGACCCGACCGGCGCACCCGCCCGGCCGCCTGGATGGCTCCCCGCCGGGCGGCGCGGCGGGGCAGCCGCCGCGGGCCGCTCCCGTGGTGCCGGTCGTCGCCCGGCCGTCGAGCCTCCGGTCCGGGGCGGCGCGGCCGGCGGGTCGGCGGCCCGGGCCATCCTGGTCACCGGTTCGGTCCGGGGCATCGTCGCCGCCTTCAGCTGCTCGGTGGTCGGGTCGAGGCGACGGTACGGCCGGACGGGTTACCGGTCCGGCACCCGCCGGTCAACCCACGGTCAACGCTGCCGGCGGTCCCGGGGCCGCGGCCCGGGGCGGGCTCAGCCGGTCGCGTCCGGCCGCCGGGTTCCGCGCGTACACCAGGCGGTCAGTGCGCGCCGGACCAGCCGGTGGCCAGGAACGCCGCCACGGCGGGCAGCTCCTGGCGGACGTAGGCCGAGTCGTGCCGGCCGCCCGGGACCAGCTGGGTCGTCGCCGGTATCCCGGCGGACCCGAGCAGCCCGGCGAACCGCTGCGTCTCCCCCTGGGTTACGGACTGGTCGTCGTCGGTTCCGTCGGAGAGCAGGATCCGCAACCCGCGGGCGGCCCGGAGGTCGCGGTCCGGGCTGTTCGCCGCGACGACGCCCGGCCGGCCACCGAAGACGCCGTCCGGGTCGTCCACGGAGAAGTACCCGGCGAGCGCGGCGACCTGGCCGAACAGGTCCCGGTGCCGCAGCGCGAGGTTCATCGCGCCGTAGCCGCCCATCGAGAAGCCGGCCACGGCGCGGCGCGCGGCGTCCCGGCGGTTGCTGCCCTCCACGGCCGGGATGACCACCGACGTCACGAACGTCTCGATCCGGTCGGTGCCGTCGACCGAATCGGCCCACTCCGAGTCGGAATGGGTGTCGCCGTCGCCCTCCGGGAGGACCAGCACGAACGGCGGCCCGCCGGACCCGACGAACCTGGCCAGCATCGGCCCGATCGCCAGCGCATTGAAGAACGAGCCCGGATTGCCGGGGTAGCCGTGCAGCAGGTAGAGCACCGGCAGCCGGGCCGAGTCGGGCACCCCGGGCGGCCGGTACACCCACACCTCGCGCGGCCGGCCCGATCCGGGCGACGGCAGCCGCAGGACGCGCAGCCCGCCCGGCGCGGCGGTCTCTGCCGGGGCGGTGGCCGGCGCTGGACCGGACGGGGACCCGGCTGTCTCGCCGGCGCTCACCGCCGAACCGGCACCGGCCGGTCGGGTCGAGCGGACCAGCCAGTACGAGCCGAGGGCCGCGACGAGCACGGCGACGACGATCACCGGGGCCACGCGGCGCCGGCGACTGTTCATCCGGCCACGGTACGAGCCGGCCGCCGGCACCGGCCGGCAGGGCCACGGCAGCCGGTCACGGGACCGTCGAGGTGACGGGATTGCCCAGGTCGGCGGCCGGGGTACCGGGCCGGCCAGGTCGGCGCCGGCCGGAACGGGCCCGGGTGGGTCGGCGGGCGCCAGGTCGGTCCCGGGTGGGTCGGCAGCGGCCGGGTCGGGGGCCGGCCGGGGTCAGGGGCCGGCTGGCGTCCGGGGTCGAGGGCCGGCCGGGGTCAGGGGTCGGGGGTCGGCCGGGGTCAGGGGCCGGCTCGGGTCCGGGTCGGGGGGCGGTCGGAGTCATCGGCCGGGGTCGCGGGCCGGCAGGGTCCCCCGGGGTCGGGGCGGGCCGCGGTGACCGGGTGCGGTGGTTGTCAGGCGGCGACCGCCCGGGTCAGGTGCTGGCTGGCGAAGACGAGGGAGTACGGCAGTTCGGCGCTGGCCTCGCGCCAGGTGTGGCCGAGCCCGGGCGCCAGTCGCAGCGCGACGTACTCGCCGCGGGCGGCCAGGTCCCGGGCCATGGCCCGGGCGGTCTCCAGCGTCGTCCGGTCGTCGGTGCCGGCGTCGAGGAAGACCGCGACCGGCTGCGGGAACGGCATCCGGCTCAGGTACCAGCTCGGGCTGTTGGCGTGGAACAGCGCGAGGCTGCCGCCGAGCATGTGCCGCAGCGGGCCACGGCCGGGGTCGCCGTACGGCATCGAGGACAGGATCGTGGCGTACGTCCGCAGGTGCCGCAGCCCGAGGTTGAGCGCGCAGTAGCCGCCGGATGACATGCCGCCGATCGCGCGGCCCCGGCGGTCCGGAACAGTGCGGAACGTCCGATCGATGGTCTCGACCACCACCCGGGTCAGGTACGTCTCGAGCTTCTGCCCGTTGCCGACCGCGTCCAGGCACTCCGAGTCGTGCAGCCACCCGCCATTGGCCGTCGGGAAGACCAGGATCATCGGGCCGGTCAGGCCGTCGCGGTGGACGAGGTCGGCGGCCTGCTGCGCCCGCCCGGCCACCAGCCAGTCGGTGGCCTGACCGGGATAGCCGTGGATCAGGTAGACGACCGGGTAGCGGACGCCGGCGTTGCGCGGGTCGGTGTAGCCGGCCGGCAGGTAGACGAAGGTGGGCGACCGGGGCACGCCGAGCGCGGGCGCGCCGATCCGGAGCTGGACGATCTGCGAGCCGGTGGTGTCGGCCGGGGTGGCCGGGGCGGTCGCCAACCGGGTCCGGGCCGCGGCCGCGGGGCTGTGCGGCCAGCCGACCGCGGCGCGCGGCGCCGGCGCGGCCGGGACGGAGCCCGCGGGTACCAGCGACCTGCCCATGAGCAGGTTGCCGAGCGCGGCGGTGGTCGGGACATAGCCGACATAGCTGTTGACGGCCAGCAGCGTCCCGGCCAGCCCCAGGACCGTGACCGCGGCGCCGAGGCCGACCCGGGTGAGCGCCGGATGCGCCAGCCGCCGCCCGGCCCGGCGGCGGCGGACCGCACCGGCCACCCACACCGCGACCAGCAACCCGCCGGCCGCGAGCACCCCCGCGGCCAGCCACGGACTCTCCAGCGGCGTCGCCTGCCGCAGCGAGTGCACCACCTCGGCGGGCAGTTGGCTGACGTCGTGGATCCTGGTGGGCGGGTGCCGCGTCGCCCGGACGTGCCCGCCGGCCCCAGCGTGCCCGCCGGCCCCAGCGTGCCCGACGGTGCCAGCGTGCCCGGCGGTCCCGGTGTGCCCGGCGGTCCGCGGGGGCGGCGCCGGCAGCAGCGGCCCGAGCGGCCGGATGTGCGGCGCCGGCCGCGCGGCCGGTGCCGGCATCGCGGTACCCGCCGCGGCTGCTACCCCGGGCATCAGGCCGCGCACCGGGATGACGCCATGGGACCGTTGCCCCCAATGCTGGGTTGGGCCACCAGGACTCCTCGGGAGGTGCGGGTGCGGCGGATCTGGCGCAGGCGCCGCGGCGGGCCCGCGGCGCCATCGACCACGCTAGGTTCGGCTCGGTCACCGTCCCGGAACCGCAAGGTCAGCCGACGGTCAACAGGTGCCGGCCCGCCGCCCGCGGCCAGCCCGTCGCCGCCGCCCGCCCCGGCCGCGTCCACTGCCGTCCCGTCCGGGCCGGCACCGCTCCCGGTCGGCGCGTCCGCGCCGGACCCGCGCCCGCCGGTCCGGATCCGCCGCGCCGTGGGTTCGGCGA
>Ga0307500_10000288_pt1 | contig 17265 bp, 19 predicted proteins | sample 14_S_MG_FD_201362 | JGI IMG/M metagenome (GOLD analysis project Ga0307500, IMG submission 201362) | Soil microbial communities from Populus trichocarpa stands in riparian zone in the Pacific Northwest, United States - 14_S | ecosystem: Environmental > Terrestrial > Soil > Riparian zone > Trees... | reverse complement strand
ACAGACTTTTCGCGTTGCCAAGGCCGTATGATTGGGCGAGTGTCCCGCCGCCTTTGCCGCCCCCTTCTTCAAGACAAGGATTTTCCATGACCACCTCGTTCCCGGAAACGAAAACCGGCCTGCGCTTGGGCCTCGCCTCCCTGGCCGCGACGGCCTGTCTGGCTGCGATTTTGGCCGCCGGCCTGCCGGTTCGTGCCCAGGACAACCCCGTGCTCGCCAAGGTCAACGGTGTCGAGATCCGCCAGAGCGACGTAGCCCTCGCAGAAGAGGAACTCGGCCCCAGCCTCGCCCAAATGGACCCGGCGTCCAAGAAGGACAACGTGCTGGCCTTCCTGATCGACCTGAAAATCGTCGCCAAGGCCGCCGAGGACAAGAAGGTCGAAAATTCCGAGGACTTCAAGCGGCGTCTGGCCTTCACCCGCAGCCGCCTGCTGATGGACAGCCTGCTCGCCACCGAGGGCAAGGCTGCGACCACCGACGAGGCCATGAAGAAGGTCTATGAGGAGGCTTCCAAGCAGATCACCGGCGAAATGGAAGTCCATGCCCGGCACATCCTGGTCGAGACCGAGGACGAGGCCAAGGCGATCGCGGAAGAGTTGAAGAAGGGCGGCGACTTCGCCGAGCTGGCGAAGAAGAAGTCCAAGGACCCCGGCGCCTCCGATGGCGGCGATCTCGGCTTCTTCACCAAGGAACAGATGGTGCCGGAATTCTCCGCCGTCGCCTTCACGCTCGAACCCGGCAAGATCTCCGACCCCGTCAAGTCGCAATTCGGCTGGCACATCATCAAGGTCGAGGAAAAGCGCGCCCGCAAGGCCCCCGACTTCGAGCAGGTCAAGGCCCAGATCGAGACCTATGTGACGCGCAAGGCCCAGGCCGAATACGTCGCCAAGCTGCGCGAAGCCGCCAAGGTCGAGCGTATGGACAAGCCGGCTGAAGCCGCCAAGGCCGACGCCCCGAAGCCCGCGGATTCCAAGATGGCGCCGCCGGCGAAGAAGTAAAAAATCGCTGTTACTTCTTTCAGACCGATAGTATTGACCATCGTCATGGCCGGGCCGAAGCGCCCGGCCATTCCATGTCTGGGGTTCATTGACAGACCCTGAAGACGTCGATGGCCGGGGGCTGGTCCGGCTATAGTTTGATCTGGCCGAACAGGTGCTCGCATGTCCACAGCCGTCTCTCCCCTCGCCCCGACCGATGTCCCCGAAATGCCCGCGATTGCCGGCGTGAAGCTCGCCACCGCCGCGGCCGGCATCCGCTACAAGGGCCGTACCGACGTGCTGCTCGCCGTCATGGACAAGGGCACCACGGTCGCGGGCGTCTTCACCAAATCGAAATGCCCGTCCGCGCCCGTCGAATGGTGCCGCGCCAAGCTCGGCCGCGGACAGGCCCGCGCGCTGGTGGTGAATTCCGGCAACGCCAACGCGTTCACCGGCAAGACCGGCAAGCAATCGACGGCACTGACCGCGCAAACCGCGGCGAAGGCGGTCGGCTGCACCACCTCCGACGTATTCCTCGCCTCCACCGGCGTGATCGGCGAGCCGCTCGACGCCACCAAATTCGACGGCGTGCTGGCGGCGCTGACGGAGGCCGCCACGCCCGACCACTGGATGGCCGCCGCCAGGGCGATCATGACCACCGATACCTTCCCGAAAGTCGCGACCGCGACTGTCAAACTTGGCAAGACCAAGGTCACCATCAACGGCATGGCCAAGGGCGCCGGCATGATCATGCCCGACATGGCGACCATGCTGTCCTTTGTGTTCACCGACGCGCCGCTGTCGTCTTCCGTGCTGCAGTCGCTGCTCAAGAGCGGCGTCGACGACACCTTCAACGCCGTCACCATCGACAGCGATACCTCGACATCGGACACGCTGTTGGCCTTCGCGACCGGCGCTGCCGCAGCCAACGGCGCACCGAAGATCAGCCGCGCCAGCGATCCCAGGCTGAAGGCGTTTACCAAGGCGTTTCACGCTGTGCTGGCCGATCTCGCCGAACAGGTCGCCCGCGACGGCGAGGGCGCGCGCAAGCTGGTCGAGGTGATTGTCGAAGGCGCGACCACCAAGACCTCGGCGCGCAGAATCGCGATGTCGATCGCGAATTCGCCGCTGGTGAAGACGGCGATCGCCGGCGAGGACGCCAATTGGGGCCGCGTGGTGATGGCGGTCGGCAAGGCCGGCGAGCCGGCCAACCGCGACAAGCTTTCGATCTCGTTCAACGGCATCCGCGTCGCCAAGAGCGGCGCGCGCGATCCGTCCTACAACGAGGCCGAGGTTTCCGAGGTGATGAAAAACCCGAAGATCCAGATCAAGGTCACGCTTGGCCTCGGCAAGGGCCGCGACCGCGTGCTGACCTGCGACCTCACCAAGGAATATGTCGCGATCAACGGCGACTACCGGTCATAAGCGAGAGCGCGGCGCATGGCTGACATCAAGCTCACCCTCGTGGTCGCCTGCGCCCTGGTCGATGCCGACAAGCGCGTGCTGATCGCCCAGCGCCCGGAAGGCAAGGCGCTCGCCGGCCTGTGGGAATTTCCCGGCGGCAAGGTCGAACCCGGCGAACGACCGGAGCAGACGCTGATCCGCGAACTGCATGAAGAGATCGGCATCGACGTCAGCGAGCCCTGCCTGGCGCCGCTGACGTTTGCGAGCTACGCCTATGACACGTTCCACCTGCTGATGCCGCTCTACATCTGCCGGCGCTGGGAAGGCTTGGCGATCGCGCGCGAAGGCCAGCAACTGGCCTGGGTCCGCGCCAACAAGCTGCGCGATTACCCGATGCCGCCCGCGGACATTCCGCTGATCCCGCATCTGATTGATTTGCTGATGTAAGCCGCCACGCCCGCAGGCGTCATGCCCGGACTTGATCCGGGCATCCATCATTCTTCAAAGAATCTCGCGAAACGGATGGATTGCCGGGTCAAGCCCGGCAATGACAATCGGTTACTTCTTCCCCTTCACCGCCGCCTCCAGACTCGCTTTCGCCGAGCCCGGCTTCAACGGCTGCTGCTGGCTCTCATGCGGCGCCCAGCCGGACAGCCAGATCACGTCGAAGGTCGCGCGGATACGACCGTCAGCATCAGCAAACCGCTCGCCATAGATCTGTGCCATCCGCAGCATGGTGGCACGGCGGGTCGGCGTGCGCCGCCGCTCGATCAGGACGTTGGTGGCACCCATGCGCCGAAGGTCCTGCATCAGCGAAAATGCGCTGTCGTAGCGCACCACGACGCGATCGACGTCGGTGACCGGCAACGCAAGGCCCGCGCGTTGCAGCAGCGCGCCAACATCGCGCAGATCGGCAAACGGCGCGATGCGCGGCGATACCCCGCCCTCGCATTCGGCTTCCGCCGCGGCAAAGGATTGCCTGAGCTCCGTCAGCGTATCGCCGCCGATCGCCGCCGCCAGCAACAGCCCGTCGGGTCTGAGTGCGCGGCGGATTTGCGCCAGCACGCCGGGCAGATCGTTGACGAACTGGAATGCGAGCGCCGAGACGGCGAGGTCGAGCGATTGCGGCTGCAGTGGGAGCGCTTCCGATTGATCGGGATCGATTCGGGTAATCGACTGGAAGCGATCAGCGACAGGTTTTTGCAGCAATCCACCCGGCGTCCAGATATCGGCAACATCGGCAAATTTCCGCATCACCGCCTGCAGCCGTTCTTCAAAATCCTCCCTGACGCGATCGAGCAGGAACGTCGCCGGTCCGGCACGCCGCGCGCGCTCCATCCGCGCGCGCAACAATGCGCGGTCGAACAGGATGGGCGCGGCGGTCGGGTTCGAAGCCATGCCGGTTGGTACGATGGTCAGCGATCGATCTCAATCCCTCTTAATGACAAGCGCCGCTTCGTAAGCCTCCCGTCACGAGGTGAGCATCTTTCATAAAATTTGGGCGTGACCGCACGCTCGCGGCCAAGCTATGAATGAGCGTCAGGTTCGTGGCACGCCGGAGCATCAGACGATGATCACTTGCTATCTGCGATACGAAGTCAATCCGGACAAACTCGCCGAATTCGAAGCTTACGGCAGGATGTGGCTGGAACTGCTGCCGAGATTCGGCGGCATCCACCACGGGTACTTCCTGCCATCGGAAGGGGCGAGCGACGTTGCCCTCGGGATGTTCAGCTTCCCGAGCTTCGCGGCCTACGAACAGTATCGGAAAGACAGCGCCGGAGATCCGGACGTTCAAAAAGCGCTCGCCTTCGCAAAGCAAACTCGCTGCTTCATCCGCTATGAGCGATCGTTCTTCCGGCCCGTGCTTCCGAAAGAGCCGTAAGCCGGGGGGCAGATAAGAACAGTCTATCGACTTGAGCGTCGCGCCGCACAGCGCTAGCCTCCTCTCATGGACGCCGAGGCATCACCATCACGCTCCATCTCCAGCCATTTGCGCGGTGCGTTGAGCGCCTGCCGCGACGCGTTTGCGCATATTCCACGACTCGCGCTCGATATCGCGCTGCCGACGCTGTGCGTTTCCTGCCGCGAGCCGGTCGATGGCGAGGGCGTTTGTACGGCGTGCTGGGCCAAACTGTCGTTCATCGCGCCGCCGTTCTGTCCGCGGCTCGGCATTCCCTTTGTGTATGATCCCGGTCCGGAATTGCTCTCGATGGAGGCAATTGCCAGCCCACCTGCCTACCAGCGCGCCCGCGCCGCGGTGCGCTATGACGACGTTGCCCGCACGCTGGTTCATTCGCTGAAATACCAGGACCGCACCGATCTGGCTCCCGCCATGGGCCGTTGGATGGCCCGCGCCGGGCAGGAATTGCTCGCAGACGCCGATGTGCTGGTGCCGGTTCCGCTGCACTGGCGACGCGGCTGGAGCCGCCGCTACAACCAGTCCGGCGCGCTGGCGCGGGTGATTTCGCGCCAAAGCGGCGTAAAGCTGGCCTCCGAGGCGCTCCGGCGCATCCGCCCGACCCAGCAGCAGATCGGGCTGTCCCGGCCGCAGCGCGCCAGCAATGTGCAGGGCGCCTTCAAGGTCGCTCCCGATCGCATGGCTGATATCCAGGGCCGTCGCATCGTCCTGATCGACGATGTCCTCACCTCGGGCGCCACGACGGACGCCTGCGCCCGGGCGCTGCTGCGCGCCAAGGCCGCGCAGGTCGACGTGCTGGTATTCGCGCGGGTTGTGGACAGGCACCGGGCTCCCATATAATTCAAGGACTTACCAAATCAGAGCGCGCCATGACTGCCATTGAAATCTACACCCGTCCCGGCTGCGGCTATTGCACCGCCGCCAAATCGTTGCTGACGCGCAAGAATGCCGCGTTCACCGAATTGAACGTGGCGAGCGACCCGACCTATCGCGAGCAGATGTACGAGCGCGCCGGCGTTGGGTCGACCTTTCCCCAGATCTTCATCGGCACAACCCATGTCGGCGGCTGTGACGAGCTTTACGCGCTGGACCGCGCGGGCAAGCTCGATGGCCTGCTGGCGGGAGAAAAGGCTTCCTCATGAGCGCTGGCTCCACCTTCACGGCCGCCATGGTGCAGATGCGCACCGGATTGTTGCCCGAGCCGAGCCTTGAGCAAGGCACCCAGCTGATCCGCGAGGCGGCCGCGCAAGGCGCGGACTACGTGCTTACCCCCGAGGTGAGCAACATGATGCAACTGAACCGCAAGGCGCTGTTCGAGCACCTCGCGTCCGAGGAAGACGACCTCTCGCTGAAAGCCTATCGCGAGCTTGCGAAGGAACTGAAAATTCATCTCCACATCGGGTCGCTGGCGTTGCGTTTTTCACCCGAGAAGGCCGTCAACCGCTCGTTCCTGATCGGCCCCGACGGCATGGTGCTGGCCAGCTACGACAAGATCCATATGTTCGACATCGATCTGCCCGGTGGCGAGAGCTATCGCGAGTCCGCAAACTACCAGCCCGGCGAGACCGCGGTGATTTCCGATCTGCCATGGGGCCGCATCGGGCTGACGATCTGCTACGACGTGCGGTTTCCGGCGCTCTATCGCGCATTGGCTGAAGCCGGCGCGTCGTTCCTCACCGTGCCGTCGGCCTTCACGCGAAAGACCGGCGAGGCGCATTGGCACACGCTGCTGCGCGCCCGCGCGATCGAGACCGGTTGCTTCGTCTTCGCGGCAGCGCAATGCGGCATGCATGAGAACAAGCGCGAGACCTACGGCCATTCGCTGATCATCGCCCCCTGGGGCGAGGTTCTTGCCGAGGGCGGCGTCGAGCCCGGCGTGTTCCTTGCCGAGATCGACCCCGCGAAAGTTGAAACCGCGCGGAAAACCGTGCCGTCGCTGCAGCACGGACGGCGTTTTGGCATCGCCGATCCGAAGGCCGGTCCGGAGCATCTGCATCTCGTCCGGGGCTCGGCATGATCCGCTACAACCTTCGCTGCGAGAAGGGCCATGCGTTCGAAAGCTGGTTTCAAAGCTCCGCGGCCTATGAAAGCCAGGAGAAGCGCAGACTGGTGAGCTGCCCTGCCTGCGGCTCGGTCAAGGTCGAGCGCGCCATCATGGCTCCGCAGATCGTTAGCAAGAAGGGCCGCGAGGCCGCCCCGCCGGCGCCGGCCGCATCCGCGGAAGTGACGGCGTCATCGGAATCGACGCCGCTGTTGATGGCGCAGGAGCGCGAGCTGCGCGCCAAGCTGAAGGAACTGCGCGATCACATCGTGAAGAATGCCGACAATGTCGGCGAACGCTTCCCCAACGAAGCGCGCAAGATGCATTACGGCGATATCGAGCATCGCCCGATCTACGGCGAGGCCTCACCCGAGGAAGCACGTTCCCTGATCGACGAAGGTGTCGAGGTCTCTCCGCTGCCGGTGCTGCCGGACGACAGGAACTGACGCGGAGTGTCATTCCGGGATGGTCCGAAGGACCAGACCCGGAATCTCGAGATTCCGGGTTCGATGCTTCGCATCGCCCCGGAATGACCGTGTGAGCTACGCCGCCACCAGCAGCGCGACGCCGACCACGATCAGCACAATGCCCGAGAGCTCCCGCGCCGACAGCGGCTGTTTGAACGAATAATACGCCACTCCCTGCGCGAACAGCACCTCGACCAACGCCAGTGTGCGCACATTGGCAGCCGCCGTCAGCGCGAATGCCAGGAACCAGAATTGCGAGGCGAACGCGCCCATGAAGCCCGCGAGCATCGAGGGCTTCCACAATCCAAAAATCTTTCTGAGCACGTCGGGCGCGCGAAACAGCAGATAGATCGTCAGCACCAGTGTCTGGACGAACAGGCCGAACACCAGCGTATAGGACGCTGCGGTGACGAAGGACACGCCCGGCACCGTGATGATGGCGCCGCGAAAGCCGATCGCCGAGAGCGCGAAGCATCCGGCGGCGACTAGGCCGATGATGGTCGGCTTCAGTTCCGCAAACCCTTTTTCGCTATCCCGTCGCAGCGCCGTGATCACCACGCCGATGGTCGCGATCATGATCGCGACCACTTTCAGCACGGTCAAATGATCGCCGAGGAAGATGAAGCCGAAGATCGCGGTCTGGATCGCTTCGGTCTTCAGATACGCCGTCGTCACCACGAACGAGCGGTCGTTCATCGCCAGCAGCATCAAGCCCGTCGCAACGATCTGGCTCAGCGCGCCGAGTAGCAGCCACGGCCAGAAGACCGCCGTCGGCCACGGAACGCTGTCACCGGTCACCGCGATCACGACGACAAAGAAGATGATCGAGAACGGAAAGCCGAACAGGAAGCGGATGTTGGTCGCGCCCCAGGTTCCGAGCGGCCCCGTCAACGATCGCTGCATCGCATTGCGGGCGACCTGGCCCAGCGCAGCGATGATGGTGAAGGGAATCCAGAGCGAGGCAACGGTGAACATGGGGAGAATCTTGGGGGTGCGGCTGAAATTAGGATCACCGTGCCGGGTGGAACAGACCCGGTCAACCCGAGCGGCGTCATGACTGCGATGCGCTGCACCGAAAATGCCGCGTTCGAATCAAGCTCGTAGCCGCATCCCCGCGCAAGGGAATCCGATTCCGGATTGACAATGCCCCAGCAAGAATCGAAAGTATCGATACCGGAACAGTGTTCCGATAATAGGTACATAAATGAGCGGCAATCAATCTCTCGATCGGGGCCTGGCGATACTCGATCTCTTGGATCGCGCGGCGGAGCCGATGGGAATTCGCGAGATTGCGCGCGAGTTGAAGCTGAGCCCGACGATCGTTCAGCGTCTCGCCAACACGTTGTCGCAGTCCGGATTCATCGAGCAGGTGCTGGAGACGCGCCGATACAAGCTCGGTTACCGCGCGATGTTGCTCGGCGGCGCCATGCGGAGCGAAGACCGGCTGATGGCGTCCGCGGACAAGGAGCTCCGCCTGCTGGCTGACAAGCATCTGCTCAACGGCTATCTCGGCGTTTTACGCGACAACAAGGTGGTGTATCTGCACACGGTGCAAAGCAGCGGTCCCGTCGTCGTACGGATATCGGTCGGCTCGCAGGTCAACGCCCACAGCACGGCGCTCGGCAAGGCGCTGCTTTCCGAGCTCGACACGTCGACCGTAAAAACCGTCCTCGGCCGCGCGCCCTATGCCCAGTTCACGGCGCACACGCTCACGCAGTGGAGCGGCCTGTCGGAGGAACTGGCAGCTATCCGCCGCAAGGGATTCGCGCTGTCCCGCGAGGAAAACATCAACGGCGTCGTTTCGTTCGGCGCCCTTATCCGGGACGCTTCCGGCAAGGCCGTCGCCGCATTGAGCGCCGCCTGTCTTGCGAGCGAGCGGTCGAAGGCCGAATGGCCGCAACTCACCCAACTTGTCATGGACGCCGCCCACCGCTGCTCGACAGCGCTTGGATATCGTGGCGCGGCCATCCGTCTCGCCGGAGTTACGCACGATGCCGCCTGAAGAACTCTTGCAAGAGTCTCGCAAGGCAAGCCCGGCGCCGATGTTGCTCAATGCCGCGCGGCTGAAGGCCGTCATGAAGGCCGAGGGCATCGATGCCGTGGTGGCGACCTCGGCAGAGAACGTCACTTATACAAGTGGCTATTGGGCGTTGTCGCAGTGGATCCGGCGCGGGCCGCAAATCTATGTTCTGTTGCCCGCAGCCGACCTTGCGGCGTCGGAAATCATCGCCAGCACGACGCTGCTGGATCAGATCGCGGATCAGCAGGACGTCTGGGTGCGTAACGTCAGGCGATACGGCTATTTCCGGGTCGACCGGTCGAATGCGCCGTTCGACGACCTCGACAACCGGCAGGCCGAGCTCTATGCGCTTCCCGACAACGGCGACGCCATCAGGGCACTGGTTGCCGCGATCCAATCGGCCGGGCTGTCGCGCTCCCGCATCGCCATCGATGAGATGGGATTGTTGCCGGGACACTGGGAAAAACTTTGCGGCGAGCTCCCGGACGCCAAACTGGTGCCCGGCTTCCAGCTTCTCAGGCGTGTTCGCGCCGTCAAGACGGATGAGGAGATCGCACGGCTGCGCCGCGTCGCCTGGATTACGGAGGCCTCGATCGACGCGGCCCTCGCCGTCGCCCGTGAGGGCGCAACGGAAGGCGATATGGCGCGCGCCTTTCACGGCTGCACGGTGAGCCACGATGCCTTTCCGGTCATCGGCTGCATCGGGTTTGGAACGCGGGCCGCGATGCCCAATGTGCAGCCGTCTGCCACACGGCTGAAATCCGGTGAAGTGATCCGCTTCGACGTCGGGGGCCGCTACAAACATTACCGTGCGGACATCGCGCGCATGGCCGTCCTCGGCGAAGCCGACGACAAGACCGCTACCTACGTCCGCGCGCTGCATGTCGGCGTGCTCAAAGCGCTCGAAATGATCCGGCCGGGAGTGACGGCATCCGCCGTGTTCGAAACCGCGGTCGAGGCGGTGCGGCGAGAGGGTATTCCTCACTATAACCGCTCGCATGTCGGCCACGGCATCGGCGTCGATGGATATGACCTCCCGGACCTGACGCCTGCCAGCAAGGACGTCATCGAAGAGGGAATGGTGATGTGCGTCGAGACCCCCTACTACGAACTAGGCTGGGCGGGCCTGCAGGTCGAAGACATGATCGTCGTCCGCAGCGACGGCATTGAATCGCTGATGACCAGCGACGGCGGCCTGAGGGTGATGCGATGACGGTCGCCGAACTTCCGCGCGCATTGCTGCGCGAGGATCTGGCGAACGCCAGCGGCCGGGATGTGCGCGCCGCGGCGCGATCGGGCCAATGGCGGCGTGCAACGCACGGACTGGCGCGCGGTTATGTCCAGGCCAACATGGCCATCGTTCCCAAACGTTACGCGTTCGATTTCATGCTGTTCTGCCAGCGTAACCCAAAACCCTGCCCGATCATCGACGTCACCGATCCCGGCGATCCGGAGGCGCGGTTTGCTGCGCCCGGCAGCGACGTGCGCGTCGACCTGCCGGGATACCGGGTGTTTCGCGACGGCGAGTTCGTTGCCGAAGTATCCGAAATCACCGGCTACTGGCGTTCGGATTCGGTCGCCTTCCTGCTCGGCTGCAGCAACTCGATGGACGACGTGCTGCTCGAAGCCCGCATACCGCAGCGGCATCTCGAAAGCGAGGACGGGCGCATCTCGGTCTATACGTCCGACATCATGTGCGCGCCCGCCGGCATATTTCGCGGCCCAGTGGTCGTGACGATGCGGCCGATCCCGCAAGATCGTCTGGTCGACGCGGTCTCGATCACGGCGCGATATCCGATGGCGCACGGCGCGCCGGTGCACGTGGGCGACCCGCGCGCGATCGGTATCGATGACCTCAGCCGCGTCGGCTGGGGGAAATACAACGAACTGCGTCACGATGACGTCCCGGTATTCTGGGCATGCGGCGTGACCCCCCAGGCCGTCGCCGCCAACGCCCGCATTCCCGAGATGATCACGCATGCGGCCGGGCACATGTTCGTCTCCGATTTGAAGCTCACGCAGCTCGCGCACGGCACACGGTGACAGGCGCGTAACGACCGAAGAGGATTCGTCTCATGGATCGCCGCTCATTTGTTTTGGGTTGCACGGCAGGACTGGCTGGTGTCGCCGGGTTCGGAGTCCGGGTACCCGCTCAAGCCGCCTATCCCGGCAAGCCCGTCACGCTGCTTTGTCCGTTTGCCGCGGGCGGCGCCGGCGACATCCTGACCCGGGCCGCCGCCGACCATGTGCGGACCAAACGCAATGTTGCGGTCGGCGTCGAATACCGGCCGGGCGCCGGCGCGACCATCGCACCGGCGCAGATCGCAAAGGCGGCCGCCGACGGCGCGACGCTTGGCCTTTACTCCATCAGCCCGTTCCTGACCGTACCTCACCTGCAAAAGGTGCCGTATGATACGCTGAAGGACTTCACCTACATTTCAATCTACGCCTATATCCCGATCGCGCTCTATGTCGTGGCCGATAGTCCGCTCAACAACTGGAACGACGTCGTCAAATTCGCCAGGGACAATCCCGGAAAATTCAGGTGGGGAACGTCGGGCGTGCGCGGCGCGGCGCATATCGCGACCGAAGCCGCGTTTCGCAAAGAGGGCGCGCAAACCACCTTCGTGCCCTTCAGCGGCGGCGCCGATGCCATTACCGCCATGCTCGGCGGCCACATCGAAGCAGTGGTTTCCGCCGATTACGGCCCGCAACTCGCCGCCGGCAAGGTCAAGCTCGTGGTGTTGACCGGATCGGAGAAGCTTGCGAGCCAGCCGGATCTGCCGACATTCAAGGATCTGAAATATCCGATCTCGACGGAAGCGATCTACGGACTTTTCGGACCCGCCAATCTGCCGCGCGAAGTAGTCACCTATTGGGACGCCGCGACGCGGGAAATGATGGCGACCGATGAATTCAAGACCACGTTGAAGACCGCTTCCGCGAATGCCGCCTACATGGACAGCGCCGACTTCACGGCCAATGTGACCCAGAATTACAGCAAGCTTGGCGAGGCCATCAAGACGCTCGGATTTAACACCAAGTGACGGCCCTGGTTGGCCCAGTATTGCTGTCGATGGCGGGCGTCGCCGCCTTGCTGTTCGCGCGGGAATTCGGCCTCTGGAGTTTTGGTGCACCGGGCGCCGGCTTGATGCCGGCCGTGGCTGGGACGCTGCTGCTGCTCGCAAGCCTGACCGATCTGCGTCCGACGAAAGGCCCGCACCGCCGGCCGGCGTTCGCCTGGCGTCCGCTGAGCTATATGGCCGGCCTCGCAGCGCTTGTGCCGCTGACGCCCGTCATCGGGCTGCTGCCGGCGCTGGCTGTGCTCGTCTTCAGCATCCTGCATTTCATCGAGAGCGTGCCGCTATCCCGCGCCGCCGTCATCACGGCCGCCACCGTCACAGGAAGCTGGCTGCTGTTCGAGCGGCTACTGTCGGTGCCGCTGCCGAAATCGATGTTCTGGTAGAGGCATGGATGTCCTGACCAATCTTGCGCTTGGTTTTGGCGTCGTCCTGACGCCCACCAACCTGCTGGTCGCGCTGGTCGGCTGCGTCGTCGGGACCGCGGTCGGCGTACTGCCTGGCCTCGGCCCAACCGCAACCATCAGTCTCCTGTTGCCGATCTCGGTCTATCTCGATCGCACCAGTTCGATCATCCTGATGTCCGGCATCTATTACGGCGCGATGTATGGCGGCTCGATCACGTCCATCCTCATCAAGATTCCCGGCGAAGCCGCGAGCGTGATCACCTGCCTGGACGGCTACCAGATGGCGCGGCGCGGTCGCGCCGGCGCGGCGCTCGGCATCAGTGCGTTCGGATCTTTCTTCGCCGGCATCATTGCAACGATCGGCATTGCCCTGCTCGGTCCGCGAATCGCCGGCGTCGCCCTTCTGTTCGGCCCCGTTGAGAAGGCCGCCCTGCTCTTTCTCGGCTTTGTCCTGATTCTCGGCATCGGCGAAGGCTCGAGAAAAAAGGGCCTTGCGATGATCGGGCTCGGCCTGCTGCTCGGGACGGTCGGCGTCGATCTCGTCTCCGGCGAAGAGCGATTCGTTTTCGACGTCACGCCGTTGCGCGACGGCTTCGGTATCGCCGTGGTCGCCATGGGCCTGTTCGGAATCAGCGAAGTCCTGCTGATGGCTGAGGGTAATGATGATCGCGGCGAGGTCCTGAACTATCGCCAGCGCCTGCGCGACCTGCTTCCCAACCGCGCCGAGAGCATCGAATCGGTCGGCCCGGTGATGCGCGGCAGCGTCCTTGGATTTTTTCTCGGCCTGCTACCCGGCGGCGGCGCGATGATGGCGAGCTTCGCGAGCTATATGCTGGAACGAAAGATCTCGCGCCATCCCGAACGCTTCGGCAAGGGCGCGGTCGCCGGAGTCGCCGGGCCGGAGGCCGCCAACAACGCCGGCGCGCAGGCGAGTTTCGTTCCGCTGCTCTGCCTCGGCATTCCCGCCAATGCGGTGATCGGCGTCATCATGGGCGCGCTGCTGATGGCCGGCGTCACGCCGGGACCGATGCTGATCGTCGATCACCCCGAACTGTTCTGGGGCGTGATCGCCAGCATGTTCGTCGGCAATCTGATGCTCGTGGTGCTGAACGTACCGCTGGTCGGCCTGTTCGTCTCCCTGCTGCGGGTGCCGCCTGCGATCATGTCGGCACTGATCGTGGTGTTCTGCGTGATCGGGGCATTCAGCCTGAACAATTCGATGTTCGATGTCGGCGCCATGATCGGATTTGGCATTCTCGGATACGCCTTGCGCAAGGCGAAGTACGACGTCGCGCCGCTGCTGCTCGCCTTCGTGCTCGGCAGCATGTTCGAACAGAATTTAAGGCAGGGCCTGATTATCGGGTTCGGTAACCCCCTCGTCTTCCTGACGAGCCCTATCAGCGCGGGCTTTATCGGTCTCGCAGGTATCGTGACGCTCGCACCGCTGCTGCTGGCACGCTGGCGCCCCCGCGAATTATCCGTGACGCCGCCGGAAGCTTCGGGGATTACCGAGTCTGATCGATAGGCTGAAATGGAAGCCCACACGCCATGAGCAATCCAAACGCGGCTGTCACCCTCAACCCCCGGCTTGCCGGGTTTCGCTGCATTCGCTGCGACACCGGGCATCCGACAGGGGACTATGTCGAGGGATGCCCCGCCTGCAGCGTTGCGGCCTATCCGGCGAGCGTCGTACCGGTCTATGCAGGCCTGCCCGCGCTACGCATCGACCGTCCCGGCAGAGGCACGCGACGCTTCGGCGACCGTCTTCCCTTTTCCTCGTTTCCAACGCTGGGCGAAGGCGACACGCCGGTCGTGCGGCTGCATCGATTTGCCGGGGACCTTGGCCTCGATGCGGTGGACATCAAGCTGGAAGGGTCCAACCCGACCGGCTCGCACAAGGACCGGATGACCTCGCAATTCGTCGCCCGCGCGCTTGTCAGGCGAGCGCCCGTTGTGGCGGCCGCCTCCAGCGGCAATGCGGGCGCTTCGCTGGCTGCCTACGCGGCCACCGCCGGACTGCGCTGCGCGATCGTCACCACGTCGAAGATAAGTCCGGCCTGGCGCCGCGCCATCGAACTGTCCGGCGCCGAACTGCACTTCGTCGAAGACCCGCTGGAGCGCTGGCGTTTCATTCGTGGAATGAGCGAAACCGAAGGGTGGTTTTCGGCGACCAATGTGTCCATGCCGCCCACCAGCAGCGAACCGTTCGGTGTCGACGGTTACAAGACACTTGCCTATGAGTTGGCGCTGGATCCGCAAACGGCCAATGCCGACACGATCCTGATTCCGGCGGCGCGGGGCGATTTGCTATGGGGCGTTTATGCCGGCTTCAAGGAGCTCGTGGACGAGAAATTCTTCCATCGAATGCCACGGCTGGTGGCGGTCGAGCCATTTCCGCGGCTGGAGCTGGCGTTGGCCGGAGCGGACTATCGTGGCCGCTTCGCAGGTGGCTCCCCGCTGGTCTCGATCAACGGATCGACCATCACCTACCAAGCCGTCGCGGCGGTGCAACGATCCGGCGGAACAGCGGTTTCCGTCAAACCTGAAGACGTCATCGCCGATCAACATTATCTGGCGAAGGCCGGGCATTATCTCGAATTGTCGGCCGTCGCCGCGCTGACGGCCCTCAGAATTCTCCACGCCCAAAAAACATTCGAGCTGCGGCACGCCGTCCTGATCGGAACATCCCACGGTTACAAGGAAACACGGGGCTGAACGACGGCGTCCCTACGCCCCCTCCGCCACCACCATGTAGTTCACGTCCATGTCGGACGAGATGCTCCATCGGTCGGCGAGCGGGTTGTAGACCACGCCGGCCTGCTCGGTGATGGTGAGCTTGTTGTTGGCGAGATGCCGGGCGAGTTCGTCGGGCGTGACGAACTTGTCCCACTGATGGGTACCGCGCGGCAGCCAGCGCAGCACATATTCCGCGCCGACGATCGCGAGCGCAAAGCTCTTCCAGTTGCGGTTCAGCGTCGAGACCACCAGCAACCCGCCCGGCTTGACCATGGCCGCACAGCGGGCGAGGAACGCGCCGACATCGGTGACATGCTCGATCACTTCCATCGCCAGCACGATGTCGAAGCGCTCGCGCACATCCATCTCCTCGACGGTGGTGCAGCGGTAGTCGATCGACAGGTGCCCCTTGTCGGCATGCAATCTGGCGGCGGCGATGTTGGTCGCGGACGGATCGATCCCGATCACCTGCGCGCCGAGCCGCGTGAGCGGCTCGCACAACAGACCCGCGCCGCAACCGATATCGAGAATGCGCAGGCCCGACAGGCAACTCAGGCTCCGCGCGTTGCGGTCGAACTTGCGGCAGGCGGCGTCGCGGATATAGGCGAGCCGCAGCGGATTGATCTTGTGCAGCGGGGCCATCTTGCCCTTGGGGTCCCACCACTCGTCCGACAATTTTGAAAATTTTGCGACTTCGGCGGGATCGACGGTGGAGCCGGCGCCGGAGCGACTGGCGGACGAATTTTGCTGCATAGCCATGGTTTACGTACCGGCCGGTCGTGCGGTGATGGCATTGCGAAACGCCAGTGGCGAAGCGATCATATCGAGGGTCTTTCCACCCTCGCCGACGCCCAAGACCGTTACGTCGCCGTAGTTGAGGATGCGACCGAGGATGCTCTGGTCGACGTCAACGCTCTCAACCTTATCGACGCTCATCTCGAACGTCTGCCGTTTGATAAAGCCGGTCTTGTGCACGACGCGGAAATTGGTGACGTCGGTCTCGGTGGTCCAGCGATGGAACCAGGCGGTCGCCGTCTTGTACAACGCAGCGACGGCTGAAATCGCCGCCAGCGACAGACAGATCAGTCCGGGTGAGCCCGCCGGCACCATGCCCGAGAGCACCAGGAATACGCCTACTGCAATCCAGCCGATGATCGCCGGCAGGAAAAATATCCAGTGCGCGTTGGTCGAATACAGCACCTTCTCGCCAGGTTGCAGGATGTCGTCGATATACCGGCCCATACGCCTACCCTGAATTAACCCGCTACTACAGTCATTTGCGTCATTTTTGCGCCGAAAACGAAGCTGGTTGCTTGCTCCGGACCGCGCCGCTATGTATACGCCGCTTTCGGCCCGGGCGCTCCACTTTCCGCGCGGGTCACCTTACTTATCCTCACAGGGAATGCACGCGTCGTCATGGGCCGCCTCGTGATGAAATTCGGCGGCACGTCCGTCGCCAATATCGACCGAATCCGCAACGTCGCGCGTCACGTCAAGCGCGAAGTCGATGCCGGACACGATGTCGCCGTCGTCGTATCGGCCATGTCCGGCAAGACCAACGAGCTCGTGGATTGGTGCCGCGACGCCTCACCGCTGCATGATGCGCGCGAATATGACGCCGTAGTGGCATCCGGCGAACAGGTGACCTCGGGCCTGCTCGCGATCGCGCTGCAGGGCATCGGCATTCAGGCCCGCTCCTGGCAGGGCTGGCAGATCCCGATCAAGACCTCCGACGCCCACGCCTCGGCGCGGATTCTCGAGATCGACGGCACCGAGATCATGAACCGTTTCGCCGATCGCAAGGAAGTCGCCGTCATTGCCGGCTTCCAGGGCATCAATCCGCAGACCAACCGAATCACCACGCTCGGGCGTGGCGGCTCGGACACCTCGGCGGTGGCGATCGCGGCCGCGATTCGCGCCGACCGCTGCGATATCTATACTGACGTGGACGGCGTCTACACCACCGACCCGCGGGTGGTTCCGAAGGCGCGGCGGCTGGACAAGATCGCCTTCGAGGACATGCTGGAACTGGCCTCGCTGGGCGCCAAGGTCCTGCAGGTGCGCTCGGTGGAACTCGGCATGGTTCACAACATGCCCGTGTTCGTCCGTTCCAGCTTCGACAAGCCCGAGGATATCGACCCGCACGGCACGCCGCCGGGCACGCTGATCTGCAGCGAGGAGGAAATCATGGAAAGCCACGTCGTCACCGGCA
>Ga0307500_10000286_pt1 | contig 17412 bp, 36 predicted proteins | sample 14_S_MG_FD_201362 | JGI IMG/M metagenome (GOLD analysis project Ga0307500, IMG submission 201362) | Soil microbial communities from Populus trichocarpa stands in riparian zone in the Pacific Northwest, United States - 14_S | ecosystem: Environmental > Terrestrial > Soil > Riparian zone > Trees... | reverse complement strand
GCGGAAATTTCGCTATTCGTCCTCGGGGGCGTGCTCGTATTTCTGGGCGTTCCGGACGCGCACCGTGGCACCCGAGCAATCAAGGTTAGGCCGGTGGCCGTGCTCGTATTTCTGCCATGCCATCTCGATTGCCTCGTCAGGCGTGTCCGCCTCCACCTCCCACCGGGCCGTGCAATCTCGCATTTCGACAATGTAGCGCTTGATCATGCCTTCCCCCGTGCCGCGATCACTTGCCGCGCAAGGCCCGTGACTTGCTCAGTCACATACGCTTGATCCCTGTACACCGCCCCCGTAAGGTGCGCCCACTCGGAGCTGCGGTAGCCCACCACGAGCGGGCAAAGGTCCAACCAATGGGCGCAGTCAAATCCGAGCCACCACACGGGCCCGGGGGCCATCCCCGAACAGTAATCGCAGGCCCACGTGAGCCCGCCGTGGACGTCCGCGGGCACGTCCTCAAACGCCATGCCGTGCCACGGGTGGCCCGGGCCTACGCCCACGTAGCCGCACCACGTGCCAAGGTGCGGCTCGCGTTGGATCAAGCAAGGCACTCCCTCGTGCCACCACTCCACGCGGTCCGGCTCACCCTGCCACGGGCCCGCGGGGAATCGCTCCAGGCGGGCCGGGCCGCTTACAGCTTGGGTCTCCCGTGTCTTACATGTTGACGGTGGTAACATTGTGGACTGGGAATTTTTGGTCATGGGCGCCTCGCCTTATATGTTGACGGCGGTAACATTACCGGCCGCGAAATCGCCAGCTCATAAGCAACCTGTAAATTCATCCAAAATTCAGGGCTTGTCCGAAAGAATCGAGCGAGCCGCAAGGCCGTGTCCGCAGTGATTCCGCGGGTGCCGTTTACGATCGCTCCGATACGGTTTGCAGGGACGTGGAGGGCTACTGCCAGGTGGTGGGCACTCATGCCCAACGGGGTGAGGTATTCGTTCCGGAGGATCTCCCCGGGGTGGATCGGCCTCACCATCGCCCGCTCCAAATGTCAACTTTTTTGGTCCGTGGGTTGGCAACGTAACACCGCAACCCGGCCTTGCGTGCTTGATGTAAACATTTCCACGTCCCCTTACTGCCCGCGTCCGGGAAACCGATCGCGATATCGCCCGGACTGCACTTGTCCACCATTCTCTGGTTTGCCTCGTGATAGCGTTCGGGGTCCGGCCGCTCCGGGTCCGCCTTCTCAGGCACGAGCAAGTAACCCCGCGCCACAACCCACGAACGGGCCTCACGGTCCACCCCGCGCGCGTCCCTTACGTGGACCTCGAGCGGGCGCCCTAGCAGGGCCACAAACGCATCGAGGGCCTCGGGGAGGCCCGGGAAACCATGCCTTGAGCCGGTGATCAGTAGCCGCACAGGATACCTCCACGTTTTGAATTTCTTGCGCCGTGCCACCGTAACGGTTCGCGCACGGGGAGCTCTCGCCCCGCTCACGGGGTGCCCCCCGGGTGTCCGCCTACGATCGCAATGATCTCCCCGTCCGCCGCAATCAGTTTGTGCCACCTGTGTTTGGCGACCTTGCGCCGGCGACGTAGCAAGGCCTCCCGCACGCGGTCCTTCCGAGCCGCACGTTTGCTTGTCATGGTCTCCCCCCTAGGGTGCCCACACCCGGACGATTGCGAAGCCCGCGGCCAAGCAAGCAAGGGAAAGCCACTCACCCCGGACCGCGAACACCCCCCCGAGTGAAAGGAAAAAACACAAGTAGAAAATTTGGTGGCGTTGCATGGCCCCCCCTATGGCTCGAACGTCTTAATATGAGCCAAGATCAAGGCACGTTCGAAACGGCGGCCGGACATGAACATCGCGGAATTCGTGACCCGTTCGTGCACGATCCGGGCGATCTCCCGCGCCGTTGGCATGACGCTCGGAGCGTACGGCTCCCCCCCCGTAAGCGCGCGCATCATATCTAACGCGTCTTTTATGTCCCGATCGGACACTTCAATTTCGTCCATAGCCCTTAGGTCTCCCACGAGCAAAACACTCCGAATTGCGCCTCCGATTTGACGGGGGCGATCGCGAACCTCAGCCCAAGGTAAGGCGTCTCGCGGGCCGCAAAACGCATGACATATAGGAGGGCCGCGGCCCGCGTCTCGAAGCCCCCACGCGGGCACACCACGATGGGGTAGGTAGGATCTTGCGGCCAGGCGGGATCGGTAACCACCACGGCAAAGGGCCCGTGTTCGAATTGGGTGATCGTGAGGTGCTGCGGAAGTTTCGGTCCACCACCCCGCAATCGATCGCGGACCCGTTGCCACGCGCTACGGACCAACACCAACACGGCCCACCTACTCCACGCCCAGCAATAGATCGATCACCACCTGCAAACGCTCGTTTTGCGCGCGCAACGTGTCGCCAGATTCCGCGGCATTTGTCCGTTGCAGAACCATGGCAAGCGTGGCGCGGAGGCGCTTGTTTTCCCGGAGGGTGGTATCGCCCCCGGACATCACCACGATCCCCGTGCTCGGGGGCGCCTTACTCACGGCCCCCGGCTCAACAGCCGCGGCCCGCTCCACGTGCGCCCACGTGCGGACCGTACTGTAAGGGACGCCGAATTTCTTGGCGGCCGCGCTCCACGTGGTCCCCCCGTCCACGGCCTCAAGCACGAGGGCCTTTACATCGGAGACGTGCCTTTGCCCGCGGCCTACGGCCGACACGGCCTTGACGGCCTTGTCCCGCTCCAGGACCCAATTGCGGACAGTACTGTAACCGACCTTGAGTTTCTCTGCGACCTCGAGCCACGTGGCCCCCCCGTCCACGGCGGCGAGCACGTCCGCCTTGGTTTTGGCGCCATACCGCACGCCCAACGGGTTGACATGCGAAGCGAGCTTTGTGGGACTCTTACGGTCAGCTGCCCGCTTCTTTTCGCGCTTGGCGGCCGCCCGCTTTTCGCGTTCGTGCCCGGCTACCCACGCGCATAGGCTCTTATAGCCCACCTTGTGTTTGGCCGCGGCTTCCTTAATCGCCATGCCCGCGTCCACGGACGCAATCGCCTCCGCTTTCTGTTCGTCCGGATATTTCGTGCGTGGCTGAGGTGTCATGCTTTTTTCTTCTTTCACGGGGGTGGTGGGACGTTTCGTGTTGATAATCTGAGATTCCAGTTCCGCACGCTTTGCCATCAACGGCCCTACTTGCTCCGCGGCCGCCGTAAGGATCTGTTGGTCCAATCGCGCGCGCAGATCCTTCCCCATTTCAAGATAGGCCTGTAGGTCGTCCGAGGCGGGCGCGGGAGGCGCCTCAGGGGCCGCGGGAGGCGCCTCGGGCTCGGCCTCCACCACCGGGGGCGGGAGCTCCGGGGGCGCCGGCGCTTGCTCGTTTGCGAGCTTGTCCACGGCCACGCTTTTCAGGTAAGAACGCATGCTGTGCGTGAGCGGCCGCGCGTTGCGCTCCAGGCTTGCCAGATAGTCCACGTCTGGCTCGAGGTGGCAAAACTTGACCTTGCTGGTTTGCGTCTCTTCTAAGAGTCGTATCGTTGCGGCCCCCCGTTCCACGTCCACCACGCGGGCCGGTTTGAGGCGGGATTCCGCTTGCGCACCCGGACGCGGGATCTGTACGCGGTAGTAAACGCGGCCTCCTTTATGGAGGTGTTCCCTTGTTACAGCCATGTTTTGCCCCCTTTCCTTAATCCGCTTCTAACCATGCCTTGGGCAACGGTGGCAACATTTTTTGTCACGCGCGGTATACAAGGTGCGCGCGCTTGCTCCGTGCTAGCGGGCGCTATACGGTTTCAGGGACGGGGAGGTCACCCGCGGGAGGGATAGGGGCGATGGAAATTCCGGACGATATGGCCCTCGTGCAAGCGCGGGCGGACGGCTACAGGCGGGGAGCTCACGAGGGCGCTTACGCGGTGTTGGTTGGGTGTCTGACGGGCTTTACCCCTGATTGGGGGCACCCGCTCGCGGCCGCCCTCCGGCCGGGGGACGGCCCCTACACGGTGGCGTGGTGCGCGGGCTTTGTGGCGGGCTACCGCTATGCCGTGGAGCGGAGCAAGTGAGGCCCGCGCAACTCAACGTGCGCTTGTCTGAGGCGGAGGCCGCGGGCCTTGCAAGTGCGGCCGCGGAATGCGGGCTCGAGGTGTCCGCGTGGGCCCGGCTCGTGCTCGTGCACGCCTCGGGAGCCACGGCGCTTGCGGCCCGCCTCAAGCGTGCAGAGCGCCTTGCGGGCACGGTCCGCAAAGCCAAGCGCGCGCGATAGGCGTATGCTCCACCCCGTTGGATTTTTAAGGGAGGGTGGAGTCATGCGAAAATTTGTGGTGTTGGTGGTGCTCGCGGTATGCGCGGGCTTTGCGGTTGTGCCTACGGTGGAGGCGGACGTACCGATCCCGACCCCCGCATTTTGCGACCCGGGGAGGGAGGCGCGCTTTTTCGTGCTCGGGGTCCGCAAGGGCCGCAACCTTGCGGACGCGGCCATCGCACGCGTGGGGGGCCTGGACGCGTGTGAGGACCTAGACGCGCTTGACGCGTTGCGCGAAATCATCGCGGAGGTGGTGGACGGGATCGCGGTCCCCGTGGGCGCTACGGAGGCCGTGCAGTGCCACGTAGCTGGACAGGTCGCTGGCTTGCTCGCGGAGATCGAAGAGCTCCAGGAGGAATGCGGGGGGATCTGTATCGCCGATGGTGACTTTATCGGGGAGATCTCCGCGCAACTGTACTGCGCCCTTTCGATTGCCCTGGACGGGCTCGTGCCCGTGGAGCTGTTCGAGCGGCTCGCCACGGACGCGTGCGGGGTGCTTTTCCAGGTCTCGTGTGACTACACCTTCGAGGCCGTGGCGACCTCGGACCTCGAATGCTTGCCGTTCACGGAGGGGCCGTTTACCGCGGTGTTCCGGGAAGTGCAGAGCAATCAGTGCGCGGACAATCCCGCGGACCCGGACCCGTAGCCCGCGGGGTGTAGGCCCCGCCCACGGGCACCAAACCCAAAAACCGGCAACGGCCCGCGCGTTGCCGGTTTTTGTTGCCGGTTGAGATTCCGCGGTGGACGGCGTAGGGCGCTTGTGGCGGGCGATATCTGCCAATCCTGTCTGGTGAGCGGTGGTAGGCGTTGCCAGGCTGCGCAAATGCGCTTTCGCGAAGAACAATCATTGCTTGCGCGTGGTGCCGTAGTTACGCATAGTTGGCGGACAACGGCGCTCGCGCTTGCCGGTTTCTTTGCCGGTCACCCGCGGGCGCCTCGAAAGAGGCGCAAATGGCTAGCAAAGACAAACTGAAAGACCTCGGGAAAGACCGCTCCGGCAAACGGTGGTGGCACGCGCGGCTCTATTGGACGGATCCACTGACGGGTCTCGCCCGGGAAACGAAGCGCAAGCTCACGGCGCCGTCCGAGGGGCTCGCTCTGCAACGGCGCGATGAGCTTATCGAGGAGCTCCGCACGGGCGGCGCCGTCAAGCCCGGGGAGCGCAAGCGCTTCGCGGAGGTGGGCGCGGAGTGGCTGGCGTCCATCAAGGTCCACGCAACCAAACTTTCGAGCACGTCCTATGAACGCCAGCTCTCGGAGGCGTTCGGGAGCTATTGGATGGACGCGCTTACCACGCGACACCTCCAAGAGTATTTGGACGGCCTCACCCTCACCCCGGGAAGCGCAAACAACGTGCGCAACGCCATGATCAGGATCTGCGCGCACGCGGCCGCCAAGGGCTACGCCAAGGTCAACGTTGCGGAGGCGACCAAACGCCGCACGGGGGACGCGAACGGCGTGGCGCGGCCCGAGGGCGGGGATGGTGACGAGGACGCGGATTTGGAGGACGTGGAGCAAACCGATCAGGCCCTCAACGCGCAACAGATAGCCCACCTGTTTGACGATCTCGAGGAATACTCGCCCGATCTCTACCCCCTCGTGCACACGCAATACATGCTGGGGTGTCGCTTCTCCGAGGTCTCCGCACTGCAACGCAAGCGCGTGGACCGCGAAAGCGGGATGGTGAAGATCTTGCGCGGACAGTATCGCGGGGTGGTGGGCCGCACAAAGGGGAAGCGCGCCCGCCGTGTGGGCCTTCCGCCTGAGGGCCTTGTCGTGCTCCGCGAGCACCTAGACCGCATGGAACGCGAGCAAGTGCCCGGGTGGGAGGACCTCGTGTTCCCGAGGCCTCCCACCGGCCGCACGCGACGTCATAACTTTTGGCACATTCAACGTGCTCATGATGCACTCAAGGCCTCGTTTGAGCGCACGGGGATCGTGGTCAAGGGAAGCACGCACGTTGCGCGGCACACCATGATCACGTTTGCGAATGACGTGGGACCCTCGGAAGCCTTGATCCGTCAGGTGGTGGGCCACCGATCCAAGCGCGTGCACGATGGCTACAACCATCCCCAAGATGCAAAGATCTTGCACCTCGGGGAACGGGTGGGGCGTGAGCTACTGAGCAAGCGCAAGCGCGCGCTACAGCCGCACGAGGAAGGCGTCCAGGGTAGCGCGTCGGAAACGGTGGACGCGGAACCCCTTTCGCGAGGGTGAATCGGGCACGAGGCGGCCGTGGGCCACGTGCTTGAGCAACATGGTGGGGGTCATACTGCAGTAACTAGCGGCCTCACGCGTGGTCAACAGTTCGCTAGTATTTGGGGTGGTCTTGCGCTCAAGCTCCGCGCGGACCGCACTACGCACGAGGGTGCATAGCTCGTCACTCGTGCATGTGACCACGCGAACGGGGCTTGTCATGGCGCCACCTTTTCGTTACTAGCGGCCTCGTCACCGCTGGCTTCGCGGCACAAAGCCTCAAACAATTTTGTGAATTTCTTTGCGCCCGCCTCGAGCGAAAGACGGTCAGGTTGATAGGGCAACTTACCGGCCCATTTGTGTCTGATCACATCATTAAAAAAGAAGTGAAGCGCGACAATTTGACGAGGCGTGAACGATTGGGGGACTTGTCTACGCGTCCTTAGAATTTGATTGAATTTTAAATGGCTCATGTCACCACCCTAAGGGAATCAAGGCGCCGATATTTTTCCTCCACCCCGTGCCCGTCCCACCCCGGGTCATACGCGGGGAGCCCGTCAAAAAGATACCGGGCCCGTTCGTGCACGTGCCACGAAACTTGCCCCTCGGGGAGCTCCACGTAAACCACCGTGAGCCACGCGGGATCCCACGTGGGATCGGGAGCTGGAGAGTGGCGCCCGAGGCCCGCACGGAGCCCGAGGCGCAAGGCAAGCCACGCAAGCGCGGCCACGCACCGATCCCGCTCCTGGTAGACGTCAGCAGACTTACGGCCGCGTTTGTCGGCCTGGACGCGGAGGCGCCCGATTGCGGCAAGGGTGGCCCTCGAGCCCGCAAGGTTGCACGCTTCGCACGCGTGCACGTCCCCCGCGGCAACGATTGTAGGGCCGTCACATAGTGGGCATGTGGTCACGGGCCCCCCCTCTTACGGCCCTTGCGGCCCGCGGCCCTCCACCTATGGGCTTCGAGCAGATAATCAACGGCCGTGAGTAGCTCGTCTGCACGTGCGGAGCGACACCCGGGCCCGGTATGGTAGGCCTCCGCAATCATCATTCGCGCCTGGCGCAATGCATCGAACGCAAACACGTAACATTCATCGGGCGAACAAATGTATGTCATGGTCTCCCCCCTCAGAACGGGATGTCGTCCCCGTCAAACTGATCAGGCAAGCCCGCACCATGCGTGCTCACCGCGGGGGTGTTCGGCGTGGCCCTCGAGCCCGGCGTGCGGGCCGGGCCGTGCGCTTGCTTGTGGGCGATGGCCTTGGCTCGCATGCTGGCGGCAAACGCCGCGGCCGCGGCCGGGCTCATTTGCTCGCGCAACGCAAGGCGCGCGGGACGATTGATCCACTGGACACGATCCCGGGTCTTACCCTCGTAAGTCTCCGCGGTGATCACGATCTCGACCTCGTTTGCGTCAAGGCCTGTCAGGTGGACGAAATCGTCACCCTCCCACCCGAGGTAGCGGAGCGAATCCAGCGTGCGGTCCACGGCGCCGTCCGTGAAGTATCCGAACCACGTAATGCACTTGCCCGCGTGCTCGCCTTGGGTGAGCTCCAGGAGCACGGCAACTTGCTTCTTTCCGGTGCTCGAATGGCCGAGCCCCCACTCTTTCCCGCGTGCCTTGTGTGTGCCTTGCATGCTCATGGTGTTCCCTCATTCTGTAGGTTGATCTTTGCCGCCAAGCGGTCCGCAATGCGCGCCAGTTGGGCCGCGTCCTCACCAGCCTTGACCACGGTATCCCGCACCACCGTGCGCAAGGCGTCGTCCGCCTTCTCTAACAGGCCCTCAATGTGCGCGCGGGATACGGCCGCGTCGACGGGCTTGCGGGCTGTAGCGGCCTCCGCAAACGCGGCCCATTCAAGGGGCAAGGTCTCGGGCAAGTCGTAACGATTCTTCCCGTCCCACGCGGCCGTGCGTTGCGTGTGAATGACGCGCGCGCCGTTGCTGAAACCCTTGACGCGTTTTGTTTTCTCATCCTTAAGGGTGAACGTTTCGTAGCGGGCGAACAGCACCGCTTCGCACCATTCCCGGAGGGCTCCCCCGGCTTTGGGGTGGAGCTTCAATTCATACCGATCGAAATCGTCCCCCTCGGGGTTTTTGAATGACTTGACCCACGAGTGCGCAATCAGGATGACATGCATATTGCGCGTGTTCCGGAGGCGTTCGAGGGCCGCCATAAACACGCGCCAGAGGTCAAGGGCCGCGTCCGGGCCCTTGCCGAACCCGATATCGCCAAGGGTCTTAATCTTGGGGTTGCCGGTTTGCTCCACCACGTGGGCCCATACAAGCGGCTCGAGGGCGTCCAGGGTGTCGATCACCAACGTTCGGTACTCATGCGGCGCGGTGGTAAGCTCCGCAATGGCGTCCAGCACCTCACGCCACGTCCGCGGCTGAGGGAAGCGCGCCACGTCCAGCTCCGCCGTGCCGTCCTCGGGCGCGAGAAAAATGGGCGCGGGTGCGGCCGCGGCAAAGGTTGACTTGCCGATTCCCTCCGTGCCGTAAACCAGGATCCGCATGGGCCGATCGACACGGCCGCGGGTAACACTGGTGAGCTGCATGCGTGGGGGTTGGGTTGCGATCGTCAGCATGGGTTAGGCCTGTTCTAGCTCGGGGTGTACGTTCGAGACGCGGTGAAAGCGCGCGGGGTCCTCAAGGGTGGTGACCCTTGTGCAGACATCTAGGAATTGGCAAACGCGGCCGTAGCGTAAGCACGCCTCAGGGTTGCGCGGGAAGGCTCCTAGACGCCTCCCCGTGTCCATCGATTGCACAAGGTGCCACGCGTCTAACGCGGCCTCATGCTCGTCTTCCTCGAGCCGCACCACTTCCCCGCGTTGATAGTAATGGTCCGGCCGCTCCGCGATTTCCTCAGCCATACGGGCCTCGTATTCCTCGGGCGTTTCCTCCCGCGTGGAAAGCACGTAGCCCTTTGCCGCGTCCGGGCTTACCCGCCAACGCTTGTTATCCTTTGTGAGGACCCGGTCACCGGCTCCGTTGACCACGATCCTCTCCCCCTCCGCGTCCAGGGCGGGGACGGCCTTACGCGGCCGTTGGGCGGGCTTACGGACGACGTCATAGATGCACCCGTGCACCTCGTGCCCGAGGGAACGGGCCCCCGCGTAATACGTGGAGACCTGAGGGTCTAGCGTCAAACGGCGCCAGTAAATCGAGCCTAGGCCGATATCCTCACTGGTAGTTTTATGCTCCACGAATCGATCCTGTAAGAGCACGTCCAGCTTGCCCCCGAGGCGATAGGTGGGGGAGGCCTCCCCCGTCTCGGGGTTCGTAAGGGGGGCGTAGAATTCCCGCTCCACCCCCACCACCACGTGGGCCTCGTGGCCCCACCGGGCGTCATAGCCGCGCAGTAGCACCCGCACCCGCGCGGCCTCATACGCGTCAATGGCTCCCCGCGTCCCCGCCTCGAGCGCGGCCTCAAGCCCGCGGCCGAGCCACCATTGCTCAAGCCCCACGTGCCATAGCGTGCCAAACCTCAGGGCCTCCGAGTCCTCGTGCGTGCGATAGCCTAAAATGTAGCTGTAATAGTGCTCCCGTTGGCACCTCCGGAAACACGTGAGCTGACTGTTCGTGACCACGGTAAGGGCCCGCGTCATAGCCAAAGCTCCAGCACCGCGGGATCGTCCCGGGGGTTGGGCGGGATGCACATGAGACCCTTTTTTAGGAGGGCCTCCCGCGCGTCCTCAAGGGCGGGGTACAGGGCACACTCGCCCACGTCATGAAACCGCCCGCCCTCAAGCACGTGGGCCCGCACGGCATAGTGGTACGGGAAGGGGCCGGAGGGCGAACGGATGGCCCATACTTTGATCTCGATCATGGGGACCTCAGTAGCTCCGCGGGGGGAACGTCAAGCGCGGCCGCCAAGCGGCCGAGCAAGTGAAGCGAGATCACCCGGTCCTGGCCGTGGACGTTGCAAAGGAGGGAAAGATATTCCCGCCCAATCCCCGCGGACCGCGCAAGGTCCGCAATGGACCGGCCTTGTGCAATCCGCAAGCGATTCGCGTTGTCTACCGCAAGGTGCGTGAGCTCCAGGCCGGTCACGGCGCACGCCCCATGACGCAAAGGGCGCCGATCGCATACTCGTGCTCGCTTGCCCAAAGCCAATCGCGGGCCCGATCGTCCGGGCACCATTCGACACGCACGGCCCAATCGGCGGGCTCGTGCGTGCCGCGTGCGGCGCGGTTACCCACGCAAAGCGTAGCGGTAGCAAATTCACCGCTATCGCCAAGCTCCAGGTCCACGTCATAAAGCGGGCCGCCTACGGCCCGCACGTCAACGATCCGCCAGTGTTGGTCCGACATGCTGCGAAACTTGCCCGAGGCAAGGATCGTATGTCAACCGGCTTTTTTCGCGACGTGCGGGTCACCCCGTGGGGTACGTCCGCAAATGGGTATGTCTGCTAGAACGGGCCCATGGCGTGGCCGTGCACGAGGTCCACGCCAAACCAGCGGGCCAGCTCCACGCGGTAGACGGGCTCGTCAGGATGCTCCGCTTCCCGGAGCAAACGGCCGCAAACGAGATCCCAAACCTCAAGGTCCCACCCGGGCCGGGACTCGTCATAATGCAAAATGTTGCCATCGAGGCCCGCGGGCCCGGGGGATGGCAAGGGAAAGAACCTAGCGGCATACAGGGCCACGTCCGCGCGTAGCGGGAACGTGAGTCCATGCGTTAACAGAAAGCGAATTGCGATATGGCGCATCCCCCGATCCTTCCCCAGGCCCCCCCGGTTGAGCGGAGAATACACAGTGTGTCGCGCGTGCCAACGATCTTTCGCGTAGGGCTACGGACGATTGCGATTCTGTTGCATTTGCTCGGCCAGATCCTTCGCTTTCGCGATGCCGCGCGCGGCCTCCGCGGGGGTAAGTCTGTTCCGCAGCATATACAACATACCCTCGTAAAACGACGCAAGCGGCTCATAGCCATCTTCGAACACGATCGACGCGAGCGTGCGCCGTTCTGACGCGGTGACGTCGTAACCGATCGGCGACATAATAAACTCAAGCCACCCGGGAAACGTGGGCTCCCGAAGGGGGAGCTCCGCTCCGAGATATTCACGGTACGAAACGGGATCGGTGGGGTCCTCGAAATACCCTCTGTGTATCCCAAGATGGTGGACGGCCTTATCGATGCTATCGGCCCCCACGATCTTCTTTTCCCCAGACACGAGCCGGGAGAGAAACGAGGGGTCGATCCCGAGCCGGGTTGCCACCCGCACCCCCCATCCGTGCTTGGGAGCGCCGTGCTCGTCCGCAAGCTCCCGAATCAATCGCTTGTAACGGCGCGTTGCTTGGTCACCGTCCGCAGCCTGAGGGGCTGCGGTAGCCGAATCCCCGTTGACGGGTTGATCACTCATGACTTATGCCTGAGGCAATTGTTATGCGGTCCGCGTTGGCACGTTTGCGTAAGTGGCATCGGGAATCCGGGTTGAGCCAAGCGCAATTCGCGCGGCTGATTGGGGTAGATCAATCGCAACTCTCTCGGGTCTTCGGGGGCCAGCGCAACGTGGGGCCCCTTATGGCCCTCGGGATCGAACGCGCGTCTAGTAGCTGGCAACATGGGCCGATCTCCCGATACGAGTGGCGTTGCCTCAGGCATACAGCCACGGACGCACGTGCGTCAATAAATCAGCGCACAAAGGGCTACCCGAAAACGGGCTAGCCGCAATCGTTCCGGGCGCCCGTTCCCATCTTGGAGCGGCTTCACCTACCCCCCGCGCTGCTCCGGGGTGGGAGCGGGCACCCTTTTCTCTAACGGGCCCGGGGGCGGGCTCGAGGGGGCGTTTATGGCGTTCGAAGCGTTCGGGCTTGGCTCGGCCCTTACTCCGCGCGATTGGGCCGCTATGCGCGTCCTGACGGCCGCCGTGGCCCTCCGGGAGCTCCGCGTGGGCGGGAAGGGAACCCCCGGGCAATGGATGGCGGCGAACGAGGAGCTTTGGCGGGCTACGGACCGCTTTGCGGAAGTGTTGGGGGAGTCATGCCACCCGTAAGGAAGCGCGGGGAGTGCGACTCGCCCGAATATAAGGCGTGGACTGACATTAAGCGCCGTTGCTACCGGCAAGCGAATAACAACTTTCACCTGTACGGGGCCCGCGGGATCTCCATGTGTGCACGTTGGCGCAATGATTATGGGGCGTTTCTTGCGGACATGGGCCGGAGGCCCACCCCGATGCATTCTATCGATCGGATCGACAATAACGGGCACTACAGGCCCGAGAATTGCCGGTGGGCAACCCGGGTGGAGCAAGCCCGGAACAAGCGCACCAACGCCATGATCACCGCGTTCGGGCGGACCCTATGCATTGCCGATTGGGCTTCGCACTCGGGGGTGAGTGCCCGGACGATCTGGCATCGCTTGCGCGTCATGAGGTGGCACCCGGAGCATGCTGTGTCCGTGCCCGTCAAGCGGGCTTGTGACCCTGCAAAGCAGCTCAAACTTTGGGGGGTGCGATGAGTGCAGACCTCAGGCTAGGCCGGTGGGAGGACGCGCTTGCGGACGTGGAGGCCGTGGACACGTTGATTGTGGACGCGCCCTATTCCGCGCGGACGCACGAGGGGCACATTAACCACGGTACTTTTGACGGCGCAAACCGCGGGCAATTGCCCTATCGGGCTTGGGACGCGGGGGACGTGCGGGCCTTTTGTGCGGCATGGTCTAAACGGGTGCGTGGCTGGTTTGTCACCATTACGGACGATTCGCTTGCGCCGTGTTGGGCCGCTGAACTAGCGGCTAATGGGCGGTATACTTTCGCGCCGTTGCCCATGGTTGAAACGGGGGGATGCGTCCGCCTCGGGGGGGATGGTCCGGCTTCCTGGACACGTTGGATCGTGGTGGCACGGCCGCGCACGCGGCGCTTTGCCAAATGGGGCGCATTGCCGGGGGCCTATATCGGAGCCCGTGAAGTTAAGCCCGTTATGGGGGGTAAGACCCTTACCCTTATGCGAGCCCTCGTGCGTGACTACTCGCGCCCGGGGGACCTCGTTTGCGACCCTTGCGCGGGTGGGGCTACCACCTTGCTTGCGGCGCTCCAGGAGGGCCGGAGGGCCGTGGGTGCGGAGATGGATCCGGGGCACTTTGAGATCGCCCAAAAGCGCCTTGCAGGGGGCTTTGCACGGCCGCTTTTCCCCGAGTGTGCCGGGAAGGTTATGACTCAGGAGGGCTTTAACTATGAAAAATAGTCTCCGCGATCGATTTGATAACGCCTACACCCCGGAGCCAAACACAGGGTGTTGGCTATGGACTAGGGCAAGCGATCGATATGGGTTTATCAAGGTTGCGGGCCGTATGCGCTTCGCACACCGGGTCTCATATGAGCTCCACTTTGGCCCTATCCCGAACGGGATGTATGTTTGTCACCACTGCGACAATGGGCTTTGCGTCAACCCCGACCACCTTTTTATCGGCACGGCCCGGGACAATTACGAGGACATGTGCAGAAAAGGCAGGAGAGCTAGCCCGCGGGGTGAACTAGGGCCGCAAGCAAAGCTTACGTGGGCGGAGGCTATCGCGGTCCGCCGTACAGCTGAGGCCCATTCCGAGCCGCAACACGCGATTGCTGCGCGGTATGGCGTTACACAGGGCCTCGTCACACAGATCTTGCATCGTAAGATCTGGTGGCCTGAGCCCGGCGGGGAAGAAACATGACTTGGTTTAAGGTCGACGATTCGCTCCCCGACCACCCCAAAGTTTTGCGTCTGCAGACCATGAAAGGGTGGCAAGGCGCCCTCGCTTTGTGGACCCTTGCGGGCGCATGGGCGGCCAAACAACTCACGGACGGGAGGGTGCCCGCGTCGATCGTGGGGCGCTTCGGCTGCGCCAAGCGGGACGCTGAATTGCTCGTCATTGTGGGCCTATGGGAGCCCGCGGAGGGTGGGTACACGTTCCATTCCTGGTACAAACGAAACCCCACCCGCACGGACGTGGAGACCAAACGGGAGAAGACCCGTATCCGCGTTACAGGCTGGCGGAAAGGACCCCAATGTAACGCCGTTACAGACGACGTTACAGACAACGTTACAAGGCTCGTTACAAACGGCGTTAGTAACGGGGGGTGTAACGCTTCTCCCGTCCCGTCCCGTCCCGTCCCGTCCGGAGATCACTCACTCCCGTTCGTGATCTCCCCGGGCGCGCGCACCTCGGGGGGGCCTTCCGCTGGGGAGATCCGGACCCGTTTTCAGGCACTTTTCCAGGCAAAATACGACAATTTCCCCTACATGGGTGGAGGCGAAGTTGTGGGTACTTTCCCCGAAAGATTGCGGCAAACCGCGGCAAAAAGGGGGGTTGACGTGTTTGACCTACTCGTGCAGACTTTTGAACGGTGGGCATCTAGGCCCCTCGATGAAATCGCCCAGAACGCCCCCTACGCCTCGTTCGCCGCCAAGTTTGGCTCACTCTGCGAACCCAAGGGCGCAAACGGCGAATCCGAACTAGACCGTCTGCAGTCTGACCAAGCCGCGGCCCTGAAGTCTGGTGACCTCGAGCGCTACCGTTCCTTACTGGCTGAGGAAAAGCGGCGGAAGGGTAAGGTCTAAGCAATGGACCCCCTCCGCGTTGATTGGGGCTTGCTCCTTACCACGATCCTTACGGGAGATGTGGGTAGGGACCGTGCGCGTGCCATGTGGGACGCGTGCACGGAGGTCCTGGAGCATCCCAAGGCCTATCACCCCGTGGGGTGTGAGCCCATGCCTTGGATTTTGTCCAAGGTAAAGCCCGCCGATCTCGTCGCGTTCCGCGAGCGCGCGGAGGACGAGAAAAACTCGCACGCGCGCAACGTGGTCAACGCGTTTAGTGCTTGGCGCACGCATGTCTCCGAGGTAGAAGCGACAAACGCGGGCCGCTTGCATATGCTGGCGTCCACCCTGCGCACGCTCGCGGACCTGAGTGGAATGTCGCCGGCTCGGCCCGAGATCGTGCACGCACGTATCGCGGACCTCGGGCGCTTTATTGAGAATACGTGGCACGTGGCAATTCCGCTTGCGGGAGACGTCCGCACGTGGGCAGTGAAAGTTACGCGGAGATATGACCTCCTACCTATTTGCTATCGCGAGGTGTGAGCCATGGAATGTGTTGCGTGTTGGTCCGGGTGGCTGAGTTGGGGGCTTGCGGTGCTCGCATTCATTCTGGGCGGCTGGCTTGGCATGCTGATTATGTGCCTGCTCTTTGCGGGCCGTGAGGACCACAGGGCGGAGGACCCATGCGCGCGGATTCGGGATCTGGATTCCTAACCCCCTTTGCACGTGGCCCTTGCACGTGCGGCCTATGCCGGCCCTTACGGGCTCCCCCTTTTTCCGGAGGTCTTACACATGAGTCAATGGACATACGATCGGCCCACGAAACCCGGCTACTATTGGGCCGTGCTCTACACCCTTCCCGAGGTCGCTTACGTGGACCAAAGCGCGGGTAAGTTGGTGGTATCTGTTTTTGACGAGGACCCCCGGGCCATGTCCGAGTGCAACGGGTGGCGATGGTGGCCCGTGGCCCTCGTAGCGCCGGACGTTCCGGAGGACGATTATGTCGGGCCTTGAAAGCGTGGCATTCACCGTGCCCGGGGTGCCCGTGCCATGGCAACGCTCCAAACAGAGCGGCAAGCGGCACTACACGGCCCCTGAGGTCACGGGCCATATGGAACGCGTGGCGTACACCTTCCAAAGCGCCGTGGCCGATAGGGCCGGGACGTGGGCCCTTGACGGGGTCTACAGGCTCCACCTTACCTTTGTGCTCCCCGATTATAAAACGCGAGATTGGGATAACCTCGCAAAGTTGGTGAGCGATGCTCTCAACACGCTGGCTTGGCATGACGATAACCAGGTCATGTTGGGCCACGTGGAGAAGCGCGTAAGCCCGGACCTGGAGAGTTGCACGGGGGTCACGATCGTCCGCCTCGGACCGTGGCCGGTGCGTGACCGAAAGGCAAAGGGGAAGCGCGCATGACCACCCTTACGGCCACCTTGCTTGCCATGCTCACCGTCTCGTGGGGCCCGGGCCTCGAGCCGGTCTATGCGCGGCACCTCCGCAGCCACCCCCGCGGCCCTCAGGCCCGCGCAGCCCAACTGGCGGGCCAGCTCACCCGCGCCGCCCGCAAGGCCCGCGTGGAGCTCCCCCTGCTCGTGGCCCTTGCGTATGACGAATCGGCATTTGACCACGCGGCCGTGTCGAGCGTGGGGGCCGTGGGCGCGCTCCAGTTGCTCCCCCAAAGCCCGTGGGGACGCGCGTGGCAACGCGCGCGCCGTGCGCCGGGGGTCTCCCCCCCGGAGGCGGAGGCCCTCAATGCCGAGTGGGGCGCCCGTGCGCTCGCGGACGGCCTCCGGGCATGCGGGGGGCTACCGGGCATGGCCTTGGGCTTTTACCGGGCGGGAAGGTGCGTCCAGGGGCCTCGGGCGCGGCATACGCTAGGTCTCGCCCGCCTCGTGCGGGCCCGGCTCGGGGGGAAGCTATGACCCGCGCGAACCTGACACCCGAAACCGTACAGTCCATGATTGGGGACTACCAGGCGGGCGCGGGCAAAAGAGAGTTGAGCAAGCGATATGGGATCTGCAAAGAAACCGTAATCGCACTCGTTCGGGCCCATGGCGTGGAGGTCCGCCCTTCGGGGGGCCGTACGGGCCACCGGGTGCCCCCCGAGACGCTCCAGCGCATGATCGCGGACTATCAAAACGGTTTCAGCCTGGAGCGGATCGCACACCAATATCAAATGCACACGTCCACCGTGCGGGCCGTGCTCACCGCGAACGGGGTAGTCATCCGTTCGCAGGGCCAGCACTCCCACCGTGGCCCGGCCGCGCGTAAGGATCCCCCCGTGGGCGCCACGTTCGGGGGCTCCACCGTGGTAGGGCCCGCGGACATCCCTTACACGGTGGACCGCTCCGGGGGCCGTACCTATCGTGTCCGCGTCGAATGCTGGAGCTGCAAAACCCAGCGGGACGTAGCCGTAAGCGCCCTCCGCCGTGGGGCCTCCCGCATGTGTCGTGCGTGCTTT
>Ga0307500_10000285_pt1 | contig 17441 bp, 17 predicted proteins | sample 14_S_MG_FD_201362 | JGI IMG/M metagenome (GOLD analysis project Ga0307500, IMG submission 201362) | Soil microbial communities from Populus trichocarpa stands in riparian zone in the Pacific Northwest, United States - 14_S | ecosystem: Environmental > Terrestrial > Soil > Riparian zone > Trees... | reverse complement strand
GCATTCGGCGCGGAAGTGAATCTGCGCACGCTGTTCACCTATTTCGGCAACTTCATCAGCTATTTCGATCGCATCCTGACGCTGGAAGACGGCACCAGGGTGTGGAGCAACCCGGCCGAATGGTTCTGGGGCTGGCGCAAATGGCTGTGGATGTTGGCCGAGACCATTCTGATCAGCTATGTCGGCACCATGATCGGGGCGGTGCTGGCCTTTGCCCTGAACTTCTTCGCCGCCCAAAACACCTCGCCGGCACCATGGCTTCGTTTTGTCATTCGCCGCCTGCTGGAATTCGCTCGCACCGTTCCCGGCATCGTGTTCGCGCTGATCTTTGTCATCGCCTTCGGGCTCGGTCCGATGGCGGGTGTGCTGGCGATTGCGATCCATTCCACGGGCGCACTTGGAAAACTGTTTTCCGAGATCGTCGAAAATGCCGACATGAAGCCGGTCGAAGGCGTGCGTTCGACCGGCGCAAGCTGGCTGTCCTGCATGCGGTTTGCCGTGTTGCCGCAGGTGGCGGCCGGCTACGCCAGTTATGCTTTGCTGCGCTTCGAGATCAACGTTCGCGAAGCCTCGGTGATGGGCTTTGTGGGCGCGGGCGGCATCGGGCAGGAACTCGTGGTCGCGATCCGAAAATTCTATTACTCCGACGTCAGCGCGATCCTGCTGACGATCATCGTCACCGTCTTCATCATCGATATCGCCACCGGCTGGCTGCGCGGCCGCCTGTTCGGCAAGGATGCGCGGGCATGAGCCAGTTGCCGAAGCCGGACCGCGAGCAACTGCGGGCGAAATACCCCGAAATCTTCGACAGGCCCGCAGCGTCGCGTTTGGCCACGCCGGCAATGATCGTCGCCGCCTTTGCCGTTTTCATCTTCGGGCTGGTCGACCTCGACTTCTCGCCGGCAAAACTGTTCGCCGGACTGAGCCAGCTTGGCTGGATCACGGTGATGATGATCCCGCCCGATCCCGGTTCGTCATTGCCGGCCTATCTCTCGGCGCTAGGGGAAACCCTGTCGATTGCACTGCTCGGCACTACCATCGCCGCCGTTGTTGCACTGCCGTTCAGTCTGCTGGCGGCGCGCAACGTCATTCCCTCGGGGTGGCTGCGCTTTCCGGTGCGCCGCTTCTTCGATTCCATCCGCGGTGTCGACACGCTGATCTGGGCGCTGGTGTGGATCAACGTCGTTGGCCTCGGCCCGTTTGCCGGTGTGCTGGCGATTGCGCTGTCCGACTTCGGCGCGTTCGGCAAATTGTTTTCCGAAGCCATCGAGGCTGCGGACAGGAAACAGGTCGAGGGCATCAGGGCTTCCGGCGGCAACGCGCTGCACGAAATACGCTTCGGCCTGATGCCGCAGGTGCTGCCGGTCATCGCGGGGCAGGTGCTTTATTTCATCGAATCGAATACCCGCTCGGCCACCATCATCGGCATCGTCGGTGCCGGCGGCATCGGCCTGCAGTTGGCCGAGCAGATCCGTGTGCTGGAGTGGCAAAAGGTCTCGTTCCTGATCCTGATGATTCTGGTCGCGGTGGCCGCGATCGACTGGATCTCGGGCAAACTGCGCTTTGCCATCATCGGACAGCGGGCAATCGCGTGATGATTTCGTAGGGTGGGCAAAGGCGCACTTGCGCCGTGCCCACCATCTATCGATAGACCTCTATCGTGAATGGTGGGCACGCTTCGCTTTGCCCACCCTACGAACCGTCAACTGTTCTCAACCAGAAACTCGACGCGCTCCGCGGCGAAGCGCGAACGCTTGGTCGTCAGCGGCTCGCCGGCGGTATCGACGTCGGTGCTGTCGACCACGAGCACAGGACGTCCGAGCGCGAGATCCAGCCGCACGGCGTCGGTCGCGTCCACGATGCCGGCGGTGATCCTCGTCGACGCACGGCGAAAATCCCGGATGCCGTAATGCGCCACCAGCTTGGTCATCGACCGCACATGGGCGAACACCTTGCCGGCGTCGGGGAAGCGTTCGGCCGAAAGCCAGGTGGTGCTGACGCAGATCGGCGTGCGGTCGGCAAGCCGTACCGATTCGATCCGGACGAGGGGCGCCGCGGCTTTCAGGCCGAGCTCCCGTGCCAGCTCGCGCGTGGCCTCTTCCTCCGTCGCATCGATGAATTGGCCGCGCGGCTCGCGGCCGCCGGCGCCGACGATCTCGGAAAACCGCGTCCGCGAGCGCAGCGGGTAGGCAAGGCGCGCGGTCTCGACATAGGTGCCGCTGCCGCGCTCGGCGCGCACCAGGCCGCGTTCGGCGAGCGCGGCAAGCGCGCGGCGAACGGTGTGGCGGTTGACCCGATAGGTCTCGGCGATCTCGATCTCGCCCGGCAGCTTTTCGCCGGAAACGAAGCGGCCCTCGGCGATGCCGCGCTCGATGCCGTCGGCAACCTGCCGCCACAGCGCGACGCCGGAGGCGGTGTCCTGAATGCTCATGTGGCGATATCGGCCATTGGAGAAAATCACCTCATTGTCACGAAATCGTCATGGCGTTTCGGTATCGAGTTGTCTAGTATCATAGACAACTTGATTCAGGCAAGGTCGATGTAATGGCAGGTGAGGAAAGTCACGGGCAGGCCCGGCGCAAGGCTGCGATGGCGGTGCTGGCCCACTCCGAGGCCGCAGACATTGCCGGTCATCTCAAGGCGATTGCGTTGCCGGCGCATGAAGACCTGCGCGAGCCCGAAAATGGCCTGGTCATGGTGCGTGGCCGCGTCGGCGGCGACGGCGCGCCGTTCAACCTCGGAGAGGCCACGGTGTCGCGCGCGGCGGTGCGGCTTTCGACCGGAGAGGTCGGCTTCGGCTACACACTCGGCCGCGACCGCCACAAGGCGAAGCTGATCGCGCTGTGCGACGCCATGGTGCAGTCGGACGAATTCGCAACCGCGGTTGAAGCCGAGGTGGTCGCGCCGCTGCGTGCGGCGATGATCGAAAAGCGAAACCGCAAGTCCGCGGAGGCCGCGGCAACACGCGTCGATTTCTACACACTGGTACGGGGTGAGGGCTGACATGACGAGCGTTGCCGAATTGCCCGCAGGATTTGCCGACAAGGTGTTGTCAGCCCAATCGGTGTTCCGGTCCGTCATGGATGCCATGGCGCGTCCAGGCAGCATTCAGCGGGTCGCATCAGCGGCCGGCACGCCGGCCGCGATGATGCGTGGTACCGCCGCCATAGCGCTGACCCTGTTCGACCACGATACGCCGATCTGGCTCGATGGTCGGATGTTGGCGACGCCGGACGCCGCCAAGTGGCTCAAGTTCCACACCAGCGCGCCTGTTGTCGCGGACTCGTCGACTGCAAGTTTTGCGCTGGTGGGCGATCCCGAAAACCTGCCGGCGCTCGATCGCTTTGCGTTCGGCAGCAATGAATATCCGGACCGTTCGACGACGCTGATCCTGCAAGTCGAAGGCCTAGCGGACGGCCCCGTTGTCGAGTTGCAGGGCCCCGGCATCGACGGCTCGGCAGCGCTGCGCGCCTCAATCCAGCCGCGTGACCTGCTCGAGCGGCTGGCCATCAACGCCACGCTGTTCCCGCGCGGTATCGATGTCGTGCTGGTTCATGACGATTCCATCGTTGCCATACCGCGCACGACGCGGCTCGTGAGGGGAGGCTGAGCATGTATGTTGCCGTCAAGGGAGGCGAGCGCGCCATCGAGAACGCCCATCGCCTGCTGGCGCATGAGCGGCGCGGCGACCGTGATGTACCCGAACTGTCGCTGGCCCAGATCTCCGAGCAGCTTTCACTCGGCGTCGATCGCGTCATGACCGAAGGCTCGCTGTACGACCGCGAGCTTGCGGCGCTCGCGATCAAGCAGGCGCGCGGCGACCTGATCGAGGCGATCTTCCTGGTGCGCGCGTTCCGCGCCACGCTGCCGCGCTTTGGCGCAACCGAGCCGGTCGACACTGGCGCGATGAAGGTGCGCCGCCGGGTTTCGTCGACGTTCAAGGATATCCCGGGCGGGCAGATCCTCGGTCCCACCTTCGACTACACCCATCGCCTGCTCGACCCGCAGCTCGCGGAAGGGGTCGCGCCGGAGGCTCCTGCGACCGGGGATGCCTCCGCCGCAGCGACACCGCGCGTGACCGACATTCTGGGCCGTGATGGCCTGATCGAGCCGTCGCCGGCCGCGGATGCTGACGCGCCCGTCGGCGACCTGACGCGCGAGCCGCTCAATTTCCCGGCGGACCGCGACCTGCGCCTGCAAAACCTGGCGCGCGCCGACGAAGGCTTTCTGCTGGCGCTCGGATACTCCTCGCAGCGCGGGTATGGCCGCAACCACCCCTTTGCCGGCGAGATCAGGTTCGGCGAGGTGGAGGTCGAGTTCATGGCCGAGGATGCCGGCTTTGCCGTTCCGCTCGGGTCGATCGCGCTGACCGAATGCCAGATGGTCAACCAGTTCAAGGGCTCGGCGACCGAAGCACCGTGTTTTACGCGCGGCTATGGTCTCGCCTTCGGGCAAAGCGAGCGCAAGACGATGTCGATGGCGCTGGTCGATCGCAGCCTGCGCGCCCGCGAACTCGGCGAAGAAGTGATCGCGCCCGGCCAGGACGAGGAATTCGTGATGTCGCACTCGGACAACGTGCAGGCGACCGGCTTCGTCGAGCATCTCAAGCTGCCGCACTACGTCGACTTCCAGTCCGAGCTCGGCCTGCTGCGGAAATTGCGGAAAGAGTTTGCCGAGGCGAATGAGGCACCGCCAATGCAGGAGGCCGCGGAATGAACGCGCCAGCTTACAATTTCGCCTATCTCGACGAACAGACAAAACGGATGATCCGCCGCGCCATCCTGAAGGCGATTGCGATCCCCGGCTATCAGGTGCCGTTCGCCAGCCGCGAGATGCCGATGCCCTATGGCTGGGGCACGGGCGGCGTACAGGTGACGGCCGCGATCCTCGGGCCTGATGACGTGTTGAAGGTGATCGACCAGGGTTCGGACGACACCACCAACGCGATCTCGATCCGAAAGTTCTTCGGCAAGACGGCCGGCGTCGCAACGACGACGGCAACGGCGGATGCCACCGTGATCCAGACCCGGCACCGGATTCCCGAAGCACCGCTGCATGCCGGGCAGGTGCTGGTCTATCAGGTGCCGATTCCGGAGCCGCTGCGGTTTCTGGAGCCGCGCGAGACCGAGACGCGGCGCATGCATGCGCTCGGCGAATATGGCCTGATGCACGTCAAGCTGTACGAGGACATTGCGCGCTTTGGCCATATCGCGACCTCCTATGCCTATCCGGTGAAGGTGAACGCGCGTTATGTGATGGACCCGTCGCCGACGCCGAAATTCGACAATCCGAAGATGGACAACTGCCCGGCGCTGCAACTGTTCGGCGCCGGACGCGAGAAGCGCATCTACGCGATCCCGCCGCATACCGACGTGGTGTCGCTCGATTTCGAGGATCACCCGTTCACGCGCTACCGCTTCGACGCGCCCTGCGCGCTGTGCGGCGCCGGCGATTCCTATCTCGACGAGATCGTCACCGACGACAAGGGCGGGCGGATGTTCGTCTGTTCCGACACCGATTATTGCGAGTCCCGCCAACTGGCCGGCCATCGCGGCAGCGAGAGCGCCGCACCGCACAAGGAGAAGGCGCATGGCTGAGCCGCAAAACCCCGTGCAGGACGATCAGCCGCTGCTGGTCGCCGATCACCTCGGCAAGAACTACGGCCGGCTGACGGCCTGCCGCGACGTATCCTTTGCGCTCTACCCTGGCGAGGTGCTGGCGATCGTCGGCGAATCCGGGTCGGGAAAGTCGACGCTGCTGCAACTGTTGTCCGCGCAGCTCGCGCCGAGTGCCGGGCGGGTGTCGTACCGGATGCGCGACGGCGTGTTGCGCGATCTCGCCGTGCTAGGTGAGGCCGAGCGGCGCTTTCTATTCCGGACCGATTGGGGCTATGTGCATCAGGACCCTGCGCAGGGCCTGCGGATGGCGGTCTCGGCCGGCGCCAATGTCGGCGAGCGGCTGATGGCGGTGGGCTGGAATCACTACGGCCGTATCCGCGATTCCGCCTCGTCCTGGCTGGAGCGCGTCGAGATCGATACCGCACGCATCGACGACGCGCCGCGGACCTATTCGGGCGGCATGCGGCAGCGGCTGCAGATCGCGCGCAATCTCGTCACCGAACCGCGTCTGGTGTTCATGGACGAGCCGACCGGCGGGCTCGACGTATCGGTGCAGGCGCGGCTGCTCGATCTGATGCGCAATCTCGTCAGCGAGCTCGGCCTTGCCGCCATCGTCGTCACCCATGATCTCGCCGTGGCGCGGCTGCTGTCGCATCGCGTCATGGTGATGAAGGGCGGCCGAGTCATCGAAACCGGCCTGACCGACCAGGTGCTCGACGATCCCCGCGAGCCTTACACCCAACTGCTCGTTTCCTCCATTTTGCCGGCATGAGCGCGCAATGACAGCGATGATCGACATCACCAACGCCGAAAAGACCTTCACGATGCACCTGCAGGGCGGCGTCGAGCTGCCCGTCGTGCGCGGCGTTTCATTTCACGTCGAGCCGGGGGAATGCGTCGTGCTGTCGGGGCCCTCAGGCGCCGGAAAATCCTCGATCCTGAAAATGATCTTTGGCAATTACCGCTGCGATGGCGGCCGGATTGGAATCCGGCATCAAGGCGCGGTGATCGATCTTGCGACCGCCGAACCGCGGCAGGTGCTCAGCGTGCGTCGCTCGACCATCGGCTATGTCAGCCAGTTCCTGCGCGCAGTGCCGCGGGTTGCCACCATCGATGTGGTGGCGGAGCCCCTGATTGCGAACGGAACTGCCCGCGCGGAAGCCCGCGAGCAGGCGGGCGCGCTGCTGCGCCGCCTCAACATTCCCGAGCGGCTGTGGGCGCTGCCGCCGTCGACGTTCTCCGGTGGCGAACAGCAGCGGGTCAACATTGCGCACGGGTTCATTTCCGATCTGCCCATTCTGCTGCTGGACGAACCGACCGCCTCGCTTGATGCAGCCAATCGCGCGGTCGTCGTCGAGCTGATCGGGCAGAAGAAGAAGCAGGGAGTAGCGATGGTGGCGATCGTCCATGACGACGAAATTCGCCATCTGATCGCCGACCGCATCGTCGATGTGACGTCATTTGCCGCCGCCGCTTGAAGGAAGAGATGTGAGATGACAAGGCAAGAGACCATCCTCGGTAATGCCCGCATCGTGCTGGCCGATCGCGTAATCGAACGCGGCTGGGTCGCTTTCGCCGATGGCCGCATCGCCGAATACGGCGAGGGCAGTGCGCCGTCAGGCAGCGAGGATGCCGGTGGCGACCTGATCATGCCCGGCCTGATCGAGCTGCACACCGACCACCTCGAAATGCACTATGTGCCGCGCCCGAAAGTATTCTGGGATCCGATCGCGGCGGTGGTTTCCTACGACGGACAGTTGGCCACTTCGGGTATCACCACGGTGCTGGATTCGCTGCGGGTCTGGCGCGAGGATGGCGCCGAGGAGGTTGACGGCAGAGCGGGCGTGCTGGCGGAAGCCATCACATCCGCGCGTGACGCCAACCTGCTTCGCGCCGATCATTTCCTGCACCTGCGCTGCGAAATTCCGATGCCGAGCGTGGTCGAGGAAGCCAAGGAGCTGATCGACCGGCCGGACGTGCGGTTGATGTCGCTGATGGATCATACGCCGGGCCAGCGCCAGTTCCGCGACGAGGTCAAGCTGCGCGACTATTATCGCGGCAAGGGCGGCGGCAAAACCGACGCCGAGCTCGATGCGCTGTTCGAAAAGCGCTTCCACTACCAGAAGACCTATGCCGCGGCCAACATGCGCGAAATCGTCGCCCTTGCGCATCAATATGAAATCCCGCTCGCCAGCCACGACGACACCACCGAGGAAAATGTCGCCGACGCGATCCAGGATCGCGTTTCCGTGGCAGAATTCCCGACCACGATGGAAGCGGCACGCGGCCTGCACCAGGCCGGCATCGGCATCCTGATGGGGGCGCCGAACGTGGTTCGGGGCGGTTCGCATTCCGGCAACATCGCCGCCATCGATCTCGCCCGCGAGGGATTGTTGGATATCCTGTCCTCCGACTACATCCCCTCGAGCCTGTTGATGGCAGCACTGCAATTGCCGCGGGATGTCCCGGCGATCGACCTGGCCGCCGCTGTTCGCACCGTCACCAAGGCGCCAGCCGAAGCCGTGGGCCTTGCCGATCGCGGCGAGATCGCGTCCGGCAAGCGCGCCGATCTGATCCGGGTGCATGTCGCGCGCGGCATTCCGGTGGTGCGCAGCGTCTGGCGGGAAGGGCGGCGGGTGGCATGACGAAGACGTTGACGACCGCGACAGCAGACCAAACCGCCGCCATCGGGCCGGGCCGGCTGGTGCTCGTGGTTGGTCCGAGCGGTGCGGGCAAGGATACGCTGCTCGGCCTTGCCAAGGCAGCCTGTGCCGACGATGGCAACGTCGTGTTTCCACGCCGTATGATTACGCGTGAAGCGTCGGCATCGGAGGAGAACGAAGAGGTCAGCATCGGTACGTTTCAGGAGGCGTTGACGCGTGGCGAATATGCCATGCACTGGGAGGCGCACGGCCATTTGTATGCGCTGTCGCGCGCGATTGACGACGAAATCCGTGCTGGACGAACCATCGTCGCCAACGTCTCGCGTACGGTGATTGGCGCAATGCGCCGCGCCTATGCCGACGTCACTGTGGTTTTGATCACTGCGCCGCCAAACGTTCTGGCAGAACGGATTGCGATGCGCGCACGAAGCAGCGACGGCACGGTCGAAAACCGCCTGCGCCGTACGGTGGAGGACGCCTCGGCTGCGCCTGACGTGACCATCGTCAACACCGGCAGCGCCGAATACCATTCCCGCCAGCTCGTCCGCGTCATCAAGGGTGAGAAATGGGACGAATGAAAGGAAACCGGAAATGACCGTTGTCGCGACCATCGAGCAGCTCGAAGCCATCTACGGCTTTCCCAACGATGCCTCGACGGTCAAGGTCGCGGACAAGGTCACGCCAGCCTATCGGGCGCTGATGGACAAGTCGCCGTTCGCGGCGCTGGCGACCTGCGGGCCGGAGGGGCTGGACTGCTCGCCGCGCGGCGACCTGCCGGGCTTCGTTCGCATCCATGACGAGAAGACGCTGATGATGCCGGATCGCCGCGGCAACAACCGCTGCGATTCGCTGCGCAACATCGTGCGCGATCCCCGGGTGGCGCTGCTGTTTCTCATCCCGGGCTCCGGCAGCACGCTGCGCATCAACGGCCGCGCCCATGTCTCGGTCGATCCGGACCTGCTGGCGTCGTTCAAGATGGAGGGCAAGGCGCCGCGCACCGTCATCGTCATGACGGTGGAGGAGATCTACTTCCAATGCGCGCGCGCCATCGTGCGCTCCGATCTCTGGAATCCCGACAAGCGCGTCGACCCCAGGAGCTTGCCGACGCCCGGCCAGATCCTGGCCGAGATGAGTGAGAACACCGTCGGCGGCGAGAAATACGACCGGGAATGGCCGGAGCGTGCGCGGCAGACGATGTGGTGATGCGCTGATAGTCGCATCGCGATCTGGCAGCCGACGGTATCAGGCCTGGCGGATCGCCTTTTCCGCGCATTTGAGAAAATTCCGGACCAGCGGATTGAGAGAATCTCTCCGCCAGCAAGCCGCGACGTCGATGGCGTCGTCGGCGTCGAGGAAAGGCCTGAACACGACGCCAGTCGGGCATCCGAGCTGGGCGCAGGCGGGAAGGATCGCCATGCCTTCTCCGGCAAGGACGAGGCTGAGCGCCGAGTGCACCGTCTCGACCCGGGTTGCGACCGGCATGCTGACCTGATGCCGCCGGAGCAGCGAGGTCACAACGGAGCTCGCTGGATCCTCGGCAGGCCAGGGCAGGCTTATCAGCGGGCGGCCCTGCAGCTTTCGCACCGGCACGGCCGCCGCGCGCGCCAGCTGCGAACCGGCCGGCATGGCGAGCATCAATCGCTGCGTTCCGATCGTGGAGACCTCAATCTCGCTGTGGCGAATGGCGGGCATGCACAGCGCGACAGTCACGCTGTGATCCAGCAGCCGTGCCTCGCGCGTCGATGCGCTCAGTTCGATGAACTCCAGATCGACCTTGGGAAGGGACCTTCGAAGTTCCGGAACGAGCCTCGGTAACACGGCGTGGGCGAGCGCGAACATGTAACCGACCGACAATCGTCCCCGGCGCCCCGCCGCCACCGCGCGGGCTGCCTCGAAGCCTTCAGCTGTTAGCGCCAGCGCTTCACGCGCGCGCGACAGCAAGGCGCGGCCGGCCGCCGTCGGCTCCATTCCCCGCGCATCTCGACGAAACAGCGGGGTTCCGACTTCCGATTCCAGCTTGCGGATCTGGACTGACAAAGGCGGCTGCGCCATGCGCAGACGTACGGCCGCCCGGCCAACGCTGCGTTCTTCTGCGACGGCAACGAAATAGCGGAGACGCCGAAGGTCCATTTTTGCTATACCGAACTCGTATGGGTGAGTTGTGCGATGGTATTGGACCTGAAGTCAATCTGAATGTCATCTTTGCGTCATGCGACCCTGGGGACTTAGCGCGATGAGCGATGAACTGTGCTTGCTGCCTGCGACCGAACTCCGCGCGCGGATCGTCCGCAAGGAGGTTTCACCGGTCGAAATTACGCGTGCCGTTCTCGCGCGTGCCGAGCGAATGCAGCCCGAATTGAACTGCTTCATCACGCTGTGCGGCGACGAGGCCATGGCCGAGGCGAGGAAGGCGGAGGGTGAGGTTGTGGCCGGGGGGCCGCTCGGCCTTCTTCACGGCATTCCGTTCACCGTGAAAGATATTGTCAACACCAAGGGGGTGCGAACGACTTTCGGAGCGGTCCCCTACAAGGACAACGTTCCTGACCATGATGCGGTCGCCGTGGCGCGAATGCGGGCAGAGGGTGCCATCCTCATAGGCAAGACCACGACGCCGGAGTTCGGCACCAAGTGCCTGACGGATTCGCCGTTGTTCGGCCGCACGCGCAATGCCTGGAGTGGCGCGCGCTCGAGCGGTGGTTCAAGCGGGGGAGCGGCGGTTGCGGTTGCCAGCGGCATCGCGCCGCTTGCCATCGCAACCGATGGCGGCGGCTCGACGCGGATTCCAGCAGCCTGCAACGGCGTTGTCGGGTTGAAGCAAAGCAACGGCGTTATTCCCCATAGTCAAGTGCAGGACGCGTTCGGCAACCAGACCTATGTGACGCCGATGACGCGCACCGTCGCGGACACCGCCTTGATGATGCAGGCGATGTCGGGAGAAGACGCTTCCGATCCGTGGTCGATCGGTTTGCCGCAGGGGAAATTTGTCGAAGGCTCGGCGCCAAACGGCGATCTGCGCGGGCGCAGGATTGCATTCTGCCTCGCGCCGCTCGGCCGGCCGGTTGCGGCCGATGTCGCCGCTGCATTCAAGGTCGCGCTTGCCAGGCTGGAGGCCCTCGGGGCTGAGGTCGAGGAAATGCCCGCCGACGGATTTGAGGTGGAGCCGATCTGGCGCGCCATCAATCACACCGCCTGGCGCGCGCGGTTTGAGAAGCTTGCGGCCGATCATGGCGACGTGCTGAGCGAGACATTCATGAAGCAGCTGGCGCTGGCCAGCAAGGTCAGCGGTGTTGACTATCAGCGGGCGATGTTCGACCGTACGGCGCTGTTCCGGCGGGTTCAGGCATTGTTGCAAAGGGTCGATATTCTCGCGATGCCAACCATCACCCGCACCGCGCTTCCGATCGACCAGGACCTGTTCGGCACGATAGAAATCGACGGGCGGGTATTCAGCGACGTGCGGCCGAGCTGGTTTCCCTGGACAATGCCGTTCAACATGACCGGTCATCCCGCCGTCAGTCTGCCCTGCGGTTTTGATACGGACGGCCTGCCAATCGGCATCCAGCTGGTCGGACAATTCCGTGGAGACGTCGAAATGCTGCGCGTCAGCGCGCTGTTCGAGGCCTCGCAAAATCTTCTCGGCCGCTGGCCTAGCCTGGTTGGCTAAGCGAAAACGCGGCTGCCACCACACTTGATCGCTGACAAGGGATTGGCTGCTAACAAGGGAATCGGGACTTGAGCGTCTTCATTTTCCGCCGCTTTCTGACGCTGATAGCGACGCTGGTCGGCGCGTCGCTGATCATCTTCCTTGTTCTGGATGCCTTGCCCGGCAACGCCGCGCAGATGCTGATGGGCGCGGATGCCTCGCCTGATGCGGTCCGGGCGTTGATGGTCAAGCTCGGGCTGGATCAACCGCTGCACTATCGGTACGTCCATTGGCTCAAGGGGATGCTGACGGGCGATCTCGGCAACAGCTATGCCTATGGCACGCCTGTTGCGGGATTGATTGCGGAGCGCCTGGTGCTGACAATTCCATTAGCGATCATGTCCATGTCCATGACGGTGGTGCTGGCCCTGTCCGCCGGCATCTATACGGCGGCAAATCACAACAAGCTCGGCGATGTCGGCGTGATGTCGCTGACGCAGTTCGGCATAGCGCTTCCCAACTTCTGGTTCGCCATCCTGCTTATTCTCTTGTTCTCGGTGAAGCTGCAATGGCTTTCGGCCGGCGGATTTGCGGGCTGGGATGAAAGCATCATCGCCGGGATCAAGTCGCTGCTATTGCCTGCGATCTCGCTTTCGGTGGTGCAAGCGGCGATCCTCGCACGGGTCACGCGCTCCGCGGTGCTTGAGGTGCTGCGCGAGGATTTCGTGCGCACGGCACGCGCCAAGGGCTTGAGCAAGCGCGACGTGTTGTGGCGGCATGTGCTGCGCAACGCGATGATTCCGGTCATGACGGTGATGGGCCTGCAATTCGCAAACCTGCTGGCGGGCACGATCGTGATCGAGAACGTGTTCTATCTGCCGGGTCTCGGCCGGCTGATCTTCCAGTCGATCGCCAATCGCGACCTGATCGTGGTGCGCAACTGCGTGATGCTGCTGGCGGCCGTGGTGGTCATCGTCAACTTCGTGGTCGATGTGCTCTATGCCTTCATCGATCCGCGCATCAAGGTACACAACCTATGAGCACGCCGCTGAGCGCCTCAGTCGAGGTTGGGGCCACCACCGCGCATCCGCGGCTTGCGAACGGGTTCTGGCGCCGCGCGCTGCGCCATCGCAGCTTCGTTGTGGGCGGCACGCTCAGCCTGATGGTGCTCTGCGCCGCCTTGCTGTCGCTGGTCTGGACGCCGTGGTCAGCCTATGAAATCGATGTAGCCTCCAAGCTGCGGCCACCGTCGGCGGCGCACTGGCTCGGCACCGACGTGCTCGGCCGCGATATCGTCTCGTTGCTGCTGGTGGGCGCCCGCTCCACCATCATGGTCGGCATCATCGCCGTCGGGATCGGCCTCACCTTCGGGGTGTGTCTTGGGCTGATCGCTTCCGCGCGCAAGGGCTGGACCGAAGAGCTCATCATGCGGATGAGCGACTTCACCTTTGCGTTTCCCGCGGTGCTCTCGGCCATCATGCTGGCGGCCGTCGTAGGCCCGGGCATGGTAACCTCGATCATTGCCATCGGCATCTTCCAGATTCCAACCCTCGTCCGGCTGACCCGTGGATCGGCCAATGCGATCTGGGCGCGGGAGTTCGTGCTGGCCGCGCGCGCCTCCGGCAAGGGCGGCTTCCGCATCACCATCGAGCACGTGCTGCCGAACGTCCTGCCGATCCTGATCGTGCAGGGGACGATCCAGTTCGCACTGGCGATCCTGGCCGAAGCGGCGCTGTCCTATCTCGGGCTCGGCACGCAGCCGCCGCAGCCGTCCTGGGGCCGTATGCTGAATGACGCGCAGACGCTGCTGTTCCAGTCGCCGATGCTTGCGGTGTATCCGGGCGCTGCGATCGCGGTCGCCGTGCTTGGCCTCAATCTGCTCGGAGACGGATTGCGCGATCTGCTCGATCCCCGGCTGGCGCGGGAGCGTTGAACGTGAGTGTATCAGCAAACGCACCCTTGATCGAAGTCAGGGACCTCGGCGTCCACCTCAACACCAGCCGCGGGCCCGCGCTGGCCGTTCGCGGCGTCAGTTTCGCGCTGAAGCGCGGCGAGACCCTGGGCCTCGTCGGCGAATCCGGATGCGGTAAATCCGTCACCGCGCTCGCGCTGATGGGCCTGCTGCCCGACAGCGCCGTCATCAGCGGCAGCATCCGCCTCGAGGGCAGTGAGCTGGTGGGCCTGTCGGATGCGAATTACTGCAAGCTGCGCGGCAATCGCATCAGCATGATCTTCCAGGAGCCGATGACCGCGCTCAATCCGATGCATACGATCGGCCGTCAGGTGGCCGAGCCGTTGCGGCGCCACACCAATTGCTCTGCGGGCGAGGCACGCAAGGAAGCCATCGCCTTGCTCGATCGTGTCGGGCTTCCCGATGCGGCGAAACGCGTCGATGCCTACCCGCACCAGTTCTCCGGGGGGCAGCGGCAGCGCGTCACCATTGCCATGGCGCTGGCCTGCCAGCCCGACGTGCTGATCGCCGACGAGCCGACCACGGCGCTCGACGTCACCATCCAGGGACAGATCCTCGATCTGATCGCAGACTTCGTTGCCGAGCGCGGCATGTCGATGATCCTGATCTCGCACGATCTCGGCGTCATCGCCGAGAATGTGCAGCGCATGATGGTGATGTATGGCGGCACCGTCGTCGAAAACGGCGCAACGGATGCCGTGTTCACGCGCATGGGACATCCCTATACGCAGGGTCTGTTTCGCGCCCGCCCGCGCCTTGGCGCGCGAAAGGGCACAAGGCTGAAGACCATCGCCGGCACCGTGCCCGAGCTTGCCGATCTGCCCTCGGGATGCACCTTCGCCGACCGCTGCGCGATCGTCGAAGATCGTTGCCGCGTGGCGTTGCCGATCCCGGTGGACGTCGGCGCCGGCCATGGCGTGCGATGTCTCAGGACGGATGTTTCGATGGCTGAGGCGGTCGGAGTTTTGGGCGCATGACCATGCTGGACCAGGCGTCACCGTCTGCCGAACTGCCGTTGCTCGAGGTGAAGGATCTGGCGCAGCGCTACACACTGCCGCGCGAAAGCATGTTCAAGCCGGCCGGGCAGGTGCATGCGCTCAATGGCGTCACCGCGCAGGTGATGGCAGGCCGAAGCCTCGGCGTGGTCGGCGAGTCCGGATCGGGCAAGTCGACCTTCGCGCGGCTGGTGATGGCGCTGGAACAGCCGTCATCGGGGTCGGTGTCGCTGATGGGCCGTGACCTGCACCGGATGCCGGCTGACGAGTTGCGCCGCGCCCGGCGTGATTTCCAGATGGTGTTTCAGGATCCCTATGGCTCGTTGGACCCGCGACAGACCGTTGCACGTATTGTCGCGGAGCCTTTGACCGCGCTCGGACGCATGGATCGCGCCTCGTTGCGTCAGCGCGTTGCCGGCGTGCTGCGGCAGGTCGGGCTGCGCGACGCCGACATGGACAAGTTTCCGCATGAATTCTCCGGCGGCCAGCGCCAGCGCATCGCGATCGCGCGTGCGCTGATCACTCAGCCAAAACTGATTGTCGCCGACGAACCGGTCAGCGCACTCGACGTCTCGGTGCAGGCGCAGGTGCTCAATCTGCTGCAAGACCTGCAGGATCAGTTCGGGTTGAGCTACATCCTGATCAGCCACGATCTCGCGGTGGTGGATTATCTCTGCGACGAGATCGCGGTGATGTATCTCGGCCGGATCGTCGAGCAGGGGAGCCCTGAGGATCTGTTCGCGCATTGCGCTCACCCCTACACGCGGGCGTTGCTCGAGGCCGTGCCGCGCGCCCGCGCCGGTGGGGTACGCCGCCGCCGCGGCGCCCAGTCGATCGCTTCGCAGTCGACCGGCGCGACAGGATGCGCCTACGCGTCACGCTGTCCACTGGCCGACCAGCATTGCCGCGACACCGCGCCGGCGCTGCGCAGCGTCGGCCCGGCGCACCGTGCCGCATGCCACCACGCCGAGGCCGTGATGGCGCTGCCACAGGTCGCGGCGGAGGGTTAGCCTTTCGCGCGGGACTGCACTAGATTGTCTGAGATATTTCGGGGGAGCCAATATGCTGAAGAAACTGACCATTGTCGCGGTGGCCGCCGCGTTCGCCGCAACGCCGCTGCCGAGCCTGGCGCAGGGCAAGAAGGACAGCGTCGTCGTGGGCATGACGCTGGAGCCGCCGGGACTCGATCCTACCAACGCAGCGGCTGCGGCGATTGCCGAGGTCACGCTCTATAACCTCTATGAGACGCTGACCAAGATCAACGAGGACGGTTCGGTGTCGCCGTTGCTCGCCGAGAGCTGGCAGGCGTCGACCGACCTGAAGACCTATACGTTCAAGCTCCGCAAGGGCGTCAAATTCCACAACGGCGAGCCGTTCGATTCCGCGACGGTAAAGTTCTCCTACGATCGCAATGCGACGCCGACCAGCACCAACAAGGACAAGAGCCTGTACCAGGCGTTCGAGTCGGTCACCGCCCCCGATGCGGATACGATCGTGGTCGCGCTGAAATATTCCGAACCGAACCTGCCGTTCCTGCTCGGTCAGGCATCCGGCTCGATCGTCGAGCCGAAGAGCGCGCCGACCAATGCGACACAGCCGGTCGGCACCGGACCCTATACGCTCGGCGCCTGGGCCAAGGGATCGTCGATCACCCTGACCAAATGGCCCGACTATCGCAACGCCGCCGCGATCAAGCTTTCCAAGGTGACGATCCGCTTCATCGGCGATCCCGCAGCCCAGGTCGCGGCGCTGCTGTCGGGCGACGTCGATGCGTATCCGCGCGTTGCCGCGGCGCGCAGCCTGGCGCAGTTCAAGGCCGATCCACGCTTCAATGTGTTGATCGGCGGCTCCAGGGCCAAGACCATCGTCGGCATCAACGAACGGAAGAAGCCGCTCGACGATGTGCGGGTTCGCCGCGCCATCCTCGCCGCCATCGATCGCAAGGCGATGGTCGACGGCGCCGTCGACGGCTTCGGTACGCCGATCGGCAGCTTCTATACGCCGGGATCGCTGGGTTATGTCGACACGACAGGCATCAATCCCTACGACCCCGAAAAGGCCAAGAAACTGCTCGCGGAAGCCGGCGTGAAGACGCCGCTTGAGCTCAGCCTCAAGCTGCCGCCGCCGCCCTACGCGCGGCAGGGCGGCGAAATCCTGGCAGCCCAGCTCGCCAAGGTCGGCATCATCGCCAAGATCGAGAACGTCGAATGGGCGCAGTGGCTGTCGCAGGTATTTGCCGGCAACGGACCGCACAATTTCGATCTCACCATCGTCTCCCATGTCGAGCCGTTCGATCTCGTGAAGATAACCGAGTCCGACTACTACCTCGGCTATAACAACGAGGCCTTCAACGCGCTCTATCAGCAGATCAGGGCAACGCCGGATGAGGCCGAGCGCGCCAAGCTGCTAGGCGACGCACAGCGCATGCTGGCGACCGACGCGGTCGCCGGCTTCCTGTTCCAGCCGCAATGGATCACCATTGCGAGCAAGAAGCTGAAGGGCGTGTGGAAGGAAGTTCCGCAATTCGAGAACGACTTCTCCGCCTGGTTC
>Ga0307500_10000284_pt1 | contig 17457 bp, 14 predicted proteins | sample 14_S_MG_FD_201362 | JGI IMG/M metagenome (GOLD analysis project Ga0307500, IMG submission 201362) | Soil microbial communities from Populus trichocarpa stands in riparian zone in the Pacific Northwest, United States - 14_S | ecosystem: Environmental > Terrestrial > Soil > Riparian zone > Trees... | reverse complement strand
ACGGCGGCCGAAAGATCCTCGGTCCCGTCGGCTCAGGTCGAAGCGTACAGAACGGTGCTGATCGGGCCGAGCGCACCCGTCTGGCAGCACGCGAACAAGCGTCGTCTGAAGCGGCCAGTTCGGTTTCTTCAATCCCGGATTTCATCCCGGCCACCGTCCTGGAGCAGCAATTCAGCGTCGCGTATCCGCCCGAGCAGGTATTTGCGACGTTCGACGACATCGCAGCGGTCGCAGCCTGTCTTCCCGGCGCGTCGTTGACCGCGCCGCCGAAGCCGGAGCGCGTCGAAGGCGCCATCCGTGTCAGGATCGGTCCGATCGCCGCGACGTTTCAGGGCGCCGCGCGCGTCGAGCGTAACCCCGCCGACATGTCCGGCCGCATCGTCGGCATCGGCAGCGACCGGCGCAGCCGGTCTTCGACGCAGGGCGAAATTCGCTACCGGCTGGTGCCGATCGAGCAGGGGACGCGCGTCGAGCTTTCCATTGGATACACGCTGACGGGCATGCTGGCGCAGGTCGGAAGGCCGGGGCTGGTGCGCGATCTCGCGGCGCGATTGATCGTGGAGTTTGCCGGCAATCTCGACCGCCGGCTGTCGGGTACGCCGCTGGCGGAGGCCGCTCCGGCCGAGCTGAACGGAGTGGCGCTGCTTTTTGGTCTCTTGCGCGCGCGGGTGGCGGATTGGGTTGGTCGTTTCTCGTCCAGGAAGGACGGAACGACGTAATGGATCGAAGTTTCCGCCGGATTGCGGAAACGACGGGGTTTGAACTGCGGATAGATGAACAGCGTGAGATTGGAGAACCACATGATACGGACTTTCAGACTTGTTCCTACGATAGCGCTGGCGGTCGCCTTGCTGGGTGGTGCCGCCAACGCTCAGACCATCAAGATCGGTGTCAATGAGCCCCTGACGGGCGCGTTCGCCGCGTCCGGCACCTACGTCGTCAACGGCGCCAAGATCGCGGCCGATGAGATCAACGCCAAGGGCGGCATTCTCGGCAAGAAACTCGAACTCGTCATCGAGGACAACAAGAGCAATCCAACCGAAGCCGCCGCCGTCGCCGAAAAGCTGATCACCAGCGACAAGGTGCCGGTGCTGATGGGGGCGTGGGGCTCGAGCCTGACGTTGGCCGTGATGCCCAAGCTGATGGAATACGAAACGCCGATGGTGGTCGAGACCTCCTCGTCGGGCAAGATCACCACGACCGGCAACCCCTACATCTTCCGCATCTCGCCGCCGTCGGCGATCGAGGCCGCGGCGTTCAAGGGGATCGTCGACAAGCTCGAACTGAAGAAGGTCGATTTCCTCGTCATCAACAACGACTGGGGCCGCGGCACCGCTGAAGATTTCAGCAAGATGATGAAGGAGAAGGGCATCACGGTCGGGGCCGTCGAGACCATGGATCAGGGCGCGCAGGACATGAGCGCGCAGCTTTCCAAGCTGAAGGGCACTGACTCCGAGACCATCATCGTGACGACCGCGGTCGACCAGCTCACGCTGATCTTCAAGCAGGCCGCCGCCCTCGGACTCAAGAAGCGCATCATCACCACAGGCGGTTCGCAAAACCCAGACCAGATCATCGCGCAGGCCGGTGCCGCCGCCAACGGCACCATGCACCTGACGACCTTCCTGCCCTGGTTCCCAGAGAAAACACCGAACCCGGAAGCGACCAACTATTTCATCGCCGAATGGAAGAAGCGCGGCTTCGACTTCGCCGGCTGCACCGAGAGTTTTCGTGGCTATGACGGCATCCGCACCGCGGCAGCCGCGATCGAGAAGGCGGGCAAGGCGGAGCCTGCGGCGATCAAGGCGGCGTTGTGGGACATCAATATCAAAGGCTTGAACGGCGACATCGTGTTCCGGAAATCCGGTCCCGAAGGCAAGGAAAGCGGCCAGAGCCAGCCCAACGTCTATCTGATCGAAATCACCGACGGCAAGATCGGCATGAAGACGCTCTGACGTTACTTGACTGACCGTCGAGGGCCGCACCGGACGGCGGCCCTCGGCAGCATATCCGGGAGCGACCTTGAGCGAGTTTCTGCAACATCTGATCAACATGCTGGTGCTCGGCGGCACTTACGCGCTGCTGGGCATCGGGTTGACGTTGATCTTCGGCATCATGAACGTCGTGAATTTCACGCATGGGGTGCTGTACACGTTCGGCGCCTACATCATGTTCATCGTGGTGCATCAGCTCGGGATTAACTTCTTCCTGGCGCTGCCGCTCGCCGTCGTCGCCGGCTGGCTGCTTGGGGCGGCGATCGAACTGACCTTGCTGCGGCCGTTGCGCGGCTCCGACATCGATACCACCATGCTTGTCATGATCGGCGCCTGGATCGCGATGCAGTCCGGCGCGTTGTGGATATGGGGCGGCGTAGCCAAATCGGTGACGACGCCGTTCCCCGAGGCACCGCTGGTGCTGGGTCCGGTCTCGGTGTCCTGGCTGCGGCTGTTCGTGCTTGCCGCAGCGGCGATGCTGATCGTCGTCACCTATCTGCTGATCAACAGGACAAAACTCGGCTGCGCGATGCGGGCTACGTTTCAGGATCAGGACACGGCGTCGCTGATGGGCGTTAACGTCGATCTCATCTACACCTCGACGTTCGCGATCGGTTCGAGCCTTGCCGCCGCGGCCGGTGCGCTGCTGGGACCGGTCTACGTGATCTTCCCGCAGATGGGCGATCTCGCCGCCGTCAAGGCATTTGCGATCGTGATCCTCGGCGGGCTCGGCAACATTACCGGTGCGGTGATTGGCGGCTTCATTCTGGCATTGGCGGAGGAATTGGGCGCAGGCTATGTCTCGTCCGGATACCGCGATGCCATGGGCTTCCTTATCATTATCGCGGTTCTGATCTTCAAGCCGACCGGACTTTTCGCGCGCTCGGAGCGCGTCGGATGAGGGCAGCGGTCGCCATTCTCACGGTTGTCGCGTTCGCTTCAGTTCCGCTGTGGCTGCGCGATCCCTATCTCATGAACGCGCTGATCACGACCGGCATCTTCATCATTGGTGCAATGAGCCTCAATCTGTTGCTTGGGTTCACCGGTCAGCTCAGCCTCGGCCATATCGCGTTCTTCGGCATCGGCGCCTATGTCAGCGCATTGACCTCGCTTGGTTTTGATGTCGGCTTGCCGTTCGGCATTCGCATCGTTCACCTTCCCTGGCCACCCATTGTCGGCTTCGTGCTGGCGATCGTCGTTGCAGGGTTATGCGGATATCTCGTCGGGCTGCTGTCGTTTCGGGTGCGTGGCGCCTATTTCGTGATCGTGACGATTTCCTTTGCCGAAGTGGTCCGGCTGGTCGCGCTGAACTGGGTCGAGCTGACGCAAGGCCCGCTGGCGCTGACCAACATTCCGTCGATTACGGTCGGATTGCCGGGTCTCGGAGATCTGACCCTCCGCACCAAGCTGCAGAACTATTACCTCGTGCTATCGGTTGCGGTGGTCACCTATCTCTTGATCTCGCGCCTGGTCCATTCGCATTTCGGCCGCGCCATGCGCGGGCTGATGGAAAACGAAACGCTGGCGGTATCGGTCGGCATCGACGTGACAAAAACGCTCACGCTGGCGGCCGTGATCTCGGCCGGGATTGCGGGGGCAGCCGGCAGTCTCTACGCACACTACATCCGCATCATCGATCCCGAAGTGTTCGCCTTCATCAATACCGTGACGATGGTGATCATGGTCATCACCGGTGGCAAGGGGTCGCTCGCCGGGCCTGTCGTCGGCGGCATGATCTTCGGGCTGTTGCCCGTGTTCCTGCGCCCGATCATGGCGCCGGAGGCGCAATGGATCGCCTATGGCGGCGTGCTGATCGTCATCCTGTTCGTCCTGCCGCGCGGCATCGTGCCGTCGCTCGCGCAACGGTTTGCGAAACGGCGAACGCGGATCGAGACACGTGCCCCGGTTGCTTTTGCCGAACGCGATGCCAGGGAGAACGCGTGATGACAGCGACCGCCCTGAAGGTCGAGAAGGTTGCCATGCATTTCGGGGGGCTCGTTGCGCTCTCGGACATGAATTTTGCGGTCGGCGAGGGCGAGATCGTCAGCCTGATCGGCCCCAACGGCGCCGGCAAGACCACGGCATTCAACATCGTTACCGGCTTCCTGGATCCGACCCACGGCGCCGTAAGCTATCGCGGGACGGCGCTCAACGGATTGAAGCCGCACCAGATCGCCGACCTCGGCTTGATCCGCACCTTCCAGCGCACCAGCGTGTTTCCGAACGACACCGTTTACGACAATCTGCTGGTCGGGCTGCATCGTCAGGGCAGGGTGAGCCTGCTCGAAGCCATTCTGGGCCTGCCGCGTGCTCGGTCTTCGCAGCGGCGCTTGCGGGAACGCGCCAGCGAACTGATCGAATGGGTTGGCCTCGAACGCCGCGCCCACGATCTTGCCGGCTCGTTGTCCTACGGCGAGCAACGACTTGTCGGCGTGGCGCTGGCGCTGGCCGCGGAACCGTCGATGCTGCTGCTCGATGAGCCGGTCTCCGGCATGAATGCCTCCGAAACCCACACTTTCGTGCAGTTGGTTCGCAACATAAGGGATCGCGGCGTCACCATCCTGCTCGTCGAACATGACATGCCGATGGTGATGAGCGTGTCGGATCGAATCGTGGTGCTGAACTACGGCCGGATCATCGCCGAGGGCTCGCCCGACGTGATCCGGAACGACCCGGCTGTCATCGAAGCCTATCTCGGGCAGGGGGCGAAACGTGCTTGAGATCCGCGACATGGTGTGTGGCTATGGCAACGTCACAGCGCTGCGCGGCATTTCGCTGCAGGTCAAGACCGGGCAGCTCGTCGCGCTGATCGGCGCCAATGGCGCCGGCAAGAGCACCACGCTGCGCGCCATCTCCGGGCTCGTCGCGCCGCGTTCGGGAACGATGCTGTTCGAGGGCAAGGACATCGCGGGCGCCAAGCCGCCGCGCGTGGTGGCCTCGGGAATCGCGCATTGTCCGGAAGGACGGCGGGTGTTTCCGCACATGACGGTCGAGGAAAATCTCGACATGGGAGCTTATTTGCGCAGCAGTGCCGCCGAGATCGCGGCCGACCGCGCTCGGATCTACGCCGAGTTTCCGCGCCTTGCCGAACGAAGAAAGCAGGCCGCCGGCACCTTGTCAGGTGGCGAGCAGCAAATGCTGGCGATCGGCCGGGCGTTGATGTCACGGCCGCGCCTGATCATGTTCGACGAGCCTTCCCTTGGGCTCGCGCCCAACATCGTCGAGCGGACGTTTGCGATCATCCGCGGCATCCGCGACGCCGGGACAACGGTGTTGCTGGTGGAGCAGAACGCGTTTGCGGCCCTCGATATGTGCGACCACGCCTATCTGCTGGAAGGCGGCCGTATCGTTCTGTCCGGGGCGGGCGCCGACATGATCGAGAACGAGCACGTGCGAAAGGCCTATCTTGGCGGATGAGTCCGAAACAGCTGCCTTGTCAGGCGCCAAACAATGGATGCCGGTCTGCGGGCTCAGCCGGCTGATTTCGCAAACGATCGTCTGCGTCCGCGTCACCGGCGTCGATTTGATCCTGGTCTGGAACGAGGGGCGCGCAGTCGCCTGCGAACGGATGTGCCCGCACGAACAGGCTGACCTCAGTCTTGGACGCGTGTCGGGAGGACGCTTGTGCTGCCCTCGTCACGCGGCCTCGTTCGATCTCGTCAATGGCCGGATTTCCTACGGCTGGCCGAGCCGGCCGTTGCTTCTATATCCGGTCCGGATCAGGGACGATCAGGTCTGGATCGACGCTGCGGCGATCAATGCACCGATGAACAGGCAATGACTATCCGACGAGCTTGCGCGCGATATCGACAAGCGCGCCGTCGGGGCGCCGCAGCTCGCCGAGGATGCTGAAATGATCTGCGCCTTCGAGCGGGAAGAGATTGCCGGGCGCGCCGGCGGCGGCTCGCATTTCATGAATCTTGTTTGAATCGAAAACCAGCGCCGGCAGTTCGGCCGTGCCGTAGGCGATGTCGAGTCGCTTGTGGACGGCGGGCAGGCGAAGCGGCGATAGTGCCGCCACCTCCGCGCTGGTTAGCCTCAGCGCATTGTTAAGGCCTGTATCGCGGATCGGTCCAAGATCGTACACGCCTGATATCGCCAGTCCGGCGGCGACGCGCGGGTGATCGAGTGCCATGGCGACGAGGTGGGCACCGGCCGACCAGCCCGAGAGCACGACGGGTCCGGAGATGCCGTATGAATCTCCGTTTTCGGCGAGCCAATCGAGCGATTGAGATATCTCCGTCACGATGTCCGTGAGGGACGCGTCTGGCGCCAGCGAATATCCGGGAATGGCAACCGACCAGCCGTGGGCGGCGACGCCTTCGACCAGCATGGCAAACACTTCACGCGAATTGCGCTGCCAGTAACCGCCATGCAGGAAAACCAGACAAGGTGCTGCCTTGTCAGCGGCCGGATAGAGATCGATCTTCGTTCTTTCGCGGTCACCATAGGGGACATCGAGAAAAGATTTGCGGCTGGCGCGCAGCGTTTCCGACAGCTGGTTTCGTTCGGCGATCAGCGCCGCGCTGTTCTTTACCGCCGCATTGTTGTCATAGGCGGCGTCGCGCTCGGCCTGTGAAAGCGCAGCCCAGTTCAGCCGGGGATCGAGAGTTTCATCCTTTGTCGCCGAGATTTCAGTCACGCACATACTCCTGCAGAAAGCCAAAGCGTTTATTGCTATTCAAGTCGCTCAGCGACGAACGCCAGTATATTGGTGCAGGCAAACGCCGCAATCGAAAGAACAATAAGCGATCTGGAGTGCCTCGGGTCCAAAAGGCTTCGGCCGTCACAAATCAATCACGATGTCGCCGTCGGGTTGCGCACAGCAGATCAGCACATTGCCGTCCGCCGGTGCATCGACCGGGTCCGGCCGGTAGCCGACCGTTCCTGCCACAAGTGCGGTCTCGCAAGTATGGCAGACCCCCGTTCGGCACGACCATCGCACCGGCACGTCGCAAGCCTCGGCCAGTTCGAGCAAGCTGTGGAATGTTGGCCCCCAGCGGACGCTGAGGCCGCTACGGGCGAACGAAACCAGCGCGCCTGACTCAGAAATCACAGCCGGCAAATGCGGCGGCCTGCGCGCCGAAGCCGCAACGCCCGGCGTAATGGACGGACCGGCGCCGAACATCTCGGTGTGAATGCGTTCCGGCGCTACGCCCAAGGCCGCAAGCCCCGCAGTCAGGTCGTTCATGAAGGTCGACGGCCCGCAGATATAGAAATCACCATTGCGCGGCAGATCAAGCCCTTGGAGCAATCGCATATCGAGGTGACCAAGACTGTCGAAATCAACATTGGGCCGGTCCTCGGGATCGGGCGAGCTGTAGCAGATGTGGCTGTGGCGGCGGGGGAGCGCTGCGAGAAGGCCGCGCGTCTCCTCGGCAAAAGGATGTTCGCGGCCGCTACGGGTTCCGTACAGCCACCAGATTTCCCGGGTCGTTGCTTCGGCCGCCATCGCGTGAAGCATTGCGAGCACCGGCGTCACGCCGATGCCGGCGCTCAACAAAACAACGGGTGTCTCGCCCGGCCGTAATGTGAAACTGCCGCGTGCCGCGCTTGCTTGTACGGTGTCGCCGACCTGCAGCTGGTCGTCAATGTAAGCGCCGGCCGCACCATGGGCTTCCCGTTTGACGCTGACGCGATAGTACGGCGCGCCGGGCTCCCCCGACAGTGAATAGCTGCGCGTCAGCGCAGGCGCAGATGTAGGCCGGAGCCGCAGCACGACAAACTGCCCGGGGAGAGCCGCGGCGACAGGCTGACCGTCCGTGGGCTCGAGCATCAGCGAAATCACGTTGGCGCTCTCGCGCACCTTGCGCGATACGCGAAGCGGGCGGAATCCCTGCCACGCCGGTGGCGGCCCAGACGCCGTGCCGAGCCCGGCGTTTCCTGTCGTCGCGCCGTCCTTGTGCGCCTGCTTTAGCAACGCCTCGAAAGAACGGCGCCAACCTGGGCTCAGTGCCGGGATGCGCAGCGCGCGCTCCAGCTGATCGCGGGGATGGCCGGGCATGTAAAGCAGCGCGTCGATGTCGGACACGCTCACGCGTTCGGGCCCGGAAGCGACAAGCGTGATTTCGTCGCCGGACTCTACTTCGCCTTCCTCCAGCACGCGGAAATAGAAGCCGGGTCTTCCGTGCTTGACAAGCAGCGCAGCCATTTCAGGCTCGTTCATGCGAATGCCCAGCCGGTAACAGGTGACACGCGGCTGCGTCACCTCGAACAAGGCGCCGCCGATCTGGTAGCGGTCTCCGATGCACACCTCTGCGTCCGGCAGGCCGTCGACGGTGAAGTTCTCGCCGAACTCTCCATAGGCGAAGCCGGTTCGATCCAGTTGGTTCTGCCAGTATCGATAGGAATCGTGTTGATAGACCAATACGGCCCGGTGTTCGCCGCCGTGGCCCGCCAAGTCGCCTTGTCCGTCGCCGTCGATGTTGAGACGGCGCACCATGCGCGGGCCCTCAACCGGCGTCTTCCATATGCCGGTATGGACCGTCTTGTCTTGCCAAATGACGTCGCGCGGCAGGCCTACATTGACCGAAAGCAAGCGTCCCATCACGTTTCTCTCCAACGACGATCACCATGCTTTTGGTGTTGAACAGAAGGCTCCTCCAGTTACCACACCAGTCTCAACCGAAAAAGCAATGGCGGAACAAATTGGATCCAGACGACCGAGATGACTGCAATCAATGTTGCAGTCTACATCCGTTCCGCCCCCTTCCTCCGCCTCGGATTGAACGGTATCAAGAGGTCGCTTGGGCGATTGGCCCTGGCGGCTTGAGGCAGCACGGGATCGTCACCATGGCATTTGAACTTTTCGCACTGACGGGCAAGAGGGCGCTGATTACCGGCTCTTCGCAGGGCATCGGCTTCGCGCTCGCCCAAGGCCTTGCCGAACATGGCGCCGAGATTGTCCTGAACGGCCGTGACGCAGGCAAGCTTGAGGCGGCAGCTGCGAGACTGGCGGCGGCCGGGCACAAGGTATCGGTCGCCGGCTTCGACGTGACGCAGGCCCAAGCTGCCAAAGACGGTGTCGAGGCGATCGAGAAAAATTCCGGCCCGATCGATATTCTGGTCAATAATGCCGGCATGCAGTTCCGCTCGCCGCTCGAGGATTTCCCCGTCGACAAATGGGAGCAACTGCTCGCCACCAATATTTCGAGCGCGTTCTATGTCGGCCAGGCTGTCGCCCGTCACATGATCCCGCGTGGCCACGGCAAAATCATCAACATCGCATCCGTGCAAAGCGAACTCGCGCGTCCCGGCATCGCGCCCTACACGGCCACTAAAGGTGCCATCAAGAACCTGACCCGCGGCATGTGCACGGATTGGGCGAAGTACGGCCTCCAGATCAATGCAATTGCGCCGGGCTACTTCAAGACCCCGCTCAACCAGGCGCTGGTCGACAATCCGGAATTTTCGAGCTGGCTCGAAAAGCGGACGCCGGCCGGCCGCTGGGGGAATGTCGAGGAGTTGGTCGGAGCCGCGGTGTTCCTGTCTGGCAAGGCCTCGTCCTTCGTCAACGGACATACGCTTTATGTCGATGGTGGCATCACCACCAGTCTCTGAGATGGCTCGGCTGCAAGGCGCTGCGTCCCTCACTGCGATGACGAAGCTTATTCGCCAAACTTCTCATGCAACAGCGGCCATAGCCGGTCCGGCTTGAACGGGGTCGCCGTGAAGCGGATGCCGGTGGCGTTAGCGATGGCGTTGCCGAGTGCGGCGGCGACCGGATTGTATGGGCTTTCGCTCATCGATTTGGCGCCCATCGGCCCCAGCGCGTCCGACGTGTCGGCAAAAAACACCTCGGTGCGGGGAATGTCGGCAAAGGATGGCAGATGATAGTCGCGGAATTTGGGATTGATGACCCGGCCGTTGTCGTCGATCACCATTTCCTCGTAGAGCGCAGCCCCGAGCGATTGCGCGACCCCGCCCTCGACCTGGCCGCGACACTGCATCGGATTGGCGACGCGGCCGGCATCGGCGGCTTGCACGCTCTTCAGGATCTTGAGCTCGCCGGTGTATTTGTTCACGGCGACGCGAAAGCCCTGTACGTTGAAGGCGACCGAGCGTGGCGTGCCTGACGAATTGCCGCTGGCACTGAGGACCTTGCCGAGCGCGTGCGCGGACGCGGCGAGCAAGGCAAAAGGGGTGCGCCGTCCGGCGCAAACCGTGGCATGGTTGTCGAGGCTGCACGCGTCCGGGTTTTCACCCAGTAATGACGCCGCAAATTGCTTCAGTTGGCCGGCCAGCGCTTCCGCCGCGGCCTGTGTCGCGCGTCCGGCGACGAAAGTTCCGGCGCTGCCATAGGCGCCGGTGTCGTGGCCGCCATGTGCGGTGTCGGATTGCTTGAGATGGATGCGATCGACGGTCGTCGCCAGCGCGGACGCGGCGATCTGGCGATGCACGGTGCTGGTGCCATTGCCGAATTCGGCGGTGCCGACCGTAAGGTCGAAGCCGCCATCCGCGCGCAGTGAAATGCTGCAATCGGCGAAATGACCGGCTGGTGGCACGGTGTCGATCATGGTCAGCGCGATGCCGTCCCCGGTCAACCAGTCCGCAGAGAGCGGAGGCGTCGGCGCCCCGGCGGCCAGCGCGCGCTCGACCAGATCGAGGCATTGATCGAGGCCGTAGCTGCCATAGAGAACGTCGTGATACTCGGATTCCGGCGGCGACAACATGGCATCGCCGGGCTTGACGGCGTTGCGGCGGCGCATCTCGAACGGACTGATGCCGAGCTGTTTGGCCAGTTCGTCGATCGCGGCTTCAACCGCGATCAACGTCTGCGGCAGGCCGTAACCGCGAAACGCACCTGCCGGCACAGTGTTGGTATAGGCGGCGATGCCGTCGACCTTCTTGTTCGGGCAGTTATAGACGCCGATGCATTCGCCGACAGAGTGGAGCAGCACTGGGCCCGCATGATTGCCGTAGGCGCCGGTGTTGGAGAGTACGTCGAGCTGCAGCGCCGTGAGCTTTCCGTCCTTGTCGGCGCCGGCCTTCACGGTGACGCGCATCGGGTGCCGCGTCGAGGTCGCGAAGAACTGTTCCTCGCGGGTTAGTTCGAATTTCACGGGCCGTCCGGTCTTGAGCGCAGCCAGCGCAAGAACGTCCTCGACGAACATTTCCTGCTTGCCGCCGAACCCGCCGCCGACGCGCTCACAGAACACCCGCACCTTGTGGGGCGGGAGATGGAACAGGTCGGCCAGCGTGCGCCGCGTCAGGAAGGGCACTTGCGTGCTGGAACGGACGTTGAGGATTCCATCGGCATCGACCCAGGCAATGCCGCCATGGGTTTCCAGCGCCGCGTGCTGGACTCGCTGGGTCGTGAAAGTGCCTTCATAGGCGACGGCGGCCTGCGCCAGCGCGCTCGCGACATCGCCAAATTCGCCGTGGGTCTCCGCCACGATATTGCGGCCCGCGTTCGCGACGCGGTTTGCCGGCGTCTTGTCGCCGTGAATCGCAGGAGCGCCCGGCGCGATGGCCACGGCCGGATCGATGACCGCCGGCAGGATTTCATACTGAACCTCAAGCCGGCGGCAGCCTTCCTCGGCGGCAGCTTCGGTTTCGGCGACCACCGCCGCGACCTTCTGCCCGATGAACCGGACGACATTGTCGAGCACCTTTGTGTCGTCCGGATCCATCCAGTCCCACTCGTGCCGCGCGGTCGAGAACAGCCGGTCCGGCGCGTCTTCAAACGTCAGCACTGTGCGCACGCCAGCGACGCCGAGCGACGCGCGCTTGTCGATCGAGATGATTTTCGCGTGCGGATGCGGCGAACGCAGCATCTTGATGTGCAGCAGACCTTCCAGCGCGACATCGAACGTATAGCGCGCCGCGCCGCGTACGACCTGCGGTCCGGCGGGGGCAGGGAGGCTGCGGCCGAATGCGGTGCCGGCGGCGGCGTCTTCGATGTTGTTCTTGCCGTTGAGTGCGTCTTCGATCGAGCGGTAGCCGGTGCAACGGCATATGTTGCCTTTCAGCGAGGCGCCGAGATCCTGCCGTTGTGCCTGGTTCAACGACGCGCAGGTCAGGATCATGCCCGATGTGCAGAAGCCGCATTGAAATCCCTGCGCATCCAGAAACGCCTGTTGCATCGGATGGGTGCCGCCATCGGGTGCAAAGCCTTCGATCGTCGTCACGGCGTGACCTTCGGCGCGGAACGCAGGGATCAGGCAGCTATGCACCGGCTCGCCGTCGATCAGCACGGTGCAGGCGCCGCAGTCGCCGGCGTCGCAGCCCTTCTTGACGCCGAAATGGCCGAGTTCGCGCAGGAACGTGCGCAGGCATTGCCCAGACTGTGGAGCTTCAAAAAACTCCTTGCCGTTGATCTGGAACGTCATGCTTATGCCGTGTCCTGCAATTCGACGCGGATCTCTTCCGCGAGCCGCAGCGTCATATGCTTGCGCCATCTCGGCTTGCCGTGAAGGTCGGTGTGGTAAAGATCGTCGGCAATGCACTGCAAAATCGCTTCGCGCAATTCGTTGTCGTTTGGGATTTCCGCAAACGACAATCGAACAGGCCGCTTGGTTGATGCCGTTATCGTCAGCACCAATCCACCTTCGCTGGTGACGCTGCCGATCAACAGCGCCGCCGAACGGCCGACCGGGGTCAGCGAAATCTGGCGGAAGGCCGAGCGCCGCCGCAAGGCCGCGAGCGGGATATCGACCTGCCGCAGCAGATCGCCCGGCGCGAGTATGTTGCGCTGGTCGCCGGTGACGAAATCGGCGACCGTTATTTTCCGTTCACCGCCGCCGGCCTGCCAGATGGTGCAGGTGCCGTCGAGCGCTGCGGTGAGCGAGATCATCGGCCCCGCCGGCAGCGACATGCAGATGTTGCCGCCGACGGTCGCCGTCTTCCATATCTTGAAGGAAGCGAGGAACGCGCGACAGCACTGGTTGATCAGCGGCGAGGCGATCCATTCCGCAGGGCAGGAAAGCGCATCGAGCTGCGCGACCGTGCAGGTCGCTGCTATCGAAAGTCCGGTCTCCGTGACGGTCAGCGCCGGCCATTTCAAGTCAGTGAGATCGATCAGACGGCTGAGATGGACCTGCGGTTCCGAGAACAGCCAGGTCCCGCCCGCGAGCCATGCATCGCCTGCCGTCCAAACGGGCAATTGGTCTCGCGTCGTCGGATGCGCAACCGCATTAATGGTGTTCAGGTCCATGGATACGCTAACGCTTTCAAGTAGATGCATCTACGACTATGAAGTCTTGCAAGACCAGCGCCAATTGCCAATGCCGTTGGGATGGTCTTTGCATCACGTAAGGGGGAGGGTGTCGGCCGAGACGCCCTTCGCAAATCAGGTGGGATCATGGACCAAACGCAGGCGATCTGGATCAAGGATCCGCTTTCTATTTTCGCCGACGGCGCCGAACGCGGCATTGTGATCCGCGGCGGCAAGATCGTCGAGCTGGTGCCGCGCGGCCGGGAACCTGCGACCGCCAACGCCACCGTATATGACGCCGGCGCCCACGTCGTGCTGCCCGGCTTGATCAACACCCATCATCATTTCTACCAGACGCTGACCCGGGCGCTGCCGGCGGCGCTCGATCGCGAACTGTTTCCGTGGCTGCAGGCGCTGTATCCGGTCTGGGCGCGACTGACGCCGGAATCGCTCCATCTCGGCGTCACCGTGGCGATGTCGGAATTGCTGCTGTCGGGCTGCACCACCACGACCGACCATCACTACGTCTTCCCGGCCGGGCTCGAGGACGCCGTCGACATCGAGGTCGCTGCAGCTCAACGGCTGGGCATCCGCGTGCTGCTGACGCGCGGCTCGATGGATCGGTCGCAAAAGGATGGCGGGCTGCCGCCCGACAGCGTGGTGCAGGACGAGGATACGATTTTGGCCGACAGCGAACGCGTGGTGGCAAAACATCACCAGCGCGGCGAGGACGCGATGGTGCAGATCGCGCTGGCGCCATGCTCACCGTTTTCGGTGACGACCTCGCTGATGCGCGCAACCGCCACACTTGCTGACAAGCTCGACGTCCGCCTGCATACGCATCTGGCCGAGACCGAGGACGAGAACAAATTCTGCGAGCAGATACACGGCTGCCGGCCGCTGGACTATCTCGAACAATGCGGCTGGCTCAATGCTCGGACCTGGCTGGCGCACGGCATCTTCTTCAATCCGGACGAAATGAAGCGGCTCGGCAAGGCCAGGACCGCCATCAGCCATTGCGCCTGCAGCAACCAGATTTTGGCATCGGGCTGCTGCCCGGTCTGCGAGATGGAGGAGGCGGGGGTCTCGATCGGTCTCGGCGTCGACGGCTCCGCGTCGAACGATGGATCTAACCTGATGCAGGAAGTGCGCGCTGCATTCCTGTTGCAGCGGGCGCGCTATGGCGTCGGACGCGTCAGCCACAAGGACGCGTTGCGCTGGGCCACCAGGGGCTCGGCGGCCTGCATCGGACGGCCTGAGTTGGGCGAGATCGCGGTCGGCAAGGCCGCCGACCTCGCATTGTTCAAGCTCGACGAGTTACGCTTCTCCGGCCATGGCGATCCCTTGGCCGCGCTGGTGCTGTGCGGCGCGCATCGCGCCGACCGTGTGATGGTCGGCGGCAAATGGGTTGTCACGGACGGCGCGATTCCCGGTCTCGACGTGTCAGACCTGATCCGCCGCCACAGCGCCGCAGCGCGGGCGATGCAACAGGGGTGAGTAATTTGCGACGGTTGATTTCTAACTAGATGTTGTGTTTCTCGAAGTGAGTGGCCCCTATTCCTACTTTGCATGGGGTTGTTTTCGCAATTTTCTGACCGTCGAAGCGATCCGACCTCTCCCCGCAAAGGGGACGGAGAGAGGCAAGAGCGACGTGCCGTCCTACTTCCCCGGAATCTTTTCGTCGATGCCCTTCACATAAAAATTCATGCCGAGCACCTGACCGTCGTCGAGATGGGTGCCGCCCTTGCATTCGACTTCCTTGCCGTCCTGGCCGACGATCGGGCACTTGAACGGCTGCAGCTTGCCTTCGGTGATGGCGGCTTGGGTATCCTCAGCCAGCTTCTTCACGTCGTCGGGCATGTTGGTATAGGGCGCCATCACGACGAGTTTGCTCTTCAGGCCGCCCCAGAAATCTTCCGATTTCCAGGTGCCGTCGAGCTCGGCCTTGACGCGCTCGATATAGTACGGACCCCAATTGTTCATGGTCGAGGTGAGCTGCGCCTTCGGCCCGAACTTGATCATTTCGGAATCCTGACCGAACGCCAGCTTGCCGCGTTCGGCGGCGACCTGCATCGCAGCGGGTGAGTCGGTGTGCTGCATGAGGACGTCGGCGCCCTGGTCGATCAGTGCCTTGGCGGCATCGGCTTCCTTGCCGGGATCGAACCAGGTATTGGCCCAGATGATCTTGATTTTGATATTGGGATTGATCGTCTGCGCGCCGAGGATGGTGGCGTTGATGCCGGAGATCACTTCCGGGATAGGGAACGAGGCGATGTAGCCGAGCACGCCCGACTTCGACATCTTGGCGGCGATGATGCCCTGGATATAGCGGCCTTCATAGAACCGGCCGGAATAAGTCGACATGTTAGCGTTGCGCTTGTAGCCGGTGGCGTGCTCGAAATGCACGTTGGGATATTTCTTGGCGACCTTCAGTGTGGGCTCCATGTAGCCGAACGAGGTCGTGAAGATCAGCTTGTTGCCGGCGCGCGCGAGTTGCTCGATCGAGCGTTCGGAGTCCGGGCCTTCGCTGACGTTCTCGAGGAACGTGGTTTCGACCTTGTCGCCGAATTCCTTGAGCATCTCGAGGCGCCCGAGGTCATGCTGGTAGGTCCAGCCGAGGTCGCCGACCGGGCCGAGATAGATGAAACCGATCTTGAGTTTGTCGGCGGCGGAAGCGCCGAGCAGGCCTGCTCCGGTGGCGAGAACCGCTGCGGTTGCCGCGATGAGAATCTTGCGCATGCACTTCTCCGTTTTGTTGACGGGTGAACTATCTCTCCCTATGCGCGGCGCCCCGTCGCGCGCGCTTCGGGCACGTTACCGGTCGGGCACGAACACGGTCCCGAGCGCCGCGGGCGCAGTCGAGCCGCCGGTTCGTGCACGTGAAATCAGGACAAGGACAATGACGGTCGCCAGATACGGCAATGCCGACATCAATTGCGAGGGCACACCGACGCCCCAGCCTTGCGCATGCAGTTGCAGGATCGTCACTGCGCCGAACAGATAGGCGCCGATCACCAGCCGCCCCGGCAGCCATGATGCGAACACGACCAGCGCCAGCGCGATCCATCCGCGGCCTGCCGTCATGCCGGGAATGAAGAAGGGCGTATAGGCAAGCGGCAGATAGGCCCCGGCCAAACCGGCACAGCCGCCGCCGAACATCACCGCGAACATCCGGATCCTGAGCACGGGATAGCCGAGCGCATGTGCGGAAGCGTGGTTGTCGCCGGCTGCACGCAGGATCAGCCCGGCCCGCGTCTTGTAGAGGAAGAACCAGACGCCAATGACCAGCGCCAGCGAGAGATACACAAAGCCGTCCTCGCCGAACAGAATACGCCCGACCACCGGGATATCGGTGAGGCCGGGAATATAGAGATGCGGCGCCAGCGAAATCTTTTCGCCGACGAAGCGGGAGCCGATCAGGCCGGAAAGGCCGATGCCGAGAATGGTCAGCGCGAGACCGGTGGCGACCTGGTTGACCGCAAGCCCCAGCGTCATCAGCGCGAAGATCAGCGACATCAGAATGCCGGCGGCGATGCCGCACAGCGCGCCGATGATGACCGAACCGGTGAGCCAGGCGCCGCCGAAGCCGCAGGCCGCGCCGACGATCATCATGCCCTCGACGCCGAGGTTGAGCACGCCGGCGCGTTCGGTCACGAGCTCGCCGGTGGCAGCCAGCAGCAGCGGCGTGGAGGCCGCCAGCACCGCCAGGATGATGGCCTCAACGAGCCCCACTGGACACCTTTGGTGACGCGAAAATGAGCTTGAAGCGATAGAGAATGAGGGAATCGCAGGCGAGCACGAAGAACAGCAGAATGCCCTGGAACACCTTGGTGACGTCCAACGGGATTTTCATTGCGATCTGCGCCTGCTCGCCGCCGATGAAGGTGAGTGCGAGGAAAAGTCCTGCAATTAATATTCCAATCGGGTTCAGCCGGCCCAGGAACGCGACGATGATCGCGGTGAAGCCGTAGCCCGGCGAGATGCCGGGCTGCAGATGTCCGACGGGACCGGCGACCTCGATGATCCCGGCCAGGCCTGCCAGCGCGCCCGAGATCGCGAAGGTCAGCAGAATCAACTGGTTGGAATTGAAGCCGCCGAAGCGCGCGGCGCGCGGCGCGGCGCCGACGACGCGGATTTCAAAACCCTTGATGGTCTTGCTGAGCAGCACTGCGCCGGCGGCGACCACCACCAGCGCAATGACACCGCCGAGGTGCAGCCGTCCGCCTTCGATCAGCACCGGCACGGTCGCGACCGGATCGAACTCGGCGGTGGTCGGGAAGTTGAAACCCTTCGGGTCGCGCCAGGGGC
>Ga0307500_10000283_pt1 | contig 17463 bp, 18 predicted proteins | sample 14_S_MG_FD_201362 | JGI IMG/M metagenome (GOLD analysis project Ga0307500, IMG submission 201362) | Soil microbial communities from Populus trichocarpa stands in riparian zone in the Pacific Northwest, United States - 14_S | ecosystem: Environmental > Terrestrial > Soil > Riparian zone > Trees... | reverse complement strand
CCGGTACAGGCGTACCGGGCCGGCCGCACCCGCCGGCCCGCGCGGCCCGGGCGGCCCGGGCCGCTCTGGCTGGCCGCCCGGGCCGGTGATGAACACCGCCTCACCCGTCCGCGAGCGCGTGCTCCGCGATGAAGTTCGCGAGCGTGCCGATGGTCTCCAGGTCGCCCTGGTCGATGTCCTCGACGTCGATCTGGATCTCCAGCTCCTCCTCCAGCTCGAGCAGCAGCTCGAGCGTGGTGGACGAGCTCAGGCCCAGCTCGTCGAACAGCTTGGTGCCCTCCGCCGTCGCCGGCGCCGTCTGCTTGAGCACCCGGGGGAGCAGCTCGACGATCCCGGCCAGCACCCGCTGCCGCAGCTCCGGATCCGCCACCACGACCTCGGTGGCCTGCTCGGTCATCCCGCACCCCCGTTCCGGGGTGCCGGCGCACCGTCCACTTCGGACCGCCAGAGCACCGGGCAGAAGTCCGGGTCGGCGTAGTCGGGCCGGCCGTCGGCGGTGCGGCGGACCAGCACGTCGTGGTTGTAGACGACCGGGCTGCCGTCCGGCCGGCGCCAGGGGCGGTAGGCGTTGTCGCCGTCCTGCAGGTGCAGCGAGATCGCCCGGCGCGGGCGGTCGGCCAGGTTCGGCCCGCTGCCGTGGTAGATCTTGCAATGGTGGAAGCTCATGTGGCCCTTCGGGATCACCATCGGGATGCGGTTGACCTCGACCCCGTTGTACTGCGCGTTCTCGGCCAGCAGTTGGTCCAGTTCGGAGCGGTCGCGCTGGGCGAAGTGCCGGGTGGAGTCGTCGCCGGGCACCTCCCGCCAGCGGTGGCTGCCGTCCACCATGGTGATCGTGCCAAGCTCCACGGTGCAGTCGTGCAGCGGGATGAACGCGGTCAGCATCCGCTCCGAGGTGCAGGTCTGCCAGTAGTGCCGGTCCATGTGCCAGGGCACCAGATTGCTCGGCTCGCCCGGGCGCGGCGGCTTGTAGATCAGGGTGGACTGGAACACCCGGATCTCCGCGGCGCCGGCCAGCTTCGCGGCCACCGCGCCGATCAGCGGCTTGCGCAGGATGCCGCGGATCACGTCGCTCTCGTAGTGGATGTAGTCGTTGTGCCGCTGCACCGGGCCGTCCGCCGCAGTCCAGTAGGCCAGGTTCGGCGGCCGCACCGGCAGCCCGCGGTCGCGCTCGCCCTGGTAGAACCGCTCGGTCTCGGCCGTGATCGCGTCCACTTCGGACTCGGTCAGCAACTGCTTGGACAGGTACCAGCCGTGCTCGGCGTACCCGGCGACGTCCGCCGCGGACGGCAGCAGTGCCTGCTCAGCGTCGGTGAGCAGGAACGCGTCGTCGAATCCGGCGGCGCCGCCGGCTAACGCGCCGGTCAGGTCGGGCGCGGAGGTGTTGATGGACACGGTCAAATCCTTCCGGTTCAGCCGGCGATCCCGGCACTCGCGCTGGCTCTGGCCCGCTCCCGTTCAACCGCCTGGTAGAGGGCCTTGATGTTGGCGCTGCCGAAGGTGCGGGCGCCCAACCGCTCGATCACCTCGAAGAAGAAGGTCCGCCGCGGGTGCGTGGACTGGGCGAAGATCTGGAACAGCTCGCCCGCCTCGTCCCGGTCGACCAGTACGTTCAGTTCGCGCAGGGTGGCGATCGGGACGCCGACGTGGCCCAGCCGGCGCTCCAGTTCGTCGTAGTAGCTGCCCGGCGTGCTGAGGAAGCCGACGCCGCGGTCGGCCAGCGTACGCACGGCGGTGGCGATGTCATCGGTGCGGAACGCCACGTGCTGCACCCCCGCGCCGGCGTGCTTGGCCAGGAAGTCGTCGATCTGGCCGGGCACGTGGTGGCGGTCCGGCTCCAGCAGGGTCAGCGTCACCTCGCCGGACGGGCTCTGCACCACCTTCGAGTTCATCGCCTGCTCGCCGACCTCGATGAACTCCTCGAAGATCTGCCGGAAGCCGAGCACCCGCTCGTAGAACCCGACCGTGGTGTCCAGCTCGCCGGCCGGCACGCAGGCGGCGACGTGGTCGATCATGTCCATCAGGTCCAGCCCGTCGGCGTCCTCGGTGCCGCCGGCACCGACCAGGGTGGCCAGCTCACCGGGCCGCACGAAGGTGTGCGAGACGTCGCCGAAGGCGCCGATCCGGACCCGGTTGGTCACCGAGACCGGCTCCTCCGGCACCGCCGGGGACAGCGGCACCGCGCCCCGGAAGACCGCCTCGGTCAGCGCCGCGACCGGGTCGTCGGTGGCCAGCGCCACGGTGGCCAGCCCGTCCCCGTGCCGGCGGACGTACTCGGTGGCCGGGTGCTCCGGCGTCAGCCCGGTGGTGAACAGGATCTGGATGTCGCGCTGCCGCAGCAGGATCGAGTGGTGGTCGGTCACGCCGGTCTCCGGGCCGAGCCGCCCGGCAATCCGGAAGCCGTAGCTGGCGGCCAGTTGCGCCGCCGCCTGATCGGCGTCGTCCACATAGAACTCGACATGATCGATCCGCTGTACCTGCATGGTCAAACCTCTTCGGTGGCCGGGATGGACTGCGGGACATGGGTAGCCCGGGTCAACCGGGTGCTGGGGCGGCCGAAGACCAGGGTGAGGTTGTGGCCGCCGAAGGCGAACGTGTTGGACAGTGCACAGTGGACGGTGCCGAGCCGGGGCTGGCCGCGGACGTGGTCCAGCTCGCAGGCCGGGTCCGGGTCGTCCAGGTTGTACGTGGGCGGCAGCACGCCGCGGCTGATCGACAGGCTGGTGGCGGCGGCCTCGACCGCGCCGGACGCGCCGAGCAGGTGCCCGGTCAGCGCCTTGATCGAACTCACCGCCGGGGTGCTCTCGCCGAAGACGGTGCGGATCGCGATGGCCTCAGCCGGGTCGCCGAGCGGGGTGCCGGTGCCGTGCGCGTTCACGTAGTCCACATCGGACGGTGCCAGCCCGGCGTCGGCCAGCGCGCGGCGCATCACGGCGGCCGCGCCCGCGCCGTCCGGCCGCGGCGTGGTCGGGTGGTGCGCGTCGGTGGTGGCGCCCCAGCCGGTCAGGTCGGCGTACCCGGCGGCGCCGCGCCCGTCGGCCAACCCGGCTCGCTCCACCACCAGCACGCCGGCGCCCTCACCGAGCACGAAACCGTTGCGGCGCCGGTCGAAGGGCCGGCTGGCCGCGGTCGGGTCGGCCCAGTTCCGGGACAGCGCGCGGGCGTTGCTGAACGCCGATGCGATCGTCGGGTGCAGCGCCGCGTCGGTGCCGCCGCAGACCACCACGTCCGCCTCGCCGCCGCGGATCAGCCGCAGCGCCTCGGCGATCGACTGTGCCCCGGCCGAGCAGGCGGTGCTGATGTTGGACGAGTAGCCGCGGATGCCGTACTTGATGGCGATCCGGGCCGCCGCCATGTTCGCCAGCATCCCGGGCAGCAGGTACGGGCTGACCGCCGGCCGGCCGCGTTCCCGCCGGGCCACCGCGAACTGCTCGTACGTCTCCAGCCCGCCGCCGCCGGTGGAGACCACCACGGCGACCCGTTCCGGGTCCACGTCCCGGCCCACCGTCAGCCCGGCATCGGCGATCGCGTCATCCGCGGCGGCGATCGCGAGCAGCACGAACCGGGCCACCGCGCGGGTCTCGGTGGGTGGCAGTACCTCGGTCGGGTCGATGTCCGGCGCGATCCCGGCGGTCTCCAGCAGGCCGGCGACCGGGTGCTCCGGCGGCGGCGTGCGCAACCCGGACCGGCCGGCGCACAGCGCGTCGAACACCTCACCCGGTTTGCGCCCGAGCGGCGTCACCAGCCCGATGCCGGTGACCGTCGCGGCCGGCCGGGTGGCCGCCGTCATGACCGCCTCACCGTGCGCCCAACGCCTGCAGGTACCGCTCGCGCAGGTGGAACTTGCGCACCTTGCCGGTCGGGCCGAGCGGGATCTCGTTCTCCTCGACCACCACCACCCGGCGGACGGTCGGCGCCACCTGCTCGCCCAGCGCCGTCCGGATCGCGGCGGACCGGTCGGTGCCCGGGTCGGCGGCCGGGTCCAGCTCCAGCAGCACGTCGGTGAGCACCCGGTCGCCCTCGCGCACCGCGACCACCGTGCAGTCCAGCACGTCCGGGTTGGCGGCCAGGATGCGCTCCTCGGACAGCGCCGTGTAGAGCCGGTTCCCGTTGCCCAGGTCGACCGAGTCGACCAGGCGGTCCACCTGGTAGAAGTAGCCCTCGTCGTCCCGCCAGCCGAGGTCGCCGGTCAGGAAGTAGCCGCGCACCCGGGTCCGGTAGGTGGTCACCGAGTCGTTCCAGTAGCCCAGCGCCAGCGTCGGCGACTTGGTGCCGAACTCGCCGATCTGCCCGTTCGGCACCTCGTTCCCGTCCGGGTCGAGCACCACGACGTCGGCGAACGTGTGCGTCCGGCCGACACACCGGCCGTACCTGTTGGTGTCCTTGGTGTGGGTGATGAAGAAGTGCGAGTGGCCCATCTCGCTGGAGCCGAGCCCGTCGATGAACACCGAGCCGGGCTGGCGTTCGCGCCCGGCCGAGGTGACCACGGTGCGCTTGCCCTGGGCGACCAGCCGGCGGATGTGCGCCTCGTGCGCGCAGTCGCCGGTGTTCCACCACAGCGCGACCGAGTCCAGGTCGCGAGTGGACAGATCGGCCTTGGCCAGGTCGGCCCAGGTGGTGGCGAAGCCGAGCACGCCGCTGGGCCGCCACCGCTCGATCGCGTCCAGCACGCCGGGGCCGGTCTGCCCGGACAGCATCAGCAGCTCGCTCTGGCCGGCCAGCGAGAAGTTCAGCGCGATCAGGCCGGCCGCGTGCGCAACGGGCAGCGCGGACAGCATCCGCTCGATGCCCTGCGCCTTCGGCATCAGCAGCCGGTGGTGGATCGCCGCGAACAGGCTGCCGTGCGAGTGCACCACCGCCTTCGGTACCCCGGTGGTGCCGGACGAGTGGGTGATCGCGACCGGGTCGTCCACGTAGTGCCGGTACGGCGGCGGCGCCGCGGCCGGGTCGCCGGCGCCCAGCTCCTCCAGCCCGGCCAGCACCGGCAGGCCGGTGTCGTAGCCCTGCAGCTGGGCCAGCCGCGGCGCGTTGGCGAGCAGCCCGACCGCCTTCAGCCGGCCCAGGTAGAGCGCGGCCAGCTCGGCCGGCAGCTTCGCGTTCACCAGGGCCGGGATCGCGCCGAGCCGGGTCAGCGCCAGGAACGCCAGCACCGTGCCGGCCGCGGTGGTGGACGAGACCGCCACCGGGTCCCGCGGCCGGACGCCGAGCGCGTGCAGGCTGGCCGCGGCGGCCCGCACCCGCTCGTCCAGGTCGCGCAGCCGCAGCGGCTGCCAGGCCGGCAGCCCGTCCACGTCCGTGTCGAAGGTCAGCGTCGGGTCGTCCAGCCCGATGCCGCGGTCCACCAGGGTGGTCAGCACATTGCCGGCGCCCAGCGCGGGATCGGCGGCCAGCTGTGCCCGAACGCTCTTCATGATTTCCCTTTCCTCACTGCGGCTCATCGAGACTGCGGCTGATCCGGGGCTGATCGCGGGGCTCATCCGGGCTGGTCGGCCGGGTGTCGCCCGGCGCCGGGCCGACCAGCAGCGCGGTCGCGGCGTCCCGGCCGGCGCCGTCGGCCAGCTCGGCGGCGATCACCAGCACCTCGCTGGCGTCGCCGTCGGCCAGCAGCAGCTCGGCCACGGCCAGCCCGTCGGCCAGCGCGTCACCGGCCGGGCTGGTGCAGACCACCGGCCCGGCCAGCCCCCAGCGGGCGGTGATATGGCCGACCACAGCGTTCGGGTTGGACTGGAAGAACAGCAGCGGCGGCACCCGGCGGCCGTCCCGCAGCGCGTCCGCGACGGCGTCCGCGGTGCTGGTGTCGCCGCGCACGCTGGCGAGTACCACCGCGGTGCTCTCGGCCCGGGACGGCGGCGCCGGCGGCGCCTCGTACCGGTCGCGCAGGCAGCGCTCGGCCACCTCGGCCACCAGCGGGTTGAACGCGGAGACGATGAAACCGGCGATCGGCGGCAGCGCATCGCCCTCGGTGGCCGGCCAGGCCGCCCGGGCCAGCACCGTCAATCCAGCCGGGACGGTTCCGTCCACTATGGACCGCGTCGGGACCGCCGTCATGGTGCCGCCACCAGCAGCGCGGTGTTCGCACCGCCGAACGCGGCATTCAGGCTCAGCGCGTACCGCGGCCGCGCCGGCCGGGCCTCGACCACCACGTCGAGGTCGCAGTTCGGGTCCGGGCCGAGGTAGCCGGCGTTCACCGGCAGCTGCCCGGCGGCCAGCGCCAGCACGGTGAGAGCGATCTCGATCAGGCCGGACGCCTCCAGCGCGTGCCCGTGCACCGACTTGGTCGAGCTGACCGGGATCGTCGCCGCATCCGGGCCGAACACGGTGTGCAGCGCGGCGGTCTCGGCCGCGTCGCTGAACGGGGTGCCGGTGCCGTTGGCGTTCACGTAACCGACCTCGGCCGGCAGCACGCCGGCCCGGTGCAGCGCCGCGTCGATCGCCCGGGCCAGCCCGGCGCCGTCCGGCCGCGGCTGGCAGACGTGGTACGCGTCGCCGGCCCGGCCCCAGCCGGCCAGCGTGGCCCGCACCGGGGCGCCCCGGTCGGCGGCCGCCGCGGCCGACTCGAGCACCACCGCGGCCACCGCGTCGCCGAGCAGCAGGCCGGTCCGGCCGGCGGAGAACGGCCGGGCCCGGTTGTCCTTCGCCAGCGCGCGGCCGGCGTCGAACAGCGCGAACGTGTCGGCGTCGACCAGGTAGCCGGCCGCGATCACGGCCCGGTCCAGCTCGCCGCGGCTGATCTGGCCGGCCGCGTCGGCCAGCGCGGTGCTCGCCGCGACGCAGGCGGCGGTGTAGGTGCGCGGTACCGGCCCGAGCCCGGTCCGGGCGGCCACCTCGGTCGCGACCGTCCGGTTGCGACGGTCGGCGTGCGCGGCCAGCAGCAGCGGGGTGCCGGCCAGCCCGGCCGCGCCGGCCAGCTGGGCATCGGCGCAGGCCGCCTGCACCGCGGCGGCCAGCTCGTCGGTGAGGTCGGGCGCGCCGGGCATGGTGGCCGCGACGTTGGTCCGGTACGCGCCGGTGTCGAACCGGGTGACCGGGGCGAATGCGGGAGTGCCGGCCAGCGCGGCCGGCAGCAGCGCCCCGGCTCCGGCGCCGAACGCGCTGCGGACGGCCAGGCCGGTCAGCACCGGCGACAGCTCACCCACCGCGCACCTCACCGGCGACCCCGTCCGCGCCGGCCGCGTCGTCCGCGGTGGCGGGCTGGCCGAGCGCGGTGCGCAGCTGGTCGAGCGCGCCGCTGACGGTGGACATCGAGGCGAAGGTCTCGTCGTCGAGGTCCAGCAGCACCGAGTAGTGCTGCTCGACCTGCGCGACCAGCCAGGTCAGCTCCAGCGAGCCGAGCTCCTCGCTGACCTCGTCCGGCTGCCGGTCGCCGTAGCTGGCCAGCATGGCCAGCACATCGGCCCGGCGCAGAAAGCGCTCACTCATGACCACTCCTCCGGACGGTGCGCCGAACGGCGGCACACCGAACGGCGCCCCACTGAGCGGGGCGCACCACGCCGGAGAGCGCCGCGGGACGCGGCGCCGGGGAGCGCCGCCGGCGCCACCGGCGCCGGCATTGTCGAGAAGGGACACTGGTCCGCGGTGGTCCGCTCCGGGCCCGCCCAGCCCGGCGCGGTCATACCGCGGTGTCGGCGGCGGCGACGGCCGCGTCGTCGGCGATGGTCGCCGGGTCGGCGGCCAGCCGCGCGGCGAGCGCGGTCGTGAACTCGTCCAGGGTCATCAGCGCGAGCGTTTCCATGTCGTCGTCGCTGAACTTGATCTGGTAGCGGTCCTCCAGCCGGACCGCGAGCTCGGCCAGCGCCAGCGACTCCAGATCCAGCCCGGCCGGGCCCAGGTCGGTGTCGTCGGTGACCTCGCTCACGTCGTAGTTCATTTCCTGCAACGCAGCCAGGGTGAACTGCCGCAACTCGTCTTTCATGTGGCCATCGGCGGCCCCGTCCCGCCGGTGGGCGAGACGGCCCGCCGATCCCTCCTCTCAGGGAAACGGTGGACGTGCTGTTTGGCGGCAGTCAGCCGCTTGGTGCCACCGGCCGCGGTCAGGGGCCGGTGGGTGGATCGCTGTCCACGGCGGCCCGGAGTGCGGCCGCGTCGCGGACGATCTTCCCGGTGGCGGTCCGGGGGAGCTTGGGGAGTACGTGCAGCCGGCGCGGGCGCTTGAACGGCGCCAGCTCGCGGGCCACCGCGTACCGGACGGCGTCCACAGTGGACCCGTCGGAGAGGGCGAGGTAACCGTCGATCTCGCCGCCGTCGAAGACGACGACGACCTCGGTGACCTCGGGCAGCGCGGCCAGCGTCTGCTCGACCTCGGTGAGGTCGACCTTCAGGCCGCCGATCGAGATCTGCGAGTCCAGCCGGCCGAGGATGGTGACCTGCCCGGTGGCCGGGTCGACGCTGGCCGCGTCCTTGGTGTGCAGCCAGCCGTCGGCCCACCGGCTCGGGTCGGTCAGCCCGATGTACGGCGAGGACGGCCGGCGGATCCGCAGCTCGCCGTCCTCGGCCCGGACCTCGATGCCGTAGGCCGGGGTGACGGTGGGCCAGCCGGTGCCGAGCAGGTCGGTGGCGATCACGCCGACCTCGGTCATCCCGTACATGGTGCCGAGCGGTACCCGGTAGCGGGCGGCGAACCGGGCCGGCACCCCCGGGCGCACCAGCTCGCCGGCGACGATCATCTTGACCAGCTGCGGCAGCGGCGGCGGCTCGGCCACCGCGGTCAGCAGCTCGGCGTGGAACGGCACGCCGAGCACGGTGGTCGGCGCCGAACCGGCGGCCACCGCGGCCAGCACGCCGTCCGCGGTCAGCCGCTCGGCCAGCACCAGTTGCACGCCGGCGTGCAGGCCGTGCAGCAGCCCGCCGACCAGGCCGAGCACGTGCACCATCGAGGCCAGCAGCACGATCCGCTCGCCGCGGCGCGGGTAGTCCGGCAGCCGGGCGTAGCGGTCCAGCTCGGCGATCAGGTCGTCCGAGGTGCGCGCGATCACCTTCGACGCGCCGGTGGACCCGGAGCTGAACTGGATCAGCGCGTGCCCGGTGGCCGCCTCCCGGCCGTCCGGCCGCGCGGTGACCGAGAGGCCGAGCACGTCGGCGTACCCGCGCAGCCGGCCGCCGGCGACCTCGGTGGGCTCCACCACGAACTGGGCACCGACCCGGTCGAGCGCGCGGGCCACCTCGTGCGCGGTCAGCCGGTGGTCCAGCAGGCTCACCTGGGCGCCGGCCCGCCAGGCGGCCAGCAGCGTGGCGACGAACGCGAGCGAGGGCGGCAGCCGCAACGCGACCGTGCCGCCGGGCACCAGCCCGGCGGCGGCCAGCCGCTCCTGCTGCTCGGCGACCAGCGCGCGCAGCGTGCCGCGGTCGACCGGGCGAGCAAAGGACAAGCACACGTCAGCGGCGTCGCCGCTGAGGAGAACCCCATCGACCCAGCCCGTTGGTAACGGAGCCACTGAGGCGTCCGAAGCAACAGAGCCCTTCATTAGAGGACCCCCAAGCATTGGCAACTTCGATTAGTCGGAATGTCGCATTCGCTTCGGTTCGGACACCCGTCGGCAGAGTTTCACACAGGGCAAGCGTCGTCAAGCGGAGTGAGTAGTTTCAGGCTCTTTAGCTGCGAAGCTGCCCTACCTGAGTACGGTGGACGACGCCATCCGGGCGAGTGTCACAGGGAGGACAGCGTGATGACCGACGGGGCGCCGACCAGCGGCGGAACCGACCCCGGCTTGTTCGCCGAGATCGTCGGAATACTCCTTGAAGTTACCCGGGAGAGCGCTGAATGGGCTGCCACCATTACTCCGAACGCCAGGCTCGAAGTGGACCTGGGGATGGAAAGCATTGAACTGTTAGCACTTGCCGAATTGCTACAAAGCCGATACGGCGACCGGGTCGACCTGCCGGCCTTTGTAGCCGGTCTGGACATCGACCGGATCATCGGCTTGAGCGTCGCCGATCTGGTCGACTTTGTGGCCGCGCAGCGGGCGGCGCCGGCGCCGCGGATGCCCCCCGCCGGCACCCCCGGCGAGCCGGTTATGCCCTCGGCGTCACCAGTTATGCCTGGTCAGCCGGTCGGCGGTGGGGCATGAGCCGGTACCTGATCATCACGCTGCCGCTGGCCGGGCACGTCAACCCGACCATCGGGATCGCCCGCGAACTGGTCGCCCGCGGGCACGAGGTGGCCTGGGTCGGGTCCGAGATGGTGCTCCGGCCGATGCTGGGGCCGGACGCGACGATCCTGCCGACCGGCAGCCGGCTCTACCGGGCGCAGGGCGGCCAGGGGGCGGCCGCGGTGAAGTCGCTATGGAAAAGCTTCGTCGTCCCGTACGCCAGGTTCGTGCTGCCTGCCGTGGAGAAAGCGGTCCATACGTACCAACCGGACGTACTGCTGGTGGACCAGCACGCGCCGGCCGGCGGCATCGTGGCCGATCGGCACGGGCTGCCGTGGGCCGCGCTGGTGTCCTCCTCGATGGAGCTGACCCGGCCGTTCGCGGCGCTGCCGAAGGTGGAGGAGTGGGTCGCCGCCCAGGTCGAGAAGGTCTGGACCGAGGCCGGCGTGCCCGCCGAGCAGCGCTACGACCTGCGTTTCTCGCCGCACCTGGTGATCGCGCTGACCTCGCCGGCGCTGACCGGCCCGGTCCGGTTCCCGGACCACTACGCGCTGGTCGGCCCGATCCTGGCCGACCGGCCGCCGACCCGGGAGTTCCCCTGGGACCGGCTCGACCCCGACCGCCGCAAGGTCCTGGTCTGCCTCGGCACCCTGCAGCCCGAGCACGTGACCGCGTTCTACCCGCGGGCGGCCGCCGCGCTGGCCGGGTTGCCCGGGGTGCAGGGCATCATCGCCGCCGGCCCCCAGATGCTGCCGGACCCGCCGGCGAACGTGCTGGTGGCCCCCTGGGTGCCGATGCTCGAACTGCTGCCCCGGGTGGACGCGGTGGTCTGCCACGGCGGGATGAACACCGTCTGCGAGACGCTGGCGCACGGCGTCCCGCTGGCCATGGGTCCGCTGATCAACGACCAGCCGGTGACGGCGAACCAGGTGGTCGCGGCCGGCGCCGGCATCCGCATCCTGCTCCGCCGGATCCGCCCGGACGAACTGCGCGCGGTCGTCACCACCCTGCTGGACGACCCGGCCTACCGGGCCGCGGCGGAACGGGTCCGGGACGACTTCGCCGCGGCCGGCGGGGCCCGCACCGCCGCCGAGCGGCTGGAACGGCTGGCCCATCCCGGAACTGACCAGAAGTCCCACGTTGTCCCCGAACGTCAGGACACCCTAGCCTGACGCCCCGCTGTCGCCGGCTGTTGCCGGCCCACCCCCCGTACGGAGTAGGGAATGATCGAGACCAAAGGGCTGCGCAAGTCGTTCAGCGTCGGCAAGCGCGGCAAGAGCACCAAAGTGGACGCCGTCCGCGGCGTCGACCTCAAGGTGGACGAGGGGGAGATCTTCGGCTTCCTCGGCCCGAACGGCGCCGGCAAGACCACCACGCTGCGGATGCTGACCACGCTGATCGAGCCGGACGGCGGCGAGGCCACCATCGCCGGGCTCGACCTGCGCACCCAGGGCAAGGAACTGCGCCGCCGGATCGGCTACGTCGCCCAGGGCGGCGGCACCACCGACGAGGCCACCGGCCGCGAGGAGATCATCCTGCAGGCCCGCATGTACGGGCTGAGCAAGGCGGACGCGCAGCAGCGGGCCACGCAGGCGCTGGACGCGTTCCAGCTGACCGAGTTCGCCGACCGGCACTGCAGCACGTACTCCGGCGGCCAGCGCCGCCGGGTGGACATCGCGATGGGTGTCATCCACAACCCGAAGGTGGTCTTCCTGGACGAGCCCACCAGCGGGCTGGACCCGCAGAGCCGCGCCCGCACCTGGGACGAGGTGCGCCGGCTGCGTGGTGAGGGGATGACCGTCTTCCTCACCACGCACTACCTGGACGAGGCGGACGCGCTCTGCGACCGGATCGCGATCATCGACAACGGCGAGATCGTCGCCGAGGGCACCCCGGCCGCGCTGAAGCGGGAGATCGCCGGCGACGTGGTCACCATCGGGGTGAACGGCTCCACCCCGACGACGGCCGAACTGCTCAGCGGCTTCGACTACGTGCGCAATGTGGAGACCGCCGGCGAGGGCACCCTGCGGCTGTACGTGGACGAGGCGGCGACCGCGATCCCGCAGATCCTGCGTGCGCTGGACGGCTCGGGGATCACGTTCGACAAGATGGAGCTGACCCGGCCCAGCCTGGACGACGTGTTCCTGATCAAGACCGGCCGGACCCTGCGCGAGTCCTGACCATGCCCCCCGACGGCCGCCTGCGCTGCCGGCTCGCCGGGGCTCACTCCGTTACCGCCTCATGCTCGCTGCCTACCCGGCCGTCAGACCTTCGCGAAGGAAGAAAATGAAGCTGCTCCGTGACACCTGGATCGTCTTCCAGCGGCAGCTGCTGCTGGTCGTGCGGACACCGACCCGGCTGGTGGTCGGGTTCGTCCAGCCGATCGCGTACCTGCTGCTGTTCGCGCCGCTGCTCAAGCCGGCGCTGGCCTCGATGGGCGCCCGCACGTACGCCGACGCCTACCGGATCTACGTGCCCGGCCTGCTGATCGTGCTCGTGCTGTTCAGCGGGTTCTTCACCGGGTTCGCCCTGCTCGCCGAGCTCCGCGCCGGGATCATCGAGCGCTCCCGGGTGACCCCGATGAGCCGGTTCGCCCTGCTGTTCGGCCGGGCGCTGGCCGAGGTCGCCACGATGATGGCCCAGGCCGTGATCATCACGATCTTCGCCCTGCCGTTCGTCCGCCCGTCCGTCGGCCCGCTGCTCCTCGCGTACCTGCTGCTCAGCCTGATGGGCCTGTTCGCGTCCACGATCTCGTACGCGATGGCACTGCGGATCAAGAACATCGCCGCCCTCGGGCCCCTGATCAACACGGTTTCGCAGCCGCTCGCCCTGCTGTCGGGCGTCCTGCTGCCCCTCACCCTGGCGCCGATCTGGCTGGTCCGCGTCGCGGACTGGAACCCCTTCTACTGGGCCACCAGCGGGGTCCGCGCGCTGTTCGCCGGCAATGTCAGCGACGACGTGGTCTGGAAGGCGCTCGCGATCAACCTCCCGCTCTCCCTGCTGGCCGTGGTCTGGGCGACCCGGCTGTTCGCGAAGCGGGTGCAGTAGGTCGCCCCGGCCGGGCGCGGCAGCGCCGCGCCCGGCCGGCGGTCAGCTGTCCCGGGCCGCGCGGACCAGGTAGGCCCGGTTCTCGGCCTCGATCAGCGGCGCCTGCCGGACCACCGGTGGCATGCCCCGGTCGGTGAGCAGGTCGCGGATCGCGTCCAGCCGGTTGTCCAGGTCCTGCACCTCGATCACCACCTGCTGGATCAGCGGCCAGTGCTCGGCGTCGATGCCACGCAGCACGTCCACCTCGGCGCCCTCGGCGTCGATCTTGAGCAGGTCGACCGGTCGGCCCGCCTGCAGGTAGCTGGACAGCCGCTGGACGTCGGTGGTCAACTGCTGGGCCCGGTGCATCCGCTCTACCACCTTGACCGCGAGCGTCTTCGCCATATTGGCTTTCTGCAGTTCCTTGATTTCCGGGTACCGGGTGGAATTGCCGGGGATCAGCGGGTAGTAGGTGAACGGGACGTCCCGCTCAGCCACCGCACCGAGCGCGACCGGCTCGACGGTAATGTCGGACAGCCCGTGCAGTTCGATGTTCCGGCGAAGTAGTTCGACCGACGGCGGGGCCGGTTCGAAAGCCAGCACGACGGCATCCGGATGCAGCGACTTCAGGTAGATCGCGAACATTCCGATATTCGCGCCGACGTCCAGTACGTACGGCTTCGGCGGTAGTGGGATATCGGCGTAGGTGCCGGCCTGGTAGATCTCCTCGTAGATGAAGCGGGCTTCCACGGCGCTGGCCGCGTAGATGCGCAGGGTGGGGTCCAGTTCGACCAGTTTGCCGTCGGACATTGCGTCTCTTCTCTGCTCGGGTCAAGGAACTGATGATCAGCCGGTGGTCTTGCCGTCGGTGCGCAGTAGCCGCACCAGCCCGTCCCGGCACGGGAAATAGACGTGATCGACCGCCAACTGCGGCCCGGCTGCGCCGTTCGGGTCGACCGGTTCGGCCGGCTCGCGCAGCGGGCCGGCGTATTCGGCCGAACGGACCGGGTACTGCCGGCCGTCGATCGAGACGAACGCCCGCGGGTACGGGCCGAGCAGCGCGCGGACCAGCGCGTCAATCTCGGCGAATGTCATCGAACTGGATATTTCACCATCAGCCGGGCGGCGTTTCGGCCAGACCGAGGCGATTCCGTCGTCCTGTCGCTGTGCCGGCACCGCCCGGTCAGCCAGTTGTCCGGCGAGTTCGAAGCCGGCGGTGAAGTGGGTGCCGGCGATCCGGTAGAACAGCGAGGCGGCCGTCTCGCGCGGGTGCACCGGCAGGTCGTGCTGGGCGATGACCGAGCCGGTGTCGGCCGCCGCTTCCAGGAAGAAAACGCTGAGCGCGGTGCTGCGCAGGCCTTTGATAATCGTCCACGGAATGGGTGCCTGGCCGCGGCCGGTCGGCAGTTTCGTCGGGTGCATGCCGATGCAGCCGGCGGCGCCCGGCGCCGTCTCCCCGGGTTCGGCCGCGGGGATCGCCAATACCTCCGGCGCCACCAGCCGTGACCAGCCGATCACCAGCAGGTAATGCGGCTGGCATTCCCGGATCGAGCCGGCCAGGTCGGTCAGCCGGCCGTCGGTCGTATAGACGTGCCGGACGCCCTGCTCGGCGGCCAGCCCGGTGCTGGACAGGAAGCCGACCGTGCCGCCGGCCCGGCCGGTGTCGAGCCCGACCATCATTTCCACCGAGAGCCGGCCGTCCAGGTACGCCGGGGCGGCGAAAATGCCCTCGAACGCCCGCAGCCCAAAGGTATGGCCGGTGACCAGGATCAACCGGGTGGGGCTACTCACTGACGCGTCCTCCGTGATTTACGTCGATGATGTCGACCTGGCCGCTGGCCGCGTCGACGGTGAAAGCGACCTGCGTGTTGGGGTGCTGCAGGAATTCCTCGGCGAGTTCCGGCCGGCTGGCCGGGTCGGCGAGGAATTCCAGGCCGAGCCGGGTGCCGAAGCCGGACCCGCCGGCGGCGCAGACGATCCGGGTCGTCGGCGCCCACGGATTGAGCAGCACCGAAATCAACCCGGCGTCGTGCCGCACCACCCCGTCGGCGCCGAATTCCGGGTACCGCCGGCGGCCGTCGGCCCGGTTGAGCAGGTAGGCCGGCTCGGTCCGGGGCAGGTCGTACTCGATCGCCCAGCGGGTGCTCGAGAGCCGGTTGTAGAGATCCCGGACGACCGGGTTGCTGACCGCGCCGCCGGCCAGGATCACCTGCCCGGCGCGCAGGATGTCGGCCGCGTCCGGGCTGTTGGAGAACTTCTCCCGCAGCGGCGAGGACGGCGCCCACTGGCTGGCGAACGCGTGCCGCAACCGGTCCCGACCTGCGTTCTCGTGCACCGTCGGCCAGTCGATCGGTTCGCCCGGGGCCGAGTAGGCCTCGTACAGCAGGGTGATGTCGGTCGGCCCGACGATCGGCGTCCAGAGCCGGTGGAACATCGAGTCGCTCAGCCCGACGGTCTTGGTGAGCACGTCCACCGCGTCGTTCTGGTAGCCGACCTCGAACCCCTCGGCCCGGTCCAATCCGGCCAGGCCGCCGAGGCGCATCTCGTGCTTGGCCAGGTCCACCCGCTCCAGCCGCAGCTGCTGGGACCGGTGCTTGGAAAGGGCCCGGTTCTTGCTGTCCAGCCGGGCCCCGGAAACATCGATGAACACCCGCGGGGCGAACCGGTCCAACTCGCTGGAGAGGTGAATGGAATAGTGCAGGAAGACCCGCTTGCGGAATACCGCGTGGGCGATCCTATTCGCCTCGACATGGTCGTTGTGGCTGTCCGCCTGGGTGTGTGTCACGACGATATCCGGGTCGATCTGGCGGTCCGCGACCAATTCCCGGATCAGCCGGACGGTGTCGCCGTCGGCCCGCAGGTGCCCATCCGCCAGGCCACCGAAACAGACCCGCTCGGCCGGCACCCCCAGTTCCGCCGCGGCCTGCACCGCCTCGGCCCGCCGGATTTCCGGCTGCTGTCCGTCATCGGTCAGGATAAGCAGATCGACGGGCAGCCCGAGCGTTACCGATTTGCTGATCAGCGCACCCGCGCCGATTTCAATGTCATCCGGATGGGAACCGACCGCGAGCAGTCGCAGCGGCGCGCTCACGGCCGGCCAGGGGCAGCGGGCAACTGCCGGAATTGCCCGGCCGGATCGCCCCACGGCGATTGCTCCAGTCGGCCGTATTGCGTTTGCTCCGGCTGTCCGACGGCATTGGGCCGGGTCACACTAAACGGTCGTAACAGCACGCCGAGTGGCATGTGGACACCCCCAGATTGACGGCATCCTATTCTGCCGCAAGCCGGCACGCTCGTATATGTCGGCACTGCCGGGCAGTGCTACCGGCCCGATCGGGCAGGGTTGCGCGGCCTGGGTCAGCGCTGCCGGGAGGTGCCGCGCCGGGTTGGTTTGGGGTATCAAGGCGGGGTGCCCGCCCCGCCCGCCTCCCGGTCCGCCCGGCCGCCCCGGCGGGCCGGCCGGCCGTCGCGGTGGTCCGGCCGGCTGCCGCGCTGGGCCGGGCGGCTCGACCCGGACCAGCGGTACGAACTGCGGCTGACGCTGGCCGTGGTCGGCGCGGTGCTGCTCGGGGTGCCGTTCCTGCTGCTCCTGCTCGCGGTGCAGGGGGCCTGGTCGCCGCTGCTGCGGCTGGACCGCTCGGTGGCCGAGCAGCTGCACGCGCTGGCGCTGCGCAGCCCGCTGCTGGTGCACCTGCTGGACGCGGTCAGCACGGTGTTCGCGCCGCTGGTGTTCCGGCTGGCCGCGACCGTGCTGGCCGGCTGGCTGCTGCTGCGCCGGCGCACCCGGCTGGCCGCCTGGGCACTGGTCACCACCTGGGGCGCCGCGCTGCTCGGCGTGCTGCTGAAGGAGGCGGTGGCCCGGGCCCGGCCGTCCTTTGTGGACGCGGTCGCGGCCGCGCCGGGCCGGTCGTTCCCGTCCGGGCACGCGCTCGGCTCGGTGGTCGGCTGCGGCGTGCTGCTGCTCGTGCTGCTCCCGCTGCTGCCGCGGTGGGGCCGGCGGCTGGCCTGGTTCGCCGCCGGAGTGGTGGTGGCCGCGGTCGGCTTCGCCCGGGTCGGTCTCGGCGTGCACTACCTCAGCGACGTGCTGGCCGGCTGGGTGCTCGGGCTGGGGCTGCTGGCCGGCACGGTCGCCGCGTTCGAGAGCTGGCGCCGGGAGATCGGCGCCAGCACGCCGGAGCCGGTCGCCGGGCTGGAACCCGAGCTGGCCACCGGCCAGCGGGTACGACCGGACCACCCGGGGTAGACGGTCCACATGCGACCCATCTCGACCGACCGGGCGCGGCGGGCCGGCTGGCGGGCCGAACCGGGGGAGCTGCGGGCCGACCTGGCCGAGGCCGGCCGCCGGCTCTGG
>Ga0307500_10000282_pt1 | contig 17494 bp, 17 predicted proteins | sample 14_S_MG_FD_201362 | JGI IMG/M metagenome (GOLD analysis project Ga0307500, IMG submission 201362) | Soil microbial communities from Populus trichocarpa stands in riparian zone in the Pacific Northwest, United States - 14_S | ecosystem: Environmental > Terrestrial > Soil > Riparian zone > Trees... | reverse complement strand
TGACTTTGGCTGTCTTGCCATCCATTACGGCGACGCACGAATTCGTGGTGCCGAGATCGATCCCAATGACCTTTCCCATGGTCCTCATATCCTTCTTGTTGCGGCAGGTTGGCTGGGCCCTGAACGGCGCACCTAACCGAACCCCCAACGATCAATTACTCGCGATATTGCGACGGTGAGCCTCATATAGGAGGGGGGGTCGGCCCTGCAAGGACCGAACGCAAGCTTAGGGCCTGAAAAGGCTGACGTTTGAAAGATTGTGTCAGCCCGTGGCGGGCCGGCCTGTGCCTCAAGCGCCGTTAAGAAATCGGCAAGGCCGCTCACTTCGGGCCGCTCATCGCGCGCCACGGAGGCGTTGCGCACCGAAGCGGCATCCATCCTGCCTGGGCGGGAGCCCGCCGCCGCGGCAAGGGACGCGGTATTTGGCCGCTGGAAGCGCCTCAAAAAGCGCCCGGATAGCGAGCAAAATCCCGGGAAATGGCCGACATATCAGAACGTGACGGTGGAACGGACGCCCACCCTGCCCTGTTGCAGGGACATCAAAACCGCTAAAAGCGGGCCGGCCGGGACGACCCCTGTCGTGCCCCAAGGCTCCAAGATTGTCTCCAAGATTTCACCCGAGATTCCCAGCGGCATCGACGGCCCCACCGAGCGGCCGCCATGCAAACCCGGTAGATCCTTCATGAAGCTCCTTCGATCCTTCGCTGCGGTTGCCCTGATCGTTGCCGCCAATTCTACCGTCTTCTCTTCCGCGTTCGCCGCCGACCCGGTCTTCCCGCCGGGCGCCAGGGTAGGCATGACGCCGCTGGTCGGCCTCAACAAGGCCAGAGCCTTCGTCGGTTTCGAGACCGAGGATCAGGGGGTCAAGGTGCTGATCGCCGACCTCCCCGCCGAGGCCTATGGCGAGGTCGCCAATGCCTTCAAGGCCGCCCCGGGCGGCACCGGCGGCATCAAGCCGGAGAGCATCGAGACCGCGGCGGGGCTCGCCTACTACACCGTCGAAAACGGCAAGGATGGCGCCACCAGTGTGCGCCGCTATTCGATGATCCTGCCCGGCCCCACCTTCTCCGGCTATGTCGCCGTGCAGGTGCCGGAGAACGCCGCCAGGATCTATACCGACGACGCCGTGCGCCAGATGTTCGCTTCCGCCGTGATCCGCAACGAGGTCCCGGTCGAGGAGCAGCTCGGGCTGATGCCGTTCAAGATCAGCGAGCTCTCGAGCTTCAAGAACGTCCGCATGCTGGCGCCGGGCGCAGCCCTCATTCTCTCCGACGGCGACGAAAAGACCGGCTTCGAAGCCGCGCCCTTCATGATCATCGGCCTGATCGGCTCGACGGCGGCCTCGCCCGATGATCGCGGCCGCTTTGCCCAGCAGATTGCGACCACCATTCCCGGCGTGCGCGACGGCCGGATTACGATGTCGGAGCCGGTCCGCATCGATGGCCAGCCCGGCTACGAGACGCGGATCGACGCCATCAGCGGCAAGGACAACACGCCGGTCACCATCGTGCAGTGGCTGCGGTTCGGCGCCCAGACCTCGATGCGCATCATCGGCTCTTCACCGCGCGACGATTGGACCAGGGCCTTTCCGCGCTTCCGCGCGGTGCGCGACGGGATTCATCCGCGCGGCTGACGTTCGAAATTCGCAACGCCCGCCAAAACTTCGGGCTTTCGTTCGCACACCAATGGAACTAGCTTTTCCCCCATCGGGTTCATGATCGGGGAGACGCACCATGTTCACTCGCAGGCTGATTCTGACAGGTCTCGCCGCGACGTCAGCCGCTACCCTCGCCCCATCGGCGCTGTGGGCCGCACCGATCAAGCCTGATGACGCTTCCGCGCTGCTCGTCATCGACGTGCAAAACTGTTTCCTGCCGGGCGGCAGCCTCGCGGTAAAAGACGGCGAGCAGGTCGTTCCCATCATCAACCGCATCGCAAAGGGCTTTGCCAATGTGGTGATGACGCAGGACTGGCACACCGCGGGCCACGTCTCGTTCGCCACGTCCCATACCGGCAAGAAGCCGTTCGAGACCGTCGATCTCTCCTACGGCAAGCAGGTGCTGTGGCCGGATCATTGCGTGCAGGGCACCGAGGGCGCATCGCTGTCGAAGGACCTCGCAATCCCGCATGCCGGGCTCGTCATCCGCAAGGGTTTCAACAAAAACGTCGACAGCTATTCGGCCTTCACCGAGGCTGACGGCAAGACCACGACGGGTCTCGCCGCCTACTTAAAGGCGCGCAAGGTGAAGCGGGTATTCCTCGCCGGCCTCGCCACCGACTTCTGCGTGGCATGGAGCGCGCTCGACGCGCGCAAGGCCGGCTTTGAAACCTATGTGATCGAGGACGCCTGTCGCGGCATCGACACCCAGGGCTCGCTGGCAAAAGCCTGGACCGACATGACCAAAGCCGGCGTCAAGCGGATCAAGTCGGACGATATCGCGGTGTAGCGCATGCATGCTCTCGCGAGAATACCGGAATGTCTCCAACTGCTTGTCGGACATGAGCGATATTATCGCTTGACAGATCATAGCACCTAGCGATATTATCGCTTGTGAAAACGATCGCCTTAATGCTGAGCGCCGCGAAAGATATCGATGCGCTTCCCCGGGACGCTCGCGAGCAAGTGGAAGCTGCGCTCCGCCGATACGCTATGACAGGTCAAGGCGACGTGAAGGCTCTTCAAGGCCGCAACGGTTACCGCCTCCGCATTGGCAGTTACCGGGTGATCTTCGATGAAGATGCAACCACGATCCTGGCCATCTATATCGGCCGCCGGGCCACGACGACTTACAAGAGGAGCTAAGGCTGATGAGTGGGCCACAGATCATCCGGACGCCCGGCGGCGAAGAGCTGGTGGTGCTGTCCCGGGCCGAATATGAGGCGCTGCTCGAGCGCGCCGATCACGAGGCCGAGGATGCCGACGACGTCGCCATCTACGATGCTCGGAAGGCTGCTGACAGCGTCGTGCTGCCCCCCGAGGTCAGTGCTGCGATTCTTCGAGGTGAGAGTCGGTTGAAAGCCATTCGTAACTGGCGCGACGAGACACAGCTGCATTTAAGTTTTAAAACAGGCATCGGTCAGGGCTATTTGTCCGATCTCGAAAGTGGGCGCCGCACGGGAACTCCCGAAACCATCGCGAAGCTCGCGGAGGCGTTGAGTGTGCCGGTGGAGTGGCTTTCGTAGACTATAGCGCAGGCAGAGTGCTCGTCATCGTCGTTCATGGTCCGTCGTGATCTCGCGAATGAATGACGGGCAATTCGCGAGCTCGCCTGCTGGTATCGAGAGACTTCGGCACATACTGGCCGAAGACAATCGGGAAACTGATTTACGCCCAGAGAAATTCAGTTCTCCGCCGGTGCAGCTTTCGCACCGCCCTTGGAGACGGCGACCAGCGCCGGGCGCAGCACGCGCTCGCCGATCATGAAGCCGGCCTGCACGACCTGAACCACCGTCCCGGACGGAACGGACGGATCGGGCACTTCGTACATCGCCTGCTGGAAGTTGGGATCGAACTTCTCGCCGGACGGATCGAACTTCTTGACGCCGTTCTTCTCCAGCGTGTTGAGCAGCGAGCGCTCGGTCAGCTCGACGCCCTCGATGAAGGCCTTGAGGCCGGGATCGGCGGTCTCCTTGGCCTCGGCCGGAATGGCGTCGAGCGCGCGCTGCAAATTGTCTGCAATATCGAGAATGTCGCGCGCGAACCCGGTGATGCCGTAGGCGCGCGCATCGGTGACTTCCTTGGCGGTGCGCTTGCGCAGGTTTTCCATCTCCGCCAGCGTGCGCAGCATCTTGTCGCGCGACTCGGACGCTTCCTTGACCAGGAGCTCCATCGACCCTTCCTCCGGGTCGTCGGGCATGATGTAGGGTTTTGAGACCACGGGCTCGCCGGTCTGGGCCGGTTTCACATCATCGCTCGGCCGGTTGGGATCGGTCATAGGAATGCCTTCTCAAAAAAACGTATCTGGTTCGATGGGGATTTGCTGCGGGGGATATCGTGCTTTAGGGGCCGAAAATCAAGCACAACCAGCCCGGATTGAGGCCCTATTCGGGCCGGATCAGCCGCCGAGCATCCGGCTGACGATCCGGGCGGCGTAATCCACCGTCGGGATCACCCTGGCGTAGTTCAGCCGCGTCGGCCCGATCACGCCGAGAACCCCGACGATGCGGCCCGCGGCATCGCTATAGGGAGCGATGATGGTGGAGGAACCGGACAGCGAAAACAGCTTGTTCTCCGATCCGATGAAAATCCGCACCCCCTCGGCGCGCTCGGCCCGGCCCAACAGATCGATCACGCCGCGCTTGGTCTCGAGATCGTCGAACAGCGACTTGACGCGTTCGAGATCCTCAAGCGCGTGCAGGTCTTCGAGTAAATTGGCGTGGCCACGCACGATCAATTGCCGGTCGTCGTTGTTACCGCCGGACCAGCTTGCGATGCCGGCCGCAATCACCTTCTGCGTCAATTGATCGAGTTCGACGCGGCTCTGCGTCAGCGCGGTTTCGAGCTCGAGCCGCGCTTCGGCCAGCGTCCGCCCGCGAATTCGCGAATTGAGGAAGTTGGTCGCTTCGGTCAGCGCAGAGGAGGGAACACCGGGCGGCAGCGCCAGCACGCGGTTTTCGACCTGGCCGTCTTCGCCGACCAGCACGACCAGCGCACGTTCCGGCTCCAGCCGCACGAATTCGATATGTTTGAGCCGCGAATTGGATTTGGCCGTCAGCACCACGGCGGCGGCGCGCGTCAGGCCGGACAGCCGTGTCAGCGCTTCGCCGAGCGCCGCTTCGACCGATTGCGCGCGGCCTACGGAGGCAAGCTGGTTCTGGATCGATTCCCGTTCCGGCTCGGTGAGGTCGCCGACCTGCATCAGGGCGTCGACAAAGAACCGCAGGCCGAGTTCGGTCGGCAATCGTCCCGCCGAAGTATGCGGCGCATAGATCAGGCCGAGCTGCTCGAGGTCCGACATCACGTTGCGGACGGAAGCCGGCGACAGCGGCACCGCAATCAGGCGGGAAATATTGCGTGAGCCGACGGGTTCGCCGGTCGCGAGATAGCTCTCGACGATTTGACGAAAAATGTCGCGCGAGCGCTCGTTGAGCTGGGCGAGCCCGGCATGCGGCGCGATCAGGCCAATCGGGTCGTGGTGGGCCACGGGTCAACTCCTTGCACAGCCCCTAATTTGTAGCTCCGGCGGGCCAATGACAAGCGTTCCCTTTCCCGTCAAACAAGGCCAAAAGCCCTTGCCGCTGCGCACGCCCCCTCCTACAAGCACCGCGAACGAATTTTCGCTCGATTTCGAAAGGATTTCCCATGCGGCCAAGCCGCCGTGCGCCCGATCAGCTGCGCCCCGTGTCGCTGGAACGCGGCGTGGTCAAATACGCCGAAGGTTCCTGCATGGTTAAATTCGGCGACACCCATGTGCTGGTCACGGCCACGCTGGAAGAACGGCTGCCGCCCTGGCTGAAAGGCCAGGGCCGGGGCTGGGTGACGGCCGAATACGGCATGCTGCCGCGCGCGACGCTGGAGCGCACCCGCCGCGAGGCCGCCGCCGGCAAGCAGGGCGGCCGCACCGTCGAGATCCAGCGGCTGATCGGGCGCTCCTTACGCGCAGCCGTCGACCTCGAAGCGCTCGGCGAGCGTCAGATCACGGTCGATTGCGACGTGATCCAGGCCGACGGCGGCACCCGCACCGCCTCGATCACCGGCGCCTGGGTGGCGCTGGCGGACTGCATCGCGTGGATGAAGACCCGCAACATGCTCAAGGCCAACGTGCTGCGCGACAACGTCGCCGCGATCTCCTGCGGCATCTACAAGGGCACGCCGGTATTAGACCTCGACTATGCCGAGGATTCCGAGGCCGACACCGACGCCAACTTCGTCATGACCGGCGACGGCCGCATCATCGAAGTGCAGGGAACCGCCGAAAAGACGCCGTTCTCGCAGGACGAGTTCCTCGCGCTGATGGAACTGGCGCGCAAGGGTGTCGCGCGTCTGGTGGACTTGCAGAAGCTGGCCGTCGCGTAGTCTGATTGCACATGCACCGTCGAATCGCAGGCCGGCTCGTGATCGCGACCCACAATCCCGGCAAGCTCGCCGAGATGCGGGAACTGCTGGCGCCGCATGGCGTCGAGGCCGTTTCCGCGGGCGAACTGGCCCTTGGCGAGCCCGAGGAAACCGGCCAGACGTTTCGCGCCAATGCGGCGATCAAGGCGATCGCAGCCGCCGAGGCGGCGCAACTGCCGGCCTTTGCCGACGATTCCGGCCTGGTGGTCGACGCGCTGGACGGCGCGCCCGGCATTTACTCGGCGCGCTGGGCCGGCGAGGGCAAGGATTTTATGGCGGCGATGAGCCGGATCGAGCGCTTGCTGCAGGAACGCGGCGCCACCACGCCGGACAAGCGCAAGGCGCACTTCGTGTCGGCGCTGTGCGTCGCCTGGCCGGACGGCCATCTCGAAGAGGTCGAGGCCCGCGCCGATGGAACTTTGGTCTGGCCGCCGCGCGGCACCGCTGGTTTCGGCTATGATCCGGCGTTCCTGCCCGACGGGCACGTCAGCACCTTTGGCGAGATGACCTCGATCGAGAAACACGGCCTGCCACCGCTCGGCCTCGGCCTGTCGCACCGGGCACGCGCCTTCGTCAAGCTCGCGGAGATCTGTCTTGGCTAGCGCCGAACGCCATTACCCGAAGCGGGCCGCCTTCGGCGTCTACGTGCACTGGCCGTTCTGCCTGTCGAAGTGCCCGTATTGCGATTTCAACAGCCACGTCCGCCACGCGCCGATCGACGAGGAACGATTTGCGCGCGCGTTTGCGCGCGAGATCGAAACGACTGCGGCGCGCGCCCCTGATCGAACCGTCACGTCGATCTTTCTCGGCGGCGGCACGCCGTCGCTGATGCAGCCGCAAACCGTAGGCGCCATCCTGGATTCGATCGGCAAGCATTGGCGCGTCGCCGGCAATGTCGAGGTGACGCTGGAGGCCAATCCGACCAGCGTAGAAGCAACGAGGTTTCGCGGCTATCGCGCAGCCGGCGTCAACCGCGTCTCGCTCGGCGTGCAGGCGCTCGACGACGCTTCGCTGAAGGCGCTCGGACGATTGCACAGCGCACGCGAAGCGCTGGATGCGGTCGCGATCGCACGCAGCGCGTTCGACCGTTACTCGTTCGACCTGATCTACGCCCGTCCCGACCAGACCCCGCAGATGTGGGCCGACGAATTGAAGCTCGCAATTTCGGAAGCCGCCGAACATCTTTCGCTCTACCAGCTCACGATCGAGGAAGGCACGCCGTTCTTCGGCCTGCATGCGGCGGGCAAACTGAAAACGCCGGACGAGGCGGTGGCCCGCGCGCTCTACGATGTGACGCAGGAAGTCTGCGCGCATCACGGCTTGCCGGCCTACGAGATTTCAAACCACGCTCGGGTCGGCGCCGAATGCCAGCATAATCTGGTCTATTGGCGCGGCGACGAATATGCCGGGATCGGCCCGGGCGCGCATGGCCGCCTCGACATCGATGGCACGAGGCACGCGATCGCGACCGAAAAACGACCCGAGGCCTGGCTGATGCGCGTCGAGGCCAATGGCCACGGCGTCGTCACGGACGATGACCTCAACAGCGAAGAACGCGCCGACGAATTTTTGCTGATGGGATTGCGGCTTGCCGAGGGCATCGACCCCAAACGCTATTCGGCCTTGTCCGGCCGCGCACTTGACCCGAGCCGGATCGCCGTGCTGCGCGAGGAAGGCGCCATCATCGTCGACGCCGACGGCAGGCTGCGCGTGACGAAAGACGGTTTCCCTGTGCTGGATGCTGTCGTCGCGGATCTCGCGGCGTAACGGAGAACGACGTAGCCGGATGGAGCGAAGTGTAATCCGGGAAGTGTGCTTGCTGCGAGAACCCCGGATTGCGCTTCGCTCCACCCGGGCTACGAAAAAATCACGCCCCAAAACTCTTTGGCGAGCCTGCAACCGGCGTGCTGCCGCCGCTGGTGACCTTCATCACCGCAAGGCCGCGCTCGTTGCTGCCGTCGGAGCGGAACCGGAATAGCCCGTCGATGCCGGCAAAGCCCGACTGGTTGGTCAGCGTTTCCGGCGCAAAACGTTGCGCGCCCTGCTTCGACAGCGCGGCGACCAGCGCGACCGCGTCATAGGCCAGCGTTGCGGTGCGCACGGGATCGGAGCCGTATTTGGCGCGGTAGCGGCCGGAGAAGGCGCGGAAGCCCGACGGATCCGGCGCGGCATAGAGCCCGTCCTGCAGTACGGGGCTCGTATAGACGCGCGGATTGTCCCACAGCCCGGTGCCGAGCAGCTGGATGTTGCGCAAATTCGCGCCTGCCGCGGTCAAGGCATCCGCCGTCGCCACGACCGATTCGCCGTCGTCGGCGATGAACAGCGCATCCGCCGATCCCAGCGACTGCGCCACCGTCCGCGCGGCGGCCGAACGGTCGGAAGCATATTTCTCGAAGGCGACGATGCGTCCCTTGCGGCCGACCGCCTGCTTGAACGCTGCTTCCACCACATTGCCATAGGCATTGTCCGGCAACAGCGCCGCGAAGGATTTTTTGCCGATACTGGCGGAGTAATCGACGATCCGGTTGACGTCGGATTCGGGCAGGAAGCTGAGCAGATAGACGCCGCGTCCGGCGATGCTCGAATCGGTCGAGAACGCGATCACGGAGACCCCCCGAGCGCGCGTCAGTTGCGCGGTCGCCGGCACCGAGGCCGCGAACAGCGGGCCCAGAATGATTTCCGCGCCCTCGACGAGCGCCTGCTGGGTGACCTGCTGGGCGCCTTGCGGGCTGCCGCCATCATCCTTGATCAGAAGCTGGATGTTCGGATTCTGGAATTCCGCCAGCGCCATCTCGGCCGCGTTCTTCATCGATTGCGCGGCGACGCCGGCATTGCCGGCGGCTGAGAGCGGCAGGATCAAGCCGACCTTGACCTGCCCGGCGCCGACCGCAAGCGGCTGCTGCTGCGGGCCTGCGGGTCCCTCGGGCGCGGACGGGCCGAACGGGTTGGAAACCTGGCTGCCGGAGCAGGCGCCGAGCAGGGGTGCGCCGAGAATAAGGCCGACCGCCGCACGGCGGGTCGGTCCCGATAGCCTGGAATCCGGAGATCCAGGCTTGCGATTGAGCGGGCCTAACATCTTGTCTCTTCTCTTGACCGACCGCCGTCGGTCAGGATGCCGGCATTCTTGGCCAAGGCACCTGAACCGCTACTGAAACCACTACGGGATTCTGCATATTGTCCAGAATTAGTTAACCAAAACAAAAGGATTACTACCCCGCCGCATGTCGCGGGGAACTCCGGTCTTGCCGCCATCCCGCCGGATATAGCGCTTGCACCAAGACCGCTCTAGATTGCCATTATGCGCGCAAAACCCAATTCCAACTACGGGTCTGATACCGAACCGGGTTCGACCAACAGAACATTTTTGATTGGCGGCCACGTCCTCAATGCCCCGAAGCCGGTTCCCGGCCTCTATCTGGTGGCGACCCCGATCGGCCATCTCGGCGACATTACCCTGCGCGCGCTGGAGACATTGGCCGGTGTCGACATCATCGCCTGCGAGGACACCCGCATCACCCGCCGCCTGACCGAGCGCTATGCGATCTCAGCAGAGCTGAAACCGTATCACGAGCACAACGCGGCGATGGCGCGGCCGAAAATCCTGGAGAAGCTGGCGCAGGGCGCCTCGATCGCGCTGGTATCGGACGCCGGCACGCCCTTGATCTCAGACCCCGGCTTCAAGCTGGTGCGCGAGGTCTGTGCCGCCGGCCACGCCGTGATCGCGGTGCCCGGCGCGTCCTCGGTGCTGACGGCGCTTTCGGTCGCAGCGCTGCCCACCGACCGGTTTTTCTTCGAGGGATTTTTGCCGGCCAAGCAAGTCGCGCGGCGGACGCGGCTCGCGGAGCTTGCCCGGATCGACGCCACGCTGGTGATGTTCGAATCCGGCAACCGCGTGCAGGAGACGCTGGCCGATCTCGCCGAGATAATGGCCGGCCGCGACGCCGCAATCTGCCGAGAGCTGACAAAGCTGCACGAGGAGATCAAGCGCGCTCCGATCGTCGAATTGGCGAAAGCCGCAGATCAACTGGAAACCCGCGGCGAGTTCGTGCTCGTGATCGGCCCGCCACGCGCGAATGCCAATATCATGACGCAGCACGACCTCGACGACTTGCTGCGTTCGTCGCTGGCGCGCGACAGCGTCAAGGACAGCGTGGCGCATGCCGTCGAGCTTTCGGGGCGGCCGCGCCGCGAGGTCTATGCCCGCGCGCTGGAGCTCGCCAAGGAAACTGACAAGCAAGCCAGAGGCGACGATGGCGAAGACTGACGGCGTCAGGCCGCCCGAAGCGTCCGCCAAGATTGCCGCGCCCGAACGGGTCGCGGCCTTCCGCACCGGACTTTCGGCCGAAAGCCGCGCCGCCGCCCTTCTGATCGCCAAAGGCTACCGCATCCTGGCAAAGCGCTTCCGCACCCCCTATGGCGAGATCGACCTGGTGGCGAGGAAGCGCAATCTGATCGCCTTCATCGAGGTCAAGGCCCGCGCCAACCTCGATGACGCCGCCTATGCGGTGACGCCGCGCCAGCAGGCCCGCATCATCGACGCCGCCCAGGCGTGGCTGATGGCGCATCCCGAGCATGCCGAATTTGAGCTGCGTTTTGACGTCATCCTGATTGCGCCGCGGCGTCTGCCACGCCATCTGTTAGCGGCATTCGACGCCAGCACTTAATGAGACCCCTCCAGAGACCCGGACCCCCAATATGAAACTGAATGTCGCCGTCCAGATGGACCCCATCGCGCGTATCAACATCCGCGGCGATTCGACCTTCGCGCTGCTGCTGGAGGCGCAGAAGCGCGGTCACAGCCTTTCCTACTACACCCCCGACAAGCTCTCGCTGCGCGGCGAGGAACTGGTGGCGCCGGTGCATCATCTCACCGTGCGCGACGAAGTCGGCGACCATTTTACGCTCGGCGAAGCCAGGCGCGAGCCGCTGCAGGCGTTCGACGCCATCCTGCTGCGGCAGGACCCGCCCTTCGACCTCGCCTACATCACCTCGACGCATTTCCTCGAACGCATCCATCCCAAGACGCTGGTGGTGAACAACCCGGCCTCGGTGCGCAACGCACCGGAAAAACTGTTCGTGATGAATTTTCCGCAGCTGATGCCGCCGACGCTGATCTCGCGCGACCTCGACGAGATCAATTCGTTCCGCGATGAACACGGCGCTGTCGTCATGAAGCCGCTGCACGGCCATGGCGGCGCGGCGGTATTCCGCGTGATGCAGCAGGACATGAATTTCGGCTCGCTGTTCGACATGTTCTCGGTCACCTTCCGCGAGCCCTGGGTGATCCAGCGCTTCCTCCCCGAGGTCAAGCATGGCGACAAGCGCATCATTCTGGTCGACGGCGAATTCGCCGGCGCCGTCAACCGCGTGCCCGCGCCCGACGACCTCCGCTCCAACATGGTTCGCGGCGGCGCCGCGCAGGCCACCGAACTCTCAGCCCGCGAGCGCGAGATCTGCGCCACGCTCGGCCCCGCGCTGCGCGAGCGCGGTTTGCTGTTCGTCGGCATCGACGTGATCGACGGCAATCTCACCGAGATCAACGTGACGTCGCCGACGGGCATCCGTGCGATCCAGCGGCTCAACGGCCCGGATGTCGCGGCAAAGGTCTGGGATGCCATCGAGGCAAAGCGCGCCGGGAAATAATTTCCCTCGCGCTATCGGCCATGGAACCGAAGAGGGGAGCCGCGGCAGCCCTCCGGCTGCGCCGCCGGGTCTGGACGGCGGCATCCAGGAACGCCATTGCCATGCGATCCAGTATTCCACCATCATACAGCCATTCTTTGGACAAGAATGGACGGCGGGCAGGTGGACAGTCTGCCGTTACTTTTGGAAGACATTGGACTGAAAAATGGAAGCGCCAATGAACTCCACGCCGTCGAAAGACAACGTACCAAGCGATGGCCCGACCGGCCGCGCCGATGAGCAGCTCGCGCATGCCCACGAACAGATCGTGCAGGCGGATGAACAGCTCACGCGCCTGAGCGAACAGCTTGCGAAACTGGAGCGCGATGACGTGCGCCCGCCTCCGGCCGAGCCCGGCCCGCAACCGCCACCCTCACAATCATCAGCAACGCCGCCGCCCGCGACACCGTCCCCGCCCGCAAAGCCGGCGCTCGCGGTTCCCGTGGGCCTGATGCTGGCAGCGGGCATCGTTGTCGTGGCCCTGGTTTGGCAATCGTCCTATGGCGGCGGGGTCCGCCCTCCGCCGCAGCTCGCTTCAGCGCCATCATTGCCGCCGGAAAATTCGTCGGCGCAGCCCTCGCCGTCTACCGTTCAGCTGGCCGCGGTTGATGCTGTGCCGCCGCAAGTCCCGCCGCCGCCATCATCAGCGCCGTCGGCAACGACCCTCGCGCAGGCCGCACCACCGCAGGAAGCCCGACCGGCGACGGCCGCACCGCCGCCATCGGATCAAACGCAGTTGCTGCAGACGATGGCGCGCGACCTGGCGAATCTGGAGCGCAACATCGAACAGCTCAGGACGAACCAGCAACAGATGGCAAGCGACAATGCAAAGGCCATCGGGGAGCTGAAGGCGAGCCAGGACGAGATGAAGCGTGCGCTCGCCAGGGTTCCCGATCAGGCGCCGCCCAGGGCGTCATCGCTGCCGGCGCAGCCCGCTACGGCCTTGCGCAGGCCGGAGCGACAGCGGCCGCAAGTGCGAGCGCGGCCGAGATATCCATACCCGCAGGAATGGCTCTACGACGATTGGTAGCTGCGAAGCGGTGATTGTCGAAATCCGGTTCGGCGACAACGCCTCAAGCGATATTGCGCACTATGGAGTTGTGCGATGTCGTTGTCGCCACTCGACGGACTGATGTTGCTGGAAAAATCCAGAACACCATTGACAGGAAGCGGAGCTCACCTTTCCAGTAGAGGCGAGCCGGGGTCTCCTCTCCGAACTGATCTGCCTGGCTTGTCTTCAACGATAACCGGATGCATCCTGCCGCGCATATTGCTCAGAGGGTACTCGGTTGAGGATCGCTCTATTCGTAATTTCCATCTTATTGGTTTGCTTCCCAGGTTTTCTGGCGGCTGCTGAGTCCACGCGCCAGCCGTTCTCGGTTTCCTGGTCTAGCGCCGGTTCTCGGATCGAAGGCGATTTCTGGGACCTGTTTTTTTCGACGCCGCGAAATGGCATTCTGGTCGGACAGAACGGCTCTATCGCGAGAACGTCGGACGGGGGCGAGAACTGGCGGAATGTCGACAGTGGGGTTCAAGCCGACCTGTGGTCTGCCCATTTTCCGAATCCCTCGACGGGATGGATCGTCGGCGAAGGTGGTACGATCCTCGTTACACATGACGCCGGTGCCACGTGGCTGCCCCAACGCAGCGGAATCGCCGGCTCACTCGTTAGCGTTCATTTCACCGATACAGACACCGGCTGGGCGGTTGCATCTGATGGACGCATTATCTCGACGAGCAACGGCGGAGAAACATGGACCGTTGTTTGGTCGGAGCAAGGCGGAGCTTTCGCGGCTATAACCTTTGCCAATGGCAAGACGGGCTGGGTAGTTGGCAGAGGAGGAATAATCCTCCGGACTCGGGACGGCGGCGGCACTTGGAACCGGCAGGAAAGCAGCACCTCCCAAAATCTTTGGAGCGTGCACTTTAAGGACACCAATGAAGGCTGGGCCGTCGGAGACAGCGGGACCGTGCTGGTAACGCACGACGGCGGCATTCAATGGCAGGCACAGGCGAGCGGCAGCGAACGCGATCTCTCGAGGGTGTATTTTGTAAACACAACGACAGGCTGGATCGTCGGCGACGGCGGCACCATCCTGACGACGCGCAATGGCGGAGAACACTGGCGCTCGCAGGCGGCAGAAACCAAACGGCTTCTGATTGGCATTCAATTTGCGGATCAGAATTCTGGCTGGATTGTTGGTTTCCGGGGAACCCTACTCAAGTCGTCACTGACGGCCCTAGGGCCGGAACTCGCGCGCGCCTCGACCCAACCCTCTGGCATTCTCGGCGAGGTGACCTTCACATGTTCGCTCCGAGAAGCCGCGAGCAATCCTGTACGGAACATGTACCTGTGGGCACGGGTCGGCAGAGGCCCGTGGCATAGTCTCGGCGAAGCAACCTTGACCGCGCCGCTGCAGTGGGCGCGGTCTTGGAAGCCATCCGAACTCGGCTTCCATGCCGGAGACGAAATCGAATATCGAATCCAGCCCGACGATGGCGGACCTCCTGCGTTCTTTACGACTGGACGCTTTCTTTTCGAACCGTGGTGGGTCGTCTTCTGGCGGGACAACAAGCACGTATTGACGGGCATTTTGCTCGCTACGTCGGCGCTGTTACTGTTGCTGTTGGGTATCGGGCTGCTGCTTGTGTTCGCTCCCGCCACTCTGGCTCATATCGGCGCTCTACCGCTCGGAAAGGAGAACCCCGATTTTAAGCTCAATTTCGTGTCACTGTTAACTCTTGGAAACAGGCTGTTACAGGAACTGATTCTGCCGTTCCTGTGCCGTCATCCGCGTGTGAAGCGGGCCTGGATCGAACGATACCTGGACGGGCGCGCCAAATTCGAGAATCTGAATTCTCCGGCACGACGGGCTTTTTTCAACGACGCGGACATTCTGGATGCCTGGGTTACCTGCGTTTCCGGTCAGATCGAGTCAGGACTGAAGCAGATCGAACTTCTGCAGCAACGTCGAACCTATGTTGAGTTTCCGCTCAACGACACCAGCGGCGAGTGCGCCATCGAACGGCCGTCTCCTGAGACTTTCAGGCCGATCTTCGCTCGGAGCCGGACGGTCATATCCATCATTGGCGTCGGCGGCGCCGGGAAATCGACGCTGGCTTGCGCGCTTGGCCGTTGGGGTTTCGATCCTGACCCGCTTTACAGGCTGGCAGCGCACCGCATGGTGCCGATTTTTGTTGCCGAGGACACGACCAGCCTTTTTGAATCGGTGTCCGCCAATCTGCACAGAATGCTAGACGGTGACGATCTTTCTCCGGAGCTGGTGCGGGGCCTTCTGGCCCATAAGCGGCTACTGGTCGTCGTCGATGCCTTGTCGGAACGAAATGCGGAGACACAACGGCATGTTGAGCAGTTCCATAAAGCGGCGGAACCTATCGGCGCGCTCATCGTGACATCGCGCATCGCCCCTGACTTCGGACCTATCGATCGCACGGCGCTATATCCTGTACGCCTCGACGCCCGGCGAATCGTCCCGTTCATCATCGGCTATCTCGACCGCAGGGAGAGCGAGGGTCTGTTGCGCGACGGCCGGATGCAGCTGCAGCTTGGCGAGAAGATTCTCGCGTTGTCGGAAATGGGCGGTCAAAGAGCGCCCATTACTGCGCTGCTTGTGACCTTGTTCGTCGATAGTGCGCGACGCCGGGTTCAGGAGGGTCATGCCCTCGATGATTTGCCGAAGGTGATGCCCGACATATTCGTAGACTATCTGAAACGGCTGAATACGGTGACCGGCTCCTCCGAACAGAAAATAGCTGACCCGATATTCATTCAAGCGGGTCAGGTCGTCGCAGCGGTGAGCCTCGGAAGGAGCCTTGTTCCCCAAGATTTTCTGGCTGCCGAAGCCCTGGCGGCACTCTCGAAGGACGGGTTGGGGTCTCAGGGGCAGCAGCTGCTGGACCAGTTGATAGGCGCGGGCGTCATCGAGCGGCGCGCGCCTGGCGGCTACGTTTTATTGCGGTTCAGTCTGGACCCTGCGGCCGAGTACCTCGCAGCGACAAGGCAGATCATCATGCTGAAGTCGGCGGACGCACGGCGCTGGAAGACCTATCTGTCGTCGCTCAGGAAGATCGATGGATATCCCGATGTGATCGAGGGATATTTGACGGCTTTGACAAATTGCTATCGGGCCCTCAAGCAGGAACTCTCGCTGATCGATCTCGCTTTTCCATGGGAAGACAGCAACGATAGCGCCCCAACAACGCAACGGCTGCGACACGATACTACTTCGCAGCATCATTCCCCATATTGACGATCTGAACCCTCTGATTTTCGGTCGCATAGGGATCGTCCAGACTCTTGGGTTTGCTGCGCCCATATCCAACTGCGACAAGCGTATCCGGACGGACATCGAAGTTTTCAACAAGGAATCGCTTCACAGCGTCGGCGCGACGCTCTGACAAATCCTGACTGTAAGCCTCCCCCCTGCCTTCGACGGCGGAATGGCCGGCCACAACGTAGACGTTATCTCTTAGGCTCGGCTCTGTCAGGGCGCGGCCCAATGCCGACAGGGCATGGAATGCACCTGATCGGATCCGGATCTTCGACGAGCGGCTTTCGAAGCTAACTTCAAGGTCGATCCTTGGACGCTCCCGGACAATTTCGGCAACGTCCGCGCGCTCCGCTGCGCTCAATCCGGCCAAGGCCGCCCCGCAGGCCAGCCATTGCGCGACGGCCAGCATCATTGCAATGAACGCCTCACGCCTACCAAGCAAAATGCACTCCCCGATCGAGCTCAATGTGCGTTTTCGGCTGACGCACTGCAGCCCGATAATACTTCTGAATCCCGTACTTTCAAGGTAACAGGCCGGCCCCCTTTCTCAGGCATCTGAGGTTACGGCGAGAAGCTAGGATACCATCGAGAAAAAGTGCGGCACAAAATAGGATCGCATCGCATCATCGCGTTTTCACATCTAGCCTTTGCCCTCTCATCCCACTTGCCAATTTCGGGAAGCGGGCGCAGCCTGTAGTCACGGATGAATCTGTCCGGGCAGCATGCTGCAGTTCATAAAAAATAGTGGAGGAAGACGTATGACAATGAACGTTTCACGGCGGTCTTTGCTTGCGCTCGGCGCCGGCTTGGGCGCTTCAACGATGCTCGGCGGCAGCGCGCTGGCCAAAGCGCCGAAGCTTGGCACGCAGACGCCCTACTGGCATCGCTTCGTCCTCGGCGACGCCGAAGTGACTGTGGTTTCCGACGGCACGCTGCCGCTCGGTCCTCCCAAGGGCACCTTCGTCGGCGTGCCCGATGAAGAAGTGAGGAAGATGCTCTCCGACAACTTCCTCAATCCCGACAATGTCGTGCTCGAGCAGAACTCGCCGATCGTGAACACTGGCGACAAGCTGATCCTGTTCGACACCGGCATGGGCACGTCGAAAGCATTCGGGCCGACCACCGGCCGTCAGCAGAAGAGCATGGCGGAAGCCGGGATCAAGCCGGGCGATATCGACGCCGTGGTGCTGTCGCACGCCCATATCGATCATATCGGCGGCATCGTCGGCGCCGACGACAAGCCGTTATTCCCCAACGCGCAATACTACATCACCCAGAGCGACTTCGAGTTCTGGACCGATGAAGGCAAGCTCGGCGGCGACTTTAAGGATTTCGTGGTTCACGCCCGCAAGAATTTGCTGCCGGTGCGCGATCGCATCGTGTTCATCAAGGACGGTCAGGAATTCCTGCCCGGCGTGCAGGCGATCGCAGCACCCGGCCATACCGTCGGCCACACCATCTTCAT
>Ga0307500_10000281_pt1 | contig 17512 bp, 12 predicted proteins | sample 14_S_MG_FD_201362 | JGI IMG/M metagenome (GOLD analysis project Ga0307500, IMG submission 201362) | Soil microbial communities from Populus trichocarpa stands in riparian zone in the Pacific Northwest, United States - 14_S | ecosystem: Environmental > Terrestrial > Soil > Riparian zone > Trees... | reverse complement strand
AGCGCGCCGAGATTATAGATCAGAACGTCGCCGTCGTTCAGGCCGCTGACAGGCAGGACTTTCAGCAGCTCCGGAACGGTGTACGCCATCGCCCCGAGATGGATCGGAATATCCCGGCCCTGGCCGACCAGATCGCCCTTGGCATCGGTGATCGCAGACGACAGGTCGCCCGCTTCGCGCAGCAACGGCGAACGTGCCGAACGCGTCATCACCAGGCTCATCTCTTCGGCCGCCGCCGACAGGCCATGCCGGATCACCTCAACGGTAAACGGATCGAGCCTCATGGCGTCACCTTCGTCAGAAAGAGATGACCGATCGCGTCTGGTCTGGCCTGCCAGCCCGGTGGGATCACAACCGTGGACCACGCGTCTTCAATGATCGCGGGCCCGGAGACCGCTTCCTCCATGGAAGCACGGTCCACGATCTCGGTCGCCACGTCATGAACACCATCGAACGAGCATCTGCGTGAGGTCGCACGCAATTTTCGGATGGCGGTCGTGGGGCGGTCGACGATGGTGGTCGACGGCCGCCGCGCCTGCACGCGCACCGATTCGATGACGCAACTCTCCGCAGTCGCGTAGCCGAACAGTTCGTGGTGGCGGACGAGAAAATCTTCCCGCAGCCGCGTAGCGTCCAGTGGCAGCGAGAACGGCACCGCAATGGCGTCGTTCTGCGCGGCATAGCGCATCAATGCCACCAGCTCGACGTCGATCGCTGCGCGCGCAACGCCGTTGGCAATCAGCGGCTCCGACGCCTGCTCGATCAGGGTCTCGATCCGCTTCAGCACCCGGTCGAGATCGGTGCCGTCCAGCGCGACACGGAAGGTCTGCTGCTGCAGAAAACTGAAATCGGCGGTCAGGCAGCCAAGCGCGGAAAATGCGCTCGATGCGTTGGGCACCACGATCGAACCGATACCGTAGAGCTCCGCCAATCCTGCCGCGTGCATCGGACCGCCACCGCCAAAGGCAAGGAGCGTACAGTCGCGCCCGTCGATACCGCGTTCCACCGTCACCCGACGCAGCGCCCGCGCCATGGTAGCGTTGGCGACCTTGACGATGCCAAGTGCTGTTTCTTCAAGGCTCAGTTTCAGCGTCTGTGCAATGGGCGCAATGGCGCGCCGGGCGGCCTCGATGTCGAGGCTGATACGGTCCCCGAGCCGCGTCTCGGGGTTGAGATACCCGAGCACCGCGTTGGCATCGGTGATCGTCGGCGCAGTGCCGCCGCGGCCATAGCACGCCGGGCCGGGCTCCGACCCCGCGCTCTGGGGTCCCACGGTCAAGCCGCCCGGCCCATTGCGCACGATCGAACCACCCCCCGCACCGATCGAGTGAACCGCCAGCATCGGCTGACGCAGCGGTCGATCCCCGAGCATCCGGCCGTCAGTCATCTCCGCCTGCCCATCGATGATCAGGCAGACGTCGGTGGTGGTACCGCCCATGTCGAAGGTGAGCATTCTCGATGTGCCGAGCTGGCGGGCAATGCTGACCGACGCCGACACACCGGCCGCCGGCCCGGACATCGCCATCACCAGCGGACGCCGCTTGACCACGGCAATCGGAACCATGGCTCCGGCGGAATGGAACACCTGCAGGCCAGGTCCAATCGGCAGCCGCTGTTCCAGCTCACTCAAATATTCGACGGCAATCGGCATTGCCGCCGCGTTGAACACCGTCGACGACGTGCGCTCATACTCGCGCGCCTCCGGATTGACCTCATGTGACAGCGAGACATGCGGCACGATTGCCTTCAGGCGCTCGGCCAGCATCCTCTCGTGCACCGGATTGGCGTAGGCATGCAGCAAGGCCACCGCCACGCTTTGCACACCCGTCCGCTTCAGCCAGGTCACCAGACGATCGATCTCGCGATCCTGCAACGGCTTCAGCACGTTGCCCTCGTGGTCGAGCCGCTCAACCAGACCAAAGCAAAGCTCGCGCGGCACCAATGATGGAGATTTTGGCGGGATATCGAGGCGGTAAAGATCACGGCGCCGATAGCGGCCGATGTCGAGCACATCCTCGAATCCCGCGGTGGCGATCAGCGCGACCGTCGGCAGACGCTCCTCGACGATCGCATTGGTCACCCGTGTGGTGCCATGGACGAAGCGTTTGACCTGATCTTTCTGCAGCCCGACGGCCTCGATGGCTTCGAGCATCGCATCGACCGGCGCATGCGGACGCGACGGAACCTTGGCGATCCGGGTTTCGGCGGGATCGCGCCGGATGGCAATGATGTCCGTGAACGTGCCCCCGATATCGGTCCCGACTTCCCATTCCCTGTTCAAGCCGTTCATTCCGTTCCTTGTTCGACCATGGCCTGCTTCCGCACCGAATAAGACAACGACGGAGGCGACGTTACTTGCGGCTCAGATCGCGAAAGTCGAGCTGACGATGAAACCAGTAGGTATAGCCATCGAGGTTGGGCGCCATCACGGCATCCTGGTTCGCCTGCCAGAGCAGAACAAGCGGCATCTCCTTGACGTATGCGGCGATCATCTGCTTGCTCATCTCTGCGTACTTGGCCGGATCAAGCTCGAAGCGCGCCTTGGCCCCCAGTTCGGTCACGCCAGCATCGTTCCACGAACTGTAGTTCCAGCGCTGGTCACCGGTAAAGAAGGTACGGAAGAAGTAATCGGTGGTCGGAAGCCATGCCGTCGAACCTTCGGTGAAGAACGGCAGCCGCTTGTCGGTGATGGCGGTGCTCATCTGGGCGTCGGGCAGCTTTTGAATGTCCACTTCGATACCGATCTTGGCCAGCGACTCCTTGATGAGCGCAGCCATCGGTTCGGTGATCGCCGCCGAGCCGACGTTGATTGTGAACGTGGTCTTGAAGCCGGTGGCGAAACCCGCCTCGGCAAGCAGTTGCTTGGCCTTGGCCAGATCGGTCCTGGTCGGCATGGCTTGCGGAAAATCTCCGGTCGGAGGCTCCGTCCAGGATGCGCCGAACAGGGCGGAGCCTCGCTTGAAAATCGACGCCTCCAACATCGAGTCATAAGGCAGCGCCGCGGCGATGGCCTGCCTCACCTTGACGTTGTCGAACGGTGCCGTCCGGGTATTGAACGCGACCATCGTGAAGCCGTTGCTTTGCGGTGTCGAATCCACCCTGAGCTTGCCGCGGGACTGCAGCGCCAGCACGTCGCTGGCCTGAAGATCGGTGGCAATGTCGGCATCGCCCTTTTCGATCAGATTGGCGCGGGTCGCAGGTTCCGGAACCGTCTGTTCGATGACCCGCTTGAAGAACGGCAACTGCCCGTCGCGACCGCTCTTCCAGTCATCGTTCCGCCGCAGCACCACTTGCTCGCCCGGCTTGAAGATCTCGATCGTGTAGGCGCCGCTGCCGGCTGTATTGGTCTTCAGCCATTCCAGAGCCCAGGGATCTTCTGATGTCGCGTGCTGCTTGGCCAGTTTGCTGTTGAAGATCGGCGCCAGCGGCGTGGCAAGATTGGATAGCGCAAGCCGGTCCGGCTTGGGCAGCGTCACCGTAATGGTTCGCGCGTCGACGACGGCAAACTGGTCGGGCGTGGTCAGCGAACCGGTTCCCAGCTGGCCTTTTGAAAGGGACTTCGCACTCACGGCCCGGTCAAGCGACCATTTGACATCGTCGGCGGAAATGGGAGTGCCGTCGTGCCACTTGGCATCTCTCAGCTTGAAAGTGATCTTGAGTCCGTCCGGGCTGATCTCATAGCTCTCGGCAAGCTCACCACGGATCTTCGAACGATCAAACACCCAGACGCCGGCTTCCCTCTTGCGATCGAACGCCACGAGGCGGTCGTAGGTGCTGGTCGACACGCCGAACGCCTCGCGCGTGGCTCCGGGCATCGTAGGATCCAGGGTGTTGATGTTGTTGCCGGTCACCTGACGAAGCGTCTCGGCGCGCGTCTGCGCGTGCACAACGGCCGGCGCCGACAAAAAACAGGCTACGCCGATCAACAGTTTCAACGAGACTCCACGATCCGTCATCATCACACTGCTTCCCCTGTGAAGGCCACAAGGGCGAATTTGTGACAGACCGGTAGAGGCAGCGCATAGAGCCAGAGTTGCCGCAAACGGGTAGGCCAGCACTCGAATCGTCGCCTCGCATCCTGCAAGGGATCTTCTGCACTTTTCCGTGCAGCGTTGCCTGCGAAAGAAGCAGCGGCGCCGTACACCAACCCACCGATTGCAGCTATGGAGTCCGGCTACTCAGGGCTTCCGCCATTTTGGATATCAGCCGGTGCGCATCCTCTGTCTGCAGCCGCCCATATCCGAACACCAATCCCTGCCGCGTTGGCTCGCCGAGATAGTTCTGCGACAGCGGCTGGACATGAATGCCCGTCTTCAGCAGGAGCTTTGCCGCCTGAGTGTCGCTCAGCCGCGTCCGCATTCGCTCGGTAAAGAAGGCGACCAGATGCAGCCCGGTCGCTGCGGATGACACGGTCAAGTCGTCGGGCATCAACGTGGCGATCGCGTCAATCAGGGCCGCCCGCCTCTCGGCGTAAACCTTCCGCATTCGCCGCAGATGCCTCAGCAGATGTCCTTCCCGCATGAATTCCGCCAGCGCGACCTGCCCGATCCCGGATGTGTGGACATCGATCCGGGCGCGGCCTTTCGAGAACGCCCCGATCAGACGTTCATCGGCGATCATGTAGCCAATACGCAGGCTCGGCATCACCAGCTTCGAGAATGTCCCGAGATAGATCACGCGCCCGTCGCGATCGAGCGACCGTAGCGAGGCAATCATGCTGTCCTGATGCCTGAACTCCGAATTGTAATCGTCTTCGATGATCCAGGCATCATTCCTGTTCGCCCAGTCCAGAAGCTCGAGCCGCCGCTCAAGCCCCATGCTGACGCCGATCGGATACTGATGCGACGGCGTCACGACCACGAGCTTCGCATTCGGCGCCAGCCGAATGCCCTCGGAGACGCACAGCCCCTTGTCGTCGACAGGTACCGGAATGAGTTTCGCGCCAGCCGCCGTCAGCGTCCATCGGGCTTCGACGAACCCCGGCTCCTCGACCCAGACCTCGTCGCCCGGATCAAGGATCATCCGGCTGCAAAAATCCAGCGCACCTGACGTGCCTGAGGTCACGGCCACATTGCCCGGCGCACAGACGAGACCGCGAACCGATCCGAGGAAATTGGCGATTTCGCTCCGCAACACCGGATGCCCCTCGGGCGGAAGATCCAGGCAGTCGGAATTCCTGGGATTCTGCCAGGCCTGCCGCAACAGCCTCGCCCATTCCTTGAACGGGAAGCTGGAGACGTCGGGCGCACCGGGGCTGAATTCAGATTTCCAGTTGGTGTCGTATTCGAATGCCAGCAGCGACCGCCAGCGATCGGAGACAGGGCCAATCTCGATGGGTGTTGTAGCAGCCTCCGGGGCGAACGCCGCGGGCACAGGGTTCACCTGCGCCTGCTTGACCGACGCCACGGTAACGCCGCCGCGCGGCGTCGATTGCAGGTAGCCCTCTGCATAAAGTAAATCCCACGCCGTCAGAATCACCGTTCGCGAACAGCCCAGTTCGCGCGCGATCTCCCGCGAACCGAGAAACTGCGTGCCGGCCGGAAGCGACCCCTGCAGAATTCCGTTCCGGAGATGCGCCGCAATCTGCAGGTAGATCGGAACCGCCGACGCGCGATCGATATGCATGCCGGCGATCGACACGCGCTTCTTTTGGGAACGGGATTTTTCCATGGACGAAGGATTTAGCTTTGAGTGCCGCCAACCGGCAAACTGCCGTTTTCATATACACGTTCTTGAAACGATCGACCCGCGACGGACAGAAGAGGTGCGTTCAGTTCAGGCTGAAGCTGCTGGAAACCGGTGGAATATCTTGATCTCGCGGTGCAGACATCGCGCACAGGCCGCCCTCTAACTGGTTGAAGCAATTGAACTCTCGTTCCAGTCCATCAAGGGAAGGCTTGAGATAGGTCAAGCTGGTGGGAGCCAACCAAACCAACAGTCGCATTTCAATATCCGCTTTGCGCGCCACCGCCTCCGGTCGGTGAAGCGCGCCCAGGCGGCATCATCAGGGCTGACGGCGTTCGACCGGCCGTGGAGAACACGGAAGTGGCCGGCCATGGGCGCTCGACGGGCTGCGATCAGGTTGTTAAGCCCGCCCTCCGCTAGGGAGACTTTGAGTCGGGCCATGACCGTTGCGATCGAGATGGGACACACGACGGCAGGCGCTCCGGCTACGCTGGACCTTGAGGAACTGCTGGCAACCCGCCTGCTGGTGCAGGGCAATTCGGGTTCCGGCAAATCCCATTTGCTGCGCCGGCTGCTGGAGCAGAGCGCGCCCTGGGTGCAGCAGACCATCATCGACCCCGAAGGCGACTTCGTGGCGCTTGCCGATCGTTTCGGCCACCTCCTGATCGATGCCGAGGATCATACCGAGCGGGGCCTGCAGGTCGCCGGCGAGCGCGCGCGCATCCATCGCGTCTCGACGGTGCTCAATCTCGAGGGGCTCGACGCCGAGAATCAGATGCGGCGCGCCGCGGCCTTTCTCGGCGGGCTGTTCGACGTCGCCCGCGACCACTGGTACCCGATGCTGGTGGTGGTGGATGAGGCGCAGCTGTTCGCGCCGGCCGTCGCCGGCGAGGTTACGGACGAAGCGCGCAAGCTCTCGCTCGGCGCCATGACGAACCTGATGTGCCGTGGCCGTAAACGCGGGCTTGCGGGGATCATCGCGACCCAGCGACTGGCGAAGCTCGCCAAGAACGTCGCGGCCGAGGCGTCCAATTTCCTGATGGGCCGAACCTTTCTGGATATCGACATGGCGCGCGCCGCCGATCTTCTGGGCATGGAGCGGCGACAGGCAGAGGCCTTTCGGGATCTGGAGCGCGGCCAATTCATGGCGCTGGGACCGGCTCTTTCCCGCCGTCCGCTGGGGCTGCGCATTGGTCCCACGGAGACCACGCCGCGCAATGCGACCCCGCGCCTGATGCCGCTGCCGGAAGCGACACTGGACGCCCACGCCATCATCCTGGCAGCGCCGCCGCCCGAGACCAACCGGCCGCAGCGCCGCTCGCCGCCGGATCTTCTCGACCAGCTCATGGCCGCGAAATCAGCGGCGCTGGAGATTCGCCCCGAAGCGGTGGAGCCGTCACTGAGCGCCGAGGAACTGGCGGAGCGGCGTGAGCGCGTGGACCGTATTCTGCGCGCCGTCATGGCCGAACCCGACGCGGGCTTCCGCGCCGTCGGCGTCCTCTATCAGGAGTTCGTGGTCCGCTGCCGGATCGAGGGCCTCGGTTCGGCCGTGCCGGATCTCAGCGACTTCCGCCGCATGCTGACGCGCGCCCGCGCCGGGCTCGGCTCCGATATGGCTGAGGATGACGGATGGCAGGATCTCTCGGTCCGCGCCTCGCTGCTGCCGGAGGATATGCAGGGCGTCTTCATGATGATCGCCCGCGCCGCGAAGGAAGGCTGGCCTTGCCCTGGCGATGCCGCGATTGCCCGCGCCTATGGCTCACATTCATTGCGCCGTGCACGGCGCCTTTTGACCTACATCGAGGAGCAGGGCCTCATCGTTTGCCAGCTTGACGGCGCCGGCCGGCGGATCGTGACGCTGGTCGAACTGGCCTGGGCGACGGCACCGGGCGACCCCAATGCCGAGGAACTGCCGGCGGAGCAAGGCTGCAGCAGTTCGGCTTCCTGATGCGGCGGCCCAGCGCGCCCCCGGAAAATACCACGCACCAAGCGAGCGTTGCGCTATAATTCCTCCGATGGCTCCGCGCGCTCGTCGCCGGCGCATGGCATATCTCGCTTGAGAGGAGTTCTGGGCTTGAGTGTTGCCTTCACCAAGGAAGACAGTGCCGAAACGGCGTCGGAGACGTTGCTTCCCGACCGCCCGGTTTCGCCGCATCCGAACCTTGTTACGGAAGCGGGATTGAAGGCGCTGGAATTTCAACTCCAACAGGCGCGCGAAGCCTACGAGACCGCGCAGAAGATCGAAGACGTCAATGAACGCCGGCGGCAGGCGGCGACCCCGTTGCGCGACGCGCGCTACTTTGCCGCGCGAGTGCGCACCGCGCAGGTCATCCCTCCTCCGGCATCAACCGACGCCGTCGCCTTCGGAAGCACGGTAACCTTCCGGCGCGACGATGGGCGCGTGCAAAAATATCATATCGTGGGCGAGGACGAGGCGGACCCGAAGGCCGGCTCGATTTCCTTCGTGTCCCCGGTGGCAAGATCGCTGATGGGCAAGGCTGTCGGGGATGTCGTCGGCACGTCCCCGCAGGAGCTTGAGATCGTTGCGATTTCGTGACGTCGGCTGCCGCGGTTCGCGCTCCCCGATAAAAACTCGCAAAACAACCCCATGCAAAGTACCGGTATCTCGCCACCGCTCAACGTGAGGGTGTTTTCCACCACTTCTCGCAACTGAGCACTCGTCGATCCAAATCCGAACAATCGCGCAACAGCCTGTGCCATCTGGTCGTGCTCGGCTCCAAAGTTCTCCTCTATGACTTGCATAATCGCAACCTTGATTTCTTCTCTAAGCGCAATGGATGCGAAACGGCGCCCCTTAAACCCCGACCCCAGAGCTTATGATTCCCGCGTGGCCTGCGTCCGCCTTCTGGAACTAGCCAAGCGACGCTTGCGCTTCTGCGGAAAGTTCTGGCGCAGGTGAATTTCCATCGACCCAATCTGCTCCGTTACTATCGGGAGGTTTCGAGCATCTCGAGTATTTGCTTTGGTTTGGTTGGGCTGACGTATCGCTATTCATTGATTTGACGGGCGCGCGAACGTGAGACTTGCGGCTCACCAGCAATGCAGCGAATATCGAAGCTAGATAAGGACGCCAACAGCTGTGCGCCTCTAAGCGGACGTTGAGAGGACCATCATGCAAGATTCCGTTACAAAAGCCGGCGCCGTTGCATCGCCGACGCATCCGCTGGATCCGTTGACGCCGGACGAGATCCGTCGCGCGGCGGCTGCGGTGCGCATGGCGCACGATCTCGGGGCAGGCATGATGTTCGAGACCATCAGCTTGCACGAACCGGACAAGCGTGTCGCGCACGGCGCAAAGCCAGGAGAGGCCGTTGCGCGCGAGGCGTTCGTGTGCGCCTTCGACCGGAGCAACGGCAAGGTGTGGGAAGCCAGGGTCGATCTCGTCGCGGACCGGATCGTCGACTGGCGGCATGTGCCCGGCGTGCGGCCGCGCATCCTGATCGACGACATCACCCTGGTGGGCGAAGTGGCCCGCGCCGATCCGCGGTTTCGAGCGGCACTGGCCAAGCGCGGCATTACCGACATTGAAAAGGTTCAAGTCGATCCCTGGTCGGCCGGCAATTACGGGCTGCCGGACGAGGAAGGCCGCAGGCTCTCGCATACGTTCTGCTGGTACCGGAGCGAGAAGAACGACAACGGCTACGCCCATCCGATCGAGGGGCTTTGCGCCGTGATCGATCTCGACCGGGCGGAAGTTCTGCGCGTCGACGATTATGGCGCGGCCGACGTCCCGATGCAGAACCGCAACTATGCGGCACGCTATCGCAGTACTTTCCGTGATGACATCAAGCCGCTGGAGATCGTGCAGCCGGCCGGCCCAAGCTTCGTCGTCGAAGGCAATGAGGTTCGCTGGCAGAAATGGCGGTTTCGCGTCGGCTTCAACGCGCGCGAGGGACTGGTGCTGCACACGATCGGTTACGAGGATGACAGCGGACTGCGGCCGGTGATGCACCGCGCGGCGTTGTCGGAAATGGTCGTGCCCTACGGGCACCCCGGCGGCGGGCATTTCCGCAAGAATGCCTTCGATGTCGGCGAGTACGGCATCGGCGTGCTGGCGAACTCGCTGACGCTTGGCTGCGACTGCCTCGGCGCCATCCGCTATTTCGACGCGTGGTTGGCCGACAGCAAGGGCGATCCCTATTGCATCGAGAGCGCGGTGTGCCTGCACGAGGAGGATTTCGGCATCCTCTGGAAGCATACCGACCTGTTCACAGGCGAGGTCGATGTGCGGCGTGCCCGCCGCCTGGTGGTGTCGTCGATCTCGACCGTCGGCAATTACGAATACGGCTCGTTCTGGTACTTTCATCAGGACGGCTCGATTCATTTCGAGATGAAGGCGACCGGCATTCTGAATACCGCCGGGCTGAGGCCAGGCGAGTCACCCGATTACGGCACCGTCGTTTCACCCGGAGTCTACGCGCATTATCACCAGCACATCTTCAACATGCGGCTCGACATGGCGGTTGACGGCGAACGCAACCGCGTCGTGGAAGTCGATACCGTGGCGCTGCCGGTCGGCCCGGAGAATCCGCACGGCAATGCCTTCACCATTCGTGAGACTGTGCTGCAAACCGAGCAGAACGCGCAGCGCAACGTCGACTTCAACGCCGCTCGCTTCTGGAAAATCGAAAGCGCGGAGGCCCGCAACTGGCTCGGACGGCCGACCGCCTACAAGCTGCTGCCGCTCAGTCCGGTGCCGACCTTCTCCGACCCGCAATCGATGGTGGCGAGACGAGCGACCTTCATGATGCGACAGCTATGGGTGACGGCCTATCATCCGGACGAGATTTTCGCGGCCGGCCGCTATCCCAACCAGAGCAGCGGCGGCGACGGCTTGCCGGCCTGGACCGCCGCGAACCGGCCGCTGGTCGATACGGATATCGTGATCTGGCACAGTTTTGGCCTGCACCATATTCCCCGCCCCGAGGATTTCCCGGTCCAGCCCGTGATCACGGCGGGGTTCGCGCTCCACCCGACCGGCTTCTTCGGCGAGAACCCGGCGCTCGATGTTCCGCCGGCTGCGAGTAGCATGAGCTGCTGCGTCGGCTGATCAGGTGGGCAGACCGGGCCGACGGCGCCGGCTCAATTCGCCTGGACGCCGGCGTTCTTCGCGATCGGCGTCCACTTCTGCACCTCGCCCGCGACAAAGGCCTTGAATACTTCAGGGGTCGAGCCCTGAACGTTGAAGCCCTGCGCCGCAAAGAATTTCGAGCCTTGGGGTCGAGCCCTGCGATGACGGTGCATTTAACAAAAATGAAGGACATCGACGTGTTCGCGAAGCCGAAGCGAAAAGGGTACACCTACAAAGAAGCCATCGACGGCTAAGACGTTTCGAAAGCCAGTACCAAAAAGAAGACGAGGCGCTGATCCGCCTTACACCAATCCGCAGCCTCTATAGAGGCCACAATTGCCCTGCCGCCCCAAATGTATCTGAGGGCGGCTTTTTGTCTTTTGACGACGCCGTCGAAAATCGATATAGGGTCTATGTCGATTAACGAGTATGATTCGGAGCGCGTGCATGGCTGATGAAATTAGGATGTCTGGGCCGACCCTGAAGGTTTGCAAGGTCTTCGTTGAAGATCCTAAGCAGGAGCGGTCCGGCGCTGAGTTATCGAAATTAGCCTCGATCGGCTCTGGCACTCTCTACCCTCTCCTGCAGCGCCTGGAGAATGCGGGTTGGCTCGCCAGCAAATGGGAAGAGGTTGATCCCGCTGAAGCTGGGCGTCCGCGTCGGCGTTTTTATAAGCTCACCGCGCCTGGGCAGAAGAAGGCTCAGCGTGCTTTGGCTGATTTGCAAACATCTGCGCCCGGGGTTGTTGCGTGGAACTCCTAACCTCGTTTTTAGCCGGTATCTTTGCATTCGTCGGGGGAATCCTCGGCAATGTGATGGCCAATGATTTATGCGCGTCGGCCCCGCGTACTTGCGCCTTCATCATCCGCCGAGCGGCAAAGCGTTTGGGCAATCACAAGGGCCGGTACGAAGAGGAATGGTTAGCTGACCTCAGTGATAGGGAGACCGTTTACGAGAAGTACAACCATGCAATCGGCTGTTTCCTCAGCGCGGGGCGCATTCGTAGACAAGCACGGAAGGTTACCTTGTATGTGGTTTACACTGTGCCCCACTTCGGGCCGGTGGAGGTCACTTTCAATCTCAGTTCCCGCATTATCACGCCGCTCTGGTTCGCTACGATCGGCTCTAGCTATAGCTTTGTAAGAAAATGCGGTTGGGCTGTAGGGGCCGTCTATTTTCTCGTCAGATTTGTGGTTGGAGTGAGAAAAAAGCATCCTGAGCGGATGCCTCAATTTGCCAAGTTCGCCACCGAGGCGATCAACAACAAGAGCATTGCAAATTGGCCGTTTGAGGTTCGGGTGACAAAATACGGAAAGAGTCACAACTTCACTTCAATCGGTAAAGCGGTATCCCAGCAACCCAGCTTGTTGTCATTTGCTTACGAAAGGATGCGTGAGAAGAAGGTCATCGAACGGTAGATAACAGACACCGTCTTTTTGGACCCTGACCGGCGGCGGCACCCGCGACCAACGCCTCTACTATTACGCTATTCTGTCCTGCGTTCTGTGCCCGGCTACTTTCGTCGCGAGCCCCTATTTCTAGCGCCAAATTCACGGACCTAGATCTAGACGGTGGTGACCGACAGTTCGCGATAAACCGAAGGCGTCAGACGAGCGACCCTCACGACGCAACAGTTATGGATTACGGCCTATCATCCGGACGAGATCTTCGCGGCCAGCCGCGATCTCAACCAGAGCGACGTCGGCTCAATTGGCCTGAACCCCCGCGTTCTTCACGATCGGCGTCCACTTCTGCACCTCGTTCGCAACGAAGGTCTTGAATGTCTCGGGGGTCGTGCCCTGAACGCTAAAACCCTGCGCCGCGAAGAATTCCTTGATGTCGGCGGACTGCATCGCCTTGTTCACTTCCGTGCTGAGCCTTTCAACCACCTCGGGCGGCGTGGCGGCCGGCGCGAACAAGCCTTGCCATGACAGCGCTTCAAAACCCTTCAGCCCGGTTTCATCCAGCGTCGGCACGTTCGGCAGCATGCCATGCCTTGCCTTCGAGGTGACGGCCAGCGCTCGAATTTTGCCGGCCTCGATCTGCGGCATCAGCACCAGTACGTCGCCGAACGTGGCCTGGATTTCACCGCTCATGAGGTCGGTCAGCATGGCGGCGCTGCCGCGGTAGGGAACGTGCACCATCGAGACATCGGAAGCCTGCTTGTACATCTCGCCGGTGAGATGCATCGACGTGCCGTTGCCGGCTGAGCCGTAACTGAGCGCTCCGGCTTTCGACTTGGCCAAAGCGAGAAACTCGGCCGCCGTATTCGCCTTCACGTCGGGGTTGACGGCCAGCACCAACGGCGCACTCACCATCATCGATATGGGCGCGAAGTCCTTGATCACGTCGTAGGGCAATTTCGGGTACAGCGCCTGCGCGATCGCGTTGCTGCCGGTCACACCCATCAACAGCGTGTAGCCGTCAGGTGCGGATTTGGCCACGAAGTCGGCGCCCAGGGTGCCGCCGGCACCGGGGCGATTGCCGACCACCACAGGCTGGCCCCAGGCAGCTGCGAGTTTGTCTCCGAGACGCCGCGCGAGCACGTCGGTGCTGCCGCCGGGCGCGAACGGCACGATGATATTGATCGGCTTGTTCGGGTAGGTTGTTTGCGCATGACCCAGCGCAGGCAGCAGCATCGCAATGCCGGCCAACGCCAACATGAGGCGCCGCGGATTAAGGAAACGGCTCATGAGCAACTCCTTGCAGGTGGGTTCGCGGAATCAGTTGGAGCGAGACGGCCCCAGCCGCCGCCGCCAGCGGTTTCGATGATCAGCTTATCGCCCGCACACCACGCGATGCGGACGCGCGCAGGCAACAACTCGGCCGCTCCATCCAAACGCAAGATCCGGGCCACGGACGTTGCGCCGGCCTCGCCGCCTTGCGCGCCGCGCGCACGGCCGACGTGGCGCTCGCCGCGATAGGCGATCCAACCCTCGCCTTCGAGCAAGCGATAGATGCGCCGCACGCCGTCACCGCCGCGTTGCATGCCGGCGCCGCCGCTGCCGCGGCGGATCTCGTAGCATTCAACGCGCAGCGGCGCTTCGGCTTCGATCACCTCCACGGGAGTATTGCGCGCATTGCCGACGTCGGTGGAGACGCCGGCGCGGCCGGGCGCGTGAACGCTAGCGCCGGCGCCGCTGGCGATGATCTCGGTGAACATCCAGCGCCGCCCGTCCGTCCGCGCGCCGCTGAGCACGAGGACGGTGGCCACACCGGCATGCGGCGCCACGCCCGTCCCGCTTGCCGACTGCGACCAGGCGCCGAGAATGGCGTTGCATGCGAGCTTCACGGTCGCCGTGCGCGCATTGACCGCCGCCGGCAGCATCGGATTGACCAGGCTGCCGGGTGGAAGCTTCAGCGTCAGTGGCGCCAAGCAGCCGGCGTTGTTGGGGGCGTCCGGCGCCAGCGTGCGCATGAAGAACAGAGCCGCCGACAGCATCGCCGCCGGCGACGCATTGAGCGGTCCCCGCACCTGCGGCGCGGTCCCTTCGAAGTCGATCTCCAGCGCGTCACCCTGCTTGCGCAACTTCACGACGATGGCGACCGGCGCGGTGTCGATGCCGTCGCCGTCGAGTTGATCGCGCCAGATCCATTCGCCGTCGGGCGCGGCGGCAAGGGCGGCGCGGGTCATTTGTTCGGTCTGCGCAATCAAGGCATCGCAAACCTCGGCGAATTGAGATCCGGTGTGACGCGCGATCTGCCGCAGTTCGCGCGCGCCTTGCGTCAGCGCGGTCCACTGGGCCTGGAGGTCACCACGCAAATTGTCTGGTGTGCGTGAGTTGGCGGCCAGGATGGCGTCGATGTCGGGCCGCACACCCTCGGCGCTGCGCCAGCGTACCGGCGGCAGGCGCAGGCCCTCCTGGTACACTTCGCTGGCGTCGGGCGGGATCGAACCGGCGGCCATGCCGCCGACATCCTGATGATGCAGATTGGCTGCGGCCAACGCAATCACCTCGCCGTCGAGGAAAATCGGGTGCACCAGGGCCAGGTCCGGCAGATGCGTGCCGCCGGACCAGGGGTCGTTGAGCAGGTAGGCGTCGCCCTCGGACATCGCCGCGAGCGGAAAGCGCGCGAGCACACCGGCAACGGCGGGAATCAGCGATCCCAGCAACAACGGCAGCGAGCGTGCCTGCGCGAGCAAGCGTCCGTCCGGCAGGAACAGCGCTGCGGCACAGTCGCCGCTCTCGCGGGCGATCGAAGATACGGCGGCGCGCATCATGCAATCCTGCATGCGGTCGACCGTGCCTTGCAGCGCCAAACGCAGCGGCTCCATGCGCAGGACGATGGCTGGATCAGGAGCGACATCGCGCACGCGCAGCATCATGCCTTCGCCTCCATTGCCAGCGTCTGATCCCCCGTCAGCCGCCAGGACCAGCCCGCCGGCACCCAGGCGGTGGTCATCGGCGCGAACAACGCATGCGGCCCTTCGCCTTGCGGCGGCAGCGAATCCCACATTCTATCGCTCGCCGTCAGGCGAACGTCACCCTCGTCCGGATCGCAGAGCATGCCCAGCGCCGCCATCACGCCGGCATGCGGCATCACCAGCAAGCGGCGCATGCCGGCAAGTTCGGCGACTTCGGCCGCATGCTGTGCGCCGCCGCCGCCTACGGCGACGAGCACCGCATCTGCCGGATCCAGGTTGCGCTGGAAGGCGTGAGTCTTGAGCGCCTCCGCCATCCCGGCTGCGGCCGCGCTCACGACGGCCTCAGCTGTTCGTGGCACCGATAGACCGAGCGCACCGGCCACATCGCTGAGCGCGATCTCGGCGGCGGCGCGGTCCAGCACGATTCCGCCTGCCAGTCGGGACGGCAAGCGGCCGAGCACACACAACGCATCGTTTAGCGTAGGCAAGTCACCGCCCAGGCCAAAGGCGGCCGGCCCGGGCCAGGCGCCCTGCGAGCGCGGCCCCAGGCGCAACGCGCTGCCCGGCAGGACCGACACCACGCTGCCGCCCCCGATGCCGATGGACGTGATATCCGCACAGCGCTGGCGGATCGGCAAGCCGCCGCACTCCAGCGCGTCGGTGAAGGTCGGCCTGCCGTCCAGCAGGAGGCTGATGTCGGCGCTGGTGCCCCCGACATCCAGAATGATCGCGGGCCCGGAAGCGCATGTCCCGAGGATAGCGGCCACGCCCTGCAGCGCCGCGCAGGGACCAGACATGGCGAGGCCAATGGGCTGCTCGGCGAGGTCATGCCAGGGCGCAGTGCCGCCAGCCGATCGCATCAGGCGTAGCGCCGGCAGGCCACGCACGCGCAGGGCGTCGGCCAACGCGTGCAAATAATCCGCGGCCAGCGGTTTGGCATAGGCGTCCAGTGCCGTGGTCAGCCAGCGCTCGAACTCCCGCGGTTGCGGATCGACATCGCTGGACAGCGAAACGTACAGGTTCGGAAGACGCGCATGCAGCGCAGCCCGCAGCCCGCGCTCATGCGTCGGATTGCGATGTGAGAACAACAGACCGACCGCCAGCGCGCGCACGCCGGCGGCGCTCACGGCATCCGCAATAGCGTCGACGGCCGACAGTTCAAGCGGTTCCACCTCACGACCCTCGGCATCGATTCGCCCGGCTATTTCGAAACGCAGCGGTTCCGGAAACAGCTTTGTTTCGGGTAAGGCCGGCGCGATCACCGGCTCATACAGCTCCTTGCGGTCCTGGCGCGCCAATAGCGGCACGTCGCGCATGCCGCGCGTCAGGACAAGGGCCACCGGCGGCTCGTTCAACTCCAGCAGCAGATTGGTGATGACGGTGGAGCCGTGCACCACGCGGTGAACGTCGCCGGCCCCGATGCCGGCCTGCGCACACAGTTGATCGAGTGCCTCGACGACCGGCTCCGCCAGCCGGCGTCCGGCGCGTGGGTATTTGAGCGCCGCGATGTGCCCGTCGCTATGCAAGGCCACTGCATCGATGAAGGTGCCGCCCATGTCCACGGCAAGGGACCAGGGAGCGTTCAATGGAATCGTTCCGGCGAAAAGGGCGTCAGGTCCACCTGCGTCGGGCGTCCGGCTACCAGATGCGCGATCTCACGGCCGGTAGCCGCACCCATGCACATGCCCATATGGCCGTGGCCGAAGGCAAGCCAAGCGTTTTCAGCCGCGCGTACCGGACCAACCACAGGCAGACTATCGGGCAGACAGGGACGATGGCCCATCCAGCGTGTGAAGGACGATGTGTCCAAGTGTGGGAATAACTGCTGTCCTTGACGAAGCAGCGCGTCGGCGCGCGCCATGTTGGGTGGCGCTTTCAAGCCAGCGAACTCCACCGTTCCGGCCAACCGCAGGCCCATAGCCATCGGGTTGACCATGAGATTGTGCTCCACCGCCATCACGGTGTGGCGCAGTGTCAAGTTCGAGCTCTGCACGGTGACGTGGTAACCGCGCTGCGTCTCCAGCATCACCGGGCTATCGAGCAACGCTGCCAATGCGCCCGACCAGGCACCGGCCGCCACCACCACGCCATCCGCCGCCAGCGGCTCGCCGCGCTCCAGCAGCAATGCCGTTACGCGCCGGCCCTGACGCTCGAAACCGCGGACGCGATCCCGGACGTGGCGCGCGCCGTCAGCGATGCAGCGATTGTACAGCGCCTTGACGAGGGCGGATGGGTCGGACGTAGAGCCGTTCTCGGGCGCCAGGATGCCGAAACGAAAACGTCCCTTCAGGTCGGGCTCGAGACTTTCCAACTCGTCCTGTTCGACGTCTCGCATCTGCACGCCCAGCGATCGCCGCAGGTTCATGCCC
>Ga0307500_10000280_pt1 | contig 17520 bp, 12 predicted proteins | sample 14_S_MG_FD_201362 | JGI IMG/M metagenome (GOLD analysis project Ga0307500, IMG submission 201362) | Soil microbial communities from Populus trichocarpa stands in riparian zone in the Pacific Northwest, United States - 14_S | ecosystem: Environmental > Terrestrial > Soil > Riparian zone > Trees... | reverse complement strand
CGGGCCGCCGGCGCCGGCCGGGCCGCCGGGGCCGGCCGGGGGAGCGGCGGCCCCGTGCAGGCCGCCGACCGCCCCGCTGTGCCGCAGGACGTGCTCGATCTCCGGCGCGGCCAGCGCGTCCGACATCGGCACCGCCACGGCGCCGGCCCGGTGCACGCCGACGAAGCCGATCGCGTAGTCGATCCAGTCACCGGTGCCGAACAGCAGCCCGACCCGGTCGCCCGGCCGTACCCCGCGGTCGGCCAGCGCGCCGGCCACCGCGGCCGACCGGGCCGCCCACTCGGCGAAGGTGAGCGCGCCGCGGCCGGGAACCAGCACCGCGGTCCGGTCCGGGTCGGCCGCCGCGCGGGCGGCCAGCAGGTCCGGAATGGTCGGCGGTAACGGGAGCGGGTCGGTCATCCCGACCCGACCTCCCGCCACTCTCGGGCCGCCCGTTCCCGGGTCGGCCGCTCCCGCACCGGCCGCCTCCGGGCCTCCCGGGCCGGCCGCTCCCGGGCCGCCCGTTCCCGGGTCGGCCGTTCCCGGGCCGGCCGCTCCCGCACCGGCCGCCTCCGGGCCTCCCGGGCCGGCTGCTCCCGGGCCGGCTGCTCCCGGGTCGGCCGCTCGCGGGCCGCTCGCTCCCGGGTCGGCCGTTCCCGGGTCGGCCGCTCCCGCACCGGCCGCTTCCGGGCAACCTGTGCCCCGCGCACCACGGCTTCTCCGCGCACCGCGGCTTCTCCGCGCACCGCGGCTTCTCCGCGCACCGCGGCTTCTCCGCGCACCGCGGCTTCTCCGCGCGCCGCGGCTTCTCCAGGCACTGCGGCGGCCCCGCCGGTCACGGCACATCCCGCCGGGCGGTCCGCGACTGCTGGCCGGCGCGGAAGCCGTCCACCGGCCCGGTCGAGGTGCGCAGCAGCTCCAGGTACTCGCGGGTCTCGACCGCCACCCCGTCCCGGATCGGCAGGCCGAGCCCGCCGTACACGGCCGCCTTGATGTGCCGTACCGCGTCGCCGGGCAGCGCGGCCAGCTGGCCGGCGAACGCCGCGGTGTGCGCGCGCAGCTCGGCCGCCGGCACCGCCCGCAGCGCCAGCCCGACCTCGACCGCCTCAGCCGCGGACAGCCAGCGGCCGGTCCACAGCAGTTCCAGGCCGCGCTGCAGGCCGAGCCTGCGGATGGTGCGCTGGGTCGCGCCGGCCCCCGGCATGTGCCCGTACGGCGTGTGCACGTCGCCGATCCGGGCGGTGTCCGCGATCAGCATCAGGTCGCAGGCCACCGCCAGTTCGAAGCCGCTGGCCCGGGCCTTCGCCTGCACCATCGCGATGGTCGGCACCGGCACGCTCTCCAGCGCGAACACGACCCGGTTCAGCCGCCGCAGGTACGCCTCGAACAGTCCGAAGTCCGGGTCGTCGCCGGTCAGCGCCTCGGTCAGGAAGCCCAGATCGCTGCCGATGCAGAAGGCCCGGTCGCCGGCACCGGTGAGCACCAGCACCCGGCAGCCACGGTCGGCCGCCGCGGCGGTGAACGCCTCGTACAGCTGGGCGTGCATCTCCTCGGTGGTCGCGTTCAGCGCGGCCGGGCGGTTCATCGTCACCCAGGTGACGCCGCCCGACCGCTCGACCAGCACAGGTGCTTCGGCCGCCGCCCGCTCGGCCGCGCCGGTCACCAGCAGCCCGGCGCTCGTTCCCGCGGCCGGGCCGCCGGCCAGCACCCGGCGCTCGCTCAATTCGCGGCCAGCTCTGTCGCAAGTGGATAGTCGGTGACCGGCTCGCCGCGGCGCAGGATGTCCGCGCGCATGTAGACGACGCAGTACGCGCGGCGCGGCCAGGGCGTGGTGTTCGGCGGCGAGCCGTGCAGCGTCTGGGCGTGGTGGATCAGCGCCGAGCCGGCCGGCACCGGGTACGGCACCGCCTCCTCGTCGGTGACCGCCTCGACCAGCACCGAGTCCGGGTCGGTGCGCTCATGCCCGATCCGGCCGCGGGTGTGGCTGCCCAGCACGTAGTGCACGCAGCCGTTGGCCACGGTCGCGTCGTCCAGCGCCACCCAGATCGTGGCGGCGGTCGGCGGATCCAGGTGCCAGTACCGGTTGTCCTGGTGCAGCACCAGGTTGCTGGCCTCGCCCTTGCCGGCCGGCTTGTAGAAGGCGTGGTCGCGGAACAGCCGGACCGGGCCGCCGAGCAGCGCCTCGACCCGGGCCACCACGTCCGGCCGGGCCACCAGCGCGGCGAACACCGGCTCGGTCTGCCAGAGGTCGACCTTCTGCAGCAGGCCGTACTCCAGCGGCTTGCCGCGCCGCTCGGACAGGTCCCGCACGTCGGCGGCCACCGCCTCGCCCTCGGCGCCGGCGTAGAAGGCCCGCTCCATCGCCGCCCGGACCGGGTCCAGTTCCTCCGGGCGGAGGAACGGCCCCCAGTTCAGCACGCCGTCCCGGGCGAACGCGGCCACCTCATCGGTGCCGGTCCCGATCAGGGCCTGGCCCGCGCCCCCAGCGGTCGTGGCACTCACTCTGTCTCCTCCTTCGCTTCGGCCGGCCGCACAGCCGACGCCTTCCCTCCGCGTCTCGGGAGCTTCGCTCGCGCGACGCTGCGGTCCAGGCGCCGCCGCGGCCGCCCGGCGCTCACGGTGTCTCCTCCTTCGCTTCGGCCGGCCGCACAGCCGGCCCCCGGGCGGTCACCAGCGCACCAGTGGGTAGACGAAGCTGACTGCCCGGCGCTGTTCGTCGGTGCTGTTGCGGGCCGAGGTGTGCGCCATGAACCCGCTGAACATCACCGCGGTGCCGGCCTTGCGGGGCACGGTCACCGGCGTCAGGTCGGGCCAGAGCCGGGCGATGTCGAGGGACGGCTCCACCGGCGAGTCGAACAGCACGTCCGACTTGCCGTCCGGCTGCTCCAGCCGCCGGCCCCGGTGCGAACCGGGCAGGAACTGCAGGCAGCCGTTGCCCTCGTGCGCGTCGTCCACCGCGATCCAGATCGTCAGGACGTCCTCGTGGTCGTCCAGGAAGCCGGCCGGCGGGAAGAGCAGGTCCTGGTGCCAGGGCTTCTGCGAGCCGATCCCGCTCGGCTTCGCCCACAGGAACGCGTCGCCCAGGTAGCTCGGCCCGTCGTGGATCGGCTGCACGTACCGCTCGCGCAGCCGCAGCAGCCGCTCGGCCTCGGCCAGCTTCGGCGAGTACGTGTGCGCCTTGCCGACCACCCGCAGCTTGCCGCCGACGCCGCCCTCGCCCGCGGCCCGGGCGGCCCAGCCGCCACCCTCGCCGGGCGACTCGAGTTGCCAGTCCTCGCTGCTGTGCGTCATCGACTTCGACATCTCGATCAGCTCGTCCGCGCCGTCGGACAGCAACCGCAGCACGCCGGCCGGCACCGGGTCGGCCAGCACGTCATCCAGCCGGACGAAGCCGTCCCGCTCCAGCTGCAGCGCGGTATCCGAGAGTGACACCGTCAATGCGAGGGCTCCTTTCGGGGGAAGCGCCGGACCCGGGGGTGGCGGCTCAGCCGACCGGCTGCAGCGCCGGTTCGTCGATCGGCGCGGTCTCGGCCACGTCCAGCTGGTGCTGGTAGCGGCGGATCCGGGAGATCGGGTAGCTCGGCCCGAGCGCGGCCCGGGCGAACGCCTTCAGGTCACCGGGCACCAGCGGGTTGCGGCCGTTGGCGCCGAGCACCCGGTCGGCGAACCGGACCTGGGTCGACCGCCGGACCAGTGGTTCGCCGTGGAAGTACGCCGGCAGGTCGTACCGGTACCGGCAGGTCTTGCCCGCGGCCGGGTCGTACTCGGGCCGGACCATGATGTCCCGCTGGAACCGCAGCACCTCGGCCAGCACCTCGCCCGCGCCGCCCGCCCCGCCAGCGCCGGCCGGGTCGCCGGCACCGGCGCCGACCGGCAGGCCGAGGCTGGTCAGGTAGTCCGGCAGCTCGGCGGTGAACCGGTCGAACTGGTCGGCCAGCCGCAGCCAGCCCCAGTGGTCGATGGTCCAGCCGCGCCGCGTGCCGTACCGGGCCAGGTCCGCGGCCATGTCCGGCTGGCTGGCGACCAGGTTCGCCAGCGGCAGCTCCGAGTGCTGGTAGTAGTCCTGGTAGAGCCGGGTCATCCGGGCCAGCATGGTGCCCAGCACGGTGTCCGGGTGGGCCTCGTAGAACGCCTGCAGGTCGGAGTAGAACCGGGTGTAGTCGACGCCGTGCGCGCCGGCCAGGTGCTGGGCGAGGTACCGGGTGTAGCAGCCGTTGTGCAGGAACTGCACCAGCGCCACGAACACGAACCCGGACACCAGGTCGTCCCGCTCCATCGCGCCGGTCCGGATCACCATGTCCACGGTCTCCGCCTCGTCGGCGGGGGTGCCCGGCTCCTCCACGTACAGCCGCTTGGGCAGCGTGCGCAGGCCGTACTTCTCGATCTTCGCCGGGGTGTTGATCGGCGCGTTCGGCAGGATCGCGAACTCGTACACCCGGATGTCGTCGTGGTTGCCGGCGGCCAGCAGCGAGCCGACCCCGCGCCGGAACGAGGACGCGGTCTCCAGCGGCAGCCCGAGGATCAGCTCGGTGTACGTGGGGATGCCCTCGGCCCGGTACCGGCGCTGCAGCTTGCCGTAGTTGTCGATGCCGATGTTCTTGCGGTCGATCGCCTCCAGCACGTCCATGTCGGTGCTCTGCAGCGAGAGCGTGGTGCCCATCAGCAGGTCGGCCTGGTGCCAGGTGCGGGAGATCGCCAGCACCCGCTCGTTGGAGTTCTTGGCGAAGTTGACCCGGATCTGCCGGGGCGCGTTGTACTGCGCGCGTACCTCGGCCAGCGCCTTGGCGATCTCCACGTCGCGGCCGACGATGCCGAAGTTCGCGTCGCAGATGAACACGTCCTCGACGTCGTGCCGGCCGAACCAGTCGATCTCGTCGGTCAGCCGCTCGTCGTCGAACATCCGCAGCGCGCTCATCGTGGCCGAGCCCCAGTCGCAGAACGCGCACGAGTACGGGCAGCCGCGGTTGGTCTCCCAGAGCGCGTAGAAGCGCAGCCCGCGCTCCCGGCAGGCGGCCACGGCGGCGTCCATGTGGCCGAGCAGGTACGGGCTGGCGGTGCGGATCTCCCGGGGCAGCCGGACCGGCGGCAGCCCGGCCAGCGCGTGGCTGCCGTGCTTGACCGACACGCCGGGGACGTTGCGGTAGTCCGGGGTGTCCTTGAGCCGCTCGGTCAGCAGCGCCCGGAACGCGTCCTCGCCCTCGCCGTGCACGGCCACGTCCACCCAGGGCTGCTCGGCGAAGAAGGTGTCCGGGCGGTCCGGCACGTGCGGGCCGCCGGCGACCACCAGGACGTCCGGGTAGCGCTCCTTGACCAGCTTGGCGACCTTCATCTGGCGCCGGAAGTTCCAGACGTAGCAGGACAGCCCGAGCACGTCCGGCGCGACGATGCTGTCCGCGATCTCGGCCGGCGGCGCGGCCAGGAAGACCGGGTCGGCGAACGTGTAGTTCGCCGCCACCTGCTCGTCCTGCTCGGCGTACGCCCGCAGCAGGCCGGCCACCAGCGGCAGGAACGGCACGTTGTTCAGCCCGACGAAGTAGACCCGGCGGTCCCCACCCGCGGCCGCACCGGTCTGTGCTGCGGCCCCACCCGTGGCCCTGCCGTCCAACTCGCCACCAGCCTTCCGGTCGACACCGCCCACGGTCAGGACTCCGGCCGGCCGTAGCTGAGGAACTTCTCCATCGCCTTGGCCGGCTCACCGGACGCGAACGCGCGCATGTGCGCCAGCTGCGCGTGCACGGCGAGCGAGTCGGAGCCCTCCAGCGCGAGCAGTTCCAGCCGGGCCTTGGTCAGCCGCAGCGCCAGCGCCGGCTTGGCGGCCAGCAGGTCGGCCAGCTCCAGCGCGCGCGGCGTCGGGTCGCCGGCGACCACCTCGGCGACCAGCCCCCACTCGCGCGCCTCCGGGGCGTAGACGCGGCGGTTGGTGAGCGCCATCTCGGTGGTGCGGCCGCGGCCGATGATGTCGTAGAGGGTCCAGACGCCGAGGATGCACGGGATCGCGTCGTCCAGCTCCGGCATCGCGAAGAAGGCGGTGTCGGCGGCCACCCGGATGTCGCACAGCAGCGCGAACTGGAAGCCGGCGCCGACGCAGCAGCCGTCCACGGCGGCCACCACCGGCTTCGGGAACGCCAGCACCGCCCGGTACAGCGCCATGTGCTCGTCGATCCAGCCGACGATCTCCTCCGGGGCGAACTCCTTCGCCTCGACCAGGTCCTGGCCGGCGCTGAACGCCTGCTCCCGGCTGGCCACCACCACGGCCCGGACGGTGTCGTCGGCGGCCAGCGCGGTCAGCAGCTCGGCCAGCCCCTCGCGTACCTCGCGGGTCAGCGCGTTGCGTCGGCGCGGCCGGTTCAGCGTGAGGACGGCGATCTCCTTCTCCCGCCGCACCTCGATGGTGGCTGCTGCCGTCATGACGACCTCCTCGCGGGTTCGTGCGACACGGGTGGCTGCCACGGCGCATGGCGGCTGATCTCCACCGGCACCGGGCCCACCCCGGCCGGCGCCGGCTTCGGCGCGGCCGGCACGGGCAGTTCGGCCAGCGCGGTGGCACCGGCCGGCAGTTGGGCGGTGGTGATCCCGGGCTTCAGCGGCGTGTCCAGGTGGCCGCGGCGGACCGTGGCGACCATCTGCCCGAACGCGTCGCCGTCGGAGTGGTAGAAGATCGCCGCGTCGCCGTCGTGGTTCAGGCCGATGTTGGGGCGGCTGCTCGCCGCCTGCAGCAGGTCGGCCATCCGGCCGTAGAACTTCTCCAGCGGCAGCCGGGTCGGGAACAGCGTGTGGTAGCAGTCGAACAGGTCCGGCTCGTCGCTGATGAACCCGGCGGAGGTCTCGTCGTACAGGTCGGTGCCGGGCAGCGGGGTCAGCACGGAGAAGCTCGGCATGTCCACCTGCAGGTGCTCGATGGTCCGCACCAGCTGGTCGAAGTCCGCGTCGTCCCAGGCCGGCTGCGCGATGAAGTTGGCCCGCACCCGGACACCCAGGCTGTGGAACAGGTTGATCGCGTCGATGGTCTGCTGCGGCGCGGTGCCCTTGTGGTAGCCGGACAGCTCGTCCGAGGTCATCGACTCGGCCCCGACCAGCACCGAGTCCAGCCCGATCTCGGCCCACTTGGTGATCACGTCCGGCCGGCGCAGCGCGGTGTCGGTGCGGACGTACATGTGGTAGCGCTTGTCGATGCCGGCGTCGGCGATGGCGCCGGCCAGCTCCAGCATCCGGCCGGGCTGGATGAACGCCTCGTCGTCGACCAGGTAGACGTTGCGCTGCTCGATGTCGGTCAGCTCGGTCAGCACCCGGTCCACGTCCTTGACCAGGTAGCGCCGGTTGGTCATCCGCCACAGCGAGCAGAAGTTGCAGGTGTACGGGCAGCCCGCGGACAGCCGGGCCAGCGCGACCGGCTTGTAGATGGAGTGGAAGTACTTGTCCCGGTTGTGCGCCAGCAGCGAGCGGTCCGGCAGCGGCAGGTCGTTCAGCGAGCTGGCCGCGGGCGTGCCGCCGCGGGCCAGCCCGTCCCGGATGTCGTACGGGGCGAGCCCGGGGGTCGGCGCCACCGACCCGCCGCGTTCCAGCTCGGCGGCCAGGTGCCGCAGCGGGGTGCCGCCCTCGCCGGCGATCACGTAGTCCGCCGCGAACCCGTCCAGCCAGGACGAGGTGACGGTCGGGTGGTGGCCGCCGATGACCACCGGCACGTTCGGCCAGAGCCGCTTCGCCTCCCGGGTCGCCTCCCGGGCCACCCGGACGTTCGTCGTGTACGGCACCGCCACGCCGATCAGCTGCGGCGCCTCGTGCCGGGCCGCGGCGGCCTCCAGCGGGCCGTCCAGGCGCAGGTCGTGGATGCGCACGTCGTGGTCCGGCCGCAGCGCGCCGGCCAGGTACTCCAGCGGCAACGGCTCGCAGCAGCTGAGCTGATCGCTCAGGACGGCGCGCTGGTTACGAGGCCACACCAACAAGACGCGCATTGGTCCCTTCCTCCTGCTGCTGTCCGGGGATGGCCTGACCGGATTGGCCGGCGTCGGCCGCGGCCTCGGCGAACACGGCGGCGGCCCACTCGCGCAGCCGCTCGGCCTGCACCCGCTGGTCATCGCTGCCGAGCACGGCCGTGAACATGTGGTGCATGGCCGTGCCTTCCTGGATCGCGATCTTCGGCCGGAACGCCACCTCGGCCGGGATCACCCGGGCGGCCGCGTGCCGCAGCGCCCACTTCACCGTGCCCTCGCGCAGTTTCAGCGCCGCCGGCACGGTCAGCGCGGTCGAGATCATCGACGCGGTCCAGTACGGGTGCCGGATCGCGATCCGGTTGGCCTCGGCCACCGCCGGGTTGAACTCGTTGCTGTACCCGGTCGCGACGATGCCGGTGCGGATGGCCGCCTCGGTCGCCTCGTCCGTGCCGGCGCCGCCCAGCCCGGCGTAGAGCAGGTCGGCGCCGTAGCCGGTGAGCAACACCGACTCCTTGCCGCGCAGCCGGTCCAGGACGAAGCAGATCGGCGCGACGATCTGCAGCGTGGTCAGGTTCCAGGTCTCCAGCAGCCGCACCATCCGGGGCAGCAGGCTGGTCAGGTCGGCCGGGGTGAACGTCAGCTCCTGGTGCTCGCTGCCCAGGTGCTCGGCCAGCACCCGGGCCGGCGCGAACTCGTTCCCGTACGGCGTGCCGACCGTGTACGTGCGCAGCGTGGACAGCTGCCGGGCGGCCAGCCCGGCCACCGTGGACGAGTCGACCCCGCCGGACAGCAGCACGCCGGCCGAGTCCACATCGGCGAGCAGCCCGCTGACCGCGGCGGCCAGCGCGGCGCCGGTCCGGTCGATGGCGTCCTCGGGGGTGACCGCGGTGGGCGCCGGCAGCTGGAAGTACGGCGTGCTCGCGGTCGGCTCGGCGGCCGTCCCGGGCGGGCCCTCCAGCGGCACCGTGACGACGCTTCCGGCCGGCACCGCGGCGATCCCGGCGAAGCTGGAGCGGCCCAGCGCCCGGCCGGACAGCAGCCGCACCGGCTCGCCCAGCAGCGGCTGCAGCGAGACCGCCGAGGTGCTGACCGCGAGGTGGCCGGCGGCGTCCCGGGCGTAGTGCAGCGGGCAGAGCGCGCCGTGGTCGGTCCACAGCACCGCGGTGCCGTCCCGGACCAGTACGCCGCAGTGCCGGGCGAACGCCGTGCCGGCCAGCTCGACCAGCCGCGCCACCTCGGTGTCCGGCGCCGGCAGCGGGAAGCCGCGGTCGAGCAGGTCGCCGTGCAGCACCAGCAGGTGGTCGCCGGCGGCGCGGGCCAGCGTGGTCAGCGTGCCCGGCTCGTCCGCCGACAGCCGTCCGGTGCGACCGGCACCGGGCCGGAGCAGGAACCCCATCTCAGTACACCCCCTCGACCTGACCACCGACGGTGAACTCCGGGCTGTACGGGTCGCCGAGCCAGGCCCACGGGTAGCGGTCGGCGACCACCCCGTACGGCTCGACCCGGGTGGCCCGGTCCCGTTCGGCGAACCCGGGCAGCAGTTGGTCCTCGGTCAGCCGCCAGACCCGCACCTGCCCCTCCGTGCCGTAGGGCACCAGCGCGCCGGGGTCGGGCTCGTCGGCGGACCGCATCACGTCCAGCAGCACGTGCGGCCGGCTCGGCACGTACACCACGTGGTAGTCGTCCGTGGGCTCCAGCGGCTTCTGGTAGCAGATGCCGGTGGTCGAGGTGCCGTACATGCCGAACACCGGCGCGCCCGGGAAGATCTGCTCGGTCAGCACCTGCTGGCTGTCCGGGGGCATCGTGGTGCCCGCGTGCAGCACCGCCCTGATCCCGGCCAGCAGGCTCAGGTCGATGAACTCGGGCATCATCTCCAGCAGCCGGGAGGTGCAGAACAGCACCTCGACCCGCTGCGAGCTCAACACCGAGCGGACCTGGTCCCAGATGTGCCGGACGTACCGGTCGGCCGCGGCGGTCATCCCCTCCGCGCCGTAGATCTTCACGATCCGCGGGTCCAGGTCGATCGAGAAGCACGTGCCGCCGCGCCGGTGCGCGATGTCGACCACCAGCCGGCCGGTGGTGTGCGGCCCGGTCGGCCCGACGAACAGCCAGTTCCCGCCGCGCGGCACCCCGTGCAGGTCGAGGAACTCGTCCGAGAAGTCCATGATCTGGTCCCAGTACGGGGCGCCCCAGGTGCCGTGCTTGAACGCGCCGGTGGTGCCGCCGGTCTGCGCGGTCCAGAGGAACCCGCCGCCGTGCCGGGCCGAGTCGCGGACCGAGCGCGGGACGAAGTCCTCCACCGGGGCGCGCCGGGCGGCCTCCTCGAAGTGGCTCTGGTCGGCCGCGTCCCGGAACGACAGCAGTTGCTGCGCGTCGGCCCAGCTGTGCACCTTGTGCAGCGCGTTCGTGCCCAGCCGGCGGTCCCGGTCCAACCAGTACCGGCTGCCGGTGTCCGGGTCGAAGTGCAGTTCGACGATCCGCCGGACGTGCGCGTCGGTCACCTCGGCCAACACCGAGGGCCGGTCCAGCGCATCGGCGGGACGGGGCGGGGCCAGTTGCACTTTCGTCTCCTCAGCCTGCTCTCGGGACCTGCTCAGGTCGGGGGCCTGGTCAGGTCGTCGGGCCGGCGCGGGTCAGGACGGCCTTCTTGTGGAACAGGAAGTCGGCCAGGTAGCCCTCGTGCGGGTCGACCGGGTCGTAGCCGTGGTCGAAGTCGGCGCCGCCGAAGACCTTGTCCACGCCCGGCTCCTCGGCCAGTTGCTCGACTAGGTCGGGCTCGTCCCCGGGCACCGCGACGATCAGCGAGCCGGCGCAGGCCGCGCGCAGCCGGGACCGCGGGATCTTCGCCACCGTGACGAACGGGAACGGCAGCTCCATCCCCCACAGCGGCGACTCGGCCTCCACCAGCAGCACGGTCGGCCGCAGGTAGGCCAACCCGTCCAGGTCGACCCGCAGCGGCACCCCGGTCACGGCGAGCGTCACGTCCACCGCGCCGGCCGCGATCTCCTGCTCGATCAGCCGGGCCAGCTCGTCGGCCCGGGCCCGGGCCGGGAACGCCGGCACCAGCGCCCGGTCCGCGTCCAGCGGCAGCACCGGGACGGCCAGCGCCCGCGCCAGCTGCTCGGCGGCCGCGCGGGCGTCGCCGCTGACCGCCAGCCCGCTCAGGTTCGTGCACAGCCGGCCGCAGCCGTGGGTGGCCATCCGGGCCAGCCGGGCCCAGTCGTCGGGGCCCGGGTCGGCGTCGGTGAGCACCGCCTTGCTGCGCCCGAAGTGGTACGTCTTCAGCGCGCCCGGCGGCACCTCGGCCGGTGGGTCGGCGCCGGGCCAGAGCACCTGGTCGGCCATCCGGCACAGCGCCGCCGTGTCGCCGTGCGCCATCGACAGTGCCCCGTCCGGCAGGCCGGCCCGGTACAGCGCGTCGGCGAACAGGTGGCTGGTGAACGGGTCGGCGGGGGAGGTGCCGAGCAGCACCGGCCGCCGGGCGGCAAGCGCTTGCAGCCACTCGACCACGATCGTCGGGAAGTTCGCCGGCACCCGGACGAACACCGACCGCCCGGCCGGCAGCCAGCGCCAGCGCCGCCCGGCGACCTCGCCGGTGCGGTACGCGGCCACCGAGCCGTCCGGCGACTGCGCGGCCAGGATCTGGTCCATCCGGGCCAGATCGGCGGCCACGGTCCGGACCCCGTTGTGGATCCGGTGCAGCGGCAGCCCGCTGGTCGCCGACAGCGCCCGCAGCAGGCCCGCGTTGGCCCCGCTGGCCAGGTCGGCCCGGACCAGGTCGGCGGCGCCGCGGAGCAGCCCGAACCAGGCGTCGTCCTCGATCTTGCGCAGCATCGCGGCGGTCCGGCCGGCCAGGTCGGCCATCTGGAACTGCACCAGCCGACCGGTCACGCCGACCGACGCCACCGCCCGGCCGGCGGCGTCGGCCAGCGTGCGCGGCGCCGAACCCAGCACCGCCCGGGCACCGACCTGAGCCGGTACCACGATCTCGTCGGCGCCGACGGCATCCGCCGGGGCGACCGGAGCGCCTACAGTCACTGGACTTCTGGGATCAGCGGAGCGGTCGGCTGCGGCCCGCCGGTGACGGCCTCGGCGAGCCCGAGCCGGCGCTGCACCTCGTCCAGCGGAGCCAGGTAGGCGACCTTCTCGTACTTGCCGCCGCGGCGCGCGGGCTTCATGTCGTCGTAGATCTTCCAGAGTTCCTCGACGCTGGCGCCGTCCGAGGAGGTGACCGGGATGTGCCCGGTGAAGCAGTCCGTGTCGGTGGTCTCCAGGGTGAACTTCACCCGCTTGGCCATGTCCTTCTCGACCTCGGCGTGGAACGGCACGAAGAAGCAGGGCGACACGATGTCGTGGGTGTTCTTGCCCAGCCGGGCCTGCAGCCAGGTCAGCGTGGCCCGCATCGCCTCGTCGGTCTCACCCGGGATGCCCAGGATCATGGTGGCCTGCACGCCGATCCCGGCCCTGGTCAGGGTGCCCAGCGCCCGCTCGGTGACCTCGACCTTGACCGGCCGGCCGAGCTTCTTCAGCAGCGTCCAGTCCAGCGTCTCGACGCCGACCAGCAGCCGGAAGCAGCCGGACTTGCGCAGCATCCGGGCCATGTCGTCGTCGATCAGGTCCGGCCGGGCCTTGGCCTCCCACTCGAACTTGCCCTCCAGCCCGGACTCCTCGATCGCCGCGCAGAGCGCCTTCATCCGGTCGACGTCCTCGACGAAGTCGTCGTCCTCGATCCGGATCCGGTCGAAGCCGTAGATCTCGATCAGCTCGCGGATCTCGGCGACCACCCGCTGCGCGCTGTGCCGGCGCTGCCCGACCCCCCACTGGTGCTTGGAGTAGCAGTAGGCGCAGGCGTACGAGCAGCCCCGGCTGGTGATCACGTTGCCGGACCGGCCGCGCGAGATGGTCCGGTAGTGGTCCATGTCGGCCAGGTCCCGGGCCGGCATCGGCAGTACGTCCAGGGCCTGGATCTGCGGCCCCATCGGGGTTTCGACGACGTTGCCGTCCTCGTCCCGGAAGGCGATGCCGCGGATCTTGCCGAAGTTGGCCCGGCCGTGCCGCCCCCACTCCGAGACGATGTGCGAGAACGCGTACTCGCCCTCGCCGCGGACCACCACGTCCACCGCGTCCGCCTCGATCAGCTGCCGGGCCACCGGGGTGGCGCCGACGCCGCCGAGCACGGTCAGCGCGTTCGGCCGCAGCGCCCGGGTCTCGGCCACCAGCCGCAGCCCGTTCTTCAGGCTGGACGTCAGCGCCTGCACCCCGACGATGTCGGGCTGGTTCCCGGCCAGGAACGCGCTCGGCGGCGCGAGCGGCCGGTCCAGCACGAACAGCTGGTCGTCGATGTACTTGACATCGACACCCTCGGTTCGGTGGAAGGTGCCGGCCCGCAGCGTCGCCGCGATCGACAGCAAGCCGATCTGCGGTGCCGAGATCGACTCGCCGGAGTACGACGAGCGCCGGGCGTTCACCAGAAGTACCTGCATCGTCGCGCCGACCCTTCCTCTACCGGTACGTCCGGGCAGGCGGCAGCCAGAGACGGCTCGCCGTCCGCACCGGGTGTGCGCTAGGTGTTGGCATGGATGCCGCGTCAGCCCGACCCGACCATCCGTATGCCCTGGTCGCTCTTACGTACTTTGTGTCGTTACGTACGTACCTCGTCGCGTAGGGCCAGCTTCGCACTCATACCGACCCGGCAGTAGATATGCACTATTGAGAACCCGCGAGTCGCATGACTGGGTGGCATAGCCCGCGTCCCGACGGTGGCCCCCGCCCGGGCCCCCGTCGGGACGCATCAGCCGGCCAGTCCGGCGGACAGGCCCGTGGACATCTGGGTGGCCGGGCGGCGGACCGCGCCGACCCGCCCCGCCGCCCCGCCCGGGCCGGGCAGCAGGCCCGGTTCCCGCCCGCGCAGGCTCTCCAGCGCCGAGCCGAACGCCGCCTCCGAGTCCGCGGCCAGATCCACCAGCCGGCGGCCGACCTCGGTCAGCGCCGCCCCACGCGGCCCGCGGACCAGCAGCCGCCGGCCGAGCCGTTCCTCCAGCCGGCTCAGCCGGCGGGACAGGGCCGGCTGAGTGATCGACAGCAGCGAGGCGGCCCGGTTGATGCTGCCGCTGGCCGCGATCGCCCGCAGCAGGTGCAGGTCGCCGGAGTCCAGCTCCGGGTCCCGGGACCGGACCTGCCGGCTGTCCACATGGGACGGCAGGCTGCGCAGCGCGTCCGGATCCACCGGTGGCACCAGGTCGGCCAGGTCCTCCGCGCGCAGCGGGAAACCGGGCGAGGCCGCATACACCGGGTTGCGGGTCTGCGCCACGGCGAGATAGCCGTGCCGCAGCAGGCCGAGCAGCAGCGAGCGCAGCTGCGGCCCGATCACGGTCGGGTCGACGTGCAGCACGTGCCGGCGTACCACCGGCTCGCGCAGCGGCCGGCGCACCATCGAGGTGTCGCCCAGTGGCGGCATCGACACCGGTGACACCAGCCCGACCCGGTGCCCGTGCAGCAGCAGGCTGCGCCGCACCGACCGGGACGCCGAGACGTCGCCGATCTTCGGCACGAAGCCGGCCGCCGAGCAGACCGTGTTGAGCAGGTCGACGCCGGGCCCGGGGCCGACGATCCACTCGTCGTCGGCCAGGTCGGCCAGCGAGACCAGGCCCTGGCTGGCCGCCGGGTGCCGCTCCGGCAGGGTCACCCAGAGCGGCTCGTCCAGCACCCACTGGCTGGCCGAGAGCCGGTTCAGCACCGGGACCTGGCCGGGGATGTGCCAGAGGTAGACCGCGTCCACGCAGCGCCGCTCGAACAGCTCGCGGCCCTCGTCCGGGTCGGCGCTGACCACGGTCAGCACCAGCTTGCGCAGCCGTGGCGCCAGGTAGTCGATCACCCAGTCGCCCCAGCCGCGGCCGATGCCGGCCAGCCGCAGGGTGGGTAGGTGCGGCGGGCCGGCCGTGTCGGGGCGGATCAGCACCTGGCTGACCACCTTGCCGAGCTCGTCCCGGAACCGGGTGGCGGCCACCAGCAGCCGCTCGCCGGCGCCGGTCAGGCGCAGGTCCTCTGGCCCGTGCGCGACGAGCTGCACGTCGAGTTGGCGCTCCAGGCGGGCCAGCCGGCGTTCGGCGACCCGCTGCGTCACACCGGCGCGTTTGGCGGCGTTACGCAGGTTGCGGGTGTCGGCCAGGCCACGGAGCAGGTCGAGGTCGGTCTGGGTCAGGCCCGGGGCCCGGCTGGGCAGCTGCGCCCGGCCCCGCCCCTCGTCGGCCTGGTGGTCGGAGAGTCGGGTGGGTGGGCGCGCGGGTGCACGCGGCGACATCGTGCCGCTCGCCTCCTTTGCAGCGTCGGCGTCCGGCTGTAGCAACTCGCCGACGACTCTCCCTCGCGCCTCTTACAGTTCGCTTACCACTGGCTCCCATAACGGAATACCCGGCGCCGGGAGCGGCGTCGGGGCGGGGGCGGGTGGCTGTGGCCGGCTACCGGCCGAAGCCACCGCCATATGTGGTGAGCGCGGTTTTCAGGTCCTCGATCCGGGTCTGGTCGAAGCCGCGGTCCCGGCCGGCCAGCCGCAGCAGCCAGCCGATCAGGCTGCCGGTGAACCCCCAGACCAGCGTGCCGGCGACCAGGAACGCCGGCCCGACGTAGCCGGTCGGGTAGCGCACCTGGAACCGGCCGGCCGGGTCGGCCAGGCTGGCCAGCGGCACCCAGCTGGCCCGGGTGATCTCGGCGCCGTCGGGCACCAGCTCCGGCGCCGGCCCGGGCCAGTGCGCCAGCACCGGCGTGACCAGGTAGTCGGTCCAGGCCAGCCGCAGCACCGGCAGCGTGCCCACCAGCCGCAGCCCGCCCGCCGGCAGGCCCGTCTCCTCGCCGGCCTCGCGGACCGCGGCCGCCCGCGGGCCCTCGCCGGCGTCCAGCGAGCCACCCGGAAAGGTCACCTCGGCCGGGTGCTCCCGCAGCCGATCGGACCGCTGCACCAGCAGCACGGCGGCCCCGTCCGGCCCTGGATCGGGGCCACCGCCGGCCGCACCGGGCGCACCGCCGTCCGGGCCAGGTTCTGCTGAGCCGCGCACCGCGGCGCCCCGGGCCGGGGAACCGGGCGCGTGGCCGGCGGCCGTGCGGGCGTCCGCCGTGGCGGAGTCGGCCGTGCGGGAGTCCGCCGGGGCGGAGTCGGCGATGGCGAGCAGGATGGCGGACGGGCGACCGCCGGGGGTGCCGTCCAGCCGGTAGCGTTCCAGCTCCGGTGCGGGCTCGGTGCCGGCCCGGCGGGCCAGGGCCGCCAGCCAGTCCGGGCCGTCCGGCTGGTTCATTTCGGTCACTCCCGGTAACTAGCGACGGCCGGACGGGCCTTTCAGCCAGAGCTGAATGGCGGCGCCCGACTGGGGCGAGTGGCCAAGCCTAGGTGTGCACGGGCCGGCCCGGGCAGGTACAGCTATGCCGGGATCGTCCCGCGGTTATGCGGACCGGCCAGCAGCCGGCCGGCCGTCCGACCGCTCCGGCACGATCATCGTGCCGCCCCCCGGACCCTGGAGGTCGCCCGCCCATGAACAGCCGCCGTCTTCGAGCCCGACCCGTCCGCGTGTTCCGCGGCCTGGTCGTCGGGCTGGCCGTGCCGGCCGTGGTGCTCAGCCTGGCGACCGGTTCGGCGAGCGCCAAGCCGGGCCCGAACGCCGCGGCCGAGGCGGACCTCCCGGCGACCGTGCCGGCCGCGACCGCGCCGGCCAGCGTGCCGGCCGCGCAGCGGGCCGCCGTGCTCGGCACCGGCTGGCAGAAGTCCGCCGACCGGGCGGTGGCCACCAGCGGCGACGCGGACGGGCTGCACCTGCTGATCGCCGACGCCGCGCACGGCTACGCCTGGCGCACGCTGGCCACGCTGTCCGAGCCGGGCATCGAGGCGGACAAGTGGATCGGCAACATGTGCGTGACCGGCTCCGGCAAGCGCGCCGTGGTCGTGTACGCGCCGCGCACGTTCACCAACAAGGAGGACCTGGCCGCGCGCGGTGGCTTCACCGCGATCGTCGACCTGGCCAGCGGCGCGGTCCGCAAGCTGCCGATCATGACCACGCTGGCCTACTACAACCCCGGCTGCGGCGCGGCGGAGCAGGCGATCCTCACCCAGGAGGGCACCGGGTCCCAGCACAAGACCCGGCTGATCCCGCTCGACACGGCCACCGCCGCGCTCGGCGCGAGGGTCGAGGTACCCGGCCAGCTCACCTCCGCGGTGCCCACCGCGGCCGGCATCGTCGCCGCCGACAACGGCAAGCTGGTCCGCGTCGACGCCAAGGGCACCCGCCGGGTCCTCGCCCTCACTACCGGTGTGCCGTTCCGGCTCGCCGCGGACGCCAGCGGTGGCGTCGTCTTCATGGAGCAGCACGGCAAGGACCAGGCCCAGGTGCGCCGCAGCACGGTGCCGGCCGGCCTCGCCCGCGGCGCCGTGAGCACGCTCGCGGCCGGCGCGCTGACCGGGATGGACGTGGCCAGCGGCAGGGGCGGCCGGGTCTTCCTCACCGGCGCCGGCACCCGTACCGCGACCGCGCTGCCGGCCGGCGTCTCGACGCTCGCCGCGCCGGTCGGCGCGCGGCCATCGCTGCAGGGCACGCTCGCCGTCACCGCGGTCGAGCAGTCCCGCCAG
>Ga0307500_10000279_pt1 | contig 17520 bp, 13 predicted proteins | sample 14_S_MG_FD_201362 | JGI IMG/M metagenome (GOLD analysis project Ga0307500, IMG submission 201362) | Soil microbial communities from Populus trichocarpa stands in riparian zone in the Pacific Northwest, United States - 14_S | ecosystem: Environmental > Terrestrial > Soil > Riparian zone > Trees... | reverse complement strand
CCTCGAATACTTGACACCCAAAGAATACGAACTAGGCTACAGACACCTCAACCAACTGGCAGCCTAAAACCGCTGTCCAAAAAAGCGGGAACACTCCAGACCGACCCGGCACCCACCACCGACATCCCCGCCCGAACCGAACGCGAGGCACACAACGCCGCCCTGCTCGCCGCCAGCACCGAAACCGGCTTCTGGGACAACAACGGCCGCCCCGCCCCATGGCCCGACGACATCGACGACTGGACACCAACCACAAGCAGCCCACGCAACCCCGCCTGACCGAACGACCAGCGGTCAGCTACCGCGCCAAGCCCAAGCCTCAGCCCGAGGCCGGAACAATAACGTGAGCCGACCCCGGGTCAATTGCGTGAGCGTCCACAATCCGGTCCGTTCGCGTCCTGCCGGATCCGCTGGGCGTGTTCGAGTAGATCTCGGGCGGACTCAAGCTCGGTCAGGGTGCCGCGCAGGACGCTGTCCTTCGCCGTCCAGCCTCGGTCGCATCCACGGCAGGTGGGCGCCGCGGCGCTGGTGGTCGGAGCAGCGGACGCAAAGTCCGCTGCTCACGTGTCGTGGTCACGTTCCGCGACGCACGGGCCCGAGCACCGCGGCCGGTGGTGGTGCTCCGTTAGTGCTCGGTGGTGGTGCTCCGGGGCGGCACCAGGCGGCACCTGCTGACACCGCGCCTCGGGGTTGACCTGCCGCGACGGCAGGAGCTACCCTAACCCGACACAGTCCGACATGTCGGACAGCGGACTCATAACCCAGAGGTCGCAGGTTCAAATCCTGCCCCCGCTACAAAGCGTTTGCGCAGGTAAAAGGCGGTTTTCGGAGAGATCCGGGAGCCGTCTTTGGCGCTCTCCGCCACGGTTTGTGGGTAGACGTGGGCAAGGCGCCGCCGGCTGCCGTCACGCAGACTTGAACAATGCTGGACGCCCGTGGATCAGGATGTCCACCCGTGGACGCCGAGGACCACGTGCCGCCTCGCTGTGGAAGTTGGACGCCTGCATTGACCCAGAGGTCAGCAGCATGGCGGCAGTGATGTCCGGCATCCTGGCTCGGCACCGAAGCGAATGAGTGTCGAACTCGACACTGCACTCGGGAAGGCGTTGGCGATCCTTCGGGCCTTCAGGGTCGACGATCGTCTGCTGCCCTTGGCGGAACTTGTCCGTCGGACGGGCTTGCCGATGCTAACGGCACTTCCAAGTTGAAAGTCCACTTCATTATGAAGTGCACTTCCAGAAGAAGGGCGCACTCCGCGACCTCCTGGGTGAAGGGTTCTCGACATGGCGTGGCAGTTGTTCCGGCTCGGCCGCTGGGCGTTCGTGAAGACCATCGGATTCGCCCTCGCAGTCGGGGTCCTCGCCGACGCCTTCCTGGTCCGCATGACCATCGTCCCGGCCGTCATGTTCATCCTCGGCGAGCGCATCTGTGGATGCCGCGCTGGCTCGACCGGATCATCCCCGACCTCGACATCGAGGGTGAACGCCTCATCCAGCGACTCCCGAAGCAGCCGACCCAACTCTCAGCGGGGTGACGACCCACTGGCTGGGGCATGAGGGGCCTTTCGGCTGGAGCCCCGCCGCAGGGGTTGTTGATCAGGTCAGCCGATCTGCGGAGCGACGTCCTCGGCTAGTAGCTTCATGGTTTCGCGCTCGTGCTCCTCGAAGCCGTGGGAGCCGTCCATCATGGCCATCAGCAAGGTGCCGAAGGGTCCCGTCTCCTCACGGAGCACCTTCAGCTTCTCTGTGACGGTGTCGGGGGAGCCGTAAATGACCATGCTCTCCATGAGGCTCTCGACGGTGAACTGATCGTCGGGAACCGACGCGTCCTCCTTCATGACCGCCGTGTAGTCGGCAGCCTTGAGGACGCGCCACAGGTAGTCGAAGTAGAAGTAGTTCGGGCCCTTCGGGTCGAGCACGCGGTCGTGCGCCTCGCTGTCGGTGGGGGCGATGACGATGTTGCGGGCGGCCTTCCAGTCGTCGCCGGTTGGCTCCTTGCCGACGGACTCGCATCCCTCGAGGTACTTCTTCCAGTGGCTCGCGATCACGGCCGGTGGGCAGAAGTTGGCGCTCATCGGTGCCCAGCCACGCTCGACGGCTGTCTTCACGCTGCCCGAGAAGGGCGACATCGCGGTGGACGCGATGGGAGGGTGCGGCAGCTGGAACGGCTTCGGGATGGAGCCCACGCTGAGCTCGGGGATCACGGTCTGCTCGATCGCGAAGCTGTACTGGCTCGTGTCGAACTTGTACGGCGGGTCGGTCGCCCAGATCTTCAGGATGATGTCGATGGACTCGGCCATCCTGGCGTTGCGCACGTCGGCGTCGAGGACCTCGAACAGCTCCATGTCGCTGGCCAGCCCTCCGGGACCGATGCCGAAGATGAAGCGGCCCTTGGCCATGTGGTCGAACTGCGCCACGTGGGCGGCGATGGTTGCGGGGTGGTGGTTGGGGAGCGCGACCACGCCGGTGCCGAGCTTGATGTTCTTCGTCCGATGGATGAGCGAGGCTAGGAAGATCAGGGGTGAGGCGATGGGCTCAGTGGTGCACGAGTGGTGCTCACCGATGAAGACCTCGTCGTAGCCGAGCTCGTCGGCGAGGATGATTCGCTCGGTGTTGGCGTCGTAGCTCTCGCTGAGGGGACGGGTAGATGGGTGCAGTGGCATCCCGAAGAGACCGATCTTCACGGTGGATCCTTTCTCGTGTGCACCGCTGATGGGTCCACCTGTGGTATTGGTGCGTGTGGTGACCTTCACACCGCGCTGAGGAGACGCGTTGTTCCGATGTGGAACAGCGCTGAGCCGCAGTGCGCGTGCCGAGATGGCCCACGGCCGTCACGGTCGTGGGAGGTCACCTGACTTGGCTCACGGTGTTGGGGCCGGCAAGATCGAGTGTCGCTGACCTGCGGTGATGTGGGCTGTGGGTGTTGATTTCACGCACTAACGGCGGGTCCTAGGCTCGGTGGGTGGCGTTCATTCGGCGGGTCCGGACGGCGTCGGGAGCGACGGCGGTGCAGATCGCTGAGTACGTCGGTGGGCGTCAGCGGATCGTGAAGCATGTCGGGTCGGCGCACTCGGAAGCTGAGCTGGGGGTGCTGCTGGCCAGGGCGCGGGTGCTGCTGGAACCGTGTGGGCAGGACGCGCTGGACTTGGGGGTCGAGCCGAGGCCGGTGGTGATGGCGTTGCTTGCCGCGCCGGCGGCGGCGCCGGAGTTGTTCGCCGCGGTCGACGCTGCCGGTGAGGCCGGGCTGGTGCGTGCCAGCGCCGCCCGGGTGGTGTCCACCGACGCCCGGGTGCTGTTCGAGGCGTTGGCGGGGGTGTATTCCTCGCTGGGGTTCGACGCCGTGGGCGATGAGGTGTTCCGCGACCTGGTCATCGCCAGGGTGGTCGAGCCGAGTTCGCTGCTGGACACCGCCCGGGTCCTGACCGATCTGGGCCGGGCGCCGGCCAGCTACGCGACGATGAAACGGACGTTGACCCGGGCCGTCGCCACGGGCGCCAGCACCGGGGCCGACGCGGGTGCCGAGGCCGCCGCGGGGCACGGGTCCTACCGCGACCAGATCGCCGCGTTGTGCTTCACGCATGCGCTGACCAACGGGGACGTCTCGCTGGTTCTCTACGACACGACGACGTTGTACTTCGAGGCCGACGACGAGGACGACCTGCGCAAGGTCGGCTACTCCAAAGAGCGGCGCGTCGATCCGCAGGTCGTGGTCGGGTTGCTGGTCGACCGGGAGGGTTTCCCGCTGGAGGTCGGCTGCTTCGCCGGCAACCGGGCCGAGACCACCACCATCGTCCCGATCGTCACGACCTTCGCCGGACGCCACCAGGTCGCTGAGATGGTCGTGGTCGCCGATGCCGGGATGCTCTCGGGTAAGAACCTGACCGAGTTGGACGAGGCGAACCTGCGGTTCGTCGTCGGCTCGAAGGTCACCAAGGCGCCGCTGGATCTGGCCTCGCACTTCCGCTGGCACGGTGACGCGTTCACCGACGGGCAGGTCATCGACACCATCACTGCGCACAGCGCGGACCGCAGCCAGAACGACCCCGCCCTGCGCGCCGAACCGGTCTGGGATCCCGGCACGCACACCGCCTCGTGGCGTGCGGTGTGGGCCTACTCGGCCAAGCGTGCCGCCCGGGACGGGAAGACCCTCACCGCGCAGGAGAACCGGGCCCGGGCCGTGATCGCCGGGGACAAGACCGCGCGCACGCCCAGGTTCGTCAAGACCACCAACGGAACCACCGTGCTGGACGAGGCGTCCCTGGCCCGGGCCCGCGCGCTCGTCGGTCTGAAGGGCTACGTCACGAACATCCCCGCCCAGCTCATGCCCGCGGCCGAGGTCATCGCCTCCTACCACGACCTGTGGCACGTCGAGCAGTCGTTCCGGATGTCGAAGACCGACCTGCGGGCCCGCCCGATGTTCCACCGCACCAAGGACGCGATCGAGGCCCACCTGACGATCGTGTTCACCGCCCTGGCCCTGGCCCGCGAGGCCCAGAACCGCACCGGACTGGCGATCCGCAACCTCGTACGCCAGCTACGCCCGCTGCGCTCAGCGACAGTCGCGATCAACGGCGCGGTCCAGACCATCCACCCCGCGATCAACGACCACCAGCAAGCGCTCCTCGACGCCCTCAAGCAGCCGCGCACTCACGCACTAAACGATTGAGCCAACTCGGGTGGAACAGCGCTGAGCCGCAGTGCGCGTGCCGAGATGGCCCACGGCCGTCACGGTCGTGGGAGGTCAGGTGTTGGAGCGGCTGCTCAGACGAAGAGCATCCCGCCATCGATCAGCGGCGACTGCCCGGTCATGTAGTCGGAGTCCGGGCCGGCCAGGTAGGACACGAACGCAGCGACGTCGGCACCCGTCGACACCCGGCCGATCGTGATCCCCTCGGCCATGGCCTTCATCGACTCGCCCTTGCCGACGCCGTTGATCTCGCCGAGGTCGTGGTCGACCTCGACCCACATCTGCGTGTCGACGATGCCGGGGCAGTAGGCGTTCACCGTGATGCCGTGGGTGGCCCACTCCTGCGCACAGGCCTGCGTCAGGGCGCGAACTCCGAACTTGGAGGAGCTGTACGCCGACAGGAGACCGAACCCCTTGTGCCCGGCGATCGAGCTCGCACCGATGATCTTGCCGCCACCGCCCTGCTTGATCATCTGGCGTGCCGCCTCGGTGTAGCAGAGGAAGACGCCGGTGTTGTTGACCGCGTGCACCTTCTCGTACTCCTCGAGGGTGACGTCGAGGGTGGGCTTGGTGATCACGATGCCGGCGTTGGCGACCATCACGTCGAGCGACCCGAGCTGCTCGGCGGTCTCCGAGACCAGTCGCCGGACGTCCTCTTGGCTGGTGACGTCACCCTCCAGGGCGATCGCCTTTACACCGACCGCCTCGATCTCTTGCCGCGTCGCCTCGAGGTCCTTGCCCATGACGGCGAGGTCGGAGACGGCGATGTGGTGGCCGTCCTGCGCCAGGCGAAGCGCGATGGCCTTGCCGATGCCTCGGGCTGCGCCGGTGATGTGTGCGACTGTCATTGTTCGTTCTCCTTTGTTGGTCGTGAGGTGGGCTGAGCCGCGTGCCGAGCTCATCTGGCGACGGGCGTGGCTGGTCCGGGCGCGGCTGGTTCGGGCTGTCGGGCCTCGACCTGTTGCTTCATGCGGTTTCGATGGCCGTGTTCACCCACACGGGCGATGAAGTACTCGGCGAGCACGATCGCCAGCAGGAAGATGCCGATGTAGAACTGCGAGACGAACGCCTTCGCGCCCATTCCGGCGAGGCCGGCGGACAACGTCGAGATGATGGCGAAGCCGAGGAAGACGTTGACCATCGTGCCTCGACCGCCGGCGATGCTGACCCCACCGACAAGGGCGGCAGCGATCCCGAGGACGAGCATCGACTCGAGGGCGCTGGGTGCGGCCGATCCCGAGAGGGCGCTGGTGAGCCCACCGCCCACCGCTCCGCACGCTGCCGAGATCCCGAACGCGACGACCATGCCGCGTCGGTAGGAGACGCCTGCGGCGATCGCCTCCTGCCGCGCGCTGCCGAGCGCGTATAACTCGCGGCCCCACCGGGTGCGCGAGAGGAACACCCCGAGCCCGACGAGGATGCACAGTGCCGTGAGGGACCCAGGGGACAGGGAGGCGAACCGGCTGTAGAAGATGTCGGATGCGGTGAAGTCGTCGATGCTGATCGCCAGTCCCCCGCACACGAGCCAGGTCAACCCGCGGATGAGGACCAGCGTCCCGACGGTGAAGACGAGCGAGTTGATCCCGAGCGTGGCGATCGCCCAGCCCTGCAGCATTCCCATCAGCGTGCAGGCCGCGATCGCGATCAGTAGCGCGGTGATCAGCCCGTGCCCCGACAGGACCACCGTGATGGCACCCGCGAGAGCAGCCATCGACGCGATGGAGAGGTCGAACTCCCCAGCGATCATCGTGACAGCCAGCCCCGCGGCGATGACCCCGAGCGGGATGAGCCGCTCGATGGACGACTGGACCCGGAACTCCGGGTAGAGCACATACATCGACGCGATGACGATGGCGAGCACGATGAGCTGGAGGGCGTAGCGCGTGAACCATGCCCGTACGGAGCTCATCGGGAGCCGGCCCTTCGCAGGAGGTGGAGCGTGATGACGAGCACGACGACGACCACGCCGAGCACGAAGAGCCGTGTTCCTTGCTCGACTCCGGCCAGCACCATGATCTGAGCGGTCGTGGCGATGAACAGTGCGCCGATCACGGACTTGACCGGCGACCCGTCACCACCCGAGACGGCAGTGCCCCCGATGAGGACCGCGGCGACCACGTTCATGGTGAGTTCGGGGAAGTTGTCGGCCTGGACCTGCAGCGTCTGCGACACCTGCATGACCGCCGCGACGCCGATGGCGACAGAGAAGATCAGGAACGCCCAGATCGTGGTGCCCATGTACGAGATGCCGCTGTTCTTCGCCGTGTCCCTGTTCCAGCCGACCAGGTGGACGTCGCGACCGATGGTCGTGCGTTCGGTGAGAAACCACGCCACCGCGGTGAACGCGACGAGGACGAGTACCGGGAGAGGGATGTCCGCGACGGCGAACGTGGCGAATCGTCCGGCCTCACGAGTCTCGGCCTGGACCACCTCGCCGCCGGTCATCATGGCCGTCGAGCCGTAGATCACCGCGCCGGCGCCCAGGGTGACGACGACGGGGTTGAGGCCGAGGCCCACGATGAAGCCTTGACCCAGCCCGAGCGCGAGCGCGACCAGGATGGCCGCGAGTGCGCCGACGAAGATGCTCCCGGTCGCGTTGGTGGTCCACAGGAAGAGGACGCCGGAGAGCACCACCGACGACGTGACGCCCAGCGAGAAGAGGTTGCCCGACAGCGTGATCGCGGTCATGCCCGCGGCCATGATGCCCGTGATCGACGTCGCAAGGAGGATCGCCCTGATCGTCTCGAAGGTCAGGAACTGCGGGACCGAGATGCTCGCGACGATGAAGACCAGCACGATGAGGATGGGCAGCGCGAAGTTCCTGGTCCCGTCCATCGCCTTGCGGTGACCGGCGCGCTCCTGGAATGCGATCGCCGACCCTTGCACGGTGGTCATGCGAGCACCTCCTCGCGGTGCATGACCTCGCGGACGAGCTCCGGCTCGGTCCACTCGTCTGCCGGCTTGATGGCTGTCTGCGCGCCTCGGTAGAACGTGACGATGGTGTCGGCCAGGCCGAGCACCTCATTGGTGTCCGACGAGCTCACGATCACGCCCACCCCCGAGTCGCTCAGCCTGCGGATCTGCGCATAGATCTCTGCGCGCGCGCCGACGTCCACGCCGCGAGTGGGTTCCTCGACAAGAAGGACACGCGGCCTGATACCCAGCCACTTGCCGACCGCGACCTTCTGCTGGTTGCCGCCGGACAGGTTGCCCACCGACATGTTCATACGCGTCTGGTCGATCGCGAAGTGGGATGCGTCGCGTGCGGCTTCGGCTGACTCTTCCCCTCGGTTGACGATCCCGAACGCTGAGACTCGTCGCAACCAGGGCGAGGACATGTTGTGCCGGATCGTCATGCCCTTGAAGACGCCGTCGGCCTTTCGGTCTGGCGAGCAGTAGGCCACCCCCGACAGGATTCCGCGGCGACGACTGCGCAGGTCGAGCGTCGTGCCGTCGAGCTCCACGGTGCCTGCGAGGACGTCCTCGGCTCCCGCGATCGCCCGCATGATGTTCGTGGTGCCGGAGCCCAGCTGGCCCGTCAGCCCGAGGATCTCGCCACGGCGCAGCCGCAGGTTCACCTCGCCGCGCGTGCCCGCGACCTTGAGGCCGCGGGTCTCGAGGACGACCTCGCCCATGGTCTCGGCGCGGTGAGGGTAGAGATCGCCGAGCTCGCGGCCGATCATCATCGTGACGACCTTGTCCACGGTGAGGTCACTGACCTTCTGGGGCGGCTGGCTGCCTCCGTTGCGGAAGATGACGACCTGGTCTGCGATCTCGAAAACCTCGCCCAGTCGATGGGTGACGTAGATGATGCTCCGGCCTTCGGCGGCCAGCCGTTTGACCACCGTGAGAACACGCTCGATCTCGGCATCCGACAGCGCTGCGGTCGGCTCGTCGAAGATGACGATCTTGGCGTCTTTGGCGAGCACGCGAGCGATCTCCACGAGCTGCATCTCCGCGAGGGAGAGCTTCTCGACCGGCGTGCTCGGGTCGAGGTCCTCGAGGCCGACCCGGGCCAGGATGGCTCGTGCGGAGCTGTTGAGCTTGCGCGGACTCCACCACCATGGGGCCCCTCGCTGACCGAGCACCAGGTTCTCGGCGACGGTCAGGTTCCCGACCGTGCTGAACTCCTGGTGCACGACGGCGATGCCCGCCGCCTGCGATGCATTGACCGTGTGCAGCTCGACCTCGTGCCCGTCGATCTTGATCGTGCCCTCGTCATGACTGATGAGGCCACAGATGATCTTGACGATCGTGCTCTTCCCGGCGCCGTTCTCGCCGAGCAGGGCCATGACCTCACCGGGCTTCAGCGTGATGTTCGCGTCGACGAGGGCGCTGACGGCGCCGTAGGACTTCGAGATGCCCGTCGCTTCCAGACGGAACGGATTTGTCGCGTTCATGCTTTCCTTCGCAATCAGTTGCGCCACGGGATCGGGCGTGCCCTAGCGGCCTGGCGGGTCCCGGATGGCTCGAAGTCGGGACCCGCCGGGCCGGCGGCATTCTCAGGAGGCGGCGTCGCCCATCAGCCTGAAGAAGTCGTAGCCCCAGATCTTGAAGGAGCCGATGTTCTCGCCCGTGACGGTCGGGTTCATCATGAACGTGACCCGCGTCGGCGGCTCCATCGCGAGCTCCGGCTTCTCCTCGTCGGACGCGATCGTGACCTCGCCGTCCGTGACCTTGCCGGTGGCGAGGTACTGGGCCACGTTGTCGACGATGAGCGTCCCTTCGATGACGGGCGCCTGCAGCACGGCAGTGGTGATCTTGCCCGAGCGGAGGTTGTCCGTGCTCCCGGACGACGTGCCGGTCATGAGGAACACGTCCTTACCGGGCTTCAGCCCGTTCTGCTCGGCGGCCTGGACGACACCGTTGCCCATGTCGTTGGTCTGGACGTAGATGATGTCGATCCCATCGGAGAGGTACTTGGGGATGGCGGTGCTCGCGGCCTTGAAGGCGCCCTGTGCGTCGAACTCCGCGGCACCTTCCCGGCCGAGGAAGTTGACCTTGCCGTCGACGACCTTCAGGAAGGCGTTGTGACGGTCCTCCCCGGCGGCGTAGTCACCGGAGCCGAGCGAGATCTCGAGCACGTTCGGCAGACCGCCGGGGCCGTGAAACTCGTAGCCGTCCGTCGTCATCTTGTGGATCTGCGCCAGCGTGTCCTTGCCGGCCTGGTCGCCGATGCCGATGTCGGAGACGCCGGCGTAGCCGATCTTGATGAACTCCTCGGCGGCCGGGTCGATCAGCTGGTTCCACTGCAGCACCGGGGCGACTCGCGACAGGGCGCGGATCGACGCAGTCGCGTTGGCCGCGGAGGCCGGCCAGAACATCACGGCGGCGGCCTTCTCGTTCGTCGCCAGCCACTCTTGGACCTGCTGGTCCTCCTCGGTCTGGTCGAAGTTGTTCTCGACGATGCTGATGGTGAAGCCGAGCTTCTTGGCTTCGGCCCCGGCGGCCTTGGCGGCGGCGGCGAGGTAGACGTTCGAGGTCGAGGGCATGAAGACCTTGAGGAGTGCGCCGTCGCCCTTCAACGACCCCGTGCCGGAGCCGGAGCCGCCCTCGGCACTGGTGTCGGTGTTCGACGACCCGGAGCTACAGCCCAGGGCGCCGAACACCAGCCCGAGCGCCAGCACGGATCCGACGACTGCCCATCGAGCGGATGTCCTCCTCGTTCTCGGGTTTCCTATGCTCCTTGAGCTTCTGCTGCTTCCGACGGTCATGTGGATCTCCTGTTCCTGGAACTGACAGAAAGGTCCGAGCTGGTGGTGTGTGTCATGCCGAGGGGTCGACGAGCAGCTTCATGCGGCGTCCGGCCCGCAGCTCCTCGTAGCCGTTTTCGATGACGTTGCTGAGCGGGATCGACTCGACCCAGCCGGTGGTGTCGTAGTGGCCCTTGGCCATCAGGGCGATGACCGCCCGGTAGTCGTCGGCGGTGTAGCAGATGGTCCCCTGGATACGTCGCTCCCGGAGCACCAGGTTGATCAGCGGTGTGGCGAGCGGCTTGTCGTAGATGGCGACGCTGATCAACGGGCGGCGCTCTCCCACGCAGTTCAGAGCGGTCTCGACGGCGGGCTGCACACCGGCGGCGTCGAAGGCGGCGTCCACGCCGTCACCACTTGTCTGCTCCGCGACCAGGGCGGCGACGTCCTGGCTGGTCGGGTCGAGCGTGCGCGCTCCCAGGGCCTCGATCGAGGCGCGGCGGGTCGCGGAGGGCTCGACGACGTCGACCTCGCTCAGCCCCATCCCCTTGAGGGCGAACCACAGGCCGATCCCGATCGGCCCGGCCCCGAAGATCAGCGCCCGGCTCTGGTCGTTGAGCTCTGCGAGGGTGGCCGCGTGGTAGGCCACCGACATCGGCTCGACCAGGGCCCCCAACTCGAGGGAGACGGTGTCGGGGAGCTGGTGGACCTGGTTCTGGGGGACGACGGTGTACTCCGCCATCCCCCCGTCCGCCATGAGGCCGTGGAACCCGATCGACGTGCACAGGTTGTAGTGGCCCGCGCGGCAGGGCCGGCACTCTCCGCAGCGGTAGATCGGCTCGATGGTGACGTTGTCACCCTCGTGCACCGAGGTCACGCCGGCACCCACCTCGGTCACGACGCCCGAGAACTCGTGGCCGATGATGACGGGCGCCGCCCTGCCGGTGAGTGGGTGCGGGTCCGACGGGGAGATGAAGATCGGACCGTCGTAGTACTCGTGCAGATCGGTACCACAGATGCCGTTCCGGTCCACCTTGACCTTCACCTGCCCCGCACCTGGCGTGGGCTCCGGCATGCCCTCGATCTCGAGCTTGTGGTTGCCGTAGTAGACGGCTGCACGCATGGCTATCTCCTCGTTCTGACGCTCCGGATGACAGGTGTGTCGGTGGCGGGAGCGATTCACCACCGGCTTCTTCAGGCGATGCGGACGAGCTTCTTGTTCGAGAACTCATCGAGGCCGAAGCGCGCGAGTTCGCGCCCGATCCCGGAGTGCTTGACCCCTCCAAAGGGCAGGTCGGCTGCGCTCTTGATGGTCGTGTTGAGGCCGACCATGCCGACCTCAAGCCGGTCGGCGACGTGGTCTGCCAGTTCCGAGTCGGCGGTGAAGACGGCGCCACCGAGGCCGTACGGCGAGTCGTTCGCCAAGGTGACGGCCTCGTCGACCGACCCCACCCGGTAGAGCACCGCGACCGGCCCGAACAGCTCCTCCTGGTAGGCGCGCATGGCCGGAGTGACGCCCGACAGCACCGTGGCGGGGAACCACGCCCCCGGGCCCTCGGGCACTTGGCCACCGAGGTGCACGACCGCCCCGTGGTCGACCGCATCCTGCACCTGCTCCACGAGCGCATCCCTGGCCGCGACGGAAGCCAGAGGACCCAGCTTGCTCTCCTCGTCGAACGGGTCCCGCGCCTGCCATTGCTTTGCGAGGGCCAGAAACGCGTTGAGGAACTGGTCGAAGACGGCGTCCTCGACGATGAACCTCTTGGACGACGTGCACACCTGACCGGCGTTCCCGAAGCGTGCGGGGACCGCCACATCGACGGCCGCCTGTAGGTCAGCGTCGGACAGGACGATGAACGGGTCCGAGCCCCCGAGCTCGAGGACGCACTTCTTGAGGTGCCGCCCGGCCAGCTCCCCGATGGCGCGCCCCGCTCGCTCGGATCCCGTGAGCGAGACCCCGTGGACCTCGGGGCTGCCGATCATGGTGGCCACGTGGTCGTTGCTCGCGAACACGTTCTGGTACACGCCGTGCGGAGCTCCCGCCTCGATGACGAGCTGCTCCATCCGGATCGCCTGCTGGGGGCAGTTCGGCGCGTGCTTGAGGAGGATGGTGTTTCCCAACAGCAGGTTGGGGGCGACGAACCGAGCCACCTGGTAGTAGGGGAAGTTCCAGGGCATCACCCCCAGGAGGGGGCCGATGGGTGCGGTACGGACAATGGCGCGCCCTGCGCCGGCGATGTCGAGCTCCTCGTCGGCCAACAGCGCCGGACCCTTGGTGGCGTAGTACTCGTAGATGGACGCCGCCAACTCGACCTCGCCCAGTGCCTGGGTGACGGGTTTGCCCATCTCCAGAGTGGTGAGCCGGGCGAGCTCGCCCGCGTGACGGCGGTACAGGGACGCCAGTCGCGCCAGCGTGGCGCACCTCTCCTCGATACGGGCGCCGGACCATGTCGTGTATGCCTTTGCCGAGGCGTGCAGGGCTGCTCGCAGCTCTTCCTCGTCGAGCGCAGCGAACTCCCGCACGGTCTCCCCGTTCGTGGGGTTCACGGTCGCGAACAGGGTCATGGTCGACCTCACTCCCTCTCTGCTCCGGTGTGGCGACCGTCACTCTTCGGTCGTGGCAAGCCTCGGGAGAATGACCCTGGGTCGGGCGTTCCGATGTGGAACACAGGCGGTCCACCGGTCGGCCAAGGGTCCGGCGTGGTCACTGATGCGCCTGAGGTATCAATGCAGCCCTCATTGTGTATTGGAGATATGCGTCACAGTGCGGAACCCTGAACGCAGAGAGGGGGTGCCTGATGCCGGACGTGGTCCGTGACCTGCGCTATGAGTTGATTCGCGTCGGGCTCCGTGGCTCCATCCAGACCAACGGCGTCGTCCCGGATCTCATCGTGCGCAGCTGGCGCAGGTCCATCAGCGGGGAGGTGGCGAGCGACGCGCCCGCCGTCCGATACCAAGAGGTCGACACCGACTCGCTGCTGTGTCGAGCGGCGTCCCCGATCTTCGACCGGTGGCAGGCGCAGCTGGCCGACACGGGGACCACCCTGTTGCTCAGTGACCGCAGCGGGAGCATCGTGATGCGCCGCGCGAGCGACAGCGGCGTCAAACGACGCCTCGACCAGGTGCACGCTGCCGAAGGGTTCGACTACTCCGAGGACTCGGTCGGGACCAACGGGCTCGGCACCTCGATAGCCGAGAAGCGCGCCGTCTACATCACCGGCAGCCAACACTTCAACGACATGCTGGCTGAACTCACCTGCGCCGCGGCGCCGGTGGCCACGCCCGCAGGATCGGTCATCGGCTCGATCTCGATGAGCGCTCGCAACGTCCATGCCAACCCGCTGATGATGTCCCTGACCCGCGAGATCGGTCAGCAGATCGAGGAGCGGCTACGCAGCACCTCCCGCCCCGAGGACCTCGCGCTCGCCATGTCCTACATGCGCTACACGAACTCGAAGCGGCCCACCGTGGTGATGGACCAGGAGTCCATGCTGGCCAACACTCCGGGCCTGCCCTACGTGAACGTCAGCTCCCACGTCATGCTCTGGGAGCTGTTGAACGCCCATGACTGGGCCCAGGAGCCGGTGACGGACCTCGCGCTGAGCGGTACGAGTCTCCGGGTATCGGCGCGGCGCGTGTCAGAGGGGCCGAAACCGCACTACGTGCTCCACTTCGACGACCTCGAGCCGTCCCTCTTCGGGGTCCAGCCCAGTCTCCTGGGCCGCAACGCTCCCGGCACGCGACCGCTGGCGCTCCCTCTGACTGACATGCGGCCGAGTGTCGCGGACGCGGGTGTCATCATCGTGGAAGGCCCGCGCGGCTCCGGTCGGGCGACGGCTGTGCTCGACGCCCACGTGGGTCGTGACCCCGCGATCTGGACGATCGGTGCCGACGCGGACGTCGACTGGCTCGCCTGCTCGGAGCTCCTTGCTGACAACACGAGTGTGCTGCTCCGGCGCATCGACGCCCTCGAGGACAAGGACGTCCCGCAGCTGGAGCGCCTCCTGAGGGCGCACTCGCAGGCCAGGATGCTGGGTGCGCGCTCGAGCGAGCTGCTCCTGACCGTCTCGCGCGACCGCGCCTCGGCTGCCGTCTCGGCCGTGGTGGACACCAACGGTGTCCACGCCGTGACCGAGCCGTTGGCAGCCACTCCCGAGCGGATCCCCGGCCTTGTCAAGCGGGTCCTGGACAGCGTGGATTCGCACAGCCGGCACTCGATCTCGCCAGCGGCCCTTCAGTCCCTGGTCCAGTGGGCCTGGCCCGGCAACATCGCTGAGCTGGTCGACGTGGTCACCGCGCTGGTCCACGAAGCCCCCGCTTCCCTAATCCAGAGGAGGCACCTGCCGCAGCACCTCCAGCAAGCGCCGCCCCGCCGCCCGCTGAGCATGCTGGAGAGCGCCGAGCGGGACGCGATCATCCGAGCCCTCGATGCCGCCGCCGGCAACAAGTCGAAGGCCGCCGACCTCCTCGGGATCGGCAGGACCACGCTGTACCGACGCCTCAAGCACTTCAACCTCGACGGCGACGAGAGCTCCCTCTGACCGACGCCGGACGACGGCATCGGTCACGAATCAGGCGTGACCAGGAAGCAGGTCCTCGGCCGGGGCCGCCGGCCTCGTGTCCACCATCCGGTGGAACTTGCTGCCGTGGAAGATGAGCGGCAGCGCATGCTCGTTGGTGTCGAGCCCATGGACCTCGAGAAGGGCGATGACGTGGTCGCCGGCGGTGACCTCCTCGAACAGGGAGACCTCCATCCACGCCACCGAGCCTCGGATGAAGACGCTGTCGTGCGGGCCCGAGACCCATTCCACACCGGCAAACCGGTCGCCTTCCTTGCTGGCGAGCTGGCGGACGGCCAGGTCGTGGTGCTCGGCGAGCACGCTGAGTCCGAGGCGGCTGCGCTCGCGGAGGATCGGCCACGTGGACGACGTCGTCTGGATGCAGACCGAGACCAGCGGTGGCTCCACGGACACCGACGTGAACGAGCTCGCCGCCATGCCGACGGGCGTCTTGCCCACCCGGGCGCAGACTGCCGCAACTCCCGAGGGGAAGCTGCCGAAGGCGCGGCGAAGCTGCTCACCGGTACTGACCTGTTGCATGCGGACCATGACTGGCCGACCTCTCGTTGTTCCTCTTGAGCTGCCGAGCAGCTCGTGGGGGTGCCGTGGGGGCGGACAGTCGGACACCGCCCCCACGGCGGAGGTGTCAGGAGTGCGCCTTCTCCTGGGCGTGCCGGTCGGTCGCAGCCTGGATGGCGTCGGCCTGGCGCTGGTCGAGCTCCTGCCACCGGGAGACCGCGTAGTCCGACGCCGCCTGGAGACGGCCGGTGCTCCCCTGGAACTTCGGCTTCACGTGGTTGGCGATCAGCTCGTAGCTCTTGAGGACGGCCTCGGGGCGGGCCCACTCGTGGTGCACCAGAAGGTAGGAGCCGAAGCCCCCTGACTGCTTCTCCAGGCGATCGATCTGCTCGATCGCGTCGTCGACGGTCCCGATCACCCCGAGCCCGGTCTCGTTGACCCAGTCGACGCGCTCCTCGAAGGTCGACCCCGCGGCGCGGAAGTGCGGCGCGGCCAGCACGTTCTGGGTGTAGTCGCACCACGCGTCCAGCCCGTACTTGACATCCTCGATGGCCTGCTCCCGCGTCTCGGCGATGTGCATCGGGCCGGCGAGACGCCACTTGCTGCGGTCCGCTGTGTGGCCGAACTGAGGTGCGCGCTCCTCCATCACGTCCCAGTGCATGGCGAGGGAGTCGAAGCCACCCTTGGCGGTCGCGCCCACCGACATGAGGCCGGCGCCGTTCTTGGCCGCCGCCCGCGGACCGGTCGGCGAGGCGATCGCGGCGACGACGATGTCGAAGTCGCTGTACGGCGCGAACTGGGTCCGCGCGTCCACCAGGTTGTAGCGGTTGGTCTTCGCCGACACCGTCTCGCCGCGCAGGATGGCCATGAGGACGTCGAGGTCCTCCTCGAACGCGCCGCGCTGCTCCTCGAGCGAGATGCCGATCATCGTCGCGTCGGTCGGCAGTGCGCCGGGGCCGAGGCCGAGCATGAAGCGCCCCCGGAGCAGTCGATCCATGAACAGCGCGCGGTCAGCCACCCAGAGGGGGTTGTGGTAGGGCAGCGACAGCACGCCAGTGCCGAGCTTGATGTGTCGGGTCTGGGGGGCGGCCCACGCGATGAAGGCGATCGGGTCAGGGATCAGCTCATGCCCGCACGAGTGGTGCTCGCCGATCCACGCTTCCTCGAAGCCCAGTCGATCCATGTGCTGGATGACTTCGAGGTCCCGTTCGTAGGCCGCGGTCGGGTCGAGGCCCACCGGGCAGTGGAAGGGGGCCATGAAGGTCCCGAACTTCAAAGACATGGGTGCTCCTTTGCGTGGGAGTGGCCTCTGCCGAGGTGTAGTGGCGAGTGTCACAGTGGCGCGAGAAGCAGCGGTGTTCGGATGTGGAACACCCGTCCGCGGGGCGCCATGACGAGTCAGACGCTCGCGGTTGCGCTGACCTCGAACAGCTCCTTCAGGACCGCCCGGAGGGCCGGGCTGTCGTCGTCGGTGCGCCAGGCGGCCCGCATGTCGACGTCCGGTGACGACTCGTCCAGCGGAACGAACACCACATGAGGGTCGGAGACGTTGCGCGCCACCGAGCCGAGCGTGAGATGACAGCCGACCTCCGCGCCGACCAGCGCCAGCGCCGCCTGCGTGTCCGGGGCGATCTGGACGACGTCCGCCACGAACCCGCTCGCACGGGCCAGGCGGCGGAGCCGGTCAGGCAGCACGGAACCCTCGTAGGGCGGAAGCGACACGAACGCATCGTCCGAGAGCTTGTCGATCGAGATGGTGCGCGACCCTGCCAGTGCGTGGGTGTCAGGCATTGCGATGACCAGCGAGTCGGTCATCACCACCCTGGACGACACCTCGGACGGGGTCAGGTCCCAACGGCCCAGTGCGATGTCGGTGTCGCTGCGCAGGAGCTTCTTCATCACTGGCTGTGCGAAGTTCTGGCTGGACAGCTCCAGCTGGATGCCGGGCCGCTTGGACCGCACCGCCCGCGCGAGCCGGGCGACCAGCCGGTAGGTGGAGACACCTGCGAAGGCGATCCGCACGGACCCGACGTCACCGTGGTCGGCGGCGCGGACCGCGGCCT
>Ga0307500_10000278_pt1 | contig 17541 bp, 17 predicted proteins | sample 14_S_MG_FD_201362 | JGI IMG/M metagenome (GOLD analysis project Ga0307500, IMG submission 201362) | Soil microbial communities from Populus trichocarpa stands in riparian zone in the Pacific Northwest, United States - 14_S | ecosystem: Environmental > Terrestrial > Soil > Riparian zone > Trees... | reverse complement strand
CACGCCCTTCGCTTTGCCGGCAAGATCCCATAGCGCGATATCGAGCGCCGATATCGCAAACATGGTGATGCCATAGCGGCCGAACAGATGCAGGTTGCGCTGGATCTGTTCCATGACGGCGGGAATGCCAGCCGCATCGGGGACTTGCAGGCCTCGCGCCTGCGGCGCAATCATTTCCTCGATGGCGGTATAGCTGCTTCGCGGACAGACATAGGCAAACGCATCGCCCCAGCCGGTGATGCCGGCATCGGTGGAAACCTCGACCATGACGATTTCCAGCGCCGAGATCGCAGACGCGCCTTGCTTGAAACTCGCCACCCCGGCGTCATAGGGGATGCGGATATGATGCGCCCGGACATTGGTGATCAGCATGGTTCCCTCCCATCGCGCTGCGATACATTGTCAGCGGCAGGAACGGAGAGCAAGGACTGTCAAATGAAGCGCGTAGCATCAGCGCATAATGCGGACGCTTCGCAGGAAAGCTGTCAGTCATGAATCCGGCCCAGAAAGCGCTCTGGTACATCGAAAGCCATCTCGCCGCGCCGCTGACGCTCGATGATGTCGCCGGCGTTGCCGGCGTCTCGCGCTTCCATCTGGTGCGGGCGTTTGCCACCGCCACCGGGTTTTCGGTGATGCGCTATGTGCGTGCCCGAAGGCTCAGCAAGGCCGCGCAGGCGCTCGCGGCAGGCGCTCCCGATATTCTCAGCCTCGCGCTGGATGCGGACTACAGCTCTCACGAAGCTTTCACCCGCGCGTTCCGCGATCATTTCGGCGTCACGCCGGAGATGGTTCGCGCCACAACGTGCCTCGATCGTCTCAAGCTTGTGGAGCCCATCGTCATGGATTCAACCCTGCTCGACAATCTCAAGCCGCCGCGGTTCGAAACCGGCAAGCCGTTTTTGGTTTCCGGCATCGCCGAGCGCTGCACCCATGAAAACTGCGGCGCCGGCATTCCGAACCTCTGGCACCAGTTTCACCACACCGTCGACCACATCCCGGCACGGATCGGCAAGATCGCCTACGGCGTCTGCTGCAACGGCGACGACGCCGGCAATTTCGACTACGTCGCCGGCGTCGAGGTCGCTGATTTCTCCGACCTGCCGCGCGAGTTCGCCCGCGTGCGGATTCCCGAACAGAAATACGCCGTGTTCACCCACGCCGAGCATATCTCGACCATCCGCCGCACCGTCCACACGATCTGGAATCACTGGCTGCCGGCGTCGGGCATGAAGGCCGCCGACGCGCCGAGTTTTGAGCGCTACGACGAGAATTTCGATTCCTCGACCGGCTACGGCGGGCTCGAAATCTGGATACCGGTGCGGGAGTAGGATGGCTCGCGGGACGGGTTGACGGCGATCGCTAAGCACGAGGCCGGCGCGCCAACCATGAACCCTCCCTTCGTTGGTCATGCGGTGGCATTCAACTGCGTCTTTCCTGGCAAGGCTTGCCGACAATTTACGCAAGGCAGCTCTCGTCTGTAAGTGCGAAGTTGGCGATGAGAGACAAGGAAGCGTCGAGCGGCGGCTGCCTAACGTCCTGTATACATTAATTCTTTTTCAATCAGCGCGCCCCGAAGAGTCCCTTGGAAGCAGATGCGATGCTCCGTGCCCGAACTGGCCCGGAATTCGCATTGCAGCATAAGTCCGTCAGGACCGACCGGCGATTCCGAGCGCCCTGCCAAAGCTGGGCAGCAAATTGAACAGGCCTCAGGTCTCGTTGAAATTCAGGGATTGGAGGGTGCCATGAACATGCATGCCGCGGTTGATCTCAAATGGCCTGGCCTTACTCGCCCGAACGGCGATCCCCTTCGCCTCAACAACAAGAATTTCGTGGCGATCGATCGCGATCGGGATGCTTCGCACGAACCGACCTATCGCCCGCAGGCCCTCTACAATCGCGCGAACGAAGGCTTTCATGCGAACAACGAAACTTTCCTCCTCCACGAGGTTTCGACAAATCTGCCAATCTACCGCTCCGACACAGGCCCGACCGATTTCCATCTTCACCTTCCGCCCGGCGGTTACCAACTCGTGCTGGTCACGTCGGGCGTGTTCACCTTCGATTACGATGGCCGGTTTTACTACGTCGGTCCCGGTTCGGTGATGCTGCAGAGCGCGATCGTGCATCGACAGCTGTTTTACACCTGGTCGGGATTGTCCACCGAAGAAAATCTGAAAACGCCACAGACCGTGGTGCCGGATCCGATGTCGATGGGCTATTCCGGCAAATTTCTTGAAGCCTTCATTACCGACCCCACGACCTTTCCCAATCCGACGGTAGTGAACCACGACCACATCAACGAAGAGGAAACGCCACGTGTAGCCTGGAGCCATCCGCTGCACGACCGTCCAGCCGATGCCTGTTTCTGGCTGCAGGATCCACTGGAACTGGAAGCACTCTACAAGCCGCTGCCGGCAGGCTCACCGATCAAATCCGCCGGGCCTGTTTTCGTGCGCGATATCGGAATCGAGGTTCCGAGCGGCCACCTTACAACTGGACATATCATCGCGACCGATCCGCGTGGACAGTCGCTGTTGCCGAAGAGTGCCTCCGTGGCAGTTGATACCGCCTTTCTTGGGAAAGGCGAGGTTGTCATCTATCGTGTCATTCGCGGCTCGGCCGAATTCACCAACAGCGCGGGCGAAAATTTTGAACTTGCGACCGGCGATACCGTCACGGCGGGAAAGGACACGATTAATCTGGTGGGGCTGGGCGAAAATACCCAGATCCTCCGACTGGGTTTGCTGAAAGGCATCGAGAACCTTCGCAGCTGGACGCCGACGCAGCGCGACGAAATCGACGGCCTGGCTGGTCAGATCATTACGCGGAAGGACGTTCGTCCATTGCGTAACGAAGGCAAACCGGTCGGGTATTTGTACGAGTAACCCGACAAAGTGCATTCGCCTTTGTTTTCAGGCCAAACGACGCACCGCCGCCCGCCCCGGTAATACCTGTTGCGCAGGTCTTCGGGTTGGCAAGCGTGATCCTCTTTGCCATAACATGGCGCAACGAAATGTTGCGCGCGCGGGGTCGAGCCTAAAATCCGCCTGCAGCCAAAAAGCCGGGAGGATTTCATGGCCAATATCCGCGTTCTCGCCACCGATCTGGAGTTTCCGGAAGGCCCGGTCGTGATGCCCGACGGCTCGGTGGTGTTGGTCGAAATCCGCGGCAAAAGGCTGACCCGGGTTTATCCCGACGGGCGGAAAGAGGTGGTCGCGCAGATCCCCGGTGGCCCGAATGGCGCAGCCCTGGGCCCCGACGGCAAGATGTACATCTGCAACAATGGCGGCTTCAGCTGGATCCCCACCGGCAAGATGATCATGCCGGGGCCGCAGCCCGACGACTATCAGGGCGGTTCGATCCAGCGCATCGATATGCAGAGCGGCAAGGTCGAGACCGTCGTCGAAAGATGCGGCGAGCACGCGCTGCGCGGACCGAACGACCTGGTGTTCGACAAGCATGGCGGCCTCTGGTTCTCCGATCTCGGCAAGCGCCGCGCCCGCGAGATGGATGTCGGCGCGTTCTACTACGTCAAGCCCGGCATGAAGGAGGTCGTCGAGGCCGTGCACGGCGTGCTGCCCGCCAACGGCATAGGCCTGTCGCCGGACGAGAAGACGGTCTACATCGCGGAGACGCCGACCGCGCGCCTATGGGCCTATGAAATCTCCGAGCCGGGCACTATCAAGCCGCGCGACGTCATCTATCGCGGTGAGCGCGGCAAACCGATCGCGGGCCTCGGCGGCTACCAGATGTTCGATTCGATGGCGGTGGAAGCGAATGGCAACGTCTGCGTCGCGACTCTGATCTCGGGCTGCATCTCGGTGATCGCGCCCGACGGCACCCTCGTCGAGCAGGTGCCGACCGGCGACCGCGTCACCACCAATATCGCCTTTGGCGGACCCGATCTGAAGACGGCCTACATCACGCTGTCGGGCAAGGGCGAATTGATCGCGATGGAATGGGCGCGGCCCGGGCTGGCGCTGAACTTTTTGAACAAGTGATGGGAATACGATAACCATCCACGTCATTGCGAGCGAAGCGAAGCAATCCATGTCGCCACGAGCGGATAGATGGATTGCTTCGTCGCTTCGCTCCTCGCAATGACGCGGCTGGTAGTGGAGAACTTCAATGCCCTTTCTTGAACCGGTCACCCTTCAAGGCGCGTACGCGCGGCTGGAGCCGTTGTCGCACGATCACATCGACGGACTGGTGGAAGCCGTCAGCGACGGCGAGCTGTGGAAGCTCTGGTACACCTTCATCCCGACCGCCGAGAGCATGAAAAACGAAATCGACCGCCGGCTCGGCCTGTTCGCCGCCGGCACGATGCTGCCGTTCACGGTGTACGACGCTGACGGCAAGGTCGCCGGCATGACGACCTACATGAACGTCGATGCCGCCAACCGCCGCGTCGAAATCGGTTCCACCTGGTACGCCAAACGCGTGCAGCGCAGCGCGCTCAACACGCAGTGCAAATTTCTGCTGCTGGCGCACGCATTCGAGAAGCTGAATTGCATTGCGGTCGAGTTCCGCACGCATTTCTTCAATCACCAAAGCCGGCGCGGCATCGAGCGTCTGGGCGCCAAGCAGGACGGTATTCTGAGAAGCCATCAGATCGCGCCGAACGGCACGTTGCGCGACACCGTGGTTTACAGCATCATCGCCAGCGAATGGCCGACGGTGCAGGCGCATCTCACCTATCAACTCAAGGACAAGCCGCGGTAGGGTAAGCCGCGCGAGAAACGAGACAATGGAAACGTTCGATTATGTGATTATCGGCGCGGGCTCCGCAGGCAGCGTGCTCGCCAATCGGCTCGGCGAAGATCCTGTAAGCCGCGTCTGTGTGCTGGAAGCGGGACCGACGGACTGGCACCCGTACATTCATCTGCCGGCCGGCTTCATCAAGACGTTCCACATGAAGAGCGTCAACTGGGGCTACCAGCAGGAGCCGGGCCCATGGACCGGCGGCCGCAGCATCTATGCGCCGCGCGGCAAGACGCTGGGCGGATCGTCGTCGATCAACGGCCATATCTACAACCGCGGCCAGCGCCAGGATTTCAATACCTGGGCGCAGCTCGGCAACCGCGGCTGGGGCTATCCGGACGTGCTGCCCTATTTCAAACGGCTGGAGCGGCGGGTCGGCGAGGGCGACGAGACCTATCGCGGCCGCGACGGCAATCTCACCGTCACCACCATGGATTGGAACGATCCGCTGTGCGAGGCCTTCATGGAAGGCGCCGTCAGCCTCGGGATTCCGCGCAATCCCGATTACAACGGCGCGATCCAGGAGGGCGTGTCCTACTGCCAGCGCACGATTCAAGACGGCCTTCGCATGAGTGCGGCAAAGGCGTTCCTGCATCCGGCCCGCAAGCGGGGCAATGTCGATGTGCGCACGCATGCGCATGTCACCAACCTCATCTTCGAGGGCAAGCGCGCGGTCGGCGTGCGCTATCTCAAGGGCGGCAAGGGCGGCACCCCGGTCGAGGTGCGCGCCAGCAAGGAAGTCATTCTTTCCGGCGGCACCTACAACTCGCCGCAGGTGCTGCAATTGTCCGGCGTCGGTTCGCCGGAATTGCTGCAATCGCACGGCATCGAGGTGCGCCACGCGCTGCCGGGCGTCGGCGAGGGCCTGCAGGATCACTACGCGCCGCGTTCGGTCGCGCGCGTCAAGAACATCCGGACCATCAATGAACTCAGACGCGGCGTGAGCCTGTGGGTTGAGGCTTTGAAATGGGCCACGACGCGGCGCGGCCTGCTCTCGCTGTCGCCGACCATGGTCTATTGCTTCTGGCACTCCGGCGAGACCACCGAGAGCTCCGACCTGCAGCTCACCTTTACACCGGCAAGCTACAAGGAAGGCGTGCAGGGCCAGCTCGAGGATGAGCCGGGCATGACGGTGGCCTCATGGCAGCAGCGCCCCGAGAGCCGCGGCTATGTCCGCATCCGCTCTGCCGACCCGTTCACGCAGCCGATCATCCAGACCAATTATCTGGTCGAGGAGATCGACCGCCGCGTCGTCGTCGCCGGCATGAAGCTGGCGCGCCGGCTGCTCGCGTCGAAGCCGCTCGCGCCGTATTATGCCTATGAGGATTTCCCCGGACCCAAGGTGCAGAGCGACGATGAGCTCCTCGCCGCCGCCACCGAGCGCGGCACCACCACGTTCCATCCCGGCTGCACCTGCCGCATGGGACCGGCGGACGCCAAATGGGCCGTGGTCGACGACCAGTTGCGCGTGCACGGGCTGCAAGGCCTGCGCGTGGTCGATGCCTCGATCATGCCGCGGATGATCTCGGCCAATCTCAACGCCTCGACCTTGATGATCGCCGACAAGGCCTCAGACATGATTCGCGGCAAGACCGCGCTGGAAGCGGTGAAGTTTCCCGAGCAGGCCTAGGTCGTGATGATATCAGGTACCAGATACGAGAGTTGAGGCGCGTCCCGCCAGTTGGCGCAACGCGGTCGGTTCGCAAGCGAACCGGAAGCAGCTGCGCTGCATCGTGCACTGAGATTTGAATCGCCTCTCAACAGCCGGCCGTCTATGGTGCGCTGATGTCGCGCCTCGTATTTCCATTGATTGCTATCGTCCTGTCGCTGCTGCCGGCCGTCGCGCCGGCTGAGCCGGTTCATAAACGGCCGGCGCCGCGCTGGCACGGATACGGCTTCCTGCCGGGCTATCGTCAGCCGCCGAATAACACCATTCCGCCTTACGCCGAGAAAGCTTCGGCTTCGCGCATGGCGCGCCGCAACCAGCGCCATTGGTATATCGATCCAGTCCCACAATATTACGGGTACGACGGCGACTGGCACTATTTCGGCCGGCCCGGCTTTTACGGCGGCCGCTACAATGGCGGCAGCTTCGGTCCCTGCTGGACGCGGACGCCGATCGGGCCGGTCTGGAATTGCGGCTGATCAAGCCATTGCCTAAAGACCGCCGCGTGCGTCCGTTTGCCGGCAGCGGCGGTTCATAGTGCAGAGCTTGCATTCGCCGAAAATCTCATTTCGGCTAAGTGCGAAGTGTTCGCACCGTCCAGCAGGGCAGTGCTCTGCTTCTTACACGTGCGATGTTCAGCCAACCGGGCCGGGGATCCAATAGTCGCCGAAAAGCGGCCTGACTATTACGCTATAGATTACCCCGAGTTGCAGGCTCGGATCGAAATAGCGCATCGCCCGCTCATTGAGGTCAATGATGCGGCCAGGCGTTAGTGGCCCTACGTCATTTATCTTGACGATGATCTTCTTGCCTACGGCCTCAACGAGGGCAAACTTCGGCCGCTCGCCATATCGGACCCCACCAAATTTCTGACGCAAGCTCGTCTTGATGGCAGCCGCCCAGACAGAGGGTTCATAGCGCTCGCCGGAGGCTGTGTTCGGGCCACCCTCCCGCCATCCCGGCCGGAACGGATTGTATGTGGATGCAGCGCCAACGATCGCATCCCCGGAAGCTTCTTCAACGACGGCGCTTGAATGAACTGCAACGGTCTCACTTCGAGCAACGGTAACAGAGCACGCAAGCGCAAGTACGGCGCCGCAAATTGCGGCGCGCGAGCGATACAACATCATAACTCCTTGATTGATTTTCTAGAACGTTCGGTTCCCGATGCCGCAGAACTGGTCGAGCGAACGCAAAAGCGTTGACGAACTCGTGCCTATTTCTTGCGGATTCGTGCCAACGTTGGCGACGGAACCGTTGTGGGAACCAGTGTGGTCCTCGCACAGGTGTTCTTAGTTCTCACCGACTAAGACAGAGAATGCGTCAGTAACATGACTGAATAGAATCTATTGGCTGGGAATGAGTAGGAGTAAGCATCTACCGATGTCCGCGCGGGATGGTCGATGCATCCGTCGAATTTCTTCTGGACGCAAGCGAGCTGATGCAACAACGCCTCGCGGCTTGGATAGGAATTTGACTTCGGCTCAATGACCGCTTCTGGCGCAGGGCGCGCATTCGGTTTGCTGATGATGTTCGCTTAACGATGCGCCGCTTCCGGCCGGTACAGCGTGTCGATGGTGACGACACCGATCGCGCGCGAGACGCAGGGGCAGATCTTGCGGTTGTCGTGCTTCTGCTGATCGCTGAAGAACACGTCGCGATGATCGATCTCGCCGTCGACGGCAATGACGTCGACGGCGCAGACGCCGCATTCGCCGCGCTGGCAATCCGATATCACCTCGAAACCGGCGCCATTCAGCGCGTCGAGCATCGAGCTGTTCTGCGGCACCACGAGTTCGGTGTCGGTATCCTTCAGCCGCACGCGGAATTCCGCGGTCGGCTTCAGGCCGCTGGAGCCAAAAGTCTCGTAGCGCAGATCGGCGGGCCCGCGGCCTAAATCGTTCCAGGCGCGCCGCGCCGCCTCCAGCATCCGCATCGGTCCGCACATGATGGCGATGGCATCGTCCGGCAGCGCGCGGAAGGTGGCTTCGAGGTCGAGCCGCGCGCCTTCATCGGAGGCGTGCACGGTCAGCCGGTCGCCGAGCAGGGCGGAAAGTTCGTCGAGGAAGGCGGCATCGCTGCGTGATTTGACGGCGTAGTGCAGGGCCGCGTCGATATTCCTGCGGCGCAGGGCGGCGGCGATGCCTGTGATCGGCGTGATGCCGATGCCGCCGGCGATCAGGCAATAGTTCTTCCGCGTCCAGTCGATTTCGAGCAGGGACGCTGGATTTGAAATCTCGATCCGCGCGCCGGCTTGCAAACTCCACATGCCGCGCGAGCCGCCGCGGCTGTCCGGCGCCCGCCGTACGGCGATGCGATAGGTATTGGCATCGCCATTTTCCACCAGCGAATAGGAACGCCGCTCCGGCTGTCCGTCGATCAGCACGGTGACCCCGATGTGGCTGCCGGCCGGGTAGGGCGGCAGGCGGCCGTTCTCGGGGCGCAGCCTGAATTCGCGGATCGTGGGCGTCACGTCGCTGATGGATTCGACGGTGCACCAGCTCCATTGCTCGGTAAAACGCATCGGCGCTTTCCTATTCGGCTGACGATTTGAGCAAGGCGAGCGCGGGCATCAATTCGAGGTGTGTGCGGTTCCGGATCGCGAGCCGCAAATTGCGCGCGGCGAGGCGCGAATGCTCGCGCATCACGGCCTCGGCCCGCGCGCCCTCGCGGTTCTCGATCGCGTCGACCACGATGCGATGATGATCCTGCCCGAGCAGCAGGATCTGGTGCGCTTCCGGCAGCGCCGACTGCGCCATCACGAACGCGCTGGGGGAGGCGAACGGCAGCGCGGAGACGCGATCGATCTCCCGGATCAACGGCGCGCTGGCGGATAGTTCGTTGAGCAGCGCGTGGAAGCGCGCGTTCATGGTCACATAGGCGGAAAAGGCTTCGACCGAAATCGGATCCTGGCGGACCAGTTGGTCGAGATCGGCGAGACATTCCTTCAATGGCTCGAGGCTGCGCGCGCTGACGCCACGCTCGGCCGCAAAGCGGGCGGCGAGGCCTTCCAGCGTGCCGCGCAGTTCGATTGAGTCCAGGATGTCGCGCTCGGTGAACGCCTTCACCATGAACCCGCCGGAGGGGATCGCCTGCAGCAGGCCTTCGTCCTCCAGCCGCACCAGCGCCAGCCGCACCGGCGTCCGCGAGACGCTTGTTATCTCGACCGCCTGCAATTCGCTGATGCGCTCGCCTGGGCGCAGCCGCCCGGACAGGATCATGTCGCGCAGCGCAAGTTGCGCGCGCACGGTCTGCGAGACGGAGCGCTCGGCGTCGCGTTCGCTCATGACCTTACTCCGCGGCCTGAACGGTCTGCGGCGCGGTCTCGCGCGCCACCATGCGGTCGATCACGCGCCGCGCCCACATCGCGCCGGCGTCGATGTTGAGGTTGTAGAAGGTGCGGTCCGGATTTTCATTCATCGCGCGCTGCTGCGCTTCGAGAATGATTTCATCCTCATGGAAGATGCCGGCAACGCCCTCGCGGATTTCGCTGGTCAGCTTCTGCTCGGTGGTTCGGTAATTGCGGACGAAGGCCCAGAAATAGTGACAGGTGGTCTCGGTCTCCGGCGTGATGGTGTTGAGCACAAAGCCGTTGACGCCCTGCGCGCGGTCGCCCTCCGGTGCACCGGTGCCGGCGGGCGCCACGCCGACGTCGATATTGACGGTACCGGGCGCCTGGAAGTTTATGATCTGCCAGCGGTCAACCAGGCCCGGCTTCTGCAACTGTGCGGCCCAGAACGGCGGCGCGTCGATGCCCTTCATCCAGCGCGTCACGGTTACGGTTTTGTCGCCATGGGTGACGTCGAACGGGGCCTCGGCGACGTGGTCATTGCCGATGCTGGAGCCGTGCACGAACGCCTCGTGGGTCAGGTCCATCAGATTGTCGACCACGAGGCGGTAGTCGCACTTCACATGAATGGTCTTGCCGTCGCCGGCCCAGGCCGGATCGTCATTCCAGTGCATGTCCGGCACCAGTGCAGGGTCAGCCAGCGCCGGATCGCCCATCCACAGCCAGATGAAACGATGGCATTCGACCACGGGATACGAACGGACGCAGGCCGAAGGGTTGATGGTGTCCTGCGAGGGCATGTAGGTGCAGCGGCCCTGCGCGTTGAATTTCAGTCCGTGATAGCCGCAGACGACGGTGTCGCCGTCGAGCCGTCCCTTGGACAGCGGCACCAGTCGGTGCCAGCAGGCATCCTCCAGCGCGCACACCTGCCCGTTGGACTGGCGGTACATCACGACATGCTTGCCGCAGATCGTGCGCGGAAACAGCGCGTGTTTGAGGTCGACATCCCAGGCGGCGGCGTACCAGGCGTTAAGCGGAAAGGACGCGGGCATAGCCGTGCTCCCATACTGAAGGTGTGGGTACAATATGTATACAATATTGGCCTTTGAGTCGATTCAAATCGGCAGATTTGGCGATATTTTCGGTGTTTCAGTATACATATATCCACCTCGCTCGCCCGAGAAGGTATAAAAAACCGCTCCCGAAGGAGCGGTTTCCGAGATCCAAGCCTCAAGCCGGGTTTCAGCCGTAGACGAACGCCTTGTCCTTGAGGTCGATGTCCGGAAACTCGTCCTTCTCCGCCCAGTAGTCCTGGTTGTGCTGCCATTCCGGCTTCTCGCCGCGCTTGGGCAGCAGGTGCATGCCGCGCATCATGTAGCCGGGATTGAAGTTCTCCGGATCGATCCAGGGCAGCAGCGGCATGTTGTGGTCTTCGGGCCGCAGCTGCGGCGTCACCTTTTTCGCCCCGGTCGCTTTCATATGCGTGAGCAGCCTGCAGACGAAGTCGGCGACGAGGTCGACGCGCAGCGTCCAGCTGGCGCGGAAATAGCCGAACACCCAGACCAGGTTCGGCACACCGGTGAACATCATGCCGCGATAGGTCACGGTGTCGGCGAAATCGAGCGGCTTGCCGTCGATGGCAAACTCGATGTCGCCAGTGGCGCAGAGGTTGAAGCCGGTCGCGGTGACGATGATGTCGGCTTCCAGCTCCTTGCCGGATTTCAGCAAAATGCCCTTTTCGGTGAAGCGGTCGATCTCATCGGTGACGACCGAGGCCTTGCCGGACTTGATGCCCTGGAACAGGTCTCCATCCGGAATGAAGGCGATGCGCTGCCGCCACGGCCGATACTTTGGCGTGAAGTGGGTCGCGATGTCGTAGTCCTTGCCGAGATAGGCTTCGACGGCCGACAGCAGATCCTTCTTCGCCGCTTCCGGCTCCGCAAAGGTCTTGCGGGTGAAGGCGTCCTGGTCGAACAGGATTTTTCGCCGCGTGATCTCGTGGATCCACTTTTCATCGACCTGCAACTGGCGCAGCTGCTCGGCGATTTCGATCGCGTTGCGCCCGGTGCGGAAATAGGTCGGCGAGCGCTGCAGCATGGTGACATGCGCGCAATCGTTGGCCATCGCCGGGATCAGCGTCGCGGCGGTCGCGCCCGAGCCGATCACGATGACGCGCTTGTTCTTGTAGTCGAGATCTTCGGGCCATTTCTGCGGGTGGACGATCGGGCCCTTGAACTTGGCCATGTCCTGCCACTCCGGCGTATAGCCCTCGGTGTGGCGGTAATAGCCCTGGCACATCCAAAAGAAGTTGGTGGTGAAGCGCCGCTTCTCGCCGGTGTCGGTGCGCGTGGCCTCGATGGTCCAGAGATTTTCCTCGCTCGACCACTTTGCCGAGGTGATGGTGTGCTGATAGCGGATGTGGGCTGCGAGATCGTTCTCCTCGATCACGTCGCCCATGTATTTCAGGATTTCGGCCGCACTCGCGATCGGCGCTGATGTCCACGGCTTGAAGCGGTAACCGAAGGTGTGGAGGTCGCTGTCGGAGCGGATGCCGGGATAGCGGTGGGTGGTCCAGGTGCCGCCGAAGGTCTTCTGGGCTTCCAGCGCGACGAAGCTCGTTCCCGGGCATTGGGTGGTGAGGTGGTAGGCAGCGCCAACGCCCGAAATACCTGCGCCGGCGATCAGGACGTCGAAATGCTCTGTCGTGCGGGGCGACGTTGTGTCGATCTGGGTTTGAACGTTCATCTTCCCTGTGCTTTTTTGTTTGTTGTATTCTGAAAAGCAGAACGCCAGAACCTTAGGTTCTGGCGTCGCGGATCGTTAGCGAATTATACTTCGCGCCGGCTGAGGAAGGCCAACCGCTCGAACAGGTGAACGTCCTGTTCGTTCTTGAGCAGCGCGCCGTGCAGCGGCGGGATCAGCTTGCGCGGATCGCGCTCCCGCAGCATCTCCGGGGTGATGTCCTCGTTCAACAGCAGCTTGAGCCAGTCGAGCAGCTCCGAGGTCGAAGGCTTCTTCTTCAGGCCCGGCACTTCGCGGACCTCGAAGAAGATGCGCAGCGCTTCTTCCACCAGCCGCTTCTTGATGTTGGGGAAGTGCACGTCGACGATCCGGTTCATGGTGTCGGCGTCGGGGAACTTGATGTAGTGGAAGAAGCAGCGGCGCAGGAACGCGTCCGGCAATTCCTTCTCGTTGTTGGAGGTGATCATCACGATCGGGCGCAGGCTCGCCTTGATGTTCTCGCCGGTCTCGTAGACGAAGAACTCCATGCGATCGAGTTCGAGCAGGAGGTCGTTGGGAAACTCGATGTCGGCCTTGTCGATCTCGTCGATCAGGAGCACCGGGCGCTTGTCGTGGGTGAAGGCTTCCCACAATTTGCCGCGCTTGATGTAGTTGGAGATATCGGAAACCCTTGAGTCGCCGAGCTGGCTGTCGCGCAGGCGCGACACCGCGTCATACTCGTACAGGCCCTGCTGTGCTTTGGTGGTCGACTTGATGTGCCAGGTCAAAAGCGGCGCGCCGAGCGCCTTGGCCACTTCCTCCGCCAGCACGGTCTTGCCGGTGCCGGGCTCGCCCTTGATCAGCAGCGGGCGCTCGAGCACGATCGAGGCGTTGACGGCGACCTTGAGGTCGTCGGTGGCGACATAGTCCTTGGTGCCGGTAAATTTCATCGATCCGTTTGCCTTGTTGTTTGTTCTTCTAGCTCGTTCCTGGGCCATTCGCGGCTTGAACAGTAAACGACCGCCGGTCAGGCGGTCGCGTTTGGAATTGGTGCGCTGATCCTCAGCGTCTGATCAGCGACAGGATCACCAGGATGATCACGGCGCCGATGGTGGCGTTGATGATGTCCCGAACCCAGCCCGCGCCGAGGTGAACGCCTAGTTGCGGCAGCAACCAGCTCGACAGCAGCGCGCCGATGATGCCGATGACGATGTTACCGATCAGGCCGAAACCGGCGCCGCGCACGATCAGCCCGGCAAGCCAACCCGCAATACCGCCGATAATCAGCGCCGCAATAATGCCCATGGAATTTCCCCTGCCGGAATAAGCCCTTTATGGCTCAATTGTAATTGAAAAAGCCTCCCGGTCTAGGCCTGACAGCTATGCACCGGCCTTTGGTATGGGCTGGCTCTTGACGGGCGCGGTCCGGCGGGCAATCTGTAGCCCATGTTCCTGCAATTCTTCACATCGCTGCGCGACGCGCAGGTCCCGGTGACCCTGCGCGAATATCTGACGCTGATGGAGGCGCTCGACGCCGACCTCGCCGATCAGACCGTCGAGAATTTCTATTACCTCTCCCGCGCTGCCCTGGTGAAGGACGAGCGCAACCTCGACAAGTTCGACCGCGTCTTCGGCAGTGTGTTCAAGGGGCTGGAAAGCCTGCTTGACGCCATGGACAAGGCCGATATCCCCGAGGAGTGGCTGAAGAAGCTCGCCGAAAAATACCTCACCGAGGAAGAGAAGAAGCAGATCGAGGCGATGGGCTGGGACAAGCTCATGGAAACGCTTCGCAAGCGGCTCGAGGAACAGAAGGGCCGCCACCAGGGCGGCAACAAGTGGATCGGCACGGCCGGCACCTCGCCGTTCGGCGCCCACGGCTACAATCCCGAGGGCGTCCGGATCGGGCAGGAGAAGAACCGCAACAACCGCGCCGTCAAGGTGTGGGACAAGCGCGAGTTCAAGGATCTCGACGGCAATGTCGAACTAGGCATCCGCAACATCAAGATCGCGCTGCGCCGCCTGCGAAAATTCGCCCGCACCGGCGCGCCCGACGAACTCGATCTCGACACCACGATCCGGGAAACCGCCAACCACGGCTATCTCGACGTCCACATGCGGCCCGAGCGCCGCAACGCGGTGAAGGTTCTGGTGTTCTTCGACATCGGCGGCTCGATGGATTCCCATATCGAGCAAGTCGAGGAGCTGTTCTCGGCGGCGAAGTCCGAGTTCAAGCACATGGAGTATTTCTACTTCCACAACTGCCTCTACGAGGGCGTCTGGAAGCAGAACAAGCGCCGCTTCACCGACCGCACGCCGACCTGGGACGTGCTGCATAAATACCCGCACGACTACAAGGTGGTGTTCGTCGGCGACGCCTCGATGTCGCCTTACGAGATCATGGTGCCCGGCGGCTCGGTCGAGCATGTCAACGAGGAGGCCGGCTCGGTCTGGCTGGAGCGCATCACGCGCACCTATCCGCATACCGTCTGGCTCAATCCGGTGGCGCAGAAGCACTGGGACTATTCGGAATCGACCACCATCATCCGCCGGCTGCTGTCGGAGCGCATGTACCCGATCACGATCGAAGGCCTTGAAGGCGCGATGAAGGAACTGGTGCGGTAACCCGGTCTCGTCATTCCGGGGCGCGAAGCGAACCCGGAATCTCGAGATTGCTTTCACTCGCTCCAGATACCGGGTCTGGTCCTTGGACCATCCCGGAATGACGGATCAAGAACAAAGAAAGGCGCAATCAATGCCCCAGACCATCCACCGCGGTATCAAATCCCTGATCGACGAGGCCAACGCCGCGATCGAGACCGTCAGCGCCGTTGACGCCATCAAGGCCGCGCAGGACCCTGATGTCGTAATCGTCGATATTAGAGACCCCCGCGAGATCGAACGCGACGGCAAGATTCCCGGCGCGTTCTCGTGCACCCGCGGCATGCTGGAATTCTGGATCGACCCGCAAAGCCCTTACGCCAAGCCGATCTTCCAGGAGGACAAGAAGTTCATCTTCCACTGCGCCGGCGGACTTCGTTCGGCGCTCGCGGCCAAGACCGCGCAGGACATGGGCCTGAAGCCGGTCGCCCATATGGGCGGCGGCTTTGCCGCCTGGCGCGACGCCGGCGGCCCGGTCGAGAAGTGGGAGCCGAAGAAGAAGTAGTTTTCCCCGCGTCATTCCGGGGCGCGAAGCGAACCCGGAATCTCGAGATTCCGGGTTCAGGCTTCGCCTGCCCCGGAATGACAGCAAGGATTTGCACAATGCCCGCCACCACCGATCCGCTCGTCTCCACCGAATGGCTCGCCGCGCACCTGAACGATCCCGACGTCACGGTGATCGACGCCTCGTTCAAGATGCCGGGCGTGCTGCCGCTGCCGAAGGACGACTATCTCGCCGCGCATATTCCCGGCGCGGTGTTCTTCGACGTCGACGCGGTGTCGGACCATTCCAACCCGTTGCCGCACATGTTTCCATCCGCCGAGCAGTTCGGCCGCGACGTCGGCGGGCTCGGGATCGGCAATGACGACACCGTCGTGCTCTATGATTCCGGCGGCTGGGTCGCCGCACCCCGGGTGTGGTGGATGTTCCTGTCGTTCGGCAAGGAGGTCCGCGTGCTCAATGGCGGCCTGAAGAAGTGGGTCGCCGAGGGCCGCAAGGTCGAGCAAGGCGAGGTGACGCCGAAGCCGGCGACGTTCCGCGCGACGTTCGATGCGCGGCGCACGCGCAGCATGCAGCAGCTGGTCACCAACCTCGCCAGCCGGACCGAGCAGGTGATCGATGCCCGCGCCAACGAGCGCTATCAGGGCAAGGTGGCCGAGCCGCGGGCGGGCCTGCGCTCCGGGCATATCCCCGGCAGCCTGAGCCTGCCCTACAACAACCTGTTCGATGCCGCGACCGGCACGATGAAATCGCTGGATGATTTGCGAGCGGCCTTCTCAGGCGCCGGCGTAAAACTCGACGCGCCCATCGTGACGAGCTGCGGCTCCGGCGTCAGCGCCGCGGTGCTGACGCTGGCGCTCTATCGCCTCGGCGTCGAGAACCCGGCGCTGTATGACGGCTCGTGGACGGAGTGGGGCGCAGCCGACGGTCCGCCGGTCGCGACCGGCCCGGCCTGATCTCAAGCCTGGCGGCTACCTCGTCGTCTGCATCACCGCGGGCGGGAAGAACGGATTGGGTTGTTGCTGCTGCAGGGTCAGCGCTGCCTCACGCGCGAGGCGCGCGCGCCGTGCTGCGGCCATCCGCCGCCGTTCCCGGGCCCGCTCCGCGGCCCTCTTCTTGATGGCTCTGCGGCCTGGCTTCGCTTCCGTGGTCGATGTCGTTTCATCGATGAAGACGGCGGGACCGCCGAGCGTTGCGATCAGGGTGGTGGCGATACTGCCTTCGAACGGCGGGATATCCGCTGCCGGCTCCGGCGAAGTTGCCGCGGCAGGTTCCGGCGTTGCAGCGATGGCGGCGATCTTCACTTCCGCGTTGGCCACGGGCGCCTCGGCCCCCGCCACCGCAGGGGCCGGAGCGGCCGGTGTCCCGACGCTCGTCTCCTTCGCAGCTTCTTCCGGCTTTGCCGCCTCAACCTGCACCGGCACTGCCGGCGTCAGCGCCGCCAGTTTCTCCGGCTCGGCCGGGCGGGCGTCCGGGGTTTGACCGGCCGGTGCCGGGACATCAACGGTTGTTTCAGGGACATTCTCCGCCGGTTTCTCTGCAAGCGGCGGATCGATTCGCAGCAGCGCCAGCGTCGGCGGCTGATCGTCATTGAGGCGGGCAAACATCGGCTCGGGCGTCGCCCGTCGCGAGGGAAGGTTGGCAAATTCCTCATGCGCGGCACGCAACAGGGCGGCGGCGCCGAGGCCAAAAATCAGGACCGACATCGAAAGCACGATCGCGGTGAACAGGAAGCGAAAGCCGGGAAGCATGGACGCGAGTTCCATCCCCCTCCTTGATCTGTGGAGGGCTATTTAGTGCCTAGGGAACGCGGTGACCACTCTGGCTGTGATTCGCGGGGCGGCACGCGCGGCGAATCAGGCCGATTTGAGAGTATCTCAATGCCTGTCCACTTTTTGTTACTAAAATCTGCGCTCTGAAGTCGCTTGACCGCCCAAGCAGCAG
>Ga0307500_10000277_pt1 | contig 17616 bp, 13 predicted proteins | sample 14_S_MG_FD_201362 | JGI IMG/M metagenome (GOLD analysis project Ga0307500, IMG submission 201362) | Soil microbial communities from Populus trichocarpa stands in riparian zone in the Pacific Northwest, United States - 14_S | ecosystem: Environmental > Terrestrial > Soil > Riparian zone > Trees... | reverse complement strand
GTCGGACACCGGATCCGGTCAAGCTCCGGGAACATGTTGCGGGAACATTGAACGTGTCGCTCTCGCCGCCCGGTTTGGCGAACCAGCATCAGCAGGACAGGCATTTCCCGCATCACCGGGCCGTCGGGGACGAATTTCGCGCCCTCGACATCGAAGAACAGCCGCACCCCGTTCACAGATACGTGCATGAGTGGGTCTCCTTCGATTTGTGAACGGCCCGCCGGACCGGGGCGGCTTGTCTTGAAGCGGATACTAAACCATACCGGAATCGCGCGAACCGAATCGGAAATGCCAGTCACAATTCTGGCGTACTCGCTCTCTCAATGGGTTCTGCTTTCGTTTGACACGTGGCTTTCGTCGTCAGGGCAAAATGTCATCCAGATTCCTCAATGCAGCCGGCGCCGCGGCGATTGCCGCGATGCTGGTGTTGTCCGCACAGACAGCATCCGCACAGATCACGTTCCCGTGGGAGCGCTCGCAGCAACAAAGCTATCCGCAGGGCCAGGCGCAGTCGGACGACGCCGATATGGAGATGCGGATCCAGCGGCTGGAAAGCCAGCTCCGGCAACTGACCGGTCAGAACGAGGAACTGCAATACCGCAACCGCCAGCTTGAGGATCGGCTGCGCCAGCTTGGCGCCGCACCGCCCGCGCCGGGCGGCCAGCCCGCACAGCCCAGCGCGGCCGCGGCGCCACCTCCAGTTCAGCCCGGCCCGCCGCAGGGGCAACAAGGCTATCCGCAACAAGCTTATCCGCAGCAGGCGCCTCGCCAGCAGGGCTATCCGCCGGCCCAACCTGGCTACGACCAGCAGCCGCAGGTCGCCTCTCCGGCGCCGATCGTACAGGACCCCGCAGCCCCACCGGCCGGTGGCCGCCGCCGCGGCGATGCCTTCGATCCGAGCCAGAATCCCAACGCCCCGGGCGCGCCGCGCGCGCTCGGCGGTGGTCAGATGCCGGTGTCGGCCGAAGCCGCGGCCGGTGCACCGGGCGGGCGCGGTCCGGGCGAGCCGCTCAATCTTGGCGGCCCGCGCGATCCCGGTGGCGCCCTGCCGCCGCCTGCTGCAGCCGCACCGCCACCGCGCGGCCCCGGGCCTGGCGCCAACGCCGCGTTGACCACGCTGCCGCCCTCGGCCACGTCAAAGGACGAATTCGATCTCGGCATCGGCTACATGCAGCGCAAGGACTATGCGCTGGCCGAAGAGACCATGAAGAATTTTGCGCAGAAATATCCGAGCGATCCGCTGATCGCGGATTCGCAATACTGGCTCGGCGAAAGCTATTTTCAGCGCCAGCAATATCGCGACGCTGCCGAAGCGTTCCTCGGCGTGACCACCAAATTCGACAAGTCGGGCAAGGCCCCCGATGCCCTGCTGCGGCTCGGCCAGTCGCTGGCGGCGCTGAAGGAAAAGGAAGCCGCCTGCGCCGCGCTCGGCGAGGTGACGCGGAAATATCCGCGCGCATCGGCCGGCGTCAAAGCTGCCGTCGATCGAGAGCAGAAGCGCGTTAAGTGCTAAAGCGGAAGCCGGTCGAGGCCGCTACCGGTCTCGAATAGACTGGCGATGCCATGCCTGACGATGAGCCTGACGACGACCACGCGCCGATCTCGGTACAGCAAGCGAAGGATCTGTTCGCGCATTGGAAGGCCGCGCCCGCACTGGTGCTCGCGGTCTCGGGCGGTCCCGACTCGCTTGCCCTGATGTGGCTTGCCGCCCGCTGGCGCCGTGCGCTTTCGCGCGGGCCGCGATTGATCGCCGTCACCGTCGACCACGGCTTGCGGCCCGAGGCCGCGCGCGAGGCGCGCGACGTCAAGCGTCTCGCACAAACGCTCGAATTGCCCCATCGCACGCTGCGCTGGACTGGAGCCAAACCGCGCACCGGCTTGCCGGCTGCAGCCCGCGCCGCGCGCTATCACTTGCTGGCCAAAGCCGCGCGGGCGAACGGCGCCACGCACATCCTGACCGCGCATACCCGCGACGACCAGGCCGAGACGCTGTTGATGCGGATACTACGCGGCAGCGGCATCGCCGGTCTCGCCGCGATGGCGCGCGAGACCGAGCGGGAGGGCGTGTGGCTGGCGCGGCCGTTGCTCGACGTTCCGAAATCCCAGCTCGTCGCGACGCTGGGAAGAGCCAAGATCGCCTTTGCCGACGATCCCACCAATCGCGACATGAGCTTTACGCGGCCGCGGCTGCGCGCGCTAATGCCTGCGCTGGTCGAGGAGGGCGGCGACAGCCGAAACCTGGCGCGGCTGGCGGCAAGGCTGGCGCGGGCGAATGCCGCGATCGAAGTGCTGGCCGACGGCGCCGAGCGCTATCTCGCCTTGAGAGATCGCGATGATGCCTCACGCTTCGGATTCGACGCTGGCGCCTTTGCCGGTCTGCCCGAGGAAATCCGGCTTCGGCTGCTCAAGCGCGCGATTGACCGGGCCGGTCACGAGGGGCCAGCGGAACTCGGCAAGGTCGAAGCGCTGCTGGCGGTACTGGACCGGGCCATTGCGAAGGGCGAGCGGCAGACAAGGCTGAAACAGACGCTGGCCGGGGCGGCGATCAGCCTCATCAGAGGCCGAGTTCATGTCGATCCAGCACCGCCGCGGAGGGGGAATCGGGCGTGAGAGGCCTCACATACCGCAATATCCTCGGATATCGGCATTAAGAGCCTTAACCACCTCGAAAAAACCTCGGCATTTGCGTCATTTTTTGACCGGGAATCGCGTTAAAGTGCGTTAAATAGTCCCGTGTGGTTCCCTTGGCATTGACCTGGACGACACCTAGATTGGGTGCAGTGGACCGGGGAATCTCGCCTCACTACCCAAAAGAATATTCAAGGGTTACTGCCAAGGATATAGGGCCGCGATCCGCGCGACCACGAAGGAAGATCGATGAACGCCAATCTGCGCAACTTCGCCCTCTGGGTCATCATTGTCTTGCTGCTGTTGGCATTGTTCACGCTTTTCCAGAATCCGGGTCAGCGCACGTCATCGCAGGACATCTCGTTTTCGCAGTTGTTGAGCGAGGTCGACCAGAACCGCGTTCGCGACGTCGTGATCCAGGGGCCGGATATCCATGGCACCTTCACCAACGGCTCCTCTTTCCAGACCTATGCGCCGAACGATCCGACGCTGGTCAAGCGCCTGTATGACGGCAAGGTCTCGATCACCGCGAAGCCGCCCGGCGACAACGTGCCGTGGTTCGTGTCGCTGCTGGTCTCCTGGCTGCCCTTCATCGCGCTGATCGGCGTGTGGATCTTCCTGTCGCGCCAGATGCAGGGCGGCGCCGGCAAGGCGATGGGTTTTGGCAAGTCGCGCGCCAAGATGCTGACGGAGGCCCATGGCCGCGTCACCTTCGAGGACGTCGCCGGTGTCGACGAAGCCAAGCAGGACCTGCAGGAGATCGTTGAATTTCTGCGCGATCCCGGAAAATTCCAGCGCCTCGGCGGACGGATTCCGCGCGGCGTGCTCTTGGTCGGCCCTCCCGGCACCGGCAAGACCCTGATCGCGCGCGCGGTCGCGGGTGAAGCCAATGTGCCCTTCTTCACGATCTCGGGCTCTGACTTCGTCGAAATGTTCGTCGGCGTCGGTGCTTCCCGCGTCCGCGACATGTTCGAGCAGGCCAAGAAGAACGCGCCCTGCATCATCTTCATCGACGAAATCGATGCGGTCGGCCGTCATCGCGGTGCTGGTCTCGGCGGCGGCAATGACGAGCGCGAGCAGACGCTGAACCAGTTGCTGGTCGAGATGGACGGCTTCGAGGCCAATGAAGGCGTGATCCTGATCGCGGCGACCAACCGTCCCGACGTGCTGGATCCCGCGCTGCTGCGTCCCGGCCGCTTCGACCGTCAGGTCGTGGTGCCGAATCCTGACGTCGTCGGCCGCGAGCAGATCCTCAAGGTTCACGTCCGCAAGGTGCCGCTGGCGCCGGATATCAACCTCAAGACCATCGCGCGCGGCACCCCGGGCTTCTCCGGCGCCGACCTGATGAATCTCGTCAACGAGGCGGCCTTGACTGCTGCCCGCCGCAACAAGCGGATGGTGACCCAGGCCGAGTTCGAGGAAGCCAAGGACAAGGTGATGATGGGCGCTGAGCGCAAGTCGCTCGTCATGACCGAGGAAGAGAAGCTGCTGACGGCCTATCACGAGGGCGGCCACGCCATCGTCGGCCTCAACGTCGTCGCGACCGATCCGATCCACAAGGCCACGATCATCCCGCGCGGACGTGCGCTCGGCATGGTGATGCAGCTGCCCGAGCGCGACAAGCTGTCGATGTCGCTCGAGCAGATGACCTCCCGGCTGGCGATCATGATGGGCGGCCGCGTCGCGGAAGAACTGATCTTCGGCAAGGAGAAGGTGACCTCCGGCGCCTCTTCCGACATCGAGCAGGCAACGCGACTGGCGCGCATGATGGTAACGCGCTGGGGTCTGTCCGAAGCCCTCGGCACCGTGTCCTACGGCGAAAACCAGGACGAGGTGTTCCTGGGCATGTCGGTATCGCGGACCCAGAACGCGTCGGAAGCCACGGTTCAGAAGATCGACACCGAGATCCGGCGCTTTGTCGAAGAGGGCTACAACGAAGCCACGCGAATCCTCACCGAGAAGCGCCAGGACCTCGAAACGCTGGCGAAGGGCCTGCTCGAGTTCGAGACGCTGAGCGGTGACGAGATTCAGGACCTGCTCAACGGCAAGAAGCCCAACCGCGAGTCGGTGCTGGAGCCGAGTACGCCGCGCGCCTCCGCCGTGCCACCCGCCGGCAAGCCGCGCCCGCGCCCCGATCCGGACCCCGGCCTGGAGCCGCAACCGCAGGCGTAAGCGCCCGGTTGTTATCGGACTGAGTTAGGAGCGGGCGCATCATGCGCCCGTTCTGTTATGGACCGCCCGCTCAACGGGGGACCGGCATGCACGTTAGCGAATGCGACGTACCGCCCAGCAGCGCGTTGGGTCGGGATCTGATCCGGTCAGCCTATTTTCACGATTCATACCGCGTGCCGCTGGCGCGGCGGGGACTGACAATCGTCGAAATCTTTTTTGCGCTGTTCGGCCATACGCCGCGCTGGATGAAAGCGTTGTTGATCACCCGTAATGCCATTGCCAGGTGCTTTGGGCTGGAAGCGCCGACCGTCGCCGAAATCCTCAAGCCTGCGGTGCGTACGAGCTACAGCGTTGGCGACAAGATCGGTCCATGGCCGATTTTCTTCATTGGCGATCATGAGATTGTCGCGGGCCGTAACAACAAGCACCTCGACTTCAGGCTCTCGGTGCTCCGGCTGACGGATGGCGATGCGGAGAGCGTCGTCGTCTCGACGGTCTGCTCGGTGCATAACCTCGCCGGCAAAATCTATCTGTTCTTTATCGTACCGTTCCACCGGACCGGTGTTCAGTCGCTGTTGGCCAATGCGGTGGTGGCGAAGCGGCTATAGCGGCAGGAACCGCTGATCCCTTGCGTCCAAACTTTCATGATTAGGGTTGGCGTCCGTCGCGGCGCCATGGCATGTTTCCGCCCGCCGGAACGAAATACCGGCCGCTCCGCGCGCCCTTGAGCGCGGCTGACGACACAGGGGGAGGGAAGCCGATGCGTTTCGTCACGAGGGTTGGCGCGCTGGGCGCCGTTGCTTGTCTGATGCTGCCTGCCGCTGCGATGTCGGCCGAAATGCGCGGCGTCACCGCAACCGAAATCAAGATCGGCCAGACCATGCCCTATAGCGGGCCGGTGTCGGCGTTCGGCGCGCTCGGCAAGGGTGAGGTCGGCTATTTCAAGATGGTCAACGAGCGCGGCGGCATCAACGGCCGCAAGGTCAACCTGATCTCGCTCGACGACAGCTACGCGCCGCCGAAGACGGTGGAGCAGACGCGGAGGCTGGTCGAGAGCGACGAGGTCGCGCTGATCTTCTCCTCGATCGGCACCGCCCATAACACCGCGATCGCGAAATATCTGCAGGGCAAGAATATCCCGCAACTGTTCCTGGCCTCCGGCGCCTCGAAATTCGCCGACATCGCGCAATTTCCGCAGGCCACCGTCGGCGTGCAGGCGCCGTTCCGCTACGAGGCCCGGCTCTATGCGCGATACGCGCTGGCCAAGAATCCGAGCGCCAAATTCGCGGTGATTTCGCAGAACGATGATTTTGGCCGCGATTATCTCGCCGGGCTGAAGGACGTGCTCGGCGACAAATACGATTCCGTCGTCACGGGAGCGACCTACGAAATCTCCGACCCGACCATCGACTCGCAGATCGTGAAGCTGAAGGCGTCCGGCGCCGACGTGTTTTTGATTGCGGCAACGCCGAAATTCGCCGCGCAGTCGATCCGCAAGGCGTTCGAGATCGGCTGGCGGCCGATGACTTTCCTCTCCAATGTCGCGGTGTGGATTTCGACCGTGATGGAGCCGGCGGGCGTCGAGGCAGGCACCGGGATTCTCTCGACCGCCTATGTCAAGGATCCCGACGATCCCGCCTGGAAGGACGATGCAGGCGTCAAGGGCTGGCGGGAATTCATGACCAAATACGTTCCGGACGGTGACCAGCACGACACCAATTACGTCAACGCCTACAACAGCGCGATGGTGCTGGAGGCCGTGCTGAAAGCCTGCGGCAACGACCTGTCGACCGAGAATATTTTGAAGCAGGCCTATTCGATCAAGGACCTGGAACTGCCGATGCTGTTGCCGGGCATCAAGGTCAATACCGGGCCTGCCGACCACGTGCCGGTCGACCAGATGCAGTTCATGCGCTTCAACGGCAAGACGTGGGATCGGTTTGGGGAATTGCAGACGGGGAATTGATGCCGCGCCGTCATTGCGAGCGAAGCGAAGCAATCCATGCCGCAGCGGTGGGATAGAATGGATTGCTTCGCTTCGTTCGCAATGACGGAAACGCGGTCAATGCGCCTCACGCCTTTCCCATCGGCCCGAAATGCCGTTCGAGGATCTGCTCCGGCGTCTCCGTCACGTCGATCGTCTGACCGTCGCCGACGTAGGTGAGGACAGTGCGCTCGCCGTCGCGCGACATGCTGCCGACGAGCGCGATATTGATGTGGATGGGCTGCTTTGTCTCGAATCTCGTGCATTCAATCCAGAAGCGCATCACGGTCTCTCCTTCTGTCGCGCGTGATCTCCCAGCGCCACTTCGCGGCGAACCCACCATGTGGATTTCGGGCGCATGTCGCGGAAGGCCATTGACACTTCGCCACGAATAGCACCACATGTAGCCGTCACGGTCCACCTGATCGCAAGATTTGGTGGCTAAGAGGGAAGCCGGTGATTGCGCGAAAGCGCAAAATTCCGGCGCTGCCCCCGCAACTGTAAGCAGTGAGTTGTTCCCGAATCCAGGAGTCACTGATGCGGTATCGCATTGGGAAGGCACGGGAACAACGTTGACCTGCGAGCCAGGAGACCTGCCGCGACACTAAAGAACGTCCACGGGCGGGGTGTCCCGGCGGCGCTTGCAGACTCATGCCGGCGTTCCCCGCTCGCGCATTTGCAGCAGCGTCCTCCCTGACATCCAACCCCAACAACATCGCCACGGGGTCTCTAGATGTCACTCTCTCTCGATCGCGAAGCCAACGCCGTTCCGTTCATCCACCTGCGTCCCGAATCGCTTGCTGCGCCAAGCGCACAGCTGCCGATGCAGGTGATCCGCCGCAACGGCGCGGCTTCGAAATTCGACGCCAGCAAGATTTCAGTCGCGATGACCAAGGCATTCCTCGCGGTCGAGGGGCATGGCGCGGCGGCTTCCCGCCGCGTCCATGAAATCGTCGAGCAATTGACTGCGGAAGTCGTCGGCGCGCTGTCGCGCCGGATGAGCGAGGGCCGCACCTTTCATATCGAGGACGTGCAAGACCAGGTCGAACTGGCGTTAATGCGCAGCGAGCATCACAAGGTCGCGCGTGCTTACGTGCTGTACCGCGAGGAGCGGACCCGTCAGCGCGCCGAGCAGGAAGCGGGCAAATCGGTCAAGCCATCGTCCGGACCGATGCTGCACGTGACGCTGGCGAACGGCACGAAAGTGCCGCTCGATACCGCGCGTCTCGTGTTGATCGTCAACGAGGCGTGCGCCGGCCTCGACGGCGTCGAGGCGGCGCCTGTACTCACCGAGACCCAACGCAATCTCTATGACGGAATCAGCCAGGACGAACTGGCTTTGGCCTCGGTGATGGCCGCGCGCACGCTGGTGGAGCAGGAGCCGAACTACGCCTTTATCAGCGCGCGGCTGTTGCTCGACAAGCTGCGCACCGAGGTGCTGTCGTTCGTGCTGGGTACGCCGACCAGCGCGTCGCAGGCCGATATGGCGGTGCGCTACGGCGAGTACTTCCCCGCCTATATCAAGACCGGCATCAAGGCCGAACTGCTCGATCCCGATCTGGCGCGGTTCGACCTGAAGAGGCTTGCCGCGGCGCTGAAGCCGGAGCGCGATCTGGCGTTTCAGTTCCTGGGGCTGCAAACGCTGTACGACCGCTATTTCCTGCATGAGCGCGGCAACCGCATCGAACTGCCGCAGGCGTTCTTCATGCGCGTCGCCATGGGCCTTGCGTTGCGCGAGATCGACCGCGAGGCGCGCGCCATCGAGTTCTACGATCTGCTGTCGTCGTTCGACTTCATGGCCTCGACGCCGACGTTGTTCAATTCGGGAACGCTGCGGCCGCAATTGTCGTCCTGCTTCCTCACCACCGTTGCCGACGATCTCGACGGCATCTTCAAGTCGGTCAAGGACAACGCGCTGCTGGCGAAATATTCCGGCGGGCTCGGCAACGACTGGACCCGCGTGCGCGGTCTCGGCGCCCACATCAAGGGCACCAATGGCGAGAGCCAGGGCGTGGTGCCTTTCCTGAAAGTGGCCAACGATACCGCGATCGCGGTCAACCAGGGCGGCAAGCGCAAGGGCGCGGTCTGCGCCTATCTCGAAACCTGGCACATCGATATCGAGGAGTTTTTGGACCTGCGCAAGAACACCGGCGACGACCGCCGCCGCACCCATGACATGAACACTGCGAACTGGGTGCCTGATCTGTTCATGCAGCGCGTCGAGGCCGATGGCGAATGGACGCTGTTCTCGCCGGACGAGACGCCCGATCTGCACGACCTCTATGGCCAGCCGTTCGCCGAGCGCTATGCGGCGTATGAGGCAAAGGCGGCGCGCGGCGAAATCCGGGTGTTCAAGCAGGTTCGCGCCACGGATCTCTGGCGCAAGATGCTGACCATGCTGTTCGAAACCGGGCATCCCTGGATCACGTTCAAGGATCCCTGCAATCTGCGCTCGCCGCAGCGCCATGCCGGCGTGATCCACTCCTCGAATCTCTGTACCGAAATCACGCTCAACACCTCCGACGACGAAACCGCCGTCTGCAATCTCGGCTCGATCAATCTGCTCAACCATGTGCGGGAAGGGCGGCTGGATGAGCCGCGGCTGCAGCACAGTGTGGCCATTGCGATGCGGATGCTCGACAACGTCATCGACATCAATTTCTACACCATCCCGGAAGCGCGCCGCTCCAACCTGCGGCACCGCCCGGTCGGTCTCGGGCTGATGGGCTTCCAGGATGCGCTGCAGGCGTTGCGGATCGCGATGGCTTCCGATGCGGCCGTGGCCTTTGCCGATACCAGCATGGAGATGATCTCCTATTACGCGATCTCGGCTTCGATCGATCTCGCCGCCGAGCGCGGGCGTTATCCGTCGTTCGACGGCTCGCTGTGGAGCCGGGGTATCTTGCCGATCGATTCGATCGAACTGCTGGCGGAAGCCCGCGGCGGTCTCGCGATGGACCGCGGCATGGCACTCGACTGGGATCGCCTGCGCGAGCGCGTCAAATCATCCGGCATGCGCAATTCGAACGTGATGGCGATCGCGCCGACGGCGACGATTTCGAACATTTGCGGCGTGGCGCAGTCGATCGAGCCCGCCTACCAGAACCTCTACGTCAAATCCAACATGTCCGGCGACTTCACCGTCGTGAACGAGTTTCTGGTGCGCGACCTCAAGGCGCGCGGGCTGTGGGACGAGGTGATGGTCAACGACCTCAAATATTTCGACGGCAGCGTCGGCGCCATCGATCGCATTCCCGACGACCTCAAGGCGCTCTATGCCACCGCCTTCGAGATCGACAGCGCCTGGCTGATCGAGGCGGCCTCGCGGCGACAGAAATGGATCGACCAGTCGCAGTCGCTCAACCTCTATATCGCCAATCCATCGGGCAAGAAGCTCGATGCGCTCTATCGGCTGGCCTGGGCGCGCGGCCTGAAGACGACCTACTACCTGCGCTCGCGCAGCGCGACGCATGTCGAAAAGTCCACCCTTCGTGGCACCGACGGCAAGCTCAACGCCGTTGCGGCCGCGCCCGTACTGTCGGCTGCCGCGCCGATCATCGTGCCATCGGCGCTCACGGCGCCCGACCTGTCCGGCGCAATCGCGTGTTCCATCGACAATCCCGAATGCGAAGCCTGCCAGTAAGCAGACAAGAAAAGGAAACGACAATGCTCGACTGGTCAGAACCCGCTTCGCCCGTGCGCCGGATGCCGCTTCCCTTGGTGACGCAAACCATAGCCGCGGCCGATCAAACCGGCCTCGGCACGATCGACCGAAGCGGCGGACGGGTGTCCGTGGACGACAAGCGGATGATCAACTGCCGCGCCGACGTCAATCAATTGCTGCCGCTGAAATACAAATGGGCGTGGGAAAAATATCTCGCCGGCTGCAACAATCACTGGATGCCGACCGAAGTCTCGATGCAGGCCGACATCGCGCTGTGGAAGTCGCGCGACGGTCTCACCGAGGATGAGCGCCGCGCCATCAAGCGTAACCTCGGCTTCTTCGCGGCGTCTGAAAGCCTCGTCGCCAACAACATCGTGCTGGCGATCTACCGGCACCTGACCAATCCGGAATGCCGGCAATATCTGCTGCGGCAATCGTTCGAGGAGGCGGTTCACACGCACACTTTCCAGTACATCGTCGAGAGTCTGGGCCTGGACGAGGGCGAGCTGTTCAACATGTATCGCGAGGTGCCGTCGATCACCGACAAGGCGGCGTGGGCGCTGAAGCACACCCAGCATCTCGACGATCCCGATTTCAAGACCGGCACGCCGGAAGCCGACCAGGCATTCCTGCGCGATCTCGTCGCCTTCTACGTCATCTTCGAGGGCATGTGGTTCTATACGGGGTTCGCGCAGATCCTCTCGCTCGGCCGCCGCAACAAGATGGTCGGCATCGCCGAGCAGTACCAGTACATCCTGCGCGACGAATCGATTCATCTGAATTTTGGCATCGACGTCATCAACCAGATCAAGATCGAGAATCCGCATCTGTGGACCAAGACCTTCCAGGACGAAGTCCGCGCCATGGTGCGCGATGCGGCCGAACTGGAGGCGGCCTACGGGCGGGACACCATGCCGCGCGGTTTTCTCGGTCTGAATGCGGCGCTGTGCGAGACGTACATGCACTTCATCGCCAACCGCCGCTGTGCGCAGCTTGGGTTGGCTCGGGTGTTCGACGAAACCGAAAATCCATTTCCCTGGATGTCGGAGGCGATGGACCTGAAGAAGGAAAAGAATTTTTTCGAGACCCGGGTGATCGAGTACCAGAACGGCGGCGCACTGAGCTGGGAGTAGGGAGCACACTTCGTCCCTTGCGAACGCAGGGACCCATAACCACCGGTGCTGATTGTTAGTAAAGGGTGTCTATCCAAGTGCCCAATCGAGACATCACGCGGTATGGGTCCCTTGCGTTCGCAGGGACGACACAGAATCCTGCCGTTGCCGCGCTAAAACTTAAGATTTCCTCAATTCAGTCCGGCCTATTGCTTGGGGGGTGTGCGCTTTCCGACGGGCGCGCCCAGGCAAGGACCGCGCATGACCGCCTCTCTTTCCACCCTCAAGCCAGCACCGGAGCAAGCCGCAATTCCTGCGTGGCTCGTCAGGGTCTGCCTCGTGCTGGCGGTTGCGAACCTGACCCTTTGCGGGGCGGCGTATGTCTCGCACTGGTGGGTTTACGACACCAACGGCCTCGGCATCCCGACCGATTTCATCAACGTCTGGGCGGCCGGCCGTCTGGTGCTCGATGGCCTCCCGGCGCAGGCGTATGACTGGGATATCCAGAAGCAAGTCGAGGTCGCAAAACTCGGCAAGGATTTTGTCGGCTATTTTGCCTGGCACTATCCGCCGCCGTTCCTGTTCGTCGCATCCTGGCTCGCACAGCTGCCCTATCAACTCGCCTTTATGGGCTGGGCTGCGGTCAGCTTTCTGCCCTTTCTTGTCGCGATGCGCGCGATCGTCGGCCACCCCTTCGGCTATCTGCTCGCGCTCGCCATTCCGATGGCGTTCATCAATGCGCTGGTCGGCCAGAACGGATTCCTCACCGCGGCGCTGATCGGCGGCGCGCTCTATCTGATTCCGGTACGGCCGATACTGGCAGGCATCTGTCTCGGGCTTTTGACCTACAAGCCGCAATACGGGCTGCTGTTTCCGATCGTGCTGATCGCAACCGGGCATTGGCGTGTGTTCATCAGCGCCACAGTTACCGCGGTCGTGCTGGCCACCGCTTCCTGGCTCGCCTTCGGCATCGAGAGCTGGCTGGCGTTCTTCCACTGGATGCCGAAATTCTCGCAGGCGTTCCTGACCGAGGGCAAGGCGCCATGGTGGAAGCTGCAAAGTATCTTCGCGATGGTGCGCTATTTCGGCGGCAGCGAACCGCTCGGCTGGGCATTCCAGTGGGTCCTTACCGCTTCCGTGGCCGTGGTGATGGCGCTGATATGGCGAAGCCGCGTGCCCTATACGCTGAAGGCCGCAGCGCTTGCCGCCGGTACGTTGCTGACCACGCCCTATCTCTTCATGTACGACATGATGGTGCTGGCGATCCCGACCGCTTTCCTGATCCGCATCGGACTGAAGACCGGTTTTCGCGCCTACGAGCTTCCGGTGCTTGGCGCCGTCGTTGCGCTGATCTGCTGCTACATGTTCACCGGCATTCCGACCGGCTTCGGCGCCACGCTGGTGGTGTCCGCGCTGATCCTGCGCCGCGCCGGATCGTGGTGGCGGCTTGAGCCGGCGCCAAAACTCGTCGCGGCAGGGGCGTGAACGGCGCGGGACGACGGCGCCCCAGGTCACCGCTCGCTATTTGACGAATGCCGCCCACAGAACGGCATTCGCAAGCGTGCCGGCCTCGTTCATGTGGCAGCCGTCCGGACTACGGCCTTCATTTCCGATCGTATCGGTATCGGGTCCCGGGCGGATGTTCAGAGTTTCGTTGACCGCGGAGAACTGACCGGCACGTACCGCCGCGATGTTGTTGTTCGGTCCGGCATAGTCGCATTTTGTGCTACGCGACAGATAGAACGGCGCATCGAAACCGGCTGCACGAAATCGCTTCACCAGCTGATGCAGCAGCAAAGCATATTGGTCGGCCGTCGTCGTCGATACCGCGTCCGTTTCTCCCTGCTGAAACAGGATATGCGTCGGCGTCAGGCCCGCGGCCTTCAGTTTCGCGATGCCATTGGTGATCAGCGCCGCGCCCTCGTTGTTCAGGAAGGCGATCGATGCGCCGCCCCTGGCCAGCGGCACGACGATGACGCGGTCATAGCGCCCATCCTGAATCAGCATGTCGCCGAGGCGCGTTGCGAAGCTCCCGCCCATACCGTCGGCGCCCAGCAACGGGTCGGCTGCGGCAAAGCATTTGCCGCTCGCGGAATCGAAATTGTCGACGGCTTCGCGTGCTGTATGTCGGGTGCTGCCGTAGTTGGCCGCGTTGCTCTGGCCGTGCACGACGATGATGGCGGTCTTGCCGGACACGGGACCGCACGGCCGTTCGACGCGCGCCGGCGGCGGTGGAAGGCCCGCCAGTTCAGTCTGGCGGGCGTACTGCGTCAGCAGGCTGCCGGCGATCGTGCCGACCAGCACGCCGCCCATCAGGAACGCGACGAGGCGCAACACGGGAAATGTTCTCCAGAGGCGCTCAGCTTGGTTGCTTGTGTTCACGGCTCGTCCGCTTGGATGACGCTCACCGATTCGGGCCGGCCGCATCTCGGGAGCGCGAGGGAGATAGTCTGAGGATGCCCGTTCGGCGAATGCTAACCGGGCAGCGTTGAGAGCCTGTTAACGGTTGGAAAGACCTATCGGCCATCCTTCTCGAATCATGCTGCAAAACCGTCTTGTCATCAGGCCTGAATAGGTGTTCACTTCTTCAAAGCGATGGGTACGCTTATCGCTCAAGACGTTGAAGGTGTGCGCGTTCTGGCAGGCTCCACGGGGCTCGAGGGCGCGCCGGGGACGGACGCGCCATGGTGTATCGGCGAACCCATCAGGTCGTAAAGCGGCTGGCGGCGCGGCGTAGCGCCATCCTGGCGGCGGCGCGGGACGCTGCGGCCGAGGGCGGTATGGCCGCGGTGCAGATCGCCCCGGTCGCGGTCCGCGCCAATGTCGCGGCCGGTACGGTCTACCGCTACTTTCCCTCCAAGGCCGAGCTGATTTCCGAACTGATCGCCGAGGTGTCGCGCGACGAGCTGGCGGCGATCCGCCGCGCGGCGGATGCCGCGCCTGGGCCGTCCTCGGCACTCGCTGCCGCCGTCACCACCGTTGCCGTGCATGTGCTGTCGCAGCGCAAGCTCGCCTGGGGCATTCTGGCCGAGCCGGTCGATGTCGACGTCTCGGTGTCGCGGCTTGCGAGCCGCCGCGAGATCTCCGGCGAGATTGCCGCCAGGATCGACGCCGCAGTGCGCGCCGGCCATCTGCCGGCGCAGGACACGGCGCTCGCTGCCACCGCGTTGCTCGGCGCGCTGCATGAATCGCTGGTCGGTCCGCTGGCACCCGAGAACCTGGATGATTCCGCGAAGCTACGCGACGCCGTGCAAACGGTCACGTTGCTGGCACTGCGCGCCGTCGGTGTGATGGATGCCCGCGCCCGCGGCCTCGTGGTGCAGGCGGTGCTGCCGGCCAAGGCGCTGGTCGGGGTCTGAACGCACCGCTGCCGGACACGACTTTGTCGCAACCATTTGCCACGCTGCGGCTTATCGACGGTCCAACCGTGATCAGGAGCATGCGATGACAACGACATCAGGTTCCGCCAAATGGCAGGGCGGCATCAAGGACGGCAAGGGCGCGATCTCGACCAAGAGCGGCGCGCTCAACGAATACCCCTACGGCTTTGCCAGCCGCTTCGAGGGCAAGCCCGGCTCCAATCCGGAAGAATTGATCGGCGCGGCGCACGCCGCCTGCTTCACCATGGCGCTGTCGCTGATTTTGGGAGAGGCCAAGCTCACCGCTGAACACATGGAAACCAAGGCCGACGTCACGCTGGAAAAACAGGGCGATGGCTTTGCGATCACGTCCGTTCACCTGACGCTGAACGCGAAGATCCCGGGTGCGGACAAGGCGACGTTCGAGGAGCTGGCAGGCAAGGCCAAGGCCGGTTGCCCGGTGTCGAAACTTCTGAACACGAAGATCACGCTGGACGCGACGCTGCAGTAGTTCTTCTCCCCGGTCATTCCGGGGCGATGCGTTAGCATCGAACCCGGAATCTCGAGATTCCGGGTTCGTCGCTTCGCGCCGCCCCGGAATGACCTAGCACCGTCACTTCTTCGTCTCGTCCTCCGGCTGGACGTTGGCGATGCGCACCATGTTGGTGGTGCCGGCGATGCCGAGCGGCACGCCGGCGACGATGATCACGCGCTGGCCGGCGTTGGCAAAACCGTCACGGAACGCAATGGCGCCGGCGCGGTCGACCATGTCGTCCTGGTCGTGGGCGTCTTCGGCGACCACGCAATGCACGCCCCAGACCACGGACAATTTGCGGCCTGTCGCGAGGTTGGGCGTGATCGCCACCACCGGCGGCTTCGGCCGTTCGCGCGCGACGCGGATCGCTGTCGAGCCCGACGAGGTCCAGCAGATGATCGCCGACAATTCCAGCGTCTCGGCGATCTGCCGCGCGGCGTCGGCAATCGCGTCGCCGACCGTGTTTTCCGGCTCGGGCCGCTGCGCCGTCAGCACCGAGCGATAGGTCGGGTCGCGCTCCACTTCCTCGCCGATGCGGTTCATGGTCGAGACCGCCTCGACCGGGAATTTGCCGGCGGCGGACTCCGCCGACAGCATGATGGCGTCGGCGCCCTCATAGACGGCGGTCGCGACGTCGGAGACTTCCGCGCGCGTCGGCACCGGCGCCTGGATCATCGATTCAAGCATCTGAGTGGCCACCACCACCGGTTTGCCGGCGCGGCGCGCCATTCGCGTCATTTGCTTCTGGAGGCTCGGCACCCGCTCCAGCGGCAGTTCGACGCCGAGATCGCCGCGCGCCACCATCAGTGCGTCGGAGGCGTCGAGGATCTCGCCGAGCCGGTCGATCGCCTGCGGCTTTTCGATCTTGGCCATCACGGCGGCGCGGCCGCGGATCATCCGCTTGGCCTCATGGACGTCTTCGGCGCGCTGCACGAAGGAGAGGGCGATCCAGTCGACCCCGGTCACCAGGGCGGCTTCGAGATCGGCGCGGTCCTTCGGCGTCATCGCCGACACCGGTAGATCGGTATCGGGCAGGCTCACACCTTTGCGATCGGACATCTTGCCGCCGATCACCACCCTGGTCACCGCGCGTTCCGGCGAGGTCTCTTCCGCAATCAGGCGCACCTTGCCGTCGTCGAGCAGCAGCGCGTGGCCCGGCCGCAGGGCTGCAAGAATTTCCGGATGCGGCAGCTGCACGCGTTTGTTGTCGCCCGGCGTCTTGTCGGAATCGAGCACAAAACTCTGGCCGTTCTTGAGCTGGGTCGAGCCTTCGGCGAACGCGCCGAGCCGCAGCTTCGGCCCCTGCAGGTCGACCAGGATGCCGATCGGGCGGCCATAGCTCGACTCGACATTGCGAATGGTCGCAACCAGCTCGCGCATCTTGTCGTGCGGGGTGTGGCTCATGTTGATGCGGAACACATCCGCGCCGGCCTCGAACAGCTTCCGGATCATCGCGCTGTCCGACGATGCCGGGCCGAGGGTTGCGAGAATCTTGATGCGACGGAGCCGTCTCATTGCCTGGGCACCGTGGCTGGCGGCGGCAGACCCGGTCCGCTTGGAGGAGACAGGCCCGGAACCCCGCCGGGGCCGCCCGGTCCCATTGTTCCCGGAATTCCCGGCACGCGCTGCGCGGGTTGCTCGTTGGCTTCGGTCAGTTGCACGGTCCACGCTCGCTGTTCGCCTGTATCGACCTCGAAGAACCCGGTGCGGTCGTAGCCGCGCGCCAGGCAATTCTCGGTGCCCTTGATGGTGAATTCCTTGTCACGCGAACACATGAAGGCCTGTCCCGACCATTCCCCGCCGCGGTCATAGTCGAGCGCGTAGATGTAATAGTACCGGGCGACAAGGGTTCCGCGCAGCAAAGTCTCGCAACTGCGCGACGACACGTTCCACCAGCCTTCGGTAGTCCAGCCCTCGGCGTCCTTGTAGCCGAGCGCGATGCCGACCCGGCTGGAAGTGTTGTTGCAGAGCCGGAAATCGGCCGCCGCCGGACTGCTCCACAGGCACATCCCCGCCAGCGCGAGCATCGGCAGCAGGCCGGCGGTCATGCGTGCGGTGAGGGGGGACAAACGGCGAGAATCTTTTCCGGTCATGCAGTGAAGCTATATCAAATCATTGACGATTTCGCGTGACCCGGCGGGACCTGTCATCGGCCGGGCACG
>Ga0307500_10000276_pt1 | contig 17637 bp, 13 predicted proteins | sample 14_S_MG_FD_201362 | JGI IMG/M metagenome (GOLD analysis project Ga0307500, IMG submission 201362) | Soil microbial communities from Populus trichocarpa stands in riparian zone in the Pacific Northwest, United States - 14_S | ecosystem: Environmental > Terrestrial > Soil > Riparian zone > Trees... | reverse complement strand
CGTCGAGGAGTTCCTCGACACGCTGCGCGACCTCGGCTTCGCCCGGGACGGCGGCGAGGCCGACCCGGTGCCGGCCGGCCCACCCGACCGGCTCGGGACGGCCGACCGGCCGATCCGCTGGCAGCGGTTCGGGCAGGCGGTGTTCTCGCCGGCCGCGGCCGCCGGCTACGGCCTGCTGGTGCTGGCCGCGATCGTCCTGGCCTGGCGCTGGCCGGAGGTGCGGCCCACCCCGTCGCACGTGTTCTTCACCGGCTCGCTGGTGCTGGTGCAGCTCGCCCTGGTCGTCGGTGAGCTGCCGCTGATCTTCCTGCATGAGGGCGCGCACGTGCTGGCCGGCCGGCGGTTGGGGCTGACCAGCCGGCTCGGTGTCGGCCGGCGGCTGTACTTCGTCGTCTTCGAGACCACGCTGACCAAGCTGCTCAGCGTGCCGCGGCGGAAGCGGTACCTGCCGCTGGCCGCCGGCATGCTGACCGACGTCGTGGTGTGCGCGGCGCTGGTGCTGGTCGCCGTCGCCGGCCGCGGCCCGGATGGCGCGGTCTCGTTCCTCGGCCGGTTCGCGCTGGGGCTGGCGTACCTGACGATCATCCGGATCGTCTGGCAGTTCCTGTTCTTCATGGAGACCGACGGGCACCACCTGCTGGCCACCATGCTCAAGGTCACCGACCTGCACGGGATGACCGTCGGCTACCTGCGCCGCTGGCTGTTCGGGCGGGTGCTGCGCAAGCCGGAGCGGGTCGGGCCGCTGCCGTACCTGTCCGAGCACGACCGGGCGGTGCTGCGCTGGTTCGGGCCGCTGACGCTGATCGCGTCGGTCCTGCTGACCGCGCTGGCGCTGGCCACGGTGCTGCCGGTGCTGATCGTCTACCTCGGCAAGGTCGCCGCCGGCCTGGTCAGCAGCGGGCTGGGCGTGGACTTCTGGAACGCGGTGGGCTCGCTGCTGCTCGGCTTCGGCCAGTTCGGCGTGCTCGGCGCGCTCGCCCTCCGGGACCGGCGCCGGCGCCGCCGCGCGGCTGCCTCCACTGCCTCCGCTGCCTCCGCTGCCGAGCTGACCGTCCCGAACTGACCCCGCACCGCACCGTTGCCCATTCCGCACCGAAAGGAAGTGCCGGCAGTGCCGAACCTGCCTGACGAGCATGTCTGGATCAGCGGCCCGCGCCGCGCCGGCCGGTCCGCCGCCCTTGCCGCGCTCGGCGCCGGGCGCCTCGCGGTCGACGCCGACCGGCGCCGGCGCGGCCCGTACAGCGGGGTCGGTTCGGTGCTGCGCGCGCTGGTGCCGGCGGTGCTGGCAACCAACCCGGACCTGATCGCCCGGCACCGGATCGAGCTGCTCTGCGCCGCGCCCGAGCTGGCCGGCCTGCTCGGCGCCGCACCGGGCACGCTGACCTCGCTCGCCTCGGTCGAAGAGCGCACCCGCTGGTATTCCCGGATGCGCAGCCGCCGCATCGCGCACGGCCTGGTCGAGTTCCTGCGCGACTACCCGGCGCCGCTGGCGCTCTGTTTCGACGGGCTGGACCAGGCCGACCACACCGACCAGGAGTTCGTCGAGATCGCGCTGCGCCGGCTGCCGCCGGGCCGGGTCCGGCTGGCGGTCGGCACCGGCGAGCGGGACCTGCCGGCCGAGCTGGCCACCGCGCTGGGCCGGCACGCCCGGGCCGTGCCGGCCGGACCATCCACTGTGGCCGGTCTGAGCGACGATGCCCTGGTGGCCGCGTTCATCGCGGCCGACGGCAGCAGCGACGAGCCGGCCGAGCTGGCCGCGTACCAGCGGCTGTCCGAAGTGGACCGAGCCGCGCTGCACGATGCGCGGGCGGCCGAACTGGCCGGCCGCCGCGAGTTCTCGCTGGGCCTGGGCGCGATCCCGTACCACCTCAGCAACGGCGGCGACCCGGCCGGCGCCGGCTTCGCGGCCACCCGGGCGGCGCTGGAGTACTGCCACGGGATGGGCTACTACGACGCGGTGCTGGAGTACGGCGCGCAGCTGACCGCGCTGATCGACGCGCACCCGAAGGAGCTCGCCGACCAGCGCTACGTCGTTCTGATGTGGACGGTGCAGGCGCTGACCATGCTGCAGCGCGGCGACGAGGCCGAGCCGATCCTCTACGACCTGCTGGCCCGCACCGACATACCGCGCGCGCACATGACGATCTACTACCAGCTGGGGATGCTCTACACCCGGCATCTGACCGAGTCGCGTAAGGACCACACGCTGGCCAAGGGGCACCTGAACACGTCGGTCGCGATCGCCTCGCTGCTCGGCGACGCCGAGGACCGCGCCTTCCACGTCGTGTTCATGGGCAACGGGCTGGCCCTGGTCGAGATGCACCTGGGCAACCTGCAACGCTCGTACCAGCTGGTCTCCGGCGGGCTGCAGCGGCTGGACCGGGAACTGCCGGCGGACAAGCACCTGCTGCACCGGTCGGTGCTGCTGCACAACCGGGCCCAGGTGCTGGCCGGGCTCGGCCGGCTGGACGAGGCGTTGGCCGACTTCGATCGGGTGGTCGAGGTCGACCCGAACTACGCCGAGTACCGGTTCGACCGGGGCAACGCCCGGTACAAGTCCGGCGACCCGGCCGCCGCGATCGCCGACTACGAGCAGGCGATGACGCTCACCCCGCCGTTCCCGGAGCTGTTCTACAACCGCGGCGAGGCCCGGCTGGCGCTCGGCGACGCCGACGGCGCGCTGGCCGACTACCGGTACGTGCTCGACCTGGAGCCGAACCACCTGGAGGCCCGGGTGTCGGTGGCCGCGCTGCTGCTGGAGGCCGGCGAGGCGACCGCGGCGGCCGAGCAGGCTACCGCCGGCCTGGCCGAACTGCCCGACAACGCCCGGCTGCTCTGCCTGCTCGGCCAGGCCCGGCAGGAGGCCGGCGAGCCGGTCGCGGCGCTGGCCGCGCTGGACCGGGCGCTGGCCGCGGACGACTCGCTCTACGCCGCGCTGGTCTGCCGGGCCACGATCGCCTACGAGCAGGGCCGGTTCGACGACGCGGTGGCCGACCTGGACCGGGCCGCGCAGCTGGCCGGAGACGACCCGGCGGTGCTGTTCAACCGCGGCTACGCGCACGAGGCCGCCGGCCGCCCGCTGGCCGCGATCGCCGACTACGACCGCGCCCTGGAACTGCCCGACGCCGACCGGGACGAGCTGCTCGCCGGCCGGGACCGCTGCCTGGCTGCCGCCGGCCAGCCCGCAACCTGACCATCCACTGTGGAACCAAGAGTTGAAGGAGGCGACGCCAGGTGCGTGTGCTGCTGGTGAACATGCCCTGGACGCCGGTCGACGTCCCCTCGCTGGCGCTGGGCATCCTGAAGCGGGCCGCCGCCGAGAAGCTCGACGACGTCGAGGTCGACGTGGTGCAGGCCAACCTCGACTACGTCGACTGGATCACCGAACGGTACGAGTTCAACCTGCACGACTACGTCTACTACGCGCTGGGCACCTACTTCCAGGGCGTCGGCGACTGGGTCTTCTCGTCCGCGCTCTATGACGATCCACAGTGGAGAGTCGAGGAGTTCAAGGCCGGCCCGGGCGCCGGGATGACCGAGGAGGAGCTGCGGCTCAACCTCGACCTGCACGCGCTGGCGCCGGACTTCGTCCGCTGGCTGACCGAGCGGCTGCTCGCCGCCGAGCCGGACGTGGTCGGCTTCACCTCCACCTACCAGCAGAACGTGGCGGCGCTGGCGGTGGCCAAGCAGATCAAGCAGACGGCGCCGGGCGTGGTCACCATGTTCGGCGGGGCCAACTGCGACGGGCCGCAGGGCGAGGCGGTGCACCGGGCGTTCCCGTTCGTCGACTTCGCCGTCCGCGGCGAGGGCGAGGCGTCGTTCCCGCAACTGCTCAGCGCGCTGCGGGACGGCACCGGGTTCGCCGGCATCCCCGGCGTCTGCTGGCGGGACGGGTCCGGCGCCTCGATGGTCAACCCGATGGCGACGAAGCCGCTGCCGCCGGCCGAGATCGTCGGCCCCGACTACGCCGGCTACTTCGAGCGGCTGGAGGAGTCGGCCGCGCAGTCCTGGGTGGACCCGAAGCTGGTCATCGAGGGCGCCCGCGGCTGCTGGTGGGGGGAGAAGCACCACTGCACGTTCTGCGGGTTGAACGGGTCGTTCATGCAGTTCCGCAGCAAGAGCCCGGGCACCTTCCTGGCCGAGATCCTGGCGCTGGTGGCCGAACACCAGGTGCTCGACATGTACGTGGTCGACAACATCCTGGACATGGGCTACCTCACGTCGCTGCTCCCGATGCTCACCGACACCGGGTACGACCTGCGGCTGCAGTACGAGATCAAGTCCAACATGCGCCGGCACCAGCTGGAGACGCTGGCCCGGGCCGGGGTGGTGCACGTCCAGCCGGGCATCGAGAGCCTGAGCAGCCGGGTGCTGAAGCTGATGGACAAGGGCGTCACCGGCTGCCAGAACGTCCGGATGCTGCGCGACGCCGCGGCCTGCGGGCTGTCGGTCTCCTGGAACTACCTGTACGGCTTCCCGGGTGAGGAGATCGCCGACTACACCGGGATCATCGAGCAGTTGCCGGCGCTGCACCACCTCGAGCCGGGCGGCACCACGTCCCGGATCGCGGTCGAGCGGTTCAGCCCGCACTTCAACCGGCCCGAACTCGGCTTCGCCGAACTGACGCCGCACCGGCAGTACCGGCTGATCTACGACCTGCCCGACGCCGACCTGACCGACCTGGCGTACCTGTTCGAGGCGCCGGCGCAGGGCATCAGCACCGCCACCGCCGACCTGCTCGACGCCGCGATGGCCGAGTGGGTGACCGAGTTCCAGCACAGCCAGCTGTCGTACGCCGACACCGGCGGCGAGATCGTCATGGTGAACCGGCGCAAGCACTTCGGCTGGTCGGTGCTGCGGCTGACCGACCCGGTGGAGCTGGCCACGTTCCGGCTGCTGGACCAGCCGCACGGGGTGGCCGGGCTGCTCCGCAAGCTGCGCGAGGAGCTGCCCGAGGTCACCGCCGACGACCTGACCGCGCTGCTAGCCAGGTGGCGTGGGCTCGGGCTGGTGTTCGCCGAGGGCGGCCACTACGTGCACGTGGTCCCGCCGGTGACCAACGAGGAACTGCTGCGGATCGACATGAACGAGCTGTTCGGCCTGACCACGCCGGCCGACCCGGCCGAGCCCGCCGGGCCGGCCGATGCCGAGCCGACCGGCGACGCGCTGCTCGCCGGTGCGGCCGTGCCGGTGCCGGTCTGATGGCCCGGGCTGAGGGGGACACGATGACGCTGACCGCCATTGCCGACGCCGGCGGGCCGGCCGCCGGGCCGGCCGGCGGGCTGGCCGGTGGAGCTGCCGGCGGGCCGGCCGCCGGCGAGATCGTGCTGCTGAGCTGGCGGCACCACGACCGGCGGGTGACCGGGCTGCCCGGCATCGCCCTGCCGCCGCTGTCGGTGCCGGCCGGGCAGACCGCCGCGGCGGTGGCGCTGCGCCTGTACGGGGCCGGTGCGCGCCGGGTCGAGGTGGCCGGCCCGGTCGACCTCAGCGGCGACAGCGACCCGGCGACCAGCCTGCGGGCGCTGGCCCTGGTGCGGGAGCTGACCGGCCACGGCGTGCAGGTCGACTGGCGGCTGCGGCTCGGACCGGAGGCGGACGACTGGTGGCTGCTCAACCACCTGCAGCCGCCGGCCGAGCTGGCCGCCGGCCCGGCCGGTGACCAGATCCGGCAGACCTGGGCCGAGTCGTTCCACCTGAACAAGTGCGTCTACCGGCAGGCCCCCGGCTTCATCCAGATCCGGGACCGCCGTGCCGGCGAACTGAACCGCCTCACCGTGGACGAGCCGGACTACCTCAGCCAGCTCGACCCGCTGCTGGACGTCGTCCCCGCCGCCGCCGTCCCCACCGAGATCGCCGACGCCTACGCCGCCGAAGGCCTCATCTGGCCGCTCGCCGACCTCCTGCTCTGGCTCCCCTACCGGGTCCGCCGCTGGCCCTGGCCCGCCATGCTCGTCTAACCCGCCCGCGCTACAACGGCAAGCCCAGCGTGGCGAAGCTGTCGCACCGCACCACCCGGTTCGACTCCTCGATCCAGTACGCGCAGACGACGATGTTGCCTGAGCCGTCCTCCGTGTCGGGAACCGCGCCGAACCAGAGATTGGGAAAACCGCTCTCCCGGCGGACTCCCTGATAGGGGTCGCCGTACCGGGTCATGATCCAGGCGGTGACCAGAAGGCAGAGGTCGTCGTTTGGCGACTCGCGCTCGATCCAGGCGTCGAGGCGGTCGAGAAAGCCCTCCAGCTGCCAGTCGGGTGGGCTGTTACGCACTCCGGTGCAGCCTGGCCCGGAGTTCCTCGGGATTGTCCGGCCGGGCCGGCTCCTGCCGGCGTTTCTCGGCGTCGCGCAGCCACTGGCTGACGGCGGTCGAATCCAGCCGGGCCTCGTCCGTCGAATCGTCGGCGGCGCCGCTGGTGCTGAAGTACTCCCTGATCCACTCGGGCTCGATGCGGGCGCTGGTATTCGGCCGCCGACCCTGGTCGGCGCGCTGCCAGGGACGCTCGCTGTGCGTCAGATTCTCCAGATCGAGGCCGGTCAGCGCCCCGTATCGGCTCAGCACGTATCCGACCGTGTTCAGTTGGGCCTCGTCCAGCACGGTGCGCTCGACCGGCGCCTGGCCGTGCTTCTCGTCGTACCAGAGGGTGCCGACCACCGGGCCCATGTCCCAGGCGGAGATCGTCTCCTCGAACAACGGCTGATCAAAGGTGGCCAGGTGGTGGCCCTGGCAGTAATAGAGGAGCTTGTGCAGCTTCTTGGTGGGCACGCCGACCAGCCGCTCGCGGAGAACCGCGGCCACATCGTGCGCTGACACCGCCACCGCGCCAGGGTACGGCCTGGGCGTGGTGGCGGTGGGGGAGGCAGGCCGAGCAGCTCTATCGAACATAGGTTCGATTATGCCGGTCAATGGTGGTCGGGGCCACCGGCCGGCCTGGCTGGGTCAGGGCTGGTTAGAAGGTGAGCTTGCCGGTTGGGTCGGTCAGGCCGGTGGACGGGCCGGTCAGCACGATCGCGGGTATCTTGCGCGACTGGCCCAGCCGGGCCGGCACGGTGCGGACCGTGCCGCTGACCAGGTCGACGATCCGCAGTTCCGGGTAGGTGGGGCGGTAGGACGTCCGCGCCTCGCCGGCCCGCAGGATCAGCCTGGTCGCGTCGTACCAGCCGAGGAACTGCCCGCCGTTCAGCGGCACCGTCTGCCGGACCTGGCCGGTGCGGGCGTCGGCGATCTGCAGCGGCCGGCCGGACGTGCCGGCCTCGGCGGTGAGCGCGATCGAGGCACCGTCCGGCGAGAAGGCCGCGGTCGACCAGACGCCGGCGTCGGCCCGCAGCGTGCGCAGCTGGCGGCCGGTCGGGTCGTAGAGCCGGATGCCGGTGATCGGCCAGGACCCCTCGTGGGTCGAGCCGCTCGGGCAGGCGCAGATGGTGATCGCGATGGCCTGGCCGTCCGGGGTCCAGGCCCCGGCGGCGCCGAGGCCGTTCGGGACGTCCGGCACCGGGTGGAACGTGGTGGTCAGGGTGGCCACGTTCACCAGCACGAACCCGTTGTTGCGCGGCTCGAGGCTGGCCTGCTGGGAGAGCCCGGCCGGGCCACCGGTGAGCAGCAGCCGCTGGCTGTCCGGCGACCAGGAGCCGGTGCCGGTGTAGCCGTGGATCCAACGCGTGGCGCCGGTCGCGATGGTCAGCACGCCGTTGCGGAGCGGGTGGGCCGCGCTGCCGTCGCCGTCGGAGACCAGCGCCAGCCGGCCGTCCGGGGACGGCACGACGCCGCAGTACGGCACCTCCCGGTACCGGCCGGCGGCGCGGTCCAGTACCAGCGAGGTCTGCCGCACCGTCCGCCCGTGTTCGTCGACCGCGATGCCGTCGCAGCCGTACAGGGTCACCACCCGGCCGCCGGCGCCGGCCACCGCTGCCGTGCTGCCCACGACGGGCGTCGCGGCGGGCGGGCCGGTGAGTGCGGCGGCGGCGAACACCACTGCGGCGGTGAGGCCCGCGGTGCCGGCGGCGGCCGCGGTCCAGCGAGCGGTGCGGGCCCGCCGGGCCCGGCGCAGCGCCCCTTCGGTCAGGCCCAGCGGCGGCGGCCGGTCCCCGAGGCGCTCCAGCGCGGCGCGCAGGTCACGTTCCAGTTGGTCGGTCACGAGGCGCCCCCCGCAGTGAGCGTCGCAGCTGCCGGCTGGGGCGCCGCGCTGCGGGGTCCCCGCGGAAACGTGGAGCGCGCCCAGCGCGCGGAACGTTTTTGCGGGGTGCAGCGGAGCGAGGGGGGTCGCCGGGCTGGCACGGTCATGGCTGGGCCTCCGGGATCGGATCAAGTTCGGGGCAGAGCGTGCGGAGCCGGGCCAGCGCCCGGCTGATCTGGCTGCGGACGGTGGCCGGCGAGCACCGCAGGATCTCGGCGATCTCGTCGGTGGGCCGGTCCTCCAGGTAGCGCAGCACCAGCACCGCGCGGGACTTCGGGGCCAGCCCGGTCAGCGCCGCCGCCACCGCGAGCGTCTGGTCGACGGCACCGCTGTGGTCGGCCTGCGGGATCTCCGGCACGTCGCCGGTCACCAGCTCCTGCCGCCGGCCGCGGGATCGCCACCAGCTCGCGTACTGGCGGTACATGGTCGTCCGGACGTACGCCTCGGGCTGGCCGTCCCGGATCTTCGGCCAATGCCGGACCGACCTGGCCAGCGCGACCTGCAACAGGTCCTCGGCCTGCTGCCAGTGGCCGGTCAGCGCCATGGCGGTCCGGAACAGCGCCGGTGACCGGCTGGCCACGAACGCGGCGAAGTCGCGCTCGGCGTCCGCGTCCATCAGGTTCTCCTCCGCGTCATGCCCCTAACAACCGGGTCGGCGCCCCGGAACGCTGCGTCCACCCGGCCGGATCCTTCCGCGGGTTCCGCGGACCATCGCCGGCGCGGCTGATCGAGCCGGGATCGTGGCCCGATCGAAGGACGCTAAAAGCGGACTCAAGAGCATTCCAGGAACAGATCACCTGCCGTAGCATCAGCGTGCTCTGGGCGATGTGTCCTACGAAAGGGCCGGTCATGGTTGATCGCGGTCAGATCGTCTTCGCTGAGGTGTTCGGCACGTTCGTGCTGGTGCTGGCCGGTCCGGGGGCGGGGCTGCTGGCCGGCGAGCGGATCGGCGCGGTCGGCGTCGCGCTCTCGATCGGGCTGGTGCTGGTCTGCCTGGCGTACGCGCTGGGTCACATCTCCGGCTGCCACCTGAACCCGGCGGTCACCGTCGGGCTCTGGCTGCACGGCGCGATCCGGACCGGGGCGCTCGTCCTCTACCTGGCCAGCCAGCTGGTCGGCGCGCTGCTGGCCGGGCTGGTGATGTTCATCGTCGCAACTGGACGGTCCGGGTTCAGCGCGAAGGACAGCGGGTTCGCGTCCAACGGGTACGGCGACCACTCGCCGCTCGGGTACGGGCTGCTCGCCGTCGCGGTGGCCGAACTGGTGGTCACCGCCGCTTTCGTGTTCATCGTCATCTCCACCACGAACGCCGGCGCGCCGGGACTGTTCGGTGGGATCGCCGCCGGCCTGATGCTGGTGGTCGGCCACCTGATCCTGATCCCGATCAGCAACGCCTCGCTGAACCCCGCCCGCAGCGTCGGCACCGCGGTCTTCCAGCACGGCTGGGCACTGGCCCAGCTCTGGGCGTTCATCGTCTTCCCGCTGCTCGGCGGCGCGGCGGCGGCCGGGCTCTGGCGGGCGCTGGGGGTCCGGACGTCGGCCACCATCGGCACCGGGCCGGACGCCGCGCCCGCCGGCAGCGTCTAACCCGGCGCCGGGACGCGGGCCTGCCGGAACGGGGAGGCGGTCAGCACGGCCGCCTGCACGGCCAGGCCGGTGATCGCGATCCAGAGCGTCGGGCGGTGGCCCAGGTGGTCGGCGAGCAGGCCACCGGCCGGTGCGCCGAGCACCACCGCGCCCCGGTTCAGCGAGCGCATGGTGGCGTTCATCCGGCCCTGCAGCCGATCCGGGGTGACCGACTGCCGGTAGCCCATCTCCACCGGGCCGTCCAGGCCCAGCGTCAGCCCGAACAGGAACTGCGCGGTGCCGAGCAGCACCAGCGCGGCCGGCCCCGGGCGGGCCAGCGGGAGCAGCAGGTAGGCCACCGGCAGCAGCCAGCGCATCGCGACGATCACCGGGCCGACCCCGAACCGGCGCCCGGCCCGGGTCGACCCGGTCGCGCCGAGTACCGCGCCGCAACCGGCCAGCGCGTACGTGACGCCCAGCCCGAACGCGGTCAGGCCCAGCGTCTGCAGCGCGTACAGCACGTACACGGTGCTGACCATGCTGTTGAACAGGAACCAGGCGTGCGAGGTGAGCGCGAGCGGGCCGAGCATCCGGTGCCGGTACACCCAGGCCAGCCCTTCGGCGAGATCCCGGCGCAGCCCGCGGCCGGCCTGGGCCCGGACCGGCTCGGCCACCCGGACGGTGGCCAGGATCAGGCCGGAGACCAGGTAGGAGACCGCGTCCACGAGGATGCCGGCCGCCGCGCCGGCCGCCGCGACCAGCCAGCCGGCCAGCAGCGGTCCGCCGGTCTGACCCACCGAACTGGTCTGCTCCAGCCGCGCGTTGGCCTGGGTGAGCAGCGCGGCCGGCACCAGGCTGGGCAGGAACGACTGGTGCGCCGCGTCGTACAGCAGCGAGCAGCCACCGATTGCCAGCACCAGCCCGAGCAGCAGCGGCAGGTTCAGCGCGTCCAGCCAGACCAGCACCGGGATGCAGCCGAGCAGCAGGGCCCGGGCCAGGTCACAGCCGACCAGCACCGGCCAGCGCCGGTGCCGATCCACCAGCACCCCGGCGAGCAACCCGAACAGCAGGTAAGGCAGCCACCGCGCCGCGCCGAGCAGCCCCACCCCGGTCGCCGACGCCTCCAACGTCACCACCGCCAGCACCTGCAACGCCAGCATCGTGACGTACGTGCCGAACATCGACACCCCGTCCGCGACCCAGAACCGCCCGAACCCCGCCTGAGCCAACAGCGGAAACCGCTCCACCTCCGCCCCGGCCATACTGGAAGAATTCCAGACTATGGGCGCACCGGCGAGCGAGGCAGGCGAGAGCCAGGCGTACGACCGGGACGGGTTCCTGGCCGAGTTCTTTCCGGGGGCCCTCGATCGGCAAGAGGTCGAGGCCGGAGCCGCGCGGCTGGTGGCGGCCAACCGGGCATCCCGGCTCGCGGAGACGTGCCAGCCGCCAGCCGGTGCGCAGTGACCTTGGCCGGTGCGCCGCTCAACGGTTGGCGCGCCGGGCGGGTACTACGGGTTCTGGTAGCACGGGACGATCTTCCCGTCCACCATGCAACTGGGTCGCATCTGTGCGGTCGCGTGGCTGGCGCCGAGCACGATCGGGCCCACGCTGAACGCCAGCGCGAGCGCGACCACCGAGAGCATCCGTCGGGTCACGTCATCCTCCTGGAGCCGGGATGATCCGACTATCGCCAGCCGGCGGCGCCGCGGTCCACGTCGCAGTACTGCCGTCTTGACAACCGGCACCGCCGTGGGCGGGGTGGAGTGGTTGGTTGCGGCCGACCGGGCCGGGTCGGCTGGCGTGGATGGCCGGATCGGCTGAGCGCAGGTGGACAGTAACTGGTTTGCGTCGCAGGTGAGGATGGGCGGCAGGGAGATGACGGCAAGCGGGAGGGGTGGCACGCTGACGGCTATGACAACGATCATCCGGGCGGCGATCGAGGGCACCGAGGCCGAGCCGGGCCACATTGCCGCCGCGGATGTCGCCCGCCTCATTACCGGGCTTGAGCGCGCCATTGCCCGCGCGGCGTATGTCGCCCTCGGTCGGCAGCGGCGGGCAGTGGCAGGTCGGCACAACACCGCGGTCGAGCGCGCTTCGCGGCTCCGCTTCGTCGGTGTGGAGCGCGGCAGTTTCGTCGAACTGTTGGCTCTCCCGGACGCGAGTGAGCCAGGAGACGACGAGCTGCCGATCACCGTCGAGGCCCTCGGCAATGCCGCGTTCGATCAGTTGCTTGCCGCGCTCAGCGGTGCCGACGAGAACTCGCTCGATCGACAGCTCGCGGCGGCCGTCGCGCAACTTGCCGACGAGTTGGGTGTGGGAGAGCGGACTGACCGCATCACTATCGGGTACGCGTCGGTTGCGGTGAGCCGGCACGCCGTGATCGATTCGGGGGTGCGCGCCTCGATGCACCGGGTCGCGCAGCTACCACCGCCGGAACGCAGCGATGTATTGGTCGGCCGGCTCGTCGAAGCCGACTTCGAGCGCCTCACCGCGCGCCTGCAGCCACCCGCCGGCAAGCCGGTGACGGTCCGGTTTCCGGATGAGCTCGCCGACGAGATACACGAGGCTCTTCGCCAGGTGGCGACGCTTGAAGGGCTCGTCAGCTACGACCCGAAGACCTCGGTCGCGAGCAGCGTGCGGCTACGCGCGATCAGCCGCAGCGAGCAACTGGCCCTTGCGGTCGGCGACCTTGGCACGTTTTGGCAGCACGCTACATTCGAAGATCTGCAACGGTCCCAAGGGGTAACCTCGCTCGATGTTGGAGACCTCTACGATGCTGATCTCGATGAGGAGGAGCGGGCGGCCCTGTATGCGGCCTTGATGGACGATTGAAACCGCATGAGGTTCCGGCTGGGCCGCTGCTGGTGGACACGGACGTCTTCAGTTTCCTGCGGCTGGGCAAGGGCCGGCACGCCGATTTCGCCGCGCTGATCGATGGACATGTTCTTGCGATGAGTTTCGCAGTCACGAACAACCTACGCGATTTCCGCGCTATCGCTGCCGAGGCACCCGGCCTCACGATCGTTCATCCCGACAGCTGACGCGCGGGTGGGGCGCGGCGGCGCCCCGGGTGGGCGCCGCCGCGGTGGTGGGGTGGGTCAGCGGGTGAAGACCTGGAATTCGGATAGGCGGACCTGGGCGGCGGTGGGGCTGGCGGTGGCGCAGTCGGTTGCGGCCCGCGGGTCGTCGTCCTGCTCGCCGGCGTAGAGCGGGTTGCCGGTGCACTGGCTGGTCAGGACCCGGAAGCGCAGGTGGGTGGCGGCGGTGGGCGGGAGGTCGAACGAGCGCAGGTTGATCTCCGGGGAGAACGGGCGGAACGCGCCGGCCGGGAAGGCGTTCGTGGGACTGGTGTAGACCGGCAGGAAGCTGGCGTCCTGGCTGCAGTCGGCGACGGCGGCGTTGCAGGCGAGGATGCTGAACGAGCGGACCGCGGAGAACCGGTTCTGCGGGCCCGGGTCGGCGTCGCCGGTGATCGCTGGGCGGAGCATCGCGCTGACGTTCACCTGGCTCACCGTCTGCGGCGCCGTGCCGGCGAGGTCGACGGTGAACTGCTTGCCGGCGACCCCGGTCAGCGAGGCCCAGTCGGTGGCCTCGGTGTCGTCGCCGACCTTGTCCAGGTTGACGCCGTCACCGGTGATCGTCGCGCCGGACGCCACCGAGGCGAGGTTGCGGGGCAGGTTCAGCTTCAGCTCCTGCGTCCGGCCACCGAGGAAGAGGGTGCTGAACTTGTGGGCGCCGAAGCCGGCGCCGACCGCGGTCAGCTGGAACTTGGTGTTCGGCACGATCTGGAACGTGTCCGGCAGGGCCGTCTCCGGGTCGGTGTCGGCGACCGGCACGGCGCGCGCCTCGTAGTCGCCGACGTACACCCGGATCACCGCGCCGGCCGAGTCGCCCAGCGGGGCGAGGTGGACGGTCGCGTTGTTGGCGTACGGGGAGGCGAAGTTCGGCACCGCTTCGGTGTCCGCCGAGCCGTTGGTCGTCGCGTCCATGCCCATCCCGGACTCGGCGAACGCGCCCCAGATGATGTCCTGGTTGGCGCCACCGAACCGGACCAGGTCCGCGGCCAGCATGTTGTCACGCATGTCGAGCATGCTGACGCTGCTGACGGCCTGCAGCAGGAACGAGTCGAACATGAGCTGGATCCAGCGCCGGTTGCCCGGGCAGGCCTGCACCGAGGTGCGCCCCTCGGCGCAGGCCAGCTGGGACGACGGGGTGCCGGCGCCGTACCGGTTCACCATCGCGGTGCGTACCCGGTAGTTCGTGGCGTTCCAGATCTCGCCGTCCGCGTGCACCTCCGGACCGACGAGGTCGAAGCCGAGGTCGGAGTAGTTCAGCGGGCTCTTGCTGATGTCGTAGTTGCGGATGCCGCGGGTGTTGCTGCCGGTGACGTAGGCGCCCTCCACGAACGCGGTGTCGCCGGGCGCCCGCAGGCCGTTCTCGTACAGGTACTCCACCGCGGTCAGGTCGCCCCAGGACTCGCCCATGGACCCGCCCTGGAAGCCGCTGATCCCGCTGTCCGGGCCGGCGATCATGCGGTTGCTGATCGCGTGCGTGTACTCGTGCCCGATCACGGTCATGTCGTAGTCGCCGTCGACGCACGGCGGGTACGCGGTGCCGGCGACCGGCTGCCACATGAACATGTTGGTGGTGGGCTGCAGACCGTCCCGCGGGGTGCCCTGGTTGGCGTTGTTGCGGCTGCCACCCAGCGCGTTCTGCTGGGCCCGGCCCTGTTCGGCGTCGTTGCCCAGGCCGTTCGGCCCGAGGTTGACCGCCTGCAGGTTCCAGGCGCCCTCGGTGAAGCCGAGCAGGTAGGAGAAGTCGTGCATCCGGTTGTGCATCACGAACAGGTTCGTGATCGCCGCGTCGGCGTCGACCCGCTGGGTGGACGTGAACGTCGTCGGGTTGCACCGGGCGGCGTGCCACTGGTCGGTGAACGGGTAGGTGTAGTTGCGCGCGATGCTGGTGGTGGCCGGCGTCGCCGGGGTGCCCCCGCCCAGCGCCAGCACGTTGTTGGCGGAGTTGCCGATGGAGCTGAAGGTCGGTGTGCCGGTGGCCAGGTTGACGTCCCAGGCCTGGTTGGTGTTGGGGTCGCTGGCCGCCTTGGCGCAGCCGGTGCCCGGCTTCAGGCACCACTGCACGCGGCTGTCGGCGCCGGAGATCGGGGCGGTGGCGGGGAAGACGGCCCAGCGCGGGTTGTCGGAGTCGAAGTCGACCAGGTCCTCGCGGATCAGCACGCTGCTGTCCCGGGCGTCCACGTAGCTGGTCACCGCGGTCGGGGCAGCCCCGGCCATGGACGACAGCGTGATCGCGTACGCGGCGCGCGCGCCGTCGGCCGGGGTGGGCACCGCGACCGGGCGGACCTCCACCGGGCCGACCTGGTCGGCGGTCAGGCCCACGTCCCGCAGCGCGGCGGCGACCGCGGCGTCGGCGCCGACGGTGGCCGGCTGGGGCGCGGCGGTGTCGCGGGCCAGCGAGGACGTCACCCGGGCCACCGTGCCGGCGTTGACCAGCACCGCGACCTGGCCGTCGTAGCCGGCGGGCAGGTCACCGAAGCGCTGCCGGAGCAGCACCACCGCGCCGGCGCCGATCGGGTTGACGGCGAGCAGGTCGAGGTTCGCGACGGCCTTGGCGTCCAGGCCGAACAGGTCCTGGTTGGCGGTCAGGTACTGGCGCGCGGCGGTCGCCGGGTCGGCGGCCAGGCCGGTGGCCAGCGCCCGCCCGGTGAACAGCGCGCTCGGGGTGCCGAGCTTGTTGAACTGGACCCGGCCGAGCTTGCTGGCCATCGAGCGCTGCCGGGCGTTCGGGGCGGCGGCGCCGGCCCGGTTGTCGAGGTCCATGGAGCTCTCGCCCGAGTTGGAGTCGATGCTCGGGGCGGCCTTCGCCGCGGCGGCGGGCGCCGGCGCGGCGCCCGCCGGGCCGGTGGCCAGGCCGACCAGCACCACCGTCGCGGCCAGCCCGGCGGCCGCCCGCATGGCCGGTCCCCGTCTCATCTTCGACCCTGATCTGCGCACTGGAGTCCTCCCTGGTCCGGACGTCGCAGGACGCCGGCCGATCAGGCAGGCGTCCGAACCGCACCACATGGGCGCGGCAGGGCAACGAAGTACCGAAAACTGGCCTGTGAGTAGCAGACCAGATCTACCGTGCGCAAGGTGCAGTCACACCGTTGCAGCATGGAGTCAACAGGTATCCGGCTATACCGGACGTAGCATGTCAGGCCGTCGGGTGACCCAGCTCCCGCAGCAGCAGCGCGAACATGTCCGCGTACAGCTGGTCCTCCTGCTCGGTGCTGTCGGCCATGCCGTGCCCGCCGTGTTCCTCGACCCGCAGCAGCACCGGCCGGCCGGACGAGCTGGCCGCCTGCAGCCGGGCCGTCATCTTGCCCGGCTGCCAGGTCGCCACCCGCGGGTCGTTCAGCCCAGTGGTGAGCAGCACGGCCGGGTACCGGACGCCGTCGGTCACCCGCTGGTACGCGTCGGCGACGAGCAGGGCGGCCAGCCCGTCCGGGGTGCTGACGCTGCCGAACTCGGGCACGTTGATCGGTCCGTTCGCGCCGACCTCGGCCCGCAGGGCGTTCACCAGCGGCACCCGGAGCACCATCGCGCCCCACAGCTCCGGCCGGCGGACCAGCGCGCCGCCGGTCGGGATGCCGCCCGCGCTGGCGCCGCTGCCGGCGATCCGGCCGGCCGACGTGTAACCGGCCGCGATCAGGTACTCGGCGCAGTCGATCAGGTCGGTGATCGTGTTCTCCTTGGCCAGCCTGGCGCCGGCCTGCCGCCAGGCGTCACCGAGCTCGCCGCCGCCGCGGATGTGCCCGACCGCGTAGACACCGCCACGCTCCAGCCAGGCGAGCCGGCCCGGCCGGTAGCGCGGCGTGTTCGACAGCCCGTACGAGCCGTAGACGTCCAGCACGGTCGGGTGGCTGCCGTCCAGGGCGAGGTCGGCGCGGTGCAGCAGGGTCACCGGGATGGGCGTGCCGTCCCGGGCCGGCGCCAGCACCCGGTACGTGCGCAGCTCGGGCAGCCCGGCCGGGACCGGCGTCTCGGCCGGCTCGGCGGTGATCTCGCCGGCGGTCAGGTCGTACCGGTAGCCGCGCGGCGGGGTCGTCCAGCCCTCGATCCGCAGCAGCACGGCGACCTCGCCGGGCGGGACCGACCACTCCTGGATCCCACCGTCCAGCGGCAGCGGCACATCCTCCGGTTCGCCCCCGCCCGGTTCGCCCTGGCTCGGTTCGCCCCCGCCCGGTTCGGCGCCGCCCGGCTCGGCCCCGCCCGGCGCGGCGCCGGCCAGGCCGCCCCCGGCCGGCTCGCTGCCGCCCGGTTCGGCGCCGGCCAGGCCGCCCGCGGCCGGTTCGTCCGCGGCCGGTTCGTCCCCGGCCGGTTCGGCGGCACCCGGTTCGGCCCCGGCCGGTCTGGTGGCGGCCAGCCGGAGCCGGCGCAGCCGGCTGACGCCGACGTCCAGGTCGCGGATCAGCAGGTCGGCGCCGACCACCATGACCGCCTCGATCACCCGGTCGGACTCGGGCACCACGACGCGGGCCCGCTCGATCGCCGGGTCGGCCAGCGGGACGCTCAGCACCTGCCCGCGCGGCGCGCCCCGGCCGTTGATCAGGTAGAGCGTGTCGGGGCCGAAGGCGAAGCCGCTGACCCGGTCGTCCGGGCCGGCCACCCAGGCCCACGGGCAGCTGGCCGGGTCGGCCAGCCCGGCCACCGGCGCCAGGTAGATCGTGTTGCTGGACAGCCCGAACGTGGTCCGGTGGCCGGCCAGCGCGGCGTGTGAGACGAGCGCCAGCACCTGGTCGGTGCCGGGCTGGTGGTAGAGGAACGGGCGATCCCGCGGCTGCAGCGGCACCCGCGGGTTCAGCCCGCGGGCGAGCAGCACCTGGTCGGCCGCCGGGTCAGCGCCG
>Ga0307500_10000275_pt1 | contig 17637 bp, 18 predicted proteins | sample 14_S_MG_FD_201362 | JGI IMG/M metagenome (GOLD analysis project Ga0307500, IMG submission 201362) | Soil microbial communities from Populus trichocarpa stands in riparian zone in the Pacific Northwest, United States - 14_S | ecosystem: Environmental > Terrestrial > Soil > Riparian zone > Trees... | reverse complement strand
CCCCGGAACGCTCTTCACAATCCCGTCACGCTGCCTGTAGTATGCAAGGCGCATGCTGCTTCGCAGCTAACATGGGGGTCAGGAGCGTTACTTGAACGCACATGTCTCGCAAGGCGGTTGGCCGGTATTGGTGCTGAACGCGGATTTCCGGCCGCTGAGTTATTACCCGCTGTCTCTCTGGTCGTGGCAGGACGCGATCAAGGCGGTGTTTCTCGATCGCGTCAACATCGTCGAGCACTACGACCGCGCGGTGCGCAGCCCGACCTTCGAGATCCAGCTTCCGAGCGTGGTGTCGCTGAAGTCGTTCGTCAAGCCGACCACGCATCCCGCCTTTACCCGATTCAACGTCTTCCTGCGCGACCGCTTCGTCTGCCAGTACTGCCACGCGCATGACGATCTGACCTTCGATCACATCATCCCGCGCAGCAAGGGCGGCCAGACCACCTGGGAAAACGTGGTCGCGGCATGCTCGCCGTGCAATCTGCGCAAGGGCAATCTGACGCCGCAGCAGGCGCGGATGTTTCCGCGCCAACACCCGTTCGCGCCGACCGTGCATCAGCTGCATCGCAACGGGCGACTGTTTCCGCCGAACTATCTGCACGATAGCTGGCTGGATTATTTATACTGGGATACGGAACTCGATCCGTAAGGCGCGGCTCGGTCAGCACGATCCACGTCGACCGTTGCCATTCCACTGTTAATGACTTCTTAAACGCAGCCGGCAAGTATGCACGCCAAGGTCGTGTCATGCCTGCGGGGCCCGGAATGATGTTTCTGTTCGCTTATATCGGCTCCCTCTGCTCGCCCCCCGGCTGGCCGATCCGGCTGATGCATCTGACGGAGGCAGCATTCGTCGCTACGGCTTTTGTCTGCTTCGTGCTGGCCGTTAACTGGAAAGGCACCCGATCGCAATTCAAGCGCGATACGGTAGCGGCCATCGGTGGTATCGCCACGGGTTTCGGCGTGATCATGCCGCTCGAACTCGCACCGTTTTTCTTCGGCACGCGCGGCGAAATCATGCTGGCAACGATTGGGCTGATCCTGGTCTATCCGCTCGCGGCGGCTCTGTTCATATTCTTGTTTCTGAAATTGATGAGCGCCAAACCGCCGCCACTGCCGGAGCCAACCCGAACAAACGCTCGACGATCAAGCGCACGACCAGATAGCCTTGGCATTCGGGATGATTGGCGGTGACGGAATGCGCGATGTTCCGCAGCAGTCGTAGGTTTGGCAAAGCGAAGCTTGCCCACCGTACGCAACGGACCCGGCAGCACCCTGATTTTAAAGCGCCACAATCACGCGCATCTTGACTCGCCGCAGCTTCCGTTGGTGAAGTACCTGACGAGGGGCACCTCGCCTCGTCAGAACACAAGAGCGGCATCAACGCCCCAACGGAAACGCGCCATGCTCATTCCCATTGCCGACGTGCCACGCTGGTATGCCGAACGGAAACCAAAGGACACGATTGCGGTCAGTCACGGCGCCGATGCCATCACGTGGGAGCAGCTCGAGCGCAACGCCAACCGCCGCGCGCGCGCCTTCGCCGCCAAGGGCGTCAAGCCCGGAGATTTCGTCGCCATCGGGCTGCCCAACAGCAACGTGTTTTTCGAGACCACTTTTGCAGTGTGGAAATGCGGCGCGACGCCGACATCGCTGACCTGGCGATTGCCGCGCGGCGAGGCTGCCGCCGTGCTCGACATTCTCAAGCCGTCGCTGGTGGTCGGCGGCCAGCCGGACTGGAACGCGCCGAATTCACTGCCCGCCGATTTCGTCCCCGAAGGCGTGTCGGACGAACCAGTCGACAACCCGGTGGCGCGCTACTGGAAGGCGATGACCAGCGGCGGCTCGACCGGGCGGCCAAAAGTGATCCTCGATCACCGGCCCGCCGTGATCGATACCGCCGGTCCGGCGGCGGTCGGCATGCCGATCGGCGCGTCCCTGCTCAATCCCGGCCCGCTCTACCACAACGCCCCGTTCATCGCGTCGCACACCGCGCTGTTTCACGGCGGACGCGTCACCGGCCTCGTCAAATTCGACGCCGAGGAATGCTTGCGCCTGATCGAGGCCAGCCGGGTCCAGTGGGTCAATTTCGTGCCCACCATGATGCACCGAATCTGGGCGCTGCCCGACGCCGTGCGCAACCGTTACGACCTGTCGAGCCTGCAGATCGTGTTTCATATGGCAGCTCCGATGCCGCCATGGCTGAAGGAAAAATGGATCGAGTGGCTGGGGCCCGAGCGCATCTACGAACTCTATGGCGGCACCGAAGCCCAGGGCGCCACGATCATATCGGGCGTCGAATGGCTCGAACACCGCGGCTCGGTCGGCAAGATCGGCGAGACCGCGCGCCTGCGCATCATCGGCGAAGACGGCAATGACGTAGCTGCCGGCGAAACCGGCGAGATTTATTTCCTGCCCAATGACGGCGCGGGCTGCACGTATCATTATCTCGGCGCCGAGCCGAAGCGCCGCGCGGACGGCTGGGAATCGCTCGGCGATATCGGAAGGCTGGACGCCGAAGGCTATCTCTATCTCGGCGACCGCCTCGCCGATATGATTTTGCGCGGCGGCGCCAACATCTATCCGGCGGAAGTCGAGGCCGCTGTGACGGAACATCCCGAGGTGCGCTCCTGTATCGTCGTCGGCCTGCCCGATCCGGAATTCGGGCAGCGCGTGCACGCCATCCTCGAACTCGACGGGAGCGCCGACGCGCAAGCGGTCGCCGACGGCATGGCCGCATTCCTGGCCGACCGGCTCAGCCGCTACAAGCATCCGGAAAGTTTCGAGGCCGTGAGCGTCGGCCTGCGCGACGATTCCGGCAAGGTTCGCCGCACGCTGCTGCGCGACGAACGCGCCGGCTGGCTGAAAGACAACCGCGCGTTCCGGATCATGCCGGCGCGGGCGCGGGTAAGAGCGGATTGAAGGCGACGGCCGACTCGCGGTGCGCGCGAGGCTTTACACCCACACATCCAGCAGTAGGATGTTCTGATTGGCATACCGAGTGGCGAGCGGCCGATTGCAAGGGGTCTGCAATGTCATTTCGCAAGGACAACAAGGACTACGAAGCCTGGCTGGCCAAGCAGTGCGATGTCGTCAAAAAAGACATCGCTTACAAGCACCACCGGATGAAGAAGAGTGCCTTCATCTTCTTGCGGGCGACTTATTTTCGCTGGGCCCGAAAAATCGGCGACTGGTGCCCGCAGCTGATGGACGCGCCGCAGTTGCTTTCGATCGGCGATCTGCACCTGGAGAATTTCGGGACCTGGCGCGACGCCGACGGGCGTCTGGTGTGGGGCGTCAACGACTTCGATGAAGCCGCCGTGATGCCCTATGTGCTCGATCTGGTCCGGCTCGTGACCAGCATTCAGCTAGCGCCGCATCCGGCGGTCGACCCGAGGCACGCCGCCAGCGCCGTGCTCAAAGGTTATCGCGAGGGCCTCGAAAATCCGCAGCCGGCGCTGCTTTTCGAGGGCGAAACCTGGTTGCGATCCTATGCCGAGCCGGCGGAAGGCAAGCCGGAGAAATTCTGGAAGGATGTCGAAGACTACAAGGAATACGCGCCGCCTCCCAGAATTGCCAAGGCGCTGATCAAGAGCCTGCCCCATGGCACGGACAAGAAGACCATTCGACTGTGCCGCCTGCTTTACAAGGGTGGCGGCAGCCTTGGACGCCCGCGCTATGCCGCGATCGGCTATTGGCGCGGCGGCCAGGTGCTGCGTGAGGCCAAGGCGCTGGTGCCATCGGCGTGGAATTGGGCCAACGATCCGCGAAAATATAGGAAGTCCAATTTCCTTGAGTTGGCAAACAGCCGATATCGCGCGCCGGATCCATTTCTCGACGCGCGCCATCAATTCGTGTTTCGGCGCATCGCTGCCGATTCGCAAAAGATCGAACTGGGCGCTGATGCCGGTAAGAAAATGCACCTCAATCTGCTCCAGGCCATGGGCTTCGACGTGGCGTCGGTCCACGCCGCGGGTTCAGTGCCGATCAAGGCGCTGCAGGCCGACCTTGGCAAACGGCCGCGCGGCTGGCTGAACGACGCCGCAGAAGTGGCGGCCGACAGGGTCAAGCGCGATTATCGGGAATGGCGGAACTGACGCCGCTTCCATCGACGGGTCAACCGCAATCCTGCATTCGATCTGCGATCTCGATCCGCGGCCATTTCGCTGATATAATCCGGCAAATTTGTCGCTGGCCGGACCGTGATCTATTCGGGTTGCGCGGCGTTGGTGGTGGACGCGCAACCGTATGGGAGACCCTTCATGCCTTCTTTGACCGAATGGAGAGTGCCGCCCGCAAACCAGCCGCGTCCGGGCGACTACGGCTTCGACCTCGACAAAATCCTGTCGTCGGTGGTTGGGCTGCATTCGATCATCCCTGCTGACGCCTTCACCGCGGAAACGCTCGGCACCGAGCGCGCCGGCAATGGCGTCGTGATCGATGACGGGCTGGTGCTGACGATCGGCTATCTGATCACCGAGGCCGAAGCGGTATGGCTGCATCGCGGCGACGGCCGCGTCGTGGAAGGCCACGCGCTCGGCTTCGATTCCGAATCCGGCTTCGGCCTGGTGCAGGCGCTCGGCGACCTCGACCTCGCGCCGCTGCCGCTCGGCTCTTCCGCCGCCGCCCGGATCGGCGATCGCGTGGTGGTCGGCGGCGCTGGCGGGCGCACACGCTCGGTCGCAAGCCAGATCACAGCCAAGCAGGAATTCGCAGGCTACTGGGAATACCTGCTGGATGAGGCGATCTTCACCCATCCCGCGCATCCCAATTGGGGCGGCGCCGGGCTGATCTCGAACCGCGGCGAACTGATCGGCATCGGATCGCTGCAGCTCGAACGCGAGCGCGAGGGCAAGGCGGAGCACGTCAATATGATCGTGCCGATCGACCTCCTGAAGCCCGTGCTCGACGACATCAGGAAATTCGGCGGCGTCCACAAGCCGTCGCGGCCGTGGCTCGGCATGTACACCACCGAAATCGACAACCGCCTCGTGGTGGTCGGTATCGCCAGCAAGGGACCGGCTGCGCGCGCCGAACTCAAAACCGGCGACGTCATCCTTGCGGTCAACGGCGACAAGATCACCAGCCAGGCCGGCTTCTACCGCAAACTCTGGTCGCTCGGCGCCGCCGGCGTCGACGTGCCGCTCACCGTGTACCACGAGGGCGCCACCTTCGACGTGGTGCTGAGCTCGACCGATCGCGCCAGGCTGTTGAAGGCGCCAAGACTCCACTGACCAAGACTCCACTGAGCCAAGGCTGCATTGAACCGCGCCTTCACCGAACAAAGGCTTCATTGAGCAAGCCTGCATTGAAAGCAGAGTACATCCGATGAGTGAGGCCGTGGTGGACGACATCGTCGCCGTGCTGCCGCCGCTGCTGCAGTCGCTCGAAGCGCTCAGCTTTATCGCGCGCTACCTCAACCCGCCGGATTTCGACCGCGTGATGGAAACGGCTGGCGAGCCGGACACGGCCCTGCGCGCCGTTCGGCCGCGGCTTGAGCGATGGCCGGCGGATTTCGATCACATCAAGACACCGCTCGCAACGGCCAGCGATGCCGTGCTCGCTGCGTTCGAAGCCTTGCGCGTGGTGCAAAGCGGCCAAGGCGACTTCGTCAGCCTGTTTCGTGCGCTGCGTCACGCCCCGCGCGCGCAGGAAGCGCTCTACGCGCTGTCGGCAAGATTGCCGCCGGTGAACCAGTTTTTTGTCGATCCAGCGCTGCACGCAGACGCCGATCTCGCGGCACGGCTGGCGGCGCCGGCCAACGAAAACACCGGGATCTTCCACAATCAGAACGAGCCCGGCAGCCGCGGCGGGTTCTCGCTCTACGTGCCGGAATATTACACGCCCGACCGCGCGCTTCCGCTTGTCATGGCGCTGCACGGCGGCAGCGGCAATGGCCGCGGCTTCCTCTGGAGCTGGCTACGCGATGCCCGCAGCCGCGGCGCGATCCTGGTCGCCCCGACCGCGACCGGCAGCACCTGGGCATTGATGGGCGACGACACCGATACGCCGAACCTGATGCGTATCCTGGATTCCGTGCGAGCGCGCTGGAATGTCGATCCGGGCAGGATGCTGCTGACCGGAATGAGCGACGGCGGCACGTTCTGCTACGTGACAGGCTTCGATAGCGCTTCGCCCTTCACCCACCTCGCGCCGGTATCGGCGACGTTTCATCCGCTGATGGCTGAAATGGCCGATGCCGACCGGTTGCGCGGCCTGCCCGTTCATATCGTGCATGGCCGGCTCGACTGGATGTTTCCGGTGCAGGTGGCGCGGCAAACCAGCCAGGCACTGTCGGCGGCAGGCGCCAATGTCATCTATCGCGAGATCGACGACCTCAGCCACACCTATCCGCGCGAGATGAACGCGGAAATCCTGCACTGGCTGGGTGGTTCGTAGCTGCGGAACCATCCTCCGGTAGCGGCGTTATCAGCCGCAACGGAGGAACTATCATGCAGACGTTTGTCGGAATGATCTTGGGTGCGCTGCTGCTGGGTTGCGGCGTTTATGTCTACGATTCCATGCAGACGTCGAGCGTCGCGAACGGCCAGGTCGCCCAGGCCAACCGCACCATCGTCAACTGGGACGTGGCGGCCGCCGACTGGGCCAAGCTGAAGACGCGCGCCCATGACGACTGGGTCAAGATTTCGTCGAAGTAATTCAGGCGAGCACGAGCCTGAGGATTAACGCCGTCGTCATCCACGACGGCGTTTTTTCTGATCGTCAGTTGGTCTTCTTCGCCTTGCGCGCGTCGGCGATCACCATCTCGAATTCCGCCATGGTCAGGATTCCCGGTACGCGGAACTTGCCGACGATGAAGGACGGCGTGCCCTTGAATCCGAAGGCCATCGCCTGATCGTTGTTGCGGGCAAGGATGGTGTCGATTGCTTTCGCGTTGGCGGTGGCGTCGCGATTGAGTCGATCCATGTCGACGCCGGCCCCGGCCAGCAATTCGCGAACGCGCGGTTCGGTCAATTTCGAGCTGACGCCGATCATCGCCTCATGCGCGGCCATGTACTTGTCCTGATACTTCGCCGCCAGCGCCATCCGCGCCGCGAACTTCGAGACCTCGCCGAGGATCGGCCAGTCCTTCAGCACCAGGCGAACCTTGCCGTCGTCCTGCACCACCTGCTGGATCTCGGGCGCGATCTTGCGGCAATACGGGCAATTGTAGTCGAACCATTCGACGATGTTGATATCGCCCTCGGGATTGCCGGTGGAGGGCACATCAGGGTCGCGCAATACCAGCGCCTCGGTCAGCACGTCGTCGCTGCCTTGCGCGAACGCCGGTCGCGATACCGCGCCGAGCAACACGGCACCGCCGCCTAGCAGGCCGAGCGCCTTGCGCCGTGTATGTCCCGGGTTGGTCCCGGCCGGATTGTTCGATCGCTTCATCTGGTTCTCACAAAGGGCTGCATCCCTGTCTACGCCGGAGACAGCGATATGTTACGCGCCAGCATGTAGAGCGCCACCGCAATAATGACCACGGCGAACACGATATTGAGCGCGCCGCGGCGCTCGGCCAGGTGCCGCGCCGAACGCGTGCCGGCCAATCCGCCGACGATGCCGCCCGCCACGAACAACCCCGCCAATGCCCACGACACCAGCCCGGACCAGGCATAGCTCGCGGCCGTGGTCGTGCCGAACGCGGTGACCGCGACCAGCGAGGAGGAAACCGCGTTCATGATCGGCATTCCCGTCGCCAGCATCAACGCCGGGACGATCAGGAATCCGCCGCCGATACCGAAAAATCCCGACATCGTTCCCGTCGCGAGACCAAGACTGACGATGGCGGGCATGTTGGACATCGAGACCTTGACGTCCGGCAGGCCAATCCGCGACCGCGTCTTCAGCATCAGGAGCGCGATGACGATCATCACCAGCGCGAACAGCGCCAGAAGCCTCTGACCGTCGACCATCTTGCCGAGGATCGATCCGCCGAAGGCGCCGACCATGCCCGATGCCGCGAATATCAGCGCGCAGGACCAGATCACGGTACCGCCACGCGCATGGTTGGACAGGTTGATCGCGGCGTTCGCGGCCACTGCAATTGCGCTGGTGCCGATCGCCATATGGGGCTCGGGCACGCCGACCACATAGACCATCAGCGGCACGGCGAGGATCGAGCCGCCGCCGCCGACCAGGCCGAGCGAAAACCCGACCAGCGCCCCCGACGCCAGTCCCAGCACGCCTTGCGCGGCCGATATGATCAAGTTGGAAGACTCACTTGCACGGCGGGACCATAGAAGGATTTTCTGCGGACCGCCATGGCCGTAGCACAGGCCTGCACTGCGGCAGGAATCAGTAGCCGAGGCTGCTTGTGAGCCCCCGCCGCCGCTAGGCGGCCTCCCGCTGTGGCAGCGCCATCAACGTGCCGCTCATGGTCGCGATCAGGGTCTCGACGCCATCATGCTCCGCATAGGCGCGGGCCTCGCACACCGTCAGCGTGCGGCCGGGCTTGACGACAGTGGCGCGGAACGCAAAGCGCTCGCCCCGCGCGGGCGCCAGCAGATTGGTCTTGAATTCCACGGTGAGAATTCCGGTTGACGCCGGCATCAGCGTGAACGCGGCGATGCCGCAGGCATTGTCGAGGCCCGCGGTGATGATCCCGGCATGGATGAAGCCATGCTGCTGGGTGAGGTCGGCGGAATAGTCCATCGCCAGATCGACCTCGCCCGGCTCCAGCCGCGCGATCGAAATGCCGAGCGTCTTCATCGCCCGCTGCTGCTCGAACGTGTCAATCGCGATCGCGCGGTAATCCGGGTTTTTCGGCTCGAAACGCGACATGGTTCACGCCATCGCCGGTTCGAGATGCTTTTCAGCCGCGCTACGGATCGCGGGCGTGAACGGTGTCGATTTCCGCGCCTGCCGGTCCATGTGGACGCCGACGAATTCGCAGGTCGCGGCGATCTCGCCAGTTTCGCCATTGCGCATCTCATGCACGAAGCGGATCGACTTGTCGCGGATTTCCAGTAGCCGGCTCCTGACCTCGACAATGTCGCCCGCCAGCAACTCGCGCTTATAGGTGACGGTCTGCTGCACGGCGGCCATGCCGCGGCCGGCTTCGCGCAGGTAGGACGGCGTCAGCCCCAGCCTTGCGAACAAATTCCAGTTCGCCTCGTCGAACTTACCCACATACCACATAATGTTCATGTGCCCGACGTGATCGCACTGCCAGGGATAGACCGTGCCGCGATAGGTCGCGTCCGTCTGCATCGTTCGCTCCCGCTTTTTGATTTTGATACGGTAGCGTATCACGTCCTATCCGGGTTAGCAATACGGTACCGTATCAACACGCGCCGGGGCCGGACCATGAGCGATGCCAGGACAGACGCCAAGATAGACGTCAAGACGGACGCGCGGACCGGCGAGGTCCGAAGCGAGAGCTGGATCGAGGCGGGCCTGGAGGAAATCGCGCGGACCGGCGTCGAGGGGGTGCGGGTAGAAGTGCTGGCGAAAAGCCTCGGCGTCACCAAGGGCGGCTTCTACCGGCGCTTCCGCGACCGCGCAGCGCTGCTCGAGGCCATGCTGCAAAACTGGAGCGAGGGGCGCATTGCCGCGATCCAACGACACACCAGCCTCGACGGCGCGACCGCCCGCGAGCGGCTGAAGGCGCTGATCGCGCTTTATTCGGAACGGATGAATACCGAGGGCATGGCGGTTGAGCTGGCGATCCGGCAATGGGCCCGCTCCGACGAGCTTGCCGCCAACGCGGTGGCGAGCGTCGACGCGGCGCGGCTGAAGAATGTCGGCAATCTCTACCGCGCCACCGGACTGCCGGCAGAGGACGCCGACGCGCAGGCGTTCCTGTTCTACTGCTTCGTGTTCGGCCAGAGCCTGCTGTTTCTCGAACGCGGCCCGCGCAAGCGCGCGCAACTGGTGGCGAAGTCAGCCGAAACATTGCTCCGCGATTTGTAGGCGCGGCCGAAGCATCCGGCCGCGCCCTTGTGGGTTGCCGTCTAGGCTGCGCCCTTCAGCTTCTTGGAGCATTCGCTGTAATAGCCGCCGCCCTTCTGGATCCACTTCAGGCCGCCATTGCCGTTGGTGGCCTTGTTGGCGTTGTACTGATCCACGCAGGTGTGCATGCGGGCCTTGCCGGCGGTCTCCTTTGAATATTTCGGATCGACGGCGTTCGGATAGACCGCGGGGCCTGCCGGGGCGGCAGGCGCCGCAGCTTCCTTTGCAGCCGCTTTGGCTTCCTTCTTCGAGTCTTTCTTGGCGGCCTCCTTCGGCTCCGCGGCCGGAGCCGCAGCGGCGGGAGTGGCGGCCGCTGGCGCGGCCGTTGCGTCGGCGCCGCACTGGGCTTTCCGGAAGTCGTTCCACTTCTGGCCGCCGAGCGTGCCTGCGGTTTTCGCCGCCTGGTATTTGGCGCTGCATTCCTGCGCGGTCAGGGCGTTCGCCTGCGATGTCATCGCAAACGCAGCCAAACCCGACACCGCAATCGCGCCCAGTATTTTCGCTTGAATAGTCATCCCTGGTCTCCTTGGGGCAGTCATCTGCACCTCCATCCTAGCGCAACCTCAGCTTGCGGCAACGTGCGGAGCATTCGTTAGATCAAAATATTGTGGCGGCCCGTTCCGCTTCATTCACCCGTGGTTCAGCATCACAGCGCGACGGTCGCGCCCTTGTTTTCAATCCGAGGTGCCCCATGACGAAGATCTCCTCCCTTGCCACCGCGACTGCCGTGGTTTCCCTTCTGCTGATGGGCGCCGCGTCCGCACAGACCACGGCGCCGGCCAAGACCGATGCGACCAAGACCGAGGCCAAGACCGATGCCAAGGCGCCGGCGGAAAAGAAGGCCGAGAAACCGCGCACCTCCGCCTCGCTCGAATGTTCGAAGGAAGCCGATGCCAAGGGACTGCACGGCAAGGAACGCAGGAAATTCCGCTCCGAGTGCAAGAAGACCGCCGCCGAAAAGGCGAAGTAGCCACTCAACCCTCCTGCGCGAGGGCCGTATCGGTGCTGCCGCATTTTGATGACGCCGGCGGGCCATCGCCGGCGCCACGGCGCATTGCTGCAATCGCGTGGCGCATTTGTCCCCCGCGTGTGGATTTGCCATAAGGCGGCGTGAGCCTGATCCCCACCTCGATGTCCTCCGTCATTGCCGACCGTGCCAAAATTCTCGGCACGCTCGAGACACTCGTCATCGGTGCCGCCGGCGGCCTGCTGTTTCTGTGGGCGAACCTGCCGGGCGGGCTGATTTCCGGCGCGATGGCTACCGTCGGTATTGCGGCGCTGGCGGGGCGCCCGGTGACCATGCCGCCGATCCTGACGCAGACCGTGCTGGTGCTGCTCGGCATCACGCTGGGCTCGCTGGTGTCACGGCAACTGATCCAGCACATGAGTGCCTATCCGCTGACCATCGGCCTGCTGGCGCTGGCGACCTTCTGTTCGACCTTCGGCTCCAGCATCTATCTGCAGCGCGTGCACGGCTGGGACCCGACCTCGGCGCTGCTCGCCGGCAGCCCCGGCGCGCTGTCGCAGATCACCATGCTTGCCGCCGAGAAGGGCGCCGATGTCGCCGCGATCGCGGTGGTGCAGACCATGCGCGTGATCATCCTGACCGCGGCGCTGCCGCTGCTGCTGGCGCTGAGCGGGATTGCGCCGACTGCGCCATCGCAGATGATCGGCCTGATCGCCTCGCCGCTCGAACTCGCCGTGCTGGCGGCCGCTGCCGTCGCCACAGCGCTGCTGCTTCGGCTGGCCCAATTTCCGGCAAGCTGGATGTTCGGCGCGATGATCGCTTCCGCCGTGCTGCACGGCACCGGGTTGATCGAGGGCGGCCTGCCGCCCTGGATGCGCGGCGTGGCGCTGGTCGGCATCGGCGCGGTGATCGGCACGCGCTTCGCGCGGATCAGCAAGTCGACGCTGCTCAGCCACATCAATGCCGGGCTCGGCTCGTTTGCGGTCGCCATCGCCATCTCAGCCGTATTCGTCACCGTAATCGTGCTGGCCACCAACGTGCGCTTCGCCGACGTCGTGGTGGCTTTCGCGCCGGGCGCGATGGACGCCATGCTGGCGCTGGCGCTCACGCTGCATATCGATCCGATTTTCGTCGGCGCCCATCATCTGTCGCGTTTCGTGTTCGTCTCGATCACGATACCGGGGATCGTGCATCTGTTCGGACGGCCGCAGGAGGATGTGGACGATTGAGGGATGGGCAGGCCCCCGCTCTCTCCACGTCATTGCGAGCGCAGCGAAGCAATCCATGGCGCGGCTTGCGGAGACGTGGATTGCTTCGCGGAGCCTGTCATCGGGCGCGCATTCGCGCGACCCGGTGGCTCGCAATGACGGGGAGAGTTAAGAATCTAGACTCGTTTCGCCGCCACGATGCCCCACAGGGCCATCACCGCCATCGCCAGCGAGATCAGCACGTTGTAGCCGGCGAGCGAGAGACCGAGGAAGCGCCATTGCACCTCGTCGCAGCGGATCACCTTGACGGTGTCGAGGCGCTGCAGCAGCGTGCCGGCGCTGCCGAGGTCGACCACCGGCCCGGAGCAATCGGTCGGCCCCTCCCAGAACTTCCATTCGACGCCGGCGTGATAGCCGCCAAGCCAGGCATTGGCGAGGGCCGCAAGCAGAAGCACCGCAAAACCGGCCAGCAATAGCGACCTCGGCGCCCCCCGCGCGGCGGCAAACGCCACCACCAGCGCGAGCGGCAGGGCCAGATAATAGGCGTAGCGCTGTTCGAGGCAGAGCGGACAGGGCCGGATATCCAGCACGAGCTGGAAGAACCAGGCGCCCGCCAACGTCGCGGCTGCGACGGCCGCAATCGCCAGCGCCGCAACGGCCACCGGGTCGGCGGCAAAACGGGTCGGCGGGGAATGGGCAGCGGCTGACGTCACGGACATTCTCCGGAGCACAATTCATGCTCAAACAGGCACCAGCGTCCTATCCCGCCGCCGCGGATGTGTCGAGACGCACCACAATCACATCCGCGCGGGTTGACCCGGAAGCGCCGCCCGCTATATTCCGGCCGCTTCGCCGCACCGGGCACCTGCCCCGCGACCGAAGGCCCCTGTGGCGGAACTGGTAGACGCGCTCGACTCAAAATCGAGTTCCGCAAGGAGTGCTGGTTCGATTCCGGCCAGGGGCACCAACTAGGCTATTCACCCTCGTTCGCAACTGTCCGCACAGTGCTCGGAAACCCTTGAAAAATAGGCCTTTTCGCGTACATCAGTGTTCGTCACTGTTTGTTCTCACCCGATCCCAGCCGCCCGAATTGTTGGTATTTTTGTTGGTATCGTGTTGGTATTCGGAGAACAAACGTTCACGGTGAATTCTGGTAATCCGAACGAGGGAAATTGAGCAGATGGCCCGCAAGAGCGATGGCACGAGCACAAACCCCAAGCAGATCCGGACCGACGTCGACTGCCGCGCCGCTCGACCCAAATTCAACAATGGGGCGTGGAGCGCCGCCAAAATTTCCGACGTGACCGGCGGCGGTCTCTATCTCTTCGTCACACCGGACGAGAGCAGGTCCGGCAGCGCCGCCTCCAAACTTTGGCGGATGGGCTACCGTTTTCACGCCCGCCAGAAGACCTACTCCATCGGCCCTTACGGCAACGGCAAGGATGGCACGTTCTCGCTCGCGGACGCGCGGCGTGAACGCGACAAGGCAAAAGATCTCCTCAAGGACGGCAAAGACCCGAGCACCGAGAAGCAGCGCGTGAAGCACAGGCAGGCGGCCGCGCGACCTTTCGAGCAATGGGCAGACGAGTGGCTCGCGAAGAAGAAGGTGGAGAAAGTCAAACGCGGCAGGATCGTCGCGGTGCGCGACCCCAAGACCATCGAGGTGCTCGAACTGCGTGTTGGCTACGTCAAGAATCGCTTCGGAAAGTTGCTCAGGCAAGACATTAAGCGTCCGGACGTGCTCGCATTCATGCGTTCATACGAAGCCAAGGGAAAGCTGGAAACCCGCGACCGAGTGCGCAGCATCGGTGAACAAATCTGCAATTATGCAGATGTCGAAGGCGACGGCTACAATCCATTCCGCAACCTGAATGGGCAGATGCTTGCAAATATTTCGACGCCGCGTCCGGGCGTCACGGAACCACGCGACGTGACGCGCGTCTTCAAGCTCATCAGCGCACCGTGGACGCGAGCAAGGTTTGGTGATGTTGTCGGCCTCGCCTTGCGCTTCGATGCGCTGACGATTCCCCGCCCAGGCATGGTCAATGAAATGGAGTGGAGCGAGGTCGATTGGGATGCCGAACGCTGGACTGTTCCAGCCGCCAAGATGAAGACCGGTTGGGACCATGTCGTGCCTTTGTCACGGCAGGCACTCGCAATCCTGCAGAGCGTTCAAAAGCTAACCGGCCATCGCCGATACGCGTTTTCCTGCTCGAGGGACGCGCCGCTATCGAACAACACACTCAACAAGCGCTTGCGGCTGCTTGGCATTGACACCAAGACTGATCATTGCGCCCACGGATTCCGGACCACCTTCTCGACCCTGTCTCACCACGAAGAGATCAAGGACGCCAAGGCATGGGACGGCGATGTCGTCGAGCTGCAGCTGGCGCATCTCGATAACTCTACTGTGGAAGGCCTCTACAAGAAGCATGGACCACTCGCGCTGATCGGCTCGCGCACGAAGCTGATGCAGCATTGGGCTGATCGGATTGACCACTGGCTCGATCCCAAGAGGGTGATGCCGATCAAATGTAGTACGCAGCGTTGAATCCACTATCAGGCTGATTAAGGTTTCGTCACGCCGAGATAGTTGTGTCCACAAGCTCGAGAAGCGATCGCACTATCACCAGGCGCCGACGCCCGATTGTTGTCGTGATAAGCTGGCCCGATCCTATCAACTCATAAAGCTTTGTGCGTCCCAAGCCCGTTACCACGCAAGCTTCGTCCACCGTGCAGCTGAGTCGCTCGCTAAACGGGACCACTCTCCCGTTGCGATCATTCGTAGGCGAAAACGGGCTTCTAGGCGGCCTCCGTCCATCCTCCTCCAGGGGGTCATCCGTCATAGTCTCTCCTTGTCACGAAAGCAGTCGCTTGGTTACAGCGCGCTGGAGACAGATCGGATGATACAAAACGCAACAATGAGGATACTTCAACAGCTCTGAAAAATTCGCGAAATCAGCTGCGGCAATTTCAATCGAGTTACGCCATATGCACATCAAGCTCTGGCAAGCTTCGGCGTGTGTGGTGAAACTGTTCAATAAGGCGTGAGCAGCCCGAGCGCCGTAAACTGCTCGCCTGTTACATTGATGCGCAAGGATAGTACCAAGTCGCGTCGGCCCGACCGCTCATAACGGTCTGGCTGCAGGTTCGAGTCCTGCCGGGCGCCCACCAGTAAATCGGTAGCTTATCGGATTTCGCCGGCCTTGGCGTCACCGCACCAGAAACGCCTCACTTCGTTGCTCGCTGCCCTACTTCAGCAGTCCGCAAACTACCGCTACGCAGTTGTTCTGGCCATGGTCTGTCCGCCCGTATCGAAAAGCTGACCGCTATCTGCCTTTGCGTGAGGGACAGTCACCCGCATGGGCCGAGGCTACGGGCTCGGCAAGCCAACCGGAGCACGTATGGCCCGGCCGGCGATGCCGGACACGTCCACACCGTTTGCTGACTATACAACTCTTGATTACGCTATGATTGGCACGAATTTAAAAACGCAGGACACGGCGCCCCAGCGCTTTAAGAAAGGCAGGATCGTCATACGCGATTTTTGGATCGAGATTTTCGTTCACGGCAAAGTCCGCCACCGCATGCAACGATTTCTTCTTGAAGTTATTGTCGATCTTCCCGTCATAGTACCCCAATAGACGGAGATCGTTCTGTATCGGCTTGTAGTTACCATCACGCAGCTGGATCTGATAATATAGGACCTTGCGATTGACCGTCTCCTCGCGCTCCGCTTTATCCTGTTCGCGGATATGAATCTGATATCCCAATGCGCCACCCGCGACCATGGCGGAGGTTGCCGAGCCGATCGCCGATACGATTGGGGGGATCTGTGATGCGCCTGTCGCGACCGGCGCCGCCACGGGCGCGAGGGCAATATTCGCGCTGATAAACAGAGCGCCGATCTGAGCGCGTATCTTGGTCGGGCTTTCAAACCTGATCGCTGTAACGTCGAACGCAAAGCCGCGGAGATTGGTGGAATCGACCTGCGCCGAGAGATCAAACAACGTCTGCAGATAATCCGGCGTGGGCGTGAACACAGAGGAATCGATGTAGAGAAATCTATCGTCCCTGGGTACGCCTCGTTGCAACGCGGCCGCGCACGTGGCGTCCGCTAGATAGATCGCTATCCTGTTAAGTATCTGATTGGCGATGATGAGTTCGATCGCCGTGGCGCGTGCGTCATGCCGGATCGGAAGGTTCGCTGGGAGCCCCGGGGCCGGCACCTGCTTGAAACTGTATTTCAAACCGATGCTATGACGTTCGCCGTCGTTCCACGGCGCATCAACCTGTCCGCTGAAGCTGGCCAAGGCGTTGGTCAACAATTGAAGGTTCTTAATCTCAACTTCGAACGTGTAAGGGAATATCGGTGAAATATCGATTTCATCGTCCACGGCTACCCCCTGACGATTGGAAGTGGCAATTACCTCACCTCACAGCCTTAGCTGTCAAGCGGTGCGGTCTTCGCGGTAAGGGGGCGCGGGAGGCCCTTCCGGGGGTCTGCGGATGATCGGCAAATCGGTGCAGTTCCGTCTTGATGTATGTTCTTGCTATGTTCCAGTAAAGGCATGACCGACCGACCCGCATCTTGGCGCATGCCGACGCGCCGTCAGATGGAAAAACTGGATCAAACCCGGCCGCGGATGCCCGGAGTAAACTAGGTGATGCCGGTCGCGCCCTGCTTTTTTGACAAGAATTTGGCAGCTTTTTTGGTTCCGCCCCACCATCCGCCCCACCATTTTTCATCCCAATTCGCTGCAGCCGCGTAATTCTTCCCAATGCCGCTCGTGGATCGGGGGCCGGTCGGACGCTCGCTCCTCACCGAACAACAACAGAAGAAGGGGCGGTTACTGGTCGGCCGTTTCTGCGACGCCTGAAGCGAAGCCGGAACTGGTGGTCGATCACGCCGATATAGTCGGATCCAGAAGCGCGAGAAGTGATCGCACCACCACCAAACGTCGACGTCCGATCGTCGTAGTAATGAGTTGGCCAGATCCTATTAGCTCGTAAAGTTTTGTGCGCCCCAAGCCAGTTGCCTCACAGGCTTCGTCGATCGTGCAGCTAATTCGTTCGGCAAATGGCAACCTCTTCTGTTCGCTGCTTTCCTCGGTCGACCGAACTCCTGGCGACCGTTCTCGTCCGTCGTTCTCGAACCGGTTGCCGGCCATTAAACTCCCCTTGTTGCGAGGCAACAGTGGAGTGAGATACAAACCTCAACAGTAAAAAAGCTCAATGAATCAAAAAACATGCGAAGATCAGTTTCGTCTATTTCAATCCACACCACGACATGCAGATCAGGCTCCGGCAAATTTCGGCGCATGTGGAGAAACAGAACAATAATACGTGAGCCGTATCAAGCCCCCGAGACCCCCATGGTGAGCCGTCTTGCTGCTGAACCACGCGCGGTGAGATTCCGCACTCCCCTGCCCCCATCGACCGAAGGGCGTTCGCCACCCCTCGGGACCCACGTGCAGGGCTTGACGCAGTCCCCGCTCCACCTGC